>C688J18823_10001996_pt1 | contig 12741 bp, 10 predicted proteins | sample HopSoiMetagenom1_FD_18823 | JGI IMG/M metagenome (IMG submission 18823)
CGAGAACTGTTACGATTAAAATGGGTTCCACTTTATCCCTCCCTCTACTTGTACTACTATAATTATGAATAGCCTGTACAGAATAGACCAAATAGGAAGAGTTTCCAAAAGAAAAACATCTTAATAAACTACTTCAAAATAGACAAATTTCTCTTTTTTGCTTCGCGTAATAAAAAAAGATATTTAGATCTAGCTAATTTCGTTTGCAATTCCATTTCAAAATAAGGATCAAAACTTTTTTCCTGTAAAGCACTTTGACGATCCCAGTCTTCTTTTAAAACACTGAGTTGCTTTATTAACTTCTCATCAAATTCGCCTCTCAGCCAAGCCTTTCGTCGAAAAAACATATTTGTTCTCCTCCGTACAAATCAAATGCGCCTCGGCGTATTTGCGCCCAGATAATACCTTCGCTCGCTCGATAAACTTCCTTTTAAAATCTGTGGCATCCGCCGGAGGCTTTAACTTCATTCAGTCGAGGTTTGACCCCTCTCTGGATTAACAAAAGCTGATATTCATCTCACCACTTATAAAAGTGAGAGACTTCTGCTGAATGAAGTTAAACTTCTCTTCTACCTTCCATGGCTTTAGATAAGGTAACTTCATCAGCATATTCCAAATCTCCCCCGACAGGTAAACCAGCAGCAATTCTAGTCGTTTTGATACCTGATGGTTTTAGAAGGCGAGAGATATACATAGCAGTTGCTTCACCTTCAATGTTCGGATTTGTAGCAAGAATGACCTCTTCTACAGTTTCATCCTGTAGTCTTTTCAAAAGGGTTGGGATATTGATATCCTCTGGTCCAATCCCATCCATTGGAGAGATGGATCCATGTAAAACATGATATAATCCGCTAAATTCCTTCATTTTCTCCATGGCAATGACGTCCTTCGGATCTTGGACTACACATATTATACTTCGATTTCTTCTTTGATCTTCACAAATATAACAAGGATCCTGGTCCGTAATATGACCACATACAGAGCAATAACTCAACTTTCTTTTTGCATCCACTAGCGCCTTCGCAAAATCCAACACCGTGTCTTCCTTCATGTTTAATACAAAAAAAGCCAGACGAACGGCCGTTTTAGGGCCGATACCTGGCAACTTCATGAAGCTGTCAATCAGCTTCGATATCGGTTCAGGATAATGCATAAATTATAGCCTCCTAGAACATTCCCGGAAGATTCATTCCTTTTGTGAATTGTCCCATCGTATCATTTGTAAGTTCTTCTGCTTTCTTCAATGCATCATTTGTAGCTGTAAGAACTAAATCCTGAAGCATTTCGATATCTTCTGGATCGATTACTTCTTCTTTGATATTTACTTCAATAACCTCTTTATGGCCACTGACAACAACCGTTACCATACCGCCACCAGCTGTTCCTTCAATTCTCTTTTCTCCTAATTCTTCTTGAGCTTTTGCCATATCTTTTTGCATTTTTTGCATTTGCTTCATCATCTTTTGCATATTTCCATTTCCGCCACGCATCATTATATTACCTCCAAATTTTACTTTTTATATGTACCTTGAATGAATAAGTAATTAGTTCGCTAAAAAGTGGAATAGTCCTCCTTAATCATCAAATAATTAACTACACTAGACCAGCTTTTGTTTTTAGGTTATTCCTTTATTTCAATTAATTCTTCACCAAATAACTTTTTTGCCTCCGAAATAAGTGAATCTTCCTCAGGTTCACCAAATTGAGAACTTTCTGGGAGATCATTATGTTGACTTTTTACAAATGACTCACGAATTTGAATCCACTGATCCTCAGGAACACCAATTGCATCAATTCTTTTTCCAATTAAATTATATACGATCGTAGAGATTGTATCTATAAATTTAACATTGTTCATGGCCATTTGACAGTGAATCTCATATTTAAATTTAATGACAAACGCTTGATCAGAAGCAGCAACTGGTTCTGCCTCTTTTAATAAAGCCGCCTGTGAGCGCATTTGATGTGCGTTAAGTTGATCAATAATTTCACCCCATCGACCTTTAATAGCCGATAGATCTTGCTTTGTTGCCTGTTTTAGAATTTCATTGATTTTTCCAACTGGTGCTTGAAATCCTTTTCTTGTCGTTCGCTGTGGTTTTTTCTGAATGTGTGACTGAGGCTCATCCGTGACCGCTACACCATGTTGCTTTAAATGATTGATTTCATTTTCTAATTGGACTACTTTTTGTTTAAGTTCATTCCACTCTTCAGGTTGTGCCTCTGTGGCAGAAGAACGTTCAAGCTGACATAACTTTACTACCGCTACTTCAAGGAAAATCTTAGGATGATTTGTCCATCGCATTTCCTGTTGAGTTTTACTTAACAAATGGATTAGCTGATAGATTTCATCTGGACTTATGCTTGTCGCAAGTGACTGGAAATCCTCATCAAGCATCACACGTTCTAAGGATTCATCTAAATTTGGAGCCGCTTTATACAGCAACATATCTCGGTAGAAAAAGATTAAATCCTCAATAAACCTAGTTGGGTCCTTCCCTTGGGAAAGTAATTCTTCTAATGACTCCAAACCACTTACTACATCATGATCCTTTATAGCCTTTGCAAGATTGAGTAAAAATACTTGTGAAACCGCTCCGGTCACTGTGAGTGCATCCAAGGCAGTTACCTTTTCATTTCCAAATGAAATGGCTTGATCAAGAAGACTTAGTGCATCACGCATTCCACCTTCTGCTGCTCTTGCAATAACCTGAAGAGCTTCTTCATCATATTCTACTCCTGTTTCACTAGCTATAAGCTTCATCCTATTCACAATAGCCTTAGCAGTAATTCGTTTAAAGTCAAAACGTTGGCATCTCGAGATTATCGTAAGTGGAATCTTATGGGGTTCAGTAGTAGCTAAAATAAAGATTACATGCTTAGGTGGCTCTTCAAGCGTCTTTAAGAGTGCATTAAAAGCACCAATAGATAACATATGGACCTCATCTATAATATAGACCTTATACCTTACTGAACTTGGGGCATATTTAACTTTATCTCGAATATCACGAATTTCCTCTACTCCATTATTGGATGCTGCATCTATCTCGATCACATCAGGTATTGAACCATCTGTTATCCCTAGGCATGCTGAACATTCATTGCATGGCTCAGCTACCGGTGATCTTTCACAATTGACTGCTTTTGCTAAGATTTTTGCCGCACTTGTTTTCCCAGTACCTCTTGGCCCAGAAAATAAATAGGCATGAGAGATTTTATCTTGAAGTAGGGCGTTCTGTAATGTTTTCGTCACGTGTTCTTGGCCTACAACGTCAATAAAATTTTGCGGACGCCATACACGATATAATGCTTGATAACTCACTTTTCCGCCCCCCTTCATTATTTATTCTTCCATCATTATAACGTATATATTTTCTATTTTACAAAATGAATGGAAAATATATTGCAGAAAATACAAAACGGTCTTTAGAGGATACCTTTACATAAAAAAACCTACCCTTAAAAAGGGTAGGTTTCATTTATAAGTATAATTAAACTGCCGTGCACCTTTCGTCGACTGAGTCCCATAAGCGTTACTTAAGCAGTTAGCTCGGCCCAGGCAACCCTACGGCACATGGGAGATTCCACTTAATGCTGCTTCCTTCCGGACCTGACATAGTTCATGGATTCCCATTGCGCAGGACCCGGGCGTCAACACCACTTACTTAAGGCAGACCCTACAGGAGCTCAGCCTCAGAAAAGGAGTTCAGTCCCGCTAGAGCGGATTGCGAGTACAGGGCACCGCTACCTCCCCACCTAGCACGGCAAAATTGATACCATTTAGTTAGGTGTCATCTTCGACACATGATTAAGTATACTAATTTTCTAATTAAAAAGCAATGCTTATCATTTGTCAATTTCTGTATTCACCTCTAACAATAGCTGTTGTCTTTTTCGCTTTTCCTCTTTCTTTCTTTTTCGAACGCCTTGGAAAAAATCACTTAATAATCGTCCACAAGAATGTTCCAGCACTCCAGAGACGACCTCACTTTGGTGATTAAAACGTTCATCCTGAAGAAGGTTCATGAATGTACCTGCGCACCCGCCTTTTGGATCACTCGCTCCAAAAACGACCCTTTGAATTCGCGCTAATATAATTGCACCTGAGCACATAGCACACGGTTCCAAAGTGACATAAAGCGTAGCCTGCTCTAGTCTCCATGAACCAACCACTTTACACGCTTGTTCAATGGCAAGCAATTCCGCATGCGAAACGGCACTTTGATTCGTTTCTCGTAAATTATGAGCTCTTGCAATAATCTCCCCTTTTAAGACAATGACCGCTCCGATTGGAACTTCCGTTAGCCTTTCAGCCTTCTTCGCCTCTTTGATTGCTTCCATCATATAAAATTCATCTAAATGATTATCAGGCATCTATGTCCATACCTTTCCTTATATACCATTATTATGCCGAAATTTCACATATTTAAAACATAACCAGTTTCATCTTTTAAAATTATAACATGATTGTTCATTTTCATCATAAATTGATAATAGTGCTTACCCTTGTTCCTCTTAAAAGTGACCTTATCATTTATTGATTTAATAGGAATGTAAAAAATATAGGATTTAGTAGGAGGTTATAGATAATCATGCAAATTTATGTTGTAAGGCAAAATGATACACTTTCTAGAATAGCAAGATCCTTCGGGACCACCGCTGAAGATATTGCAGAAGCAAACGAACTTCCAAATCCCAATAATCTTGTTATAGGTCAAGCTTTAGTTATTCCGATTATTGGGAATTTTTACTTGGTGCAAGCGGGCGATACTCTTTGGTCTATATCAAGGAAATTTCAGGTTTCTTATCAACAGCTAGCAGCAGTCAATAGAATTCCCGTCAATCAACCTCTTCAAATAGGATCCAGGCTTTATATTCCACAACGTCCAAAAACAAGAGCTGAATTTAACGCCTATGTAGAACCAAGAGGGACGTCTGTTGCCCCCGTGTTAGAGAATAGCGCACGCGATGCTGCCCCATACTTAACTTATTTAGCACCCTTTAGTTTCCAAGCCCTTAGGGATGGTTCATTAAAAGAACCTTTATTAAATAATTTTCCAGCCATCGCAAATGAAAATAACAATGTTTTGATGATGGTTATTACAAATCAGGAGAATGACCAGTTTAGCGATGAATTAGGGAGAATCTTGTTAAATGATATTGTCATTCAAGATCGTTTTCTCAATAATATTGTTACAACCGCCAAAAAGTATAACTTTCGAGATATCCATTTTGATTTTGAACATTTACGCCCTGCAGACAGAGAGGCATATAATCAATTTTTACGAAAAGCCAAGACTCGCTTTAAAAGAGAGGGATGGCTCCTATCCACTGCACTAGCGCCAAAAACAAGTGCCACTCAGCAAGGTCAATGGTATGAAGCACATGATTACAAGGCACATGGAGAAATTGTTGATTTTGTCGTCATTATGACATATGAATGGGGCTATAGTGGTGGTCCTGCCATGGCGGTATCGCCTATTGGTCCGGTGAGAAATGTACTTGAATATGCTATTAGCGAAATGCCAGCCTCCAAAATAATGATGGGGCAAAATTTATATGGTTACGATTGGACCCTACCTTTTGTCCAAGGAACCATTGCTAAAGCGGTCAGTCCTCAACAAGCGATCTCACTTGCCGCTGCAAATAATGTTCAAATCCAATATGATATTCGAGCCCAAGCTCCCTTTTTTAGATATACAGATCCCAATAGAAAGCAACATGAAGTCTGGTTTGAAGATGCACGCTCGATACAGGCAAAGTTCGACTTAATTAAAGAACTTGGACTTAGAGGAATGAGTTATTGGAAACTTGGTCTTTCCTTCCCACAAAACTGGCTGTTAATTACAGAAAACTTTAATGTTGTGAAAATAGCCCGGTAAAGAGAGGAAAGCGTAAGACGCACGTCTATTGGCTTGAGATAAAGCACTTTCTGACTAACCCATATATATTTATTTACGTAAAAAAAGTCGTTACTCAAAGAGTAACGACTTTATATGTATAACGATTAATTTTAAAATGGAGGAGGAAGAGGGATTCGAACCCCCGCGCGGAATGACCCGCCTGTCGGTTTTCAAGACCGATCCCTTCAGCCAAACTTGGGTATTCCTCCGTTTTGACAAGTATTAATATATCATGTAACTAAAATGAAGTCAACAAGATTCTAAATTATTTTTCCACCCATAATCTTGTTGACTTCTGTATTTTGCCCCATCTAACGAACAGCAAGACCCCCTATCCACAAGACTTAGAGAAAATCAAGAAAGCTGAATAGAGGATCAACTGCCGTAAGGGTCTAACGCCTGACTGGATGTCCCAGTCATCCGAGAGCTACAGGAGTTGGCGTTCTGAGCGTAATAAATTCGACAAGGTCTTTTCTAAAAGCTTCAGTTCTTAGAAAGGTTCGTCAAGCACTGCATGATAAGAGTTTTCCTTATCTTTTTACAATAACTTCGCGATTTCCCATATATGTGCGGAGAACTTCAGGAATTAACACGGTGCCATCCTCTTGTTGGTAATTTTCCAAGATGGCTGCAACCGTTCTTCCAATTGCCAAGCCAGATCCATTCAATGTGTGGACATGTTCTGGTTTACTCTTTGGATCCCTGCGGAAACGAATACCTGCCCGGCGCGCCTGGAATGCTTCAAAGTTGCTACAAGAAGAAATCTCCCGATACGTATCGTAACTTGGCATCCAAACTTCAATATCGTATTTTTTCGCTGCTGTAAATCCAAGGTCACCTGTACACATACTCATCACTCGGTATGGTAATTTTAATAACTGAAGAACCTTTTCTGCATGTCCTGTTAAAATTTCTAACTGCTCATAAGATTCTTCAGGCTTAGAAAATTTAACAAGCTCTACTTTATTAAATTGATGTTGTCTGATTAACCCTCTTGTATCCCTACCAGCAGAACCAGCTTCAGAACGGAAACAAGCACTAAATGCTGCATAACTAATTGGCAAGTCTTCTCCATTTAAGATTTCATCACGATGCATATTGGTAACGGGTACCTCAGCAGTTGGAATTAAAAAGTAGTCCTCATTTTCAATTAAAAATGCATCTTCCTCAAACTTTGGCAATTGACCTGTTCCGGTCATACTTGCTCGATTAACCATATAAGGAGGTAATACTTCTAAGTATCCATGTTCTTCAGTATGCAAATCAAGCATAAAATTATATAATGCTCGTTCAAGTCTTGCTCCTAATCCTTTATAAAATACAAATCGACTGCCGGTTACTTTCCCTGCACGTTCAAAATCCAAAATTTCTAGATCACCAGCAAGATCCCAATGGGGTTTGGCCTCAAAGTGAAACTGTGGTTGTTCCCCCCAATGTCTAATTGGAATGTTATCTTCCTCTGTTTCACCAATTGGAACACTTTCATGAGGAATATTTGGAATACCTAAGAGAATTTGATTGAGTGTTTCCTCAACAGATTTGAGTTGCTCGTCTAATTCCTTAATTTCATCGCCAACTTCACGCATTTCCGTAATAAGTTGATCCGCATTTTTCTTCTCACGTTTTAATATAGCAACTTGTTGAGTTACCTCATTACGATTACTTTTCAATTGTTCTGCCCGAACAATTAATTCACGACGCCTCACATCTAAGTCCTCAAATCGTCCAAGCTCAGATAGATCCTCACCACGATGTTGTAGCTTACCTTTTACTTCTTCAAAATTGGCACGTAAATATTTGATGTCTAGCATGCGAAACCCTCCTTATTTTTTCTTTTTTCATTTAGGCTGATATTGTTGATTTTTGACTCATTTTAGCTGTATGGTCATGAAATGACTTGAACAAATTTGTTTTCCAGCCATTTCATGACCATACAACCTTCTTTCCATTGCAATAAAGAGCATTTGAAATGTACATTTCATGGATGAATCAAAAATCAGGTTTAACCATAAGATCAACTATCATAACTTTCATTTAAAAATGATCAGAATCATTCTAGTGTACTCCTCTTTAGAATACATTTTTTTCTAAAAGTACACAAAAAACTCCCGTCCCTAAAAAGGGACGGGAGTTACCCGCGATGCCACCCTAGTTGAAGGTATATACCTTCCACCTTGAAAATGATAACGGTTTGGACCGAAAGTATATACTTGCATATTCTGCTTTCCATACTTTGCTCAAGGATGGATTCACAAGTGTCATTCACCGATTTTCACCAGCCACCGGTTCTCTACAGAACAACAATCTTGCTACTAATTCCTCTCATCGCTTTATAAACTATTAGAAATTCGTTTGCCTTTTATACTACGATATATGATTATATTTTACAACATGATGATAGAAAACTCCACCTCAAACTGAAAACTTTCAGGCAAAAAGGCTCCTACTTTTAGTAGGAGCCCGTTACACGATGCCTAAACATCTATTATTTTAGAACCAACCCTTTACAGTAGATGCGACGCTTCCCCACACATCTCCGAAGAATCCACCAATGGCACGCATACTTAGAACAAACCAATTGGCCTTTTCAACGCTTTCTGAAGCAATTACATCGACTTGAACTGTACTTTTTTCATCAAGAAAATGAATAGGTTGTCCATCTTTCGATTCAAGCGTTACATACCCAACTCGATCACCTTTTTTAATAGGAGCCGTTAATTTTCTATCTTTATTAAGCAACTTTTCATCTAAGACAAGCACTGGTTTATAATTTTCTTTTTCACCATTTTTAATCACAAGTTCCATTGCTTCTTTTGTAGAAATTTTCACTTGATTTTCTTTCCCCTTAACAACCGGAAGAGTTTCATTCCCTTTTACTTGATAGTTCTTAGGTAAAATTTCTTCTGTTGAAAAGTTACTAAATGCATAGTCCAACATTTTTTTCGTTTCATTGAATCTTGATTTATACGTACCTTCTCCGCCTTCACCCTTTGCGTTCATGACGACTGTAATATAACGGTCACCATCACGAGAGGCAGTACCTGTAAAGCAATAACCAGCGAAGTCTGTTGTTCCTGTTTTCAAACCATCTACACCTGGATATTTAAAGACGAGTTCTGGAAGCATCCAATTCCAGTTATCCATTTTAGTGGCATCATCCGTTCCTGCTCTAAATGTTTTAGATGGAATACTTGTCGTTTCTAATACCTCTGGGAAATCCTTAATTAAATGATAGGCTAACTTTGCAGTAGCTCGGGCCGACATCACATTTTCTTCGTCTTCTCCTCCAACTGAATGCATACCTTTTAGATCATGATTATTTAGTCCAGATGAGTTAACAAATTTAAAATCCTTTAAACCAAGTTCATTTGCTTTATCTGTCATCATTTTGACAAAGTTTGATTCTGATCCAGCAATGGTTTCGGCTATTGCTGCCGTTGCGCCATTTGCTGAATAAATGGTCATGGCCTCATAAAGCTCTTTTATCGAATATGTTCCATCTCTACGTAGAGGAACGTTCGATAAAGCAGTGTCTTGTGATATAGTGTACACATACTCACTCACAGCATACTCTTGATCCCATTTCACACGTCCCTCGGCAACAGCCTCAAGAAGCAGATACTCTGTCATCATTTTCGTCATACTGGCAATTCCAAGTACCTTATCAGAATTTTTTTCATATAATACTTTTCCTGTTGCAGCATCAATTAAGATTGCAGCATCTGCATTGATGTTTAAGGTATCCTCTGCACTGACCCTATGATTCCCTGGAAAAAGACCTACTAGTAGTATTAGTGTCAAAACTCCAGCTATTAGCTTGCGGAAAACATGTTTATTCAATTTAAAGCCCTCCAACCTTATATACACTTCCGTTATTTTAACATAATTCCTACTGAAAAAATAGAAAGAGAAATTTCCTATTTCCATTTTCTCACTTAATCCCACATAAAAAAGAAAAAGCAGGGATTCTTCCCTACTTTTATCTTTTTGATCAAATACGCCTTGGCGTATCTATGCCCAGGTAATACCTGAGCTCACTCGACGACGGACAGGACGTCCTAGTCAGGCGAAAGCCACAGGATGTGGCGTTCAGAGCGTGGCAAACTTCCTTTTAAAATCAAATGTCTCCGCCAAAGGCTTTAACTTCATTCAGTCAAGGTTTGAACCCTCATTGAACTGATAATAGCTTAACATTCATCTCACCACTTATTGAAGTAGGAAACTTCTGCTGAATGAAGTTATACATTATTGCAATGAATAGTTTGGAGCCTCTTTTGTAATTTGAACATCATGTGGGTGACTTTCTCTTAGACCTGCCCCAGTCATTTTAATAAATTGACTGTTTTCTCGTAATGATGATAAATCTTTTGCCCCACAGTATCCCATTCCAGAGCGAATCCCACCGACAAGTTGATAGATTGTATCAGAAAGTGGTCCTTTATATGGTAAACGTCCTTCAATGCCCTCAGGAACAAACTTTTTATTTTCCTCTTGGAAATAACGATCACTTGATCCTTTTTCCATTGCAGATACTGATCCCATTCCACGATACACCTTGAAACGACGACCTTGGAATATTTCAGTTTCGCCAGGGCTTTCTGAAACACCAGCAAGTAGACTTCCTAGCATAACAGCATGACCTCCTGCTGCAAGGGCCTTAACGATGTCTCCAGAGTACTTGATACCACCATCGGCAATAATCGCTTTACCATGCTTCCTAGCCTCTGTGGCACAATCATAAATAGCTGTAATTTGTGGGACACCAACCCCAGCCACAACTCTTGTTGTACAAATAGAACCTGGTCCAATACCTACTTTTACCACATCAGCGCCAGCTTCATACAACGCCTTAGTAGCTTCTGCAGTTGCTACATTTCCAGCAATAATAGCAAGTTCTGGGTATGCTGCACGAATTTTCTTTACTGTTTCAATTACACCCTTTGAATGTCCATGTGCCGTATCAATGACAATGATATCCACACTAGCCTTCACTAGATGCTCTAAGCGAAGCATAGTATCTTTTGAAGTACCTACAGCTGCCCCAACTAATAATCGGCCATGTTGGTCCTTGGCAGAGTTAGGAAATTCAATTACCTTTTCAATATCTTTAATCGTGATAAGGCCCTTCAATACACCTTCTGAATCAACAAGTGGCAACTTTTCAATTTTATACTTTTGCAGAATATTTTCAGCTTCCTGTAAAGTCGTACCCACAGGCGCAGTCACAAGGTTTTCCTTTGTCATAACATCTGAAATAAGAATAGAATAATCTTGAATAAAACGAAGGTCCCGATTGGTAAGAATTCCGACAAGTTTTCGTTCTTCTAAATTATTTACAATTGGAACACCAGAAATACGATATTTTGACATTAAATGCTCTGCATCAAATATGTGCTTCTCTGGCGTTAGGAAAAATGGATTTGAAATCACTCCACTTTCTGAGCGTTTTACTTTATCAACTTGTTCAGCTTGTTGTTCAATAGACATGTTTTTATGGATAATACCTAAACCACCTTGACGAGCCATTGCTACAGCCATTTCAGCTTCTGTCACGGTGTCCATACCTGCACTAATCATAGGAATGTTAAGCTTGATATTATCTGTTAAATTCACCTTTAAACATACACCACTGGGCAGTACTTCAGATTCTGCCGGAATTAATAATACATCATCAAATGTTAATCCTTCTTTTGCAAACTTACTTTCCCACATTAAAAAAAACCTCCTCTATTCACGAAAATATTATTAGTAGGTTATCAATTGGATAAAATACTGTCAAGGATAGTGTTTTATATTTAATATTTCTGAATATTTGGGGGTTTTTATATTGGTTTACTTTTACAAAGATTTTCATTCCTTTTCACCGTTTTTCTCAGCTATTGACACACAGTCCTATTTAAGAAATAGTTATCAAAAATTAGCAGTCGAATATGCTGATCAAAAAAGTTATGAGAACTGCTATCCCTTTATTTATTATTTGGAACATGCGCAGATTTATTACAAGCAAGCTGCTGATTCACCTCTTTTAATTCAGCCCATCTTGCTATTTTATGGTTTTGTTCATTTAATTAAAGCTTGCCTATTAACGACGGATCCTTGTTATCCTGAGAATACCTCAGTGCTAGCTCATGGTGTATCTACCAGAAAGAGGAAAAAAGCGGCAATATGAATTTTTAAAAGATGAAGTAAAATTTCAAAAGAATGGTTTATTTCCATGTATGTTAGAAAATATGTTTAACATAAAACACTTAGAAGGCGATAAAGCAACCATGAATGAGTTATTACAGCATATTCCCGAATTAAATTCATTATTTCTTCAGTTAGAAGGGAAAAAAACTTTTGTGGAAATTTGTAACCAACAACAATCCTTTTCCTTTCCAAAACAGATGATGGATCACTTTCATATGACAGAAAATCGTTTTATTGAATTTATTGAAATGAAATCCTCAAGTACTCTTTCTTTTAAAGAAAGTACTACTAATGGTTTACTATTTGATGGGCTCAACAAAGGAAATGGGGTAAAACCATTAAAATATAATTTAGAAGAAGGACACTTTTGTTTTCCCCTTTTAAAAGGCGAATTATTTACCTTTCCGGAAATCATTTTTCATTATTTATTGCTCTATAATTTAAGTATGATTGCCCGTTATGAAACAGAATGGTGGAGTGAATTGATAAAAACCATGCCTAATAAAGATTATCCTTTCATTGTTCAGTTTCTAAATATTACTTCAAAAAAGGGTCCCTTTTTAGCTTATCAATACTTAATGGGTAAAAGATGAAATACTAGCATAAAAGGGCATCTTGTTTAGATGCTCTTTATATTTTGGTTATGAAA
>C688J18823_10001997_pt1 | contig 12741 bp, 12 predicted proteins | sample HopSoiMetagenom1_FD_18823 | JGI IMG/M metagenome (IMG submission 18823)
AATTTTTTATCTCTAACACAAGCTGAATTGCAATGGATACAAATAAATAGATCTGCTTTTGCACGATTCGCTATTTCTGCACGTTCCTGTAATTCAACAAATACATCTGTTTTCCGGGTGTACACAACTTTTACATCCTTCATGTTTTCTTCAATGTAATGGCCTAACTTCAGTGAAACTGCTAACGCAACATCTTTCTCTTTATATTTTGCACCATGACATCCCGGATCCTTTCCTCCATGTCCGGGGTCAATCACAACTGTACGCACAGTAAAAACTGGCTTCGTTTTAGGTAAGAAAGAACTCGCTAAAAAACTAACGAGTACAATGAATGATATGTGAATATAATTTTTCAACCTTAACTATTTTTCTGTTATTCCTATTCTATTAAAATGCAAAAAAAGCTAATTACATAAATAACTGTTTTTTTTTCCTTAGTTTTGGCCTCTGAAACGGTATAAAACACAAAATTACTTGTAAAAATTGCGTATCATTTCTTTTAAATCTTTTTTTATCCTCGTTTGTTTGTTAATAACTGCAACAAAACATAGTGTTGCTCAAACCAAACCAAACCGTGGTGAAAATGCTGTAATAACAATTGACAGCACCAAGCGAGCAAACGGCGGGATAAAACCTGACACGACCGTTACTATACCTATTGATACCACCAAACAAGAAGTTAAGGGAGGATTTCTGGATGATAAAGTAGATTATAAAGCAGAAGATTCTACAGTAGCCGATTTGATGAATAAAAAGGCTTATTTGTACAATCATGCGGAAGTATACTATCAGGATATGATCCTAAAAGCGGGGTATATAGAAATTGATTTTGGAAAAAAACTTGTCATTGCCAAAGGCATTGCGGACTCAAGTGGGAAAATAGTTCAACGACCTGTATTTGAACAGGGCCCAGAAAAATTCACTGCCGGACAAATCACTTATAATTTTGAAACGAAAAAAGGTAAAATTAAAGATGTTATTACCCAGCAAGGCGACGGCTTTATTCATGGTAACGATATAAAAAAAGATACCAGCAATGTTTATTACGTAGCAGAAGGTAAATACACCACTTGTGATTTAGAGGAAGATCCACATTATTATTTTTCGGCGAAGAAAATTAAAGTGATTCCAAATGACAAAATAGTTTGCGGACCTGCTGAATTATTTATTGCCGATGTTCCAACTCCTTTAGTTCTGCCCTTTGGTTACTTTCCCAATAAAAAAGGCAGAAAATCAGGAATCATTATTCCTGGCTATGGTCGCTCAACCCGACTGGGTTATTTTTTATCAAAAGGAGGATTTTATTTTGGTGGAAGCGATCTTTTTGATGCATTGATTACCGGAGATGTTTATTCAAATGGTGGATATTCTCTTTATGAAACAACTAATTATAGCAAACGATACAAATACTCAGGTAACGTTATGCTTACATTTTCACACCTTTTTTTAGGTTCTGCCAACCCCGAACTTGCGAATCAACCGAAACAACAAGATTATCACATTCAATGGGATCATAGACAGGACCCAAAAGCACATCCAAGCAGTACCTTTACTTCTCATGTTGATTTTGCAACTTCCAGTTTTGGTAAAAACAATGGTAATGTAACCACTGATTACCTGAAGACAGAGTACAATTCAAGAATCGGTTATAATAAGTTATTTACAGGAACGCCATTTACATTGAATATTACAGGGTCTTATAATCAAAATGTTTTAACACGAATAACAAATGTCGTATTGCCGGAAGTCTCCATGGCAATGAATCGTATTTATCCATTTAAAAATAATTCGCGTATCGGCAAACGATGGTATGATCAAATAGGACTAGGTGCTAACCTTAGAGCAAGCAATAGCTTAACCACACTGGATACTTTATTATTTAGAACGGGCTCGTTGGATAAAATGAAAAATGGAGCTACTCTTTCAGTGCCAATCAGTACTAGTTTTACAGTTTTAAAATATATACGGGTAACACCCTCTATTAATACAAATGGATATCTATATGCTAAATCCTATCGCAAAAAGTTAGTCCTGGACTCCATTTATGTAGACACCTTACCGGAAACCAGATTTTATGCAGATGCCTTTGCAAGCACATCCATCAGCACAATGGTATATGGTGATTATTTTTTTAAGACGAAACATTTAAAACAAATACATCAAACCATGACTCCAGCAGTAAGCTTTACCTATAAGCCGGATTACAGCGAACCGGGCTATGGTTCTTATGGCCGGTATTATATTGACTCGTTAAAAAAGGAAGTTACCTATCCTTATTTTGAAGGAATTTATGGTGGGCCAACATCCGGAAAAAGTGAATCTGTAAGCTTTAGTTTATCCAGCACGTTAGAAGGAAAAATAAAAAACAATTCGGATTCAGGAGAAGTATTCAAGAAAGTTAAATTATTGGATAATATAGGTGCAGCACTCAGTTACAATGGCGCAGCTAAATCTTTTAAATGGTCCGATCTTTCTTTAAATGCCAGAACCAGATTGTTTGAGCGAGTAGACGTAAACGTTAATGCACTTTATTCTCTATATCATTATGTAAATAATAAGCCTGTAGATTTTCTTCAAATGCAATATGGATATTTTGCAAGCTTAACTAGTTTTAACGCCTCCGTTTCTACGAGCTTGAGAAGTAAAGAAAAAAAGAAAGCAGGAAATCCATCAACGCCTAACCCGCCTGCACTCTCTTCCGAATCATCTCCCTCAACGGATGAGTTACAATATTTAATCAATCATCCAAACAATTATGTTGATTTCGATGTTCCCTGGAATTTATCACTTAGTTACAACACTTACTATTTAGCAAGGAGTCTTGAAAAAAAAGATAGAATAGTTCAAACCTTCTCTTTTTTTGGTGATATCTCTCTTACTAAAAAGTGGAAAATAAATGCTAGTTCGGGCTTTGACTTTAAAACCCTGAAGCTTACCACCACTTCTATAAGTGTTTACCGCGATCTTCATTGCTGGGAAATGCACTTTAGCTGGGTGCCTTTTGGATATCGCCAAACCTTTTTGTTAACTATCAATGTTAAGTCTTCCATGCTAAAAGATTTGCAGCTGAAGAAACAAAGCCAGGATAACCAAACACTTGGTTATCAGTAGCCACGATCTATTCATTTTTTTAGGAGTGATGACCCTGCAACCAAAGCAATTACAAACAACACTAAAAAAATAAAAAATAAAATTTTAGCAATCGATGCAGCCCCCGCTGCTATCCCTGTAAATCCAAATAAAGCTGCAATTAGCGCAATTATCAGGAATGTTAATGACCATCGTAACATCGCTTTAAAATTTAAATGAATACTTCGTTTAATTCGTCTTTTTATATAAGATAATATCTATGCCAAAGTTTTGTATAATCCTTATCTTCGCAGGCATATTAACCTTTTATTTATTCAAAAAAATGAAAAAAATAATTACAAGTAAAAATGCCCCTGAACCAATTGGGCCCTATAGTCATGCAGTGCTTGCCAACAACCTTCTTTTTGTAAGCGGGCAAGTCGCTAAAAATGCTGCAACAGGTGAACTAATGATCGGAGATATAAAGACAGAAGGCAAACAAGTAATGGAAAATATAAGAGCCATTTTAACGGAAGCTGGGATGGATTTTACTCATATTTGTAAAACCACTATTTTTTTAAAAGACATGAATGATTTCGCAGCAGTAAATGAAGTTTATGGATCCTACTTTAGCGGAAATTATCCTGCCCGTGAAACAGTGCAAGTTTCAAGACTTCCTTTAGATGTGAATGTTGAAATTAGTGTTACTGCTATTAAAATCTAAGAAGGCGAGAAATTTGAGAAACCGGACTTGAACAGAAAACGACAAAGGTCCCGATTGCCATCGAGACCTTTGCTGTTTATATAAGCTTCGTGTTCCATCCCCGCCATGGGAATTAAGACATCCTTTTCGTATGTTTTGAATAAAGAAAAATGAATAAGAAGTCCAGTATAACACTGATAATAGCATATGCAACCCCTAACATTTTAAGTTTTTCCCCTAACATAGCAAAAGGTCCGTAAAGGCCAATAAATCCAACAAGTACAATCGTAAAAACATAGGGTAATAATTCTGCAACGATATACAGATAGAAGCCCACCTTTTTTAATTTCAACATCAGAATTACTCCAATAACAGATAACACTTGCGTTAATAAGCCTGCACAAGCATTCGGGCCTGCTTTTTCCATCATGTCCTGAATTTCATCGATATTAGGGTTTACTGCCAATATCTTCTCCATGTTTTCTGCCATCTTTATCTTATCATCTTCTGAGGGAAAGTAATGCTGTTTAATTGCAAACAACAGCATTATTATCAGAAGCCCTCCCATTATTAAACTTAAGATACATAGTGTTTTTAATTGTTTTGGCAAACCTGTTTCTTCATTTAAAGCTGGTATTTCTTGGGATTGTTCCATGGTGTTAGTTTTAAATTTAAGTAGCGAATCAACAAAAAAAAGAAGTAGTCGCAAAATTTAGTCATCAAGAATTATCAACAGTTATTGACAATCTATTTAATAATCAGAATTCATAACCACACCACAATTTATAATTGGCCCTTTGCTCTAAGGTTGCCGAATTACTTTTTTGTATTTTACCACTTTTATAAAACTGAAACGGTACAGGAATCACCTTTACTTGACGGATACGATAATTTGACGCAATTGTAATTAAAAGTGGCTGATCTGAAAAATAAGCTGACCATTCTGCAAAACTATTAACGGAATGATCCGGTTTTATTGCAATCATATTGATCCCGATAATTTCATCCTGAATAGAAATACCTGCGGAATCAGCAGCAGAGGAAGGATAAACCGACGTTACTTTGCAACTGCCATTTGTTTCAGAAATTTTTATTCCTATAGCATGCTCATGGAAATGCACAGATGGATATTTTACAAACTCACAACCAATGTAATGCATTGCTTCCTCTAATAATGGAGTATAGTCAACCGCCTTATTGATATAATTATTCATGATATTATCAACTGATGCATTTGCATAATGCTCCACAATACCTTTGTAATCCGTTGCCGAATATCCCTTTTGCTTCAGGGCAAATTCCGTGTATAAATGAACCATCACGTCATCCAACGAATACTTGTTTTTTGAATTTTTTCGTATGAATAAATCAGTACAAAAAGCAAGCAGACAGCCTTCATCATAAATAGATGTTTTTCTATTGGGAACACCTTGTACATAACCATCCAACCAGGTATCGAAAGAAGAATCAGCAACCGAGAGATTGAATCTGCCAAAATTATCCAGGTGCTTTTGAAGCCGTTCATTAAATGATTGAAGATATTGTAATTCGCTATACACACCACTTCTACTTAAAATTTGATCACCGTAATAAGTGGTTACCCCTTCACAAACATATCCCAATTTCGAATAATTTTCTTTTGAATAATCATACGGTTGCATTTCAATGGGACGAATTGTTTTAATGTTCCATGCATGAAACAATTCATGACAGCTCACACCCAACATATCTTCATACAATTTATCTTTCATTAAGTTATATCCTGGCCCTAACGCAATGACAGTAGAATTTACATGCTCCACACCGTGATACATCCGGAAAGGAAGGATTTGAAAAAGAAAATGATACGTTGAAAAAGGTGCCTTCTTCATCATCTTCAATTGAAATTCGCAGAATTTATAAAAATCTTTAGTTAGTTTTTCCCAGTCTAATCGGCACTCTCCCTGAAACCAAAAATTAAATTCTACCATATTGCAGGTAAATTTATAATGCTGTAAACTATCGCTTGCGATAAAAGGTGAATCGGCCAGCATATGAAAATCAGTCGCGGTCAACACCGTCTTGTTAGCCACTTGTTTAGCCGGCAGCCCACATGCTACTTTATAATTCGCCGGTAAAATCAACTCCACTTCACACGTTTGGTCCATCCTGGAAGGAATATATACACAACAATTTACAGGGTTAACATATAGTTGCGTAGCATCTAAAAAAGTAGACCCTGCATTTAATTCATTTGCAAAATAATTGTAACGAATGTGAAGTTGCGTCACATTTTTTGTATACACTTTCCAAGTATCCTTGGTTATTTTTTTACAGGTTAATGGATTTCCTGCCTGATCAACCGCCTCCCATTTTTGAATGTTTTTTGCAAAATTTCCCAGCTCGTATCGTCCGGGGCGCCAAGCCGGTAATTGTACGATGACAGATTCGGATTGGATCTGATCGGCAATAAACTCTATATCCAGGTAATGATGATGGGCCTGTTGATAAGAAATAATGTATTTCATCGGTCGTCTTTTATTGGTATATCTGTTTTACAGACAATTTTAGGTATTCCTGTAAAATAGACAAAAATTCGTTTATTTTTCACGAATTTACAGGAAATATTTTGTTACTTTCGCAAAGCATTTTTTTTACGCAATTTTAATTTTTCATTAAATTTTAAAAATATGAGTTACGATTTAATAGTTATAGGAAGTGGCCCGGGAGGATATGTTGCTGCTATTAGAGCTTCACAACTGGGGCTAAAAACAGCCATTGTAGAACGCGAAAATTTAGGTGGTATCTGTTTAAACTGGGGTTGTATCCCTACTAAAGCTTTATTAAAAAGTGCACAGGTATTTGAATACCTGAAACATGCTTCTGATTATGGTATTTCTGTTAAGGGTGGAGAGGCTGATTTTAGTGCCGTTGTTAAACGTAGCAGAGATGTAGCGGATGGAATGAGCAAGGGTGTTCAATTTCTATTGAAAAAAAATAAAATTGATGTAATTACCGGTACCGGCAAAATAAAAGCTGGAAAAAAAGTGGATGTGACTGCTGATGGTAAAACAACTACATATGAGGCTAAACATATTATCGTTGCTACAGGAGCACGCTCACGTCAATTACCAAATTTACCACAAGATGGTAAAAAAATAATCGGTTATAGAGAAGCTTTAATATTACCAAAGGTTCCTAAGAGTATGGTGGTAGTTGGTTCTGGAGCTATTGGAAGTGAGTTCGCTTATTTTTATGCAACCATGGGTACCAAAGTAACACTTGTTGAATATTTGCCTTCTATTGTTCCTGTTGAAGATGCGGAAGTTTCCAAACAATTGGAACGCTCTTTTAAAAAGATTGGTATTGAAGTAATGACAGAGGCTAGTGTGGAAAAAGTAGATACAAAAGGAGATGCTTGCAAAGTAACCATCAAAACAAAAAAAGGAGAGCAACAAGTTGATTGTGATATTGTTCTCTCTGCTGTTGGTATTCAAGCCAACCTCGAAAACCTTGGTTTAGAAGAAACTGGAATTGCAACCGATAAAGGAAAAATTTTAACAAACCCTTATTATCAAACAAACATACCAGGTTATTATGCAATTGGTGACTGTGTTGGCGGTCAGGCGCTTGCACACGTTGCATCTGCTGAAGGAATTATTTGTGTTGAAAAAATTGCAGGTCATCACCCAGAGCCATTGGATTACAATAACATTCCGGGATGTACTTATTGTCAGCCCGAAATTGCATCTGTTGGAATGACAGAAGCGAAAGCCAAAGATGCAGGAATTGAAGTGAAGATTGGTAAATTTCCATTCTCTGCTTCAGGAAAAGCAAGTGCTGCCGGAGCAAAAGATGGGTTTGTAAAATTAATATTTGATGCCAAATACGGTGAGTTACTTGGCGCACACATGATTGGTGCAAATGTAACAGAGATGATTGCGGAAATTGTTGCCATTCGTAAATTAGAAACAACAGGGCATGAATTAATTAAAACGGTTCATCCTCATCCAACAATGAGTGAAGCAATTATGGAAGCTGCTGCAGCAGCATACGGTGAAGTGATTCACATGTAACTTCTCTTAAAATTTAAATAAAAAACCCACATGTGTTGTGGGTTTTTTATTTTACTGCTATTGAATCTCACAGTCTCTTGTGTAGTCTCCACCTAGATCGTTACCTTGACCTTCGTTATCACTACAACGTTTTTCTGCTTTTGTTCTTGTGTCTTTATATGTGTAAATATTATCGTCAACTGTCACTGAACCACCACTTTTTGTATATGTTTTTTGGCACTTACATGTATAATCTTTTTTGCAAGATACCATCGTAGTTGATGTTGCTATAGCAAACACTACTGCTAATAAAATTCTTCTTTTCATTGTTTTATTTTTTAAGTTAATAATTCTTATCTTGTATAAACGAATTCTAATCCATTTGAAAAGAATTAAACTGTATTTTTTTTAAAACCAACAGATACAGGCTATTTCAACATTTTTTAGAAATTAAAAAAAATAAAAAACAATAATTGATTGTAGATATTATTTCCTAAAAAGGGTTACAAGTGTGTAGTGCAATCCTGTATAGTAGTATCGCAATTCAAAACATACTCACTTATGAAAAGAGTCACCTTTATTTTAATATGCATTTTCTTGATCTGTAAAACAACCAGTATACAGGCTCAAATAATTGATACCACAGATGCTAACTTAAAAGCCATTACGTTGGCAAAAGCGAAATCTGATTCTGCAGAAGCTCATTTGAAGAAAAAAGATATCAAAGGCGCAACTAAGTTTTACAATGATGCTATAAAACAATACAAGCTGGTTACAAGAGCAAACCCGAATTTGTATGCAGCATGGTATGGTTTGGGAACAGCGCAATTGAAAACGAAAGAATACAAGGAGGCTGTTACAAGCTTTGACAAGGCGCTTGAAGCTGATCCAACAAAATCGGAAGCGTTTCGTGAAAGAGGAATTGCACAGGAAAATTTAGGGAAATTTGACAACGCCATGGCTGATTTTGATAAAGCAATAGATAAAAATTATGACGATGCAAAAGCCCATTATGAAAGAGGGGTTTTAAAAGAAAAAGGAAAAAATATTCCTTCAGCCATGGAAGATTATGCTGCTGCAATTGAAATAAACCCCAGCCTTAAGGAACCTTATCTCAAACGTGGTATTATTCACCATGATAAAGACAAGGATTATGTACTTGCATTGATTGACTTTGATAAATATATTCAATTAGCACCGGATGATAATGAAGGTTATATGTGGAGAGGCAAAACCAAATACAATGGGGGTGATTACAAGGGCGCAGAAAAAGATTTAAGCAGGTACCTGGATATGGAACCGGAAAATTTAGAAGCATTAATTTTCCGTGGCGCTAACCGAATTTTTATAAAGGATTATGAAGGAGCTGTTAATGATCTTGACAATGCTATTAAAATTGACCCGAAAAGCGTACTTGCCTATATGAACAGAGGAACTGCAAAGGGAGCACAAAAAAAATACAGAAGCGCATTAGAGGATTTGGATATGGCAGTTAAACTAAAATTTGATTACTCTGCAGTATATATCAATAGGGCTTTAGTACGATATGTGAGTGGTGATAAAAAAGGAGCGTGCAAAGATTTAGAAAAAGCTGATGGTCTTAACGATGCCAAAGCTGGTGATTTAATAAGCCAGTATTGTAAGGATATGAAGTAAATATCATAAACAGGCTACACAGCAACCCAACAGGTTTTTAAAACCTGTTGGGTTTTATTTTAAAAATGTAAACGTCAAAGGTTTTAAAAACCTTTGACGTTTCTCAAATCTACTATCTCCTTATGAAGTTTCATCACTTGAGGAATAACCAATTGCTGCTCATCATTAACAATCACAAACTGGGATCGTTTTACTCTTTCCTCTTCTGACAATTGTGCTTTTATTCGTAGCTCAATATCTTCGGTGGATGTACCATCTCTCTTCATAACACGTGTAATCCTTAACGTTTCAGGAGCTGTAATGGTAATTACTTTATCTACCTGTTTATACGCGCCGCTTTCAAATAGGATAGCCGCTTCTTTTAAAATATAGGGAGAAGCTAAATGCATCAACAACCATTTTTCAAAATGATCACCAACAGCCGGATGTATAATTGCATTTAATTGATTTAACTTCTCTTCATTTCCAAAAACAATAGATGCAACTTTCTTTCTACCAATACGACCAGTTGAATCAATTACCTGTTCTCCGAAAGCAGCTATTATTTTCTTTTTTATTTCCAAGTCATTTTCCAACAGATTGCGGGACGTATCATCTGCATAATACACAGGAATCCCCAGCAATTCAAATACTTTGCATACCGTTGTCTTCCCGCTTCCTATTCCACCTGTAATGCCTATTTTTAACATCTGGTTTATCAATTATTTGCTGATAATATATTCCACTTTTTCCGTTACCAGTTTTATATTTCTTAATCCTTCTGGAACTTTCAAAAGCTGAACTTTTAACTTATTGCTTTGCTTATCAATTTTTTTATAGTCCACGACCGCACGAAAGCTGGTCGCATTTATTTTTTCATAGTTTTCAAATGCAACATTGAATTTGACCATCACTTTATCGGGAAATGTTTTGAATGAATAACCCAAGGGCAAGTTTTCTACTTCAACAGGTAACTCCAGGCTTGCTTCTGTATACTTGGTTACATTAATTGTTGCTTTAACCGTTGACTGTGAAAACTCTACATGCTTATATTCTTCTTTTTTCACAAGCGGTAACTTAATACTTGTGGAAGCGTTTATGTTTTTAAGCGTCATCGCTTGCGTCTCCACAAAATCTATCTTATTAACAACCTCTGCTTCTGCTGAAACAGCAATATATTTAGGCTGTATGGATATGGAATCGGTGAGGTTGTATAATTTACTAAACTCTAAAGATAAGTTTGGTTTTACCGGAACCATCTTACTTATTTTTCTATTAAAGTTTATAAAGATCGTATCAGGGTTGATTTTTAAGACGCGTGTTTCTTTATTTAACTGAGAATTAATTTTATCCATCCGATAATTTGCCAGCAAATAATATACATCCTTGTGATTTAATAATTGAGCATCCCTAATATCCAGTGCTATTGTTTCTTGATGTTTCCTGAATTTATAAGCCATCAGCCCAAAGCCTTTTGCTTTAATTTCTATATCCACAGCTTCGGGTAAATTATTGGAAATAATTTTATCAACGGGAATATTGATGTATTGAACAGGAAAACGCTCGATAATGGTATACTCTTTTGAAAGTGTCATTAATAACCAAAAAAAGCCAGAGATAACTAAGCAAACCACAAAAGTAATCGCTCTTCTTTTGTTTGGAGTTCTAGATCGTTGACTGTCTTTTTTAAATACCATATACAACAAAAATAGAAATATATTTTGAAATGCCCGATAAATTCAGCGGAGTAGAGAGTCTTCCTGCGCTGAAACGTGGGCGGACACGATGAGGGCGGTATTCAAAAAAAAGGGCCGTTCTTTATGAACGTCCCTTTTATAGCTTGACTGAATAATTAAGCTTCTTATTTTTGCTCTGTTCCAATTAAGTTGGTGCTATCTAAAGAAATCGCATTTTTTTCAATTTTCAATTTCACACCGGCTTCAACTGTAATAATTAGAGTTGTATCAGCTATTTCAGCTATTTTACCATGTATTCCACCAATGGTAACAATTTTATCACCTACTTTAATATTCTCTCTGAATTTTTTCTGTGCTTTTGCTTTTTTTGTTTGGGGAAGAATCATAAAAAAGTAAAACACCACAATGATTAACACCATTGGAATAATCGTTGACATAGGAGTTCCACCTGTCTGCAATAAGATACCTGTCATTAGTTTAATTTATTTAAATGAATACTACTTAATTTATACACGCTACTCTGATTTACATTATTTTCCTTCTGGAACTTCAATCGTTGATTCAATGGTTAGAATTTTTGTGCTAGGATTGCAATTCGTAACCAATGTCACTGTTTTTTGTACCACTCCCGATTTACCTTCACTATTAAATGCTACATCTACTTTCCCCTCTGCTCCTGCTTTTATAGGTTCTTTAGGAAAAGAAGGAACCGTACATCCGCAGCTGCCTTGCGCAGAAGAAATGACAAGATCGGAACCTCCGGTATTCTTAAAAACAAAGGAATAGGTTACTTTTTCGCCTTGCATAATTTTTCCAAAATCATGCTTTTCCTCTTTAAACGTAATAACCGGTGATGCACCTACCTCCGCTTGATTGGGTCCTGAGGCTGTTACAGGGACATTGATAATATCTGTTGAAACGCCAGTATTTTTTTCTTCCTGTTTACATGAAGTAAGAAGCAATGCACTGCTTAAAAGAATACTTGAAATTAGATGAATTTTCATTTTATTAATTTTTAATATGTTGATTTTATACTTACAGGCTACTCCATTAACCCTCTACCTACTTTATTCAATTTATTTTCTCTTTTAAAATCTGCTACCAGTTTATCTAAGATTCCATTGATAAATATTTTACTCTTCGGCGTGCTATACATTTTTGATATTTCAATAAACTCATTCAAACTCACTTTTACCGGAATATCAGAGAAATGAAGAATTTCAGTTATTGCCATTTTCATTAGCAATACATCCATCATCGCAATACGGTCAACTTCCCAGTTTTTTGTTTTATCTCCAATCAATTTTTCCGTCTCCTCATTCCTGATAGCTGTTTGACGAAATAAATCTTTTACAAACTGTTCATCATCTTCTCTATCCTTGTATAATGACATTAACGTAGTATCCGGACTTGCGTCTTCCTTGAATGTTTCAATCGTTTTTACAACCATTGGGTTTACCAAATAAATATCATCGCCCCAATGCAGGTTTTTTTCTTCATATAAGTGATTGATTAATTCAAAGTCGGCCACATGCTCTTTAAATATTTCAATAATAAAATTACGGTGCATCAAGTATGAATCATCTGAAGAGTTCATGTATTC
>C688J18823_10001998_pt1 | contig 12740 bp, 17 predicted proteins | sample HopSoiMetagenom1_FD_18823 | JGI IMG/M metagenome (IMG submission 18823)
CCGTCGCCTTCGTCTCACTGTCGAGCGCGAGGTAGATATGGCTGCGCGGGCTCGCGTGCAGCTCGCGCACGATGTGGTAGCCCTCGAAGCTCATGCGCGGTTCGAGGAGNGGCGCGACAGGCAGCTGGGCCCTNGCGCGCGCCTCCCNTGCGTCGGGGCGCGGCAGGGCGTCGACGCGCACGATCTGCACCGTGAGGTTGTCGCCGCTGCCGCCCTCGTAGGCCTCGGCGACGATGCGNCGGGCCGCNGCGTCCAGGTCGCCGGCATGGCTGCGNATCGCGTCGGCCATCGCCTCGGGGCGNGCGTGCTCGTACACCCCGTCGGTGGCGAGGAGGAAAGTGTCGCCTTCGTCCAGCGGAATGGCGCGATGGTCGATCTCGACGTCGCCGTCGACGCCGAGCGCACGGGCGAGGTGGCTCTGCTCGCGCGACACCCAGACGCGGTGATCGGTGGTGAGCTGCTCGAGCCCATGGCCGTTCATGCCGCCGTTCATCCGATACACGCGTGTGTCGCCGACGTGGAAGAGGTGCGCGGTGCGGCCCTTCATGACCATCGCGCTCAGCGTGCAGACGTAGCCGCGGTCCTTGTCGTAGCGGTACTGGCTGCCCTGCGTCTGCGCGTGCAGCCAGGAGTTGGCCGCCATCAGCACGCGCTGCGCCGACTTCCTCACCGACCACGCCTCGGAAGTGCAGAAGTAGTCCTCGAGGAACGTCTTCACCGCGATCTCGGCCGCCGTGCCGCTCACGTTGCTCGTGCTGATGCCATCGGCGAGCGCGATGGCGATCCCCTTCGTGCCGAGCAGCGGCTCGGCGGGGACGCAGGCGCCGTGAAAGTCCTGGTTGGCTTCCTTGCGTCCGCGGTCCGAATGCTGGCCGAGCGAGATCCTCAGGCGGCCGCCTTCAGATGAGCCCTCTTTGGCGCCGTGCGGATGTGGGTCGCGTAAAGCGTGAGCCCGGTGAAGGACAGCCCACCCACCAGGTTACCCAGCACGGTGGGGATCTCGTTCCAGAAGAGGTAATCGATGACCGTGAAATGCGCGCCCAGCAGCAGGCCCGCGGGGAAGAGGAACATGTTCACGATCGAGTGCTCGAACACCATGTAGAAGAACACCATGATCGGCATCCACATCGCGAGCACCTTGCCGGTCACGCTGGTGGAGATCATCGCGCCCACCACGCCGGTCGACACCATCCAGTTGCACAGCATGCCGCGGATGAAGAGGGTCAGCATACCGGCGGCTCCGTACTTCGCATAGCCAAGCGTCCGGTTCTCGCCGATCACGCCGAGGGCCTTGCCGACTGCGCTCGGCTCCGTGGAGAAACCGTAGGTGACGTAGATCGCCATGAACACCGCGACCGTGAAGGCGCCGCCGAAGTTGCCGCAGAACACCAGGCCCCAGTTCTTCAGCACGCCCTTGAGCGTGACGCCGGGGCGCTTGTCGATCAGCGCGAGCGGCGTCAGCACGAACACGCCCGTGAGCAGGTCGAACCCGAGCAGATAGAGCATGCAGAAGCCCACCGGGAACAGGATCGCGCCGACGAGCGGCTGCCCGGTATTCACCGTGATCGTGACCGCGAACCAAGCCGCCAGCGCGAGGATGGCGCCCGCCATGTAGGCGCGGATAAGCGTGTCGCGCGTCGACATGAAGACTTTCGATTCACCGGCATCGACCATCTTGGTGACGAACTCCGACGGCACGAGATAAGACATGGGCTCCTTCCTTTTTTGGATGCGTTGAACTGCTCTCGCAGTGCAATTGCAAAAGGTGAGCCACGCTTCGAGCGAGCGTATGTTGCTGACGCGAGGCGGTTTATTCGCCAGCGCGAGGAACGCGGGCCGCGCCAACGTGGTGCATGCGCCGCGCGCGGTGCGCGCTGGCGGAGCAGGTCAGATGCCCTGCAGGAAGGCGATGAGAAGCTTCGCCGTGCGCTCCGGCTGCTCTTGTTGCACCCAGTGGCCCGCGCCTTCGACGAGGTGCGCGCCGCGGAAATCGGTGCACACGCTTTCCTGCATGCGCTCGAGCTCGCCGGGCTTCTGGTAGGTGCCCCAGTCGGCGGCGCCGGCGATGAACTTCGACGGCATGCCGATCTTCCTTCGCGCCGTGGCGGCGGTGAGCTCGGCGGCGAATTGCGGGTTCGTCATGCAGCGGTACCAGTTGAGGCCGGGCTGGAACCCCGTGCGCTCGAACGAACGCGCATAGACCTCCAACTCCGCGTCGGTCAGCCACCGTGCCGGGCAGGAAGGCATGTGAGGTGCCACGGTCGCCGCCATGCCCTTGTCGAGGTCCATGACGTAGTAGCTCGGCAGCTTTGCGAGCTCGGCAGCGCTCCACTCCGCGAGCCGGAACGGCTGGTTGCCTTTCCAGTCGGCGCTCTTGTAGTGGTAATAGGCGCGGAGGAAAGCGTGGATGCCCTGCGGCGCGTGGCGCATGTCGGCATCCGCCTCGCGCGTCGAGTAGTACCACTGGTAATGCTTGCGGCCGAGCCGGGCGAGCTCCTCGTGCACGTTGCCGGCGCGTCCGCCGATCGGCACCCCGCCGAAGGGCGCGCTCATGAGCACGCATGAGCGCACGCGCTCCGGCCGCGTCAGCGACAGGTACGCCGCGACCGGCGAGCCGAAGTCGTGGCCGACGACATGGATTGTGTCGATTTGCAAGCGATCGAGAAGCGAGGCCGCATCGGCCACCAGGTTGAGCATGCGGTACTGCGCGAGGTCGCCGTCGTAGCGGCCATCGAAGCCGGTGGTCTGCCCATAGCCGCGCTGGTCAGGCGCGATGACGCGATAGCCGGCCTCGGCGAGCGGCGGCATGAGCTTGCGCCAGCTATAGGAGAGCTCCGGGAAGCCGTGCAGCAGGAGCACCGTCGGGCTGCCGGGCCGGCCGGCCTCCCGGTAGTGCAGGCGAAGGCCGTTGACCCCCTCGGTGAACTTCGAGATCAGGGGCGCAGGTACGCGTAGCCCTCGCGCGCCTGCAGGCGAGTGATCTCGGCCACGCCGGAGGGCACGAACACCACGTCGGGGATGAACTGCTCGCGCTTGAGGCTGCGGTTACGCAGCGTGATCTCGCAGACGTCGAACTGCACGCCCTGGTTCACGAGCTGCTCCACCGCGACGTCGAACGGATTGCCGTTCTTGTCCTTTGCGCCTCTCATCAGGTAATCCACGCCGCGCGCGTGCGCGACGACCACGATGTGCGCCTTCGGGTTGACCTCGAGGTGGTTGCGGATGTTGCGCAGACCGTCGGCCGCCTGCTCGAGGCCGGAGTTGAGGTGGTAGACCACCTTGTCCGGACCGACGGGGTCGATCTTTTGCGCTGCGGCGGAGCCGGCGATCAGCATCGCCGCGGCCACGATGAGAAATCGATTCATGGAGTTCCCTCTCACAGCTTGAAGATCCGTTGCGCGTTCCAGCCGCGCACTTTTTCCCGCGTAAGGTCGGGCAGGGCGTCGACTCGGGATAGGCAGCCCGCCATGTCGCCAATGGTGTGCGGGTAGTCGGAGCCGTAGAGCACGTTGTCGGTGCCGCAGACGGAAACGCACATCTCCAGCACGTCCTGGCGGAAAACCACGGTATCGACGTAGATGCGGCGCATGTAGTTGCGCGGCGGCTCGACGGTCTTCGAGCGCGCGGCCGGGATGTTGTCCCAGCAGATGTCGAGCCGGCCGACGAGATACGGCAGCGCGCCGCCGCCGTGCGACGCGATCAGCTTCAGGTTCGGATAGCGGTCGAAGAATCCGTCATAGATGCAGCGCGCCACCGCCAGCGAGGTGTCGAAGGTAAAGCCGATCGGCGCGGTGAGCTGGAACTCGTGCAGCCCAAGGTCCTTCGTTCCCGGCGGCGCGCTGGGATGGACGAGCACCGGCAGCTCGCGGCGGTCGATCTCCTTCCAGATGTTGGCAAAGCGCTCATCGGTGAGCGAGCGGCCGTCGATGTTGGCGAGCACCATGACGCCCACGGCACCATTGCCGCACGCCCGCGCCAGCTCCTCGAGCGCGAGCTTCTCGTGCTGCCATGGCAGCGAGGCGAACCAGCGGATGCGATCCGGCCATTGTTTCTGCGCCTTCGCCATGTCGTCGTTCATGATGCGCGCGCCCTTGAGGCTCACCTCGGCGCTGCCCCAGAACACGTTCGGGCAAGTGAGGGAAGTGATCGCGATGTCGACGCGCGCCTTGTTCATGTTCGCGATGCGCGCTTCCCAATCGAACATGTTCGGCACCGGCGTCATGAAGGGCGAGCCGTCGAGGTGGATCGCGTTCAAGCCGCCCGCCACTTCCTTCAGCGAATAGCGCGGTGCGCCGTGCTGCTCGAGGAGCGACAGCCACTCCTTGGTCAGCATGTGCGTATGGACGTCGATGACGGGGGCTCGGTTCATTGGATCTTGACTCCTGCTTTCTGGATCACGTCGCCCCATTTGCGTGCCTCGTCGCGAATGAAGGCGGCGAATTCCTGCGGCGAGTTGGCCGCCGGCTCGCAACCGGCGGCGATGGCCTTGTCGCGCACGTCGGGGATGGCCAGCGCGGCGCCGATTTCGCGGTTCAACCTTGCAAGCACTTCTTGGGGAGTCGAGGCCGGCGCCACGGCGCCGAACCAGCCGATCGATTCATAGCCGGGAACGCCGGCTTCCTCGAAAGTAGGCACGTCCGGCATGGCGCTGATGCGCTGCTTGGTCGTCACGGCGAGCGCGCGGATCTTGCCGGCCTTCACGTTGGCTAGCGCGGAAGGCACGTCGACGATGCCGAGCGGCACTTGGCCGCCCAGCACGTCGGTGGCGACCGGGCCGCTGCCCTTGTACGCCACTGGGATGAGCGGCGAATTCGTCATCATCTTGAGGAGCTCGCCTGAAAGATGCATCGCCGAGCCGTTGCCGCCGTGGCCGTAGGCGATCGGCTTGGTCATCGCGCCGTGAAGCACCTCGGCGAGCGTCGGCGGCTGCGAGGGGTGCGCTACGAGCAGGAAGGGAATCAGCGCGAGCATCGAGATCGGCGCCAGATCCTTCTGCGGATCGAAGGGCATCGTGGGATAGAGGCTCTGGTTCACCGACATCGCGCCCGCCGCGGCAAGGCCGATGGTATGACCGTCGGGCGCGCTCTTCGCGACCGCATCGACGCCGATGTTGCCGCCCGCGCCGGGACGGTTCTCGACCACTACCTGCTGGCCGAGCTTCTCCGAGAGCTTCGGTGCGATCGATCGCGCGATCAGATCCGCGCTGCCGCCCGGCGGGAAGCTGACGATGAAGCGGATCGGCTTCGACGGCCAGCTTTGCGCGTGGGCCGTCCCGGCGAGCAGGCAAACGAGCACGGCAGCGAACCTCATTGCTGCTCGATGCCCCGCGTCTGCACGACGCGCTTCCAGCGCGTGACTTCCTGGTCGATGCGCTCCGCCATCTGTTCCGGCGACGAGGCGGCCGGCACGCCGCCAAAGCCGGCGAAGCGCTCGCGAGTCTCGTCCAGCGCGAGGATGGCTCTCACTTCCTTGTTCAGAAGATCGATTGAGGAACGCGGCGTTCCGGGCGCGACGGCGAGCCCGAGCCACGAGCTGAACTCGACGCCCTTAAGCGTCTCGCCGACCGTCGGCACATCCGGCATCAGCGGATAACGGCCGGCAGAGGAGAGCGCGAGCGGGCGCAGGCGATTCGCCTTGATGAGCGGAAAAGCGAAGGTCGCCGTCTCGATCAGGACGTCGATGCGGCCGCCGAGGATCTCGGTGAACGCCGGCGCCGCGCCTTTGAACGGAACGTGCAGCATCTGCGTCCCGGCCTCTATGTTCATCCATTCCCCGAGCAGGTGATGCAGGCTGCCGGGACCGGCGGAGGAGAAGCTGATCTTGCCGGGCTCGGCTTTCGCGCGAGCTAGGAGATCCGGGAACGACTTGATCGCCGAGTTCGGCGCCACCGAGATGGTCATCGGATATTCGATCACCACGCTCACCATGCCGAAGTCCTTCACCGGGTCGTACGGCAGGCTCTTCATCACCGCCGCGGTGCCGGGATGGCCGCCGGTGAGGAGCACCATCGTGTGACCGTCCGGCGGCGCCTTCGCCACCGCGTCGTTGGCGAGGAGTCCCGTGGCGCCGGTCTTTTGCTCGACGGCGACCGGCTGCTTCAGGCGCTGCGAGAGCCTGTCGCCGAGGTAGCGGCTGACCAGATCGGTGCTCCCTCCCGGCGGGAAGCCGACGTAGAAGCGGATCGGGCGGTCAGGATAGCTTTGCGCCCATGCGGAAAGCGCAAATAGAAAAATAAATGGGGTCAGACCCCATTTAAATTTCATGCCGGGAGCGGCGTGGACTGCCACGCCACCATCTGCCATCCCTTCTGACCTTTGATCCAAACGTTGGTGTAGGCGCTGTTCAGCGTCTTCGGCTTGCCGTCCGACAGGAGCTCGATCTTCACGCGGCCGGTGACGATGGCGCAGTCGCCGTGCAACTGGATGTTCTCGACCGGCCGCTCGATCTTGCGGTACTGCCACTTCTTCGAGCGGATACCGTCCATGTAGCTCGCCTTCGAGTCCGAGCCGCCGTAGGAGTGCGTGTAGACGAGCGAGTCGGCGAGGAGCTTCTCGAGCGTCGCCGCATCGGCGTCCACCATGGCCTTGAAGCGCTGGTCTTCCAACTTACGAATCGAGTCTTTATCCATTTTTCTCATTTGAGAAAGAAGTGCATTGGAAAAAAGGAGTCTCAACCGTCGGCGATGGAGTTTTCGAGAATGCCGACTTTATCGATCTCGATCTCCACCTTGTCGCCCGGCTTCATCCAAACCGGCGGATTGCGCCGTGCGCCGACGCCGCCCGGCGTGCCGGTGACGAGGACATCGCCCGGCTCGAGGGTAGTCCACGCCGAGCAGTACTCGATGATCTTCGGGATCTTGAAGATCATCTGCTCGGTGGTCGCCTTCTGCATCGTCTCGCCGTTCAGGCGGCAGGACAGCGTCATCTTGGTGTTGGGCGGGATGTCGTCCGCCGTGACCATCCACGGGCCGAAGCCGCCGGTCTGNGAGAAGTTCTTGCCGGCGGTCCACTGAATGGTGTGGCGCTGCCAGTCGCGCACCGAGCCGTCGTTGTAGCAGCTATAGCCGGCGATGTGGCTCCACGCGTTCGCCTGCGAGATGCGCCGGCCGCCTTTGCCGATGATCACCGCGATCTCGGCCTCGAAGTCGAGGTTCTTGGATTCCTTCGGTCGCACGATCGGCTGCTTGTGGCCGACCTGAGATTCGGCGACGCGGATGAAGATCGCCGGCTGCTCCGTGTTGTCGCGCCCGGTCTCGACGACGTGGTCCTGGTAGTTGAGACCGACGCAGAGAATCTTGCCGGGATTCGGAATCACCGGCAGCCAGGTGATGTCGCTCTCCTTGTAGTCGGCCGGAGAGTTCAGATGCTTAGCCGCTTCCGCGAACCCGTTGCCCTTGATGAGCGAAAGCAGGTCGGGGTACTGGTTGCCGATGAAGCGCTTCAGGTCGACAATGCCCTTCGACGTCACGATGCCATAGCTCGGGCCCTGCGCAGTCTTAAACGTAGCGAGTCGCATAAATGTCCGTTCCTAAGTTTGCTTTCAGCCACATGGGGATGTTCGTCGCCGACCTGGCGAATGCGGGATTTTTACACACGGGTACTGGGTTTTACCGTCACCGACAGCGGAGACCTCGAAACTCCACGCGGCACGCTGCAGTTCTGTTTTCTGAGCCGCGATCCCAACGAACACCACCAGATCGTGCTGGCGACCGGCAAGCCGGGCGACCTCAAGTTCAACACCATCAACCAGATCTCATTCCGCATGGCGGAATTTTCCGGGCTGCGCGAGATGTACCGCCGCGTCTTGAAGGAAAAGGTAAAGGAGCTTTACCCGGCCTCGCATGGCAATGCTCTGTCGGTGTACTTCCACGACCCCGAAGGCAACCGCATCGAGCTCTTCGTCGATACGCCGTGGTACGTGAACCAGCCGCTACGCATCCCCATGGACATGAACCTGTCGGACGACGAGCTCTGGAAGTGGGCGGAGGCCGAGGCGAAAAAGCAGCCTGGCTTCAAGCCGGTGGACGAGTGGCGCGCCGAGATGGCTCGCCGCATGCAATGAATTCCGGGACAGAGCCCTAATTCCACCGACGCGCAGCGACCGGAATTAGGGCTCTGTCCCCGAATTCAAGACCGCGATGGCGTTCATCTCGATCAGGTAGTCCGGCGAGGTGAACTTGCTCACTTCGACCATCGTCGAGGCGGGCGGCGGTGCCGATTTGAAATACTCGCGACGCACCTTGTGGATGCGCTCGAACTGCTCCATGTTGCGCACGTAGACGTCGACGCGGCAGATGTCGTCCATCGTGCCGCCCGCCGCCTCGACCGCCGCCTTCACGTTCTCGCAGACCTGCCGCGTCTGCGCCTCGATGTCCCCGATGCCGACCACTTTGCCGTCGCCGCCTTTCGCGACCATGCCGGAGATGAATAGCAGCCGGCCCTTGGCCTCCACCTCGATCGCCTGCGCGAAGTGGCCGGAGGGCGATGCGAGCTTCGGGCTGCGGATTTCCTTCTTGCCCATTATTCGAGGATCTGCAGCACTTCATCGCCGGTCATCACGTCGCCGAACTGCTGGATCACGTTCTCCAGCGTCGCGCGATGCTCGTCATCCGAAAGAGCGGCGGTGCAGTCCGAGAGCATCACTACTTTGTAGTCGAGCATCATCGCGTCGCGCGCGGTGCATTCGCAGCAGACGTTGGTCTTCGTGCCGGCGATGAGCAGCGTGTCGATGCCGTGCTGCTTCAAGATCGAGCCCAGGTCGGAGGATTGGCCGATGAGCGCGCTGTAGCGATTCTTCGTTGTCTTGAGGTCGCTGGGCGCGACTTTGAGCTCGGGGTAAAGCTCTTGCAGCGGATCGCCAGCGGTGAGGGCTTTGGCGGCGCGCTGCCGGTTTTGCGGTGCGACGAAAGCGCCGAAGAAGCGTTCCCAATCGCGGCCCCCGGCATCGTTCTGGTGGCAGACCCAGATCACCGGCGCGCCGCGCTTACGCATTTCCGCGGCGAGCCGATTGATCGCCGGCACGATGCCGCGCGCGGCGGGCACCTCGACGGGTGCCCCCTGCGCGACGAACGCGTTCTGCATGTCGATCACGATGAGCGCCGTGCGGCGCGCCGCGAGATGATCGAAGAGATGCACACGCCCGCGGCGCTCCATCACGCGGTCAATGATCTCTTTGCGGATCATCAGAACTTTTCCACCCACGGCCGCACGTCCACCTCGAAGCTCCACGCCGAGCGCGGCTGGCGATACACGGCCATGTAGGTCTCGGCGATGGCATCGGGGTCGAGCATGCCGTCGGCGCCTCTCGCCGCCGCCCGCGCGTCACCCGCGGCCTTGAGGATGCCGCCGTCAATCACGAAGTGCGCGACGTGGATGTTCTTCGGACCGAGCTCGCGCGCCAGGCTCTGCGCCAGTCCGCGCAGCGCGAACTTGCCCATCGCGAACGGCGCCGACTCGGCGTATCCCTTCGTGCTCGCCGATGCGCCAGTGAAAAAGAGGCTGCCGCGTCCGCGTGCGAGCATGCGTTTCGCGGCGGCTTGCGCGACGAGGAAGCCGCCGTACGCGGTGATCATGATCGTCTTCTTCACTTCCTCGCGGTCGAGCTCGAGCAACGGCCCGCGCACCCGGTAGCTCGGGTTGTAGACGACGAACTCGGGGGCCTCGAGCTCCGCGAACAGACGTTCCACCTGGCTCGCCTCGGTGACGTCGCAGGCATGAACGCTGGCGCCCGTCTCTTTCTTTACCTCGGCCAATTTCTGGACGTTGCGGGCCGCCAGCGCCACTCGCATGCCGGCGGCCGCGCATTGTCGAGCGAGCGACGCCGAGAGGCCGCTGCCTGCGCCGACGATGACCGCGAGCGGGTTAGGATTGGTCATGGACAAGTTCACCTATGTTGCCATGCCGATGCGCGTGGTGTTCGGCGCCGGCCGCGCGGCTGAGCTCGCGGCGGAAGTCGAGCGCCTCGGCGCGAAACGGCCTTTGCTCATCTCGACGCCCGGCCGCGCCGCGATGGTGCGCCAAGTGGCGAAGGGACTCCACGTCGCCGGCACCTTCGACCAGGCGGTGATGCATACGCCCATCAAAGCGGTGCAGGCCGCGCGTGAAATGGCGAAAGCACTCGATGCGGATGCCTGCGTCGCCATCGGCGGCGGTTCCACCATCGGCTTCGGCAAGGCCATCGCGCTCACATCGTCCTTGCCCGTGATCGCCGTTCCGACCACGTATTCCGGCTCCGAGATGACCACCATCTGGGGTGTCTCGGAGGACGGCGGCAAGAAGGTGGGTCGCGATCCGAAGGTGCTGCCGAAAGTGGTGATCTACGATCCTGAGCTCACGCTCGATCTGCCGCCGGCGACGGCGGCGGCGAGCGGCATGAATGCCATCGCGCACTGCGCCGAGGCGCTCTATGCGCACGACGGCAATCCGCTCAACAACGTGGTGGCCGAGGAGGGCATCCGCGCCCTCGCCTCGGCGTTGCCGCGGGTCGTGCAGAAGCCGCGGGACATGGCGGCGAGGAGCGAGGCGTTGTATGGCGCGTGGCTCGCCGGCCTCTCGATCAGCACCACCGGCAACGCGATCCACCACAAGCTCTGCCATGTCCTCGGCGGTTTCGGGCTGCCGCATGCGGAGACGCATTCGATCGTCCTGCCGCACGCGTTGCGCTATAACGCGGATGCGGCGCCGGAGGCGATGAGGCGCATCGCGCGCGCGCTGGGAAGCGAGACAGCGCCGGTTGGGATGTGGGAGCTGGAGAAGAAGCTCGGCATCCCGATGAAGCTCGCCGATATCGGGATGAAGCGGGACGATCTGGAACGTGCGGCGAAGATCGCGGTGCAGACGCCNTANCCGAACCCNCGAAAGGTGGAATACCANCCGGTGCTNGAACTGCTGCAGAATGCGTACGGGGGAGCGAAGCCGTGATCGCCGTCATCTTCGANTTCACGCCGGCCGAAGGCCGGTTTCCNGAGTACATGAAGCTCGTCGATACGCTGCGCGAGGATCTNGCCAAGGCGGAAGGCTTCATCTCGCTCGAGCGCTTCGAGAGCATCACCAACAAGGGCAAGTTCGTCTCGCTGCAGTTCTGGCAGGACGANGAGTCGGTGCGNAAATGGCGCAACCTGCANANGCACCGTGAGGCACAGAAAAAAGGCCGCGGCGGGATCTTCAAGTCCTATCGCCTTCGCATCGCCGAGGTNACGCGCGACTACACGATGGACNAACGCNCGCAGGCGCCGAANGATTCCGTGGAGCTGCACGGATAGAGCACACCTTCCTCCTCAAGCCGGGAGCGTGGCGCGCCGAGGGCATGTACCGCGACGCCGCCGGGCGCGTCGCGCCGGTNTCGGGCGAAACCACNATCCGGCACGAGGANGGCAAATGGCACTTCGACGGCGTGCTCCGCGTGCTCGGCGACCGCCCGGCACTGCAGCACAACCGCTACGAGATCGTGCCGCTCTCCGCGGGCGCTCATTCCACGCACTGGAGCTCGTCGAACCCGGTGCTCGGCACGCTCTCCGGCCGCTTCGTGCTGGCGGGCGACGCGATCCTCTCGTTTTATTCCAATCCCACCGGCCGCTTCCGCGGCTACGAATGCCTGCAGCAGCGCGACGAGCGCCGCTACAGCGCGCGCGGCGCGATGATGGAGGAGGACAAGCTCATTTCGACGTGGACGCTGGAGTTGACGGTGGCTTGACGCTTCTCAGCCGTCCCGCGTAATCCTCCGTCAGCGGGACGAGGAGCGCGTCCCCGTTCGGATTGATTGCCACCAGCACGTGCGCGCCAACCGCGGGACGCTCCAGCCGGCATGAGGACCACATGCGGCTCGGCACCTGCAGCGTCGCCGTCTCGGCGGCAGCGGGACCTTTGAACGCCTCGCGCACGGCGAGGCGAACCGTGTCGGTGCCCTTGTCCTCGGCCAAGGCGGTGACGTCGGCCGCAAGGAGCACGGAGGCCCACTCCAGCCAATCCTTCGGCTGTGCATCGCGTGCGAAAAGACACGCTTTCGCGGGGAGGCAGAGGAGCAGGGCCGCGAAGGCCAGAATGTGCCGCATCGGCGGGAAGCATAGAATGCGAAGCGTGCAGGCGAAAGCCCAAGACAAAAAAGGAGTGCTCATGATCACCCGACTCGCCGGCCCTTCCGCGCTTGTCCTCGCCATCTTCGGCTGCTCGACCACCTCCTCGGATCCCTACATGCGGCCGACCGCGGCTCAAGCGGGGGCGCAGGCTGCACAAGGCGCGGACGAGCCGGAGTGGATGAAAGTGCAGGATTACCGCAACGGCGGACCCGTGCCGCCGATGGAGCGCGACCGCCTGGTGAACGAGCAGCCGTGCACGGAAGGCATCGCCCTCACTGCCGGCAACCTGAAGTGCAAGTAGCCTAAGGCTTCAATCGCGCGAGGTCGGGCATGGCGATCGGCTGCGCCGCCTCGAAGGCGCGCGCCGCGCGTAGCACGATGCCGTCGTTGTAGCGCGGCCCCACGATGTGCAGCCCGACCGGCAGGCCGGCGCGGGTCAATCCGCAGGGCACCGACGCCGCAGGCTGCTGCGTCAGGTTGAACGGGAAGCTGAACGGCGTCCAGTCGATCCAGCGTTTCTTTCCCGGCGGGAACTCCACGCCCGCATCGAACGCCGGTACCGCGAGCGTCGGCGTGACGAGCAGGTCGTAATCGCGGTGGAAGAGGTTCATGTGCGCGCCGAGCGCGCCGCGCTTCATCTGCGCCTCGAGCAGCTCGGCGGCGCCGA
>C688J18823_10002001_pt1 | contig 12731 bp, 14 predicted proteins | sample HopSoiMetagenom1_FD_18823 | JGI IMG/M metagenome (IMG submission 18823)
GCTGGCCGAACAGGACGAGGTCGGCGTCCTCCTTCTCGAGCGCCGCCGCGACCAGCCGGCTGGTCGCGACGAGGTCGGAGCCGACGGCCGCGTCGTCGGAGACGAGAACGGCACGGTCTGCGCCCATCGCGAGCGCCTTGCGCAGCGAATCGAGCGCCTGCTGCGGCCCGAGCGAGACGGCGACGACCTCGGTGTCGGAGTCGCCCTTGAGGCGCAGCGCCTCCTCGACCGCGTTCGCGTCGAAGTGGTTGAGCGCTCCCTCGCCCGAGCGGTCGAGGCGCTTCGTCGAGGGGTCGAGGCGGCTCGGCCCCTCGGGGACGTGCTTGACGCAGACGGCGATCCTCATCCCGGCGGGACTCTAGTGACGCCGCGCCAGGGGCTGACTCACATGCGCTTCGCGAGCGCGAGCACGTCTTTCACGAAGGTCTTGCTGACCTTGTAGAGGCCGTGCTTCCGGACCGCGCCCTCGCCCTGGTACCAACCGGCGAGTGCGAGCCGCTTGTTGCCGTGGAAGTCGTGCAGCAGATGCGAGAGGTACGCGACGCCGGCGCGGACGTTGCCGTCCGCGGTGTGCCGCAGGTGATGCCCGATCAGGACCTGCTCGGCGAAGCGGAAGGTCGAGGGCAGGAGCTGCATGATCCCGCGCGCACCGACCGACGACACGAGCGCGTTGTTGTAGCCGGACTCCATCCACGCGAGCGCCCGTACGAGATGGGTGCTGACCCCGTAGTGCGCCGCCCAGTGGTCGAGAAGCGCACGGACCGAGGCGACGCTCTGGGTGCGGTACGCAACCCGGTGCGTCGTCGTGGCGACGTGCTGGACGTGCGGCACGTGGAGACGCGTACCGATCAGAAGGAAGTGGCTCGGGTCGAGATGATTCCGCCGTGCGAGCTTCGCGACCGAGGTGTGGTAGTGGCGCGCGATCGACGAGAGCGACTCGCCCGACCGGACCACGTGGACCCCGGTCGGCGTGCGATGCCGGTGGTGATGGGACTTGTGGTGGGCGACGAAGGCGTGGTGGGCGAGCGGGACCGGCTGCCGCTTGACGAGCGCAGAGAACGTGTGCGGCCCGACGACGCCGTCGCGGCGAAGGTGGAGGCGCTGTTGCATGAGGCGCACGCCGTGCAACGTCGGGCGGTCGTAGTACGCGTTGACAGGAACGCTGATCCCCTGGCGGACGAGCAGGAACTGGAGCACCGCCACGTCCCAGCCGAACGCGCCGTGGTGAAGTGTGCGCGCGCCGAAGAGCGGGCCGCCGAGCGGCCCCATCGCGGCTCGCGTGCGCGCGTCCGCGAGGCCCGTGACCGGGAGGCCTTGAATCTGCTGGAAGGCGCGGGTCGCGGCAACGGTCCCCGGGCCCGAGATCGCGTCGATCGGCCCGCGATAGAGGCCCTCGGCGCGCAGCGCCACCTGCAGTCCCGCCGTCTGCGGGTTCCGCCCGCCGGAGGCGAGCGTGGCTGGCGTGACGGCCATCGCGGCGGCGACAACCGCTGCGACGAGAAGGAAGCGCGAGCGCATGGGGTCCAGAACTACGCGCCGCGCGCCGCGAATCCTCCTGCGTAGTGCGCTGTATTACCTGCCGACGAAACGAGGCGTCCGCTTCTCGGCGAACGCGGCGAGGCCCTCTTTGGCGTCCTCGCTAGCGAACAGGTCGCCGAACTCCTCCGCCTCCTGCTCGAGTGCGCCGGGCGAGAGGTTGAGCAGCCGCTTCGCGATGCGGAGCGCGACGGGGCTCTTGGCCGCGAGCTTCCCGGCGACCTCGAGTGCGTGATCGACGACGGGATCGGCGATCCCGTTGACGAGGCCGATGCGAAGCGCCTCTTGCGCGTCGACCGGGCGCCCCGTGAGGATCAACTCCTTCGCGACGCCGAGGCCGCAGACGCGGGCAAGCCGCTGCGTGCCGCCCCAGCCGGGCACGATGCCGAGGTCGATCTCGGGCTGGCCGAGGCGCGCGCTGCTCGAGGCGTAGCGCAGGTCGCAGCCGAGCGCGAGCTCACAGCCGCCGCCGAGCGCGAAGCCGTTGACGGCGGCGATCGTCGGCTTCGGCATCTCCTCGAGCAGGCGCGCCGCCTCGTGACCCAGCGCGCCCCATTCCTTCGCCTCGTCCGGGCCGAGGCCGCCCATGTACTTGATGTCCGCTCCCGCGACGAAGGCGCGCTCGCCGGCGCCCGTGAGGACGACGACGCGCGCCGAGTCGTCGTCGGCGAGCTCGCGCAGGTGGTCACGAAGCTCGGTGAGCGTCTCGACGTTGAGAGCGTTGAGCGCCTCCTGCCGGTCGATCGTGACGACGGCGACCGCGTCCTCGCGGTCGACGAGGACGCTCACGCGGGGACGGCCCCGCGAATGAAGTCGACGATCTCGGTGGTCGGGGCGCCCGGCCCGAACACACCGGCAACCCCCAGCTTGCGTAGCTCCTCGGCGTCGTCGTCGGGGATCGTCCCACCGACCACGACGACGACGTCCTCGACGCCGTTCTCGCGCAGGAGCTCGAGGATGCGCGGCACGAGGGTCATGTGCGCGCCCGAGAGGATCGAGATACCGACGGCGTCCGCGTCCTCCTGGATCGCGGTCTCGACGATCTGGTCGGGCGTCTGGTGGAGGCCGGTGTAGATGACCTCCATACCGGCGTCGCGGAGCGCGCGGGCGATGATCTTCGCGCCGCGGTCGTGCCCGTCGAGGCCCGGCTTCGCGACGACGACTCTGATCTTCCCTGCCACGCCCGCAGTTTACGGTTGCTCCGCGTCGAGCTCCTCGGGGCCGTGCGATGGAAGAGGCTCGAACTCGGCAGCGAGATCGGTATGTCCCTTGAAGGATCCGTGGGCAACCGACTCCACGCGAACGTGTCGCAGAGCGCCGCAGCGCGAGCAGGTCGTCACTGAACCGGCGATGTCGCGCGTCGTTACCCAGCGATGCCCGCCGGTGAGGCACACCACGCGCCGCACAGCTAGAACACCGGCGTCTCACGCCAGGTGCCCCAGACCTCGCGCAGCGCGTCGCACATCTCGCCCATCGTCACGTAGGCGCGCGACGCGTCCATGATCGGCTCCATCAGGTTGCGGTCCTCGTGCGCCGCGTCCTCCTTCAGCCGCGCGAGCGCCGCCTCGGCCGCGGCCGTGTCGCGCCGCTCCCGCACCGCCTGCACCCGCTCGATCTGCTTTTGCTCCAGCGCCGGGTCGATGCGGAGCAGATCGATCGGCTGCTCGTCCTGCTGCTCGTAGCGGTTGACGCCGACGACGACCCGCTCCCCACGCTCGACCTCGGACTGGTAGCGGAAGCTCGCCTCCGCGATCTCACGCTGCTGGAAGTTCTGCTCGATCGCCGGGATCACGCCGCCGAGCTCGTCGATCCGCTCGAAGTAGTCGTACGCCTGCCGCTCGAGCTCGTTCGTGAGCTGCTCGAGGTAGTACGAGCCGCCGAGCGGGTCGATCGTGTTCACGACGCCGGTCTCGTGCGCGATCACCTGCTGCGTGCGCAGCGCGAGCCGCACCGCGTGCTCGGTCGGCAGCGCGAGCGCCTCGTCGAAGGAGTTCGTGTGCAACGACTGCGTCCCGCCGAGCACCGCCGCCAAAGCCTCGATCGCCGTGCGGATCAGGTTCACCTCCGGCTGCTGCGCCGTCAGCGAGACGCCCGCGGTCTGCGTGTGGAAGCGCATCAGCCACGAGCGCGGATCCTGCGCGCCGTACTTCTCGCGCATCTGCCGCGCCCAGATCCGTCGTGCGGCCCGGTATTTCGCGATCTCCTCGAAGAAATCGAGGTGCGCGTTGAAGAAGAAGGAGAGCCGCGGCGCGAAGGCGTCGATGTCGAGCCCCCGGGCGATGCATGCCTCGACAAGCGCGAACCCGTTGGAAAGGGTGAAGGCGAGCTCCTGCGCCGCGTTCGACCCGGCCTCGCGGATGTGGTACCCGCTGATCGAGACCGGGTGCATCAGCGGTAGCCGCTCGGAGCACCACTCGACCATGTCCACCACGAGCCGCATCGACGGCGCCGGCGGGAAGATCCATTCCTTCTGCGCGATGTACTCCTTGAGGATGTCCGTCTGGACGGTGCCGCGCAGCCGGTCGAGCGCGACACGCTGCTCCTCGCCGACGCAGGCGTAGAACGCGAGCAGCATCGCTGCTGGGCCGTTGATCGTCATCGAGGTCGAGACCTCGCCGAGCGGGATCCCATCGAAGAGCGTCTCCATGTCGGCGAGCGAGTCGATCGCCACGCCCTCGCGCCCGACCTCGCCGAGCGAGCGCGCGTGGTCCGAGTCGTAGCCCATCAGCGTCGGCATGTCGAAAGCCGTCGAGAGCCCGGTCTGCCCATGGTCGAGGAGGTAGCGGAAGCGTGCGTTCGTCTCCTCCGCCGTCCCGAAGCCGGCGAACTGGCGCATTGTCCACAGTCGCCCCCGGTACATCGACGGGTAGACGCCGCGCGTGAACGGATACGAGCCCGGCCAGCCTAGGTCGCGCTCGTAGTCGAGCTCGACGTTCTCGGGCGAGTAGAGCGGCTCGTTCTCGACGCCGGAGATCGTGGAGAAGAGCTCTCCTTCGCGCTCGGGGGTCGCCTCGTAGCGCTCGCGCCAGGCGTCGCCGCCGGTCTCAGCCTTCCGTGTCGTCGCCATCGCCCGAAGTGTAGGAGCCGGGCTTCCACAGCGGCTCATCGCCCTCGTTCGCGGCTCGCGCGAGCACGAAGAGCAGGTCGGAGAGGCGGTTGAGATAGACGGCGACAAGGGGGTTCGTGTCCGGCACGGCCAGGACGGCCCGCTCGGCGCGGCGGCAGACCGCCCGCGCGAGGTAGAGGCGCGCGGCACGCTCCTCCCCTCCGGGCAGGACGAAGCTCCTGAGCTCGGGCAGGGCGGCGTTCGCCGCCTCGATCTCCTGCTCGAGGCGGTCGATCGCGTCGTCGGTGATGCGTAGGCGATCCTCGTTGCCGGCGTACGGCACCGACAGGTCTGCGCCGAGATCGAACAGCTCGTTCTGGACCCCTTCGAGACCGCCCGCCCAGCCGATGAGGGAATTCAGCTCGTCGACATCGCCGATGGCGGCGACGCGCGGGTCGAGCTTCGAGACCCGTGAGCCGTCGCCGAGGCTCGTCTCTCCCTTGTCCCCGCCGCGCGTGTAGATGCGCGTCAGGCGGACGGGCTCGTCGCGTTTGCGCATGCCCCGTAGCCTACGGCGATGATCCGCCGCGCGACCGTCGACGACGTCGAGGAGATCGCCCACCTCTATGAGCGATCGTTCGCGACGCTCGACTTCCTCCCCGTGCTGCACACCCTCGAGGAGCACCGGCAGTGGTTCGCGCGGCAGCTGACAGATCACGAGGGCTGGGTCTGGGACGAGGACGGCGTCCGCGGCTTCATCGTGCTGACCGAGAACGAGCTGATGTACCTCTATCTCGACGTCGGGTGGACCGGCCGCGGCATCGGATCAGCGCTGCTCGACTACGCGAAGCGGCGCCGGCCCGGCGGATTCACGCTCTGGACGTTCCAGCTGAACGAGGGCGCCCGCCGCTTCTACGAGCGGCACGGGCTCGTACCGATCGAGTTCACCGAGGGCGAGGGGAACGAGGAGAAGACGCCCGACGTGAGGTACGAGTGGAAGCCCTCCGTCTAGCGGACGGCCTCTGGCGCTGGACGGCCGAGCACCCGAACTGGGAGAACTGGCCCAACCACGAGCATGAGGCCCGCGACGTTGGCTGCGTGTACTACGAGGCGCCCGACGCGACCGTACTCGTCGACCCGCTCGTCCCCGCGGGCGAGGAGGGGGCCTTCTTTCGCCATCTCGACTCCGACGTAGAGCGGCGCGGGTTACCCGTCGTGATCCTCCTCACCGCGGACTGGCATCGGCGCAGCTCGGCCGAGCTCGCCGAGCGGTACGGCGCGCGCATCGGCGGCGCGCTCCCCAGCGGCGTCGAGGAGATCCCGATCGAAGGCGCCGACGAACGACAGGTCGCGTACTTCATCCGCCCCCACGCCGCCCTGATCACATGCGAAATCTTCGGGGTCGACGTCGACGGAGACCTGTACGTGGGACAGAGCCCCGCACTGAAGCGCCCGGAGGAGCTCGAGGCGTCTCTCGAGCGCATCATGGAGCTCCCGATCGAGCGGCTCCTCGTCTCGCACGGGGAGCCCGTCCTCGAGGACGCGAAGTCGCGGATGGCGAAGGCGCTAGCCGGCCGCCAGTGACCGTTCCTGTAGCCCGAGGATCGAGCGCGCGATCACGAGCCGCTGGATCTCGCTCGTCCCCTCGTAGATCTCGGTGATCTTCGCGTCGCGGTAGTAGCGCTCGACGGGGAACTCCTTCGTGTAGCCGTAGCCGCCGAGGATCTGGATCGCCTCGCCGGTCTGGCGGCGCGCCATCTCGGAGGCGAAGAGCTTGGCCTTGGCGCCCGCCTCGGTGTGCGGCTGGTCGTTCTCCTTCAGCCACGCCGCGCGATGGACGAGGAGCCGGGCCGCGTCGATCTCCGTCGACATGTCGGCGAGCTTGTGCTGGATCGCCTGGAACTCGGCGATCGGCCGCCCGAACGCGTGCCGCTCCTTGGCGTACTCGCGCGCGACGTCGTACGCCGCCTGCGCGATCCCGACTGCCTGCGCGGCGATCCCGATCCGGCCGCCGTCGAGCGTCGCCATCGCGACGTGAAAGCCCTTGCCCTCCTCGTGCAGCAGCCGGTCGGCATCGACGCGCACGTCCACGGCAATCGAGTTCGTGGTCGAGGAGTTGAGCCCCAGCTTCTCCTCGCTCCCGGTGACGCGGATGTGGTCTGCATCGAGGACGAAAGCCGAGATGCCCCGGGCACCGGGCGTGTCCGGATCGGTGCGGGCGAAGAGGAGGAACGTCCCGGCGTACTCCGCCGTCGAGATGAACTGCTTCGCGCCGGCGATCCGCCAGCCACCGTCCTCGCGCGTCGCCGAGGTGCGCAGGGCGCCGGCATCGGATCCCGCCTCGGCCTCGGTCAGCGCGAAGGCGCCGATGAGCTCGCCGCGCGCCAGCGGCGGGACGAAGCGCGCGCGCTGCTCGTCGGTGCCGAAGCGGAGCAGCGGCAAGGTCACCGCGCTCGTGTGCACGGCGACAGTGACGCCGACCCCCGCGTCGCCGCGCGAGAGCTCCTCGAGCACGAGCATGTAGGAGAGGAAGTCGGCGCCCGCCCCGCCGTACTCCTCCGGGAGACAGACGCCCATCAGGCCGAGCTCGGCGAGCTTCCCGAAGACGTCGCGGGGGAAGTGGTGCTCGCGGTCCCACTCGGCCGCGTGCGGCTCGATCTCGGCGCGCACGAAGTCGCGCGTGAGCGTCTGGATCTCCCTCTGCTCGGCTGAGAGCTCGAAGTCCATCAGCCGTAAGCGTAGAAACCGCGGCCGGACTTGCGCCCGAGGCGTCCGGCCTCGACGTGCTCGCGCAGGAGCGGGCACGGTGCGTACTTCCCGTCGCCGAGCCCCTCGTGCAGCACTTCCATGATCGCGACGCACGTGTCGAGCCCGATCAGGTCGGCGAGCGCAAGCGGCCCCATCGGGTGCGCGAAGCCGAGCCTCGCGATCGTGTCGATTGCCTCCGCCTCGGCGACGCCCCCGTGCAGCGCCCAGACCGCCTCGTTGATGAAAGGCATCAGGATCCGGTTCGAGACGAAGCCGGGGAAGTCGTTGGCCATCGCCGGCGTCTTGCCGAGATCCTCCGCGAGCGCGGCGATCGCGGAAGCGGTCTCGTCGGACGTCTCGCGGCCCCGCACGATCTCGACGAGCTTCAGCACCGGCACCGGGTTGAAGAAATGCATGCCGATCACCCGGTCGGGGCGAGCGGTGACGGAAGCCAGTGAGGTGATCGGGATCGAGGACGTGTTCGAGGCGAGGACCGCCCCGGCGGGGAGGAGGCCGTCGGCGCGGCGGAAGACGTCCTGCTTGACGTCGGCGTCCTCGATCACGGCCTCGATCAGGAGGTCGGCCGGCACCAGGTCGTCCGTGGACTCGACGCGCGCGAGCACCTCGTCGGGGTCGGCGCCGCCTTTNTCCGCGAGCTTCTCGAGGCTGCGCCGCATCGTCGCGAGGCCGCGCTCGGTCGCCCCCGGCGCTGCGTCGTGGAGGGAGACGCGCCGCCCCGAAGCGGCGACGACCTGCGCGATCCCGCCGCCCATCTGGCCGGCGCCTACGACGAGGACGTGCTCGAAATCCATGCCGCGCCGAGGCTATAGGGTCGCGCCGTGGCAGTAGTCGACGTCAACGGCGCGCGGCTCTGGTACGACGAGGCCGGCAGCGGCGCCACGGTCCTGCTCCTGCACGGCGGGCTCGGCGACTCGGGCCTGTGGGAGCCGGTCGTCCCCTTCCTCGCCGAGCGCTTTCGGACGATCCGCACCGACCTCCGCTTCTTCGGGCGCTCGACCGGGCCGGCGGTGCCCTGGTCCTGGCAGGACGACACGATCGGCGTGTTCGACGAGCTCGGAGTCGAGCGGGCGGCGCTCGTCGGTCTCTCCCTCGGCGGCAGGATCGCGCTCGACGTCGCACTCGCGCATCCCGACCGGCTGTGGGCCGTCGCCGGCGTCGCGCCGGGTCTCGCCGGTCACGACGGCGCGCCGTACACCGAGGAGCAGGGCGCGCGGTACGACGCGGCCGAGGCCGAGGGCGATCTGGAGGCGGCGATGGGAGTCGACTTCGAAGTCTGGGCTCCGCTGGGCGCCGACGACCGGATCCGGCAGCTCTGGCGCGCGACGCCCGACGCGAACCCGCTGCCCGCAGGCGTCGAGCCGCTCTCCCCCGCCGGCGCGCCCGCGAAGGAGCGCCTGGGCGACCTGGCGGTACCGGTGCTGGTCGTGACGGCTCAGCACGACCCACCGGGCTTCCGCGAGATCGGCCCGCTGGTGGCGCACGCGGCACCGGACGCGCGCCACGTGGAGCTCGACTCCGACCACTACCTGACGCTACGCGAGCCCGAGCTCCTGTCCAGCGTTCTGGTCGACTTCCTCACCGCGGCGGCGCCGCAGCAGTAAGGCCGCGCCGGCGGCGAGAAGCACGATCCCGCCGCCGATTCCGGCGCCGACCCACGTCCACGGGAAGCTCGCGCGCGGATACGAGATGCGCCATGTGCCGACGGCCACGTCGAGCCACGGTCGTCCGCTCCGCCAGTGGACGGCGAGCGTCCGTTCGCGGTTTCGAAGCGAGAGGGCGATGCTGCCGAGCCCCGCGTTCCTGGGGAGATCGACGCAGTAAGCGGCGCCGCCGACCGTGTCGAGCGCGTGCACGAAGGGCTCGCCGGACGGCTTCTGGTAGAGCGTGTACACCCACCGCCCGTCTGCGCTGGTCGTTCGCGTCATCGCAGAGCCGGCCATCGATTTCTCATCCTCGGACCGATCGGCGATCTTCCCGGGGAGCAGCTGGTTCGCTCGGAGGTCGTACGCGCGCACGATGTACCGAGTCAGGTCGCCTGCGGACGCGTACTGGATCAGGTACATCTTCGACGCATTCGGCGAGAGCGCGTCGAAGGAAAACGACCCGTGGAGGGCGATCGTGCGGACGGCGCGCATCCGTTTCACGTCCACGACCAGGAACCTGCTCGTCGAGGCATACGGCCCTGCAGTCGAGGCGAGTACGAGCGTCCGGCCGTCGCGCGAGAGCCCCTGACCGGTTGGGTCGCCGGTTCCGACCGTCGGGACCCCCCACGAGCCTTCGAACCGGTTCCAGCCGAACACGCCTCCGTGCGCCAGGTCGACTCTCTCGACGAGCGTTCCGCCCCTTCCGTCGGTCACGGTGACGTAATGGAGCTTTCCGTCGTGACTCGCCACGCCCGCGCCGCCCTCCGTGATGGGAAGGGGCGCACCGTCTCCGAGTGCGGTGGGGGCGACGACGAGGGCGCCGACGGCGACGGCGAGGCAGAGCGTGAGTCTGCGCATTGGGCTTCCTCCTTCGGGTGACACCGCTGTTACGCGGCGGCGCCCGCGGGAGGTCCGGCGAGCTCAGACTTCGATCAGGATCGCGTCGCCCTGGCCGCCGCCGGAGCAGATCGCGGCGAGCCCCAGGCCGCCGCCGTTGCGGCGCAGGTCGTGGATCATCGTGCCGAGGATCCGGCCGCCGCTCGCACCGATCGGGTGGCCGAGCGCGACCGCGCCGCCGTTGACATTCGCGGTCTCTGGGTCGGCGCCGAGCATCGCGAGCGAGTTGAGCGCGACGGAGCAGAACGCCTCGTTGACCTCGACGCGCTCCACGTCGCCGATCGACTTCCCAGCCTTCTCGAGCGCCTGCGCGCCTGCGTTCGCCGGCGTGCGCGCGAGCCACGCGAACTCGTCCGCGACGTAGCCCTGCGAGGCGATCGTGGCGAGAGGCTCTAGCCCGCGCCGCTGCGCGAACTCCTCCGAGCACACCACCACGCACGACGCTCCGTCGTTGACGCCGGGAGCGTTGCCGGCCGTGACCGTCCCCTCGGGATCCATCGCCGGCTTCAGGGAAGCGAGCTTGTCGAGCGTGGTGTCGCGCCGCACCGACTCGTCCGCGGTCACCTCGCCCACGGGAACGATCTCGTCGTCGAAGCGGCCGGCGTCCTGCGCGGCCGCGGCGCGCTCGTGCGAGCGAAGCGCCCAGGCGTCCTGGTCCTCGCGCGAGACACCGAGCTCGCGAGCGACCTTCGCCGCCTGCTGCACCATGTGCAGCTCGTCGAACGTCGAGCGCAGCCCGTCCCAGATCATGAGGTCGACCAGCGTCCCGTCCCCCATCCGGTAGCCCTTCCGCGCCTTCGGCAGCGCGTACGGCGCGTTCGTCATCGACTCCATGCCGCCCGTGACGACTACCTCGACGTCGCCCGCCCGGATCATCGAGTCGGCGATCTCGACTGCGCGGATCGAGGAGGCGCAGACCTTGTTCACGGTGTCGGACGGGACGTCGATCGGGATCCCCGCGCCGATCGCCGCCTGCCGCGCGGGAGCCTGCCCGGCGCCGGCCTGCAGCACCTGGCCCATGATCACGTAGTCGACCTCTCGTCCCTCCAGGCCGACCCGCTCGAGTCCTGCGCGGATCGCGATCGCGCCGAGCTCGGTCGCGGGGTACGAGGCCAGGCCGCCGTTGAGCTTCCCGAACGGCGTGCGGACGGCAGAGACGATGACGGAGCGGCTCACGCTCCCAACTTAGCCCGCGAGGTCGAGTCCAGGCTCGAGCCTGCGCGCGAAGGCGACGACGAGCTGGACCGCCTGCTCGATGTCTTCGAGGTCGGCGATCTCGACCGGCGAGTGCATGTAGCGGAGGGGCACCGAGACGAGGCCCGTGGCGATCCCGCGCTGGCTGAGGTAGACGGCGTCGGCGTCCGTGCTCGTCGTGCCGCGGGAGACCTCGACCGCGAACGGGATCTTCTCCGCCTCGGCGGTCTCGTAGAGGAGCTCGAAGATCGCCGGGTGAATGGACGGGCCCCGCGACAGCGTCGGCCCACCGCCGAGGACGACCTTCCCCTCGTTCTCCGGCTCCCCGCCTCGAACGTCGTTCGCGTGCGTGACGTCGACCGCGATCGCGACCTGCGGCTCGGTGGCGAAGGCAGCGGTGCGGGATCCGGCGAAGTCGCCCACCTCTTCCTGCACGGCGGCGACCGCGATGAAGTCGCCGGGGCCTCCCCCCGACTCCGCCAGCCGCTTCGCCGCCTCGAGCGCGACGTAACAGCCGATCCGGTTGTCGAAGGCGCGCGACGCGACGCGGTTGCCGGCAAGCGGGGTGGGTTCCCCGCGCCAGAGCGCCGCGTCCCCGGGACGCACGAGCTTCTTGAGCTCGTCGCCGTCCTTCGCGCCGACGTCGAGGACGAGATCCTCGTACTCGATCGCCTTGCGCTCCTCGCCCCGGCCGCGGCGCTGCTTGTGCACGCGGGACACCACGACGCCGGGCAGCGGCCCGTCGCGGGTGATCACGTCCACCCGCTGGCCGACCATCACGGCCGGATTGAAACCGCCCACCTGACGAACGGCGGCCATGCCGTCGTCGCCGAGGTGCGTGACGACGGCGCTGATCTCGTCGATGTGGCCCACGACCGCGAGCGACGGACCTCCGGCCGTGCCCGGCACGCGCACCCACGAGCTGCCGAGGACGTCGGACGAGACCTCGCCGACCGGGGCGGCAGCCTCTCGCCACACGGCCGCGACGGCGCGCTCCTGCCCGGAGGGGCCGGGCGTCGTCAGCAGGCGCTCGAGCAGCTCGGGAAGGGCCACGGCGGCCCGAGACTACCTGCGCCTTCTGCGCCGCTCCGCGGTAGCGTCCCGGCGTGAAGCTGCGGACTCTTCCCGACAGCTACGCAGTCGTCCGGCTCCAGCCCGGCTCGGAGCTGCCGGAGTGGGTCGACAAGGGCCCGTTCCGCTCGGTCACCCGCACCGACCACGAGGTCTCCGTCGTCTGCCGCGACCACGACGTGCCCGAAGGCGAGAGCGTCGACCGGGGCTGGACGGTGCTCGAGGTGATGGGGCCGCTCGACTTCTCGCTCGCCGGCGTCGTCGCTTCGCTCGTCGTGCCGCTCGCGGGGGCCGAGCTGCCGATCTTCGTCATCTCGACGTTCGAGTCGGACTACGTCCTTGTCCGCTCGTCCGACCTCGCGCGCGCCGCCGACATCCTCGAGGACGCCGGCCACGTCTTCGCCGCTTGACGCTCGGCCAGCTTGACGCCAAACCAGAGCCTGCCTACCCTGCGGCCGTGACTACTTCCGTCCGCACGATGTGGGCCTGGCGCATCGAGCGCGGCGGGAGACTGCGCGCACGCTGAGTGCGCCGGAAAAGCCCGTCTCGCTCGACCCCGGCTCCGAGAGGAGCCT
>C688J18823_10002002_pt1 | contig 12728 bp, 11 predicted proteins | sample HopSoiMetagenom1_FD_18823 | JGI IMG/M metagenome (IMG submission 18823)
TGGTCAGCGCCGCCTTGACGTCGTCCTGGGTGGTCGAATTGGCCTGCAAATGCAGCAACGAGGCGATGATCTGCAACGAGTTGCCGACGCGGTGGTTGACTTCGCGCAACAGCACCTCGCGTTCGGCGGCGAGCGCCGCATAGCGGTCGCGTGAGCGGTGAACCTCGGCTTCCGCCTCGTCGCGAGCGCGCTGAAGCTCGGCCTGCCGCAGCGCACCGTTGACGGCGACCTGGAGCAGCGGAATGAAATCGCCCCTGACGTCCTTGACCAGATAGTCGGCGGCGCCGGCTTTCAGCGCCGTGACGGCGATCGCCGAATCCTGCGAGGCCGTGACGAACACCACCGGCGGCGCGTCCGGGATCGCCATGATCCGTTCCAGCGTTTCCAGCCCGTCGAGCCCCGGCATGTACTGGTCGAGCGCAACGACATCGATGCCGCCTTGCGCCAGCCGGGCCAACCCCTGGTCCCCGCCCGCCGCATGGACAACCTTGAAACCAGCCCGCGTCAGGCCGCGGTCGACCAGCCGGGCCAAAGCCTCGTCGTCATCGATATACAAAAGGGTCGGCGTCGCTTTGTTCATGTGGCGGCAGGGGGCACCTGGATGACGGAAAAGAACAGGCCGAGCTGGCGAATGGCGTTGGCAAAGCTTTCGTAGTTCACGGGCTTGGTAATGTAGACGTTGCAACCGAGTTCGTAGCAGCGCTTGATCTCATGGGAATCGTCGGTCGTGGTCAGTACCACCACCGGCGTGGCCTTGAGATATTTGTTTTCCTTGACCCGCTTCAGAATGTCGATGCCGGTCGTGTCGGGCAAATTGAGATCGAGCAGGATCAGGAGCGCGTTGCCTTTATGGTCGAGGCCCGTTCCATCCTTGCCAAACAGATAGTCCAGCGCGGCTGTACCGTTGGTGAACGGGATTATCTCATTGTTGACACCGGATCGTCGGATATTTCGCTCGATCAGGCGGGCATGGCCCTCATCGTCCTCGATCATGATGATAGTGACTGGATTGGTCATGTTCGTGTGTTCCGATTGCCCGCAGGCCAATTGATGGGCAGCGTGACCGTAAACGTGCTGCCCTGGTGAAGTTCCGACGCGACCGACATGGTACCTCCGAGGCGACGCACCAGGGCGCGGACATGGGCAAGGCCGATGCCCTGTCCCGGCTTGTCCTGGGTTCCCGCGCGGCGGAACAGCTCGAAGATACGCTGATGGTCCTTGGGATCGATACCACGCCCATTGTCCGATAACTCGAAAATCGCAAAGCCGAGCTTGGTGCGGCCGCGCACCGTGATTTCGCCGGGGACGCCGGTCTTGAGGTATTTGAGCGCATTATCGATCAGATTGGAGAAGATCTGCTCCAGCGCAAGGCGATCGCTGACGATATTCGGCAGCGCGTCGATCCGGATCTCGGCCTGGGCTTCCGCGGCCTGATGCGCCACGGTCATTACGACACCCTCGATCAGCTCCTTGGTGTCGATCCAGACCGGCTCGAACTCGCGCCGTCCCTCGCGGGTGAGGCTGAGGATCGCCGATATCAGGCGGTCCATCTTGCCGATCGATGACTTGATGAAGCCGAGCGCCTCGGAGAAATCTTCCGAGAGCTGCTTGTCGGAGCCTTCGAGTGCGGGCTCGGCGGTATCGGTGGCGTTTTCCGGGGTGGGCGGTGCGGCCGACTGCTCGCGGGAAAGCGCTGCGATCCGTTTGAAGATGTCGCCGCGCAATTCCTCCAGCTCGCTGGTGAAGCCCATGATGTTCACCAGCGGCGAGCGCAGGTCGTGGCTGACGATGTAGGCGAAGCGCTGGATCTCGTCATTGGCTTCGCGCAGGTCCGCGGTACGCTCGTCGATCGTGGCCTCGAGGTTGAGATGACTGTCGCGCAGCCTGGCGTCGGCCTGGTCGCGCGCCTGCGACGAACGCCGGACCAGGAAGATCGCGATGCCGGCCAGCACGACCACGAAGCCCGATCCGATGCCGGTGATCGAAGCCGCCAGCGTCTGGCTGCGATCGGCGTTGGTCGTGCGCTCGGCAAACAGACGATCTTCCTCGGCCCGCATCCGGCCGGCAAGATCGTCGATATGATTCATGGTGTCGCGTCCGATGCCTTCACGCACGATCTTGGCGGCGTCGCTCATGCGCCGCGAGCGGGCCAGTTCGTTCGTCGTCCGGAATTCCTCGATCCGCTGGTCGTAAAGCGGCATCATTTCGGCGATGAGCCGCCTTTGAACCGGATTGTCGTTGATGAGCTGGCTCAACGTCGTCAATGCCGGCGTCAGTTCGGAGATGGCCCGCTCAAAATCGGTCTGAAAATCCGGCCGCAATGTCGCGACGTAACCGCGCTGCGCGCTTTCGGCGCGCCGCAACTGCAACTGGACCAGCGAAATCTGGTTTTCAACCTCAAGGGTGTGCAGAACCGCGCGCGCGTCCTCACGCGCCTTGTTCACCAGATGGACGGAGCCGGCGCTGATGACGGTCAACACCAGGAGTCCCGCCGCAAGCAACAGGATGTGTCCCATCGCGCGTCTGCGCTGGGCATCAGCAGTCACGGTGATCTCGTGTCATGAACAAGCGGAACAAGCGCCCCCGGCGACCCCTATACACTCCAACGTGCGATGGAACCCATCGGTTCCATGCGCCGTCGAATATTTCACGAGGTATTTCGCTCAGGTCTTGCCGTCCACCGGCTGGCCGGCGAGGTACTGCTCGAGCCAGTGGATGTGGTAGTCGCCGTCGATGATGCCGGGCTCCCGCACCAGCGCCCGGAACAGCGGCAAAGTGGTTTCGATGCCGTCGACCACCATTTCGTCGAGCGCCCGGCGCAGCCGCATCAGGCATTCGGCGCGGGTCTTGCCGTGCACGATCAGCTTGCCGACCAGCGAGTCATAGTAAGGCGGAATGACGTAGCCCTGATAAACCGCGGAATCTATCCGCACGCCGAGCCCGCCGGGCGGGTGGAATTGCGTGATCCTGCCGGGTGACGGGCGGAAGGTCTGCGGGTTCTCCGCATTGACGCGGCATTCGATGGCATGGCCGATGATGGTGATCTCTTCCTGCCTGGCGGGCAGGTCGCCGCCGGCGGCGATGCGAATTTGCTCCAGCACGAGGTCAATGTCGGTGATGCTCTCGGTGACGGGATGCTCGACCTGGATGCGGGTGTTCATCTCGATGAAGTAGAATTCGCCATCCTCGTAGAGAAATTCGATGGTGCCGACGCCGAGATATTTCATGTCCCGCATCGCCTTGGCGCAGGTCTCGCCGATCTTGGCGCGGGCGGCGGCCGTGAGAACCGGCGAGGGGCCTTCTTCCCAGACCTTCTGGTGACGGCGCTGCAGCGAGCAGTCGCGCTCGCCGAGATGGATGGCGCCGCCGCGGCCGTCGCCGAGAATCTGGATCTCGATGTGGCGCGGCTTCTGCAGGTATTTTTCGAGATAGACCGAGGCGTCGCCGAACGCCGACTTGGCCTCGTTGGACGCGGTCGACAGCGCCATCATCAGATCGTCGGCGGTGTGCGCCACCTTCATGCCGCGTCCGCCGCCGCCGGCGGCCGCCTTCACCAGCACGGGGAAGCCGATCGCCTTGCCGATCGCCAGCGCGTCGTCGTCGGGCGAGACCGCGCCGTCGGAGCCCGGAACGACGGGGATGCCAAGCCGCTTGGCGGTCTTCTTGGCCTCGATCTTGTCGCCCATCAGGCGGATGTGCTCGGCCTTCGGGCCGATGAAATGCAGATTATGTTCGGCGAGGATTTCGGCGAAGCGGGCGTTCTCCGACAGGAAGCCGTAACCGGGATGCACGGCGTCCGCGCCGGTGATCTCGCAGGCCGCGAGCAGGGCGGGGATGTTGAGATAGGAATCCTTTGACGGCGGCGGCCCGATGCAGACGCTCTCGTCGGCGAGCCGCACATGCATGGCGTCGGCATCGGCGGTGGAATGCACCGCGACGGTATTGATGCCGAGCTCCTTGCACGCACGCAGCACGCGGAGCGCGATCTCGCCGCGATTGGCTATCAGAATCTTATCGAACATCGCAGCGCCTGACGTTGACGAACTTATTCAATGATCACGAGCGGCTCGCCGAATTCGACCGGCTGGCCGTCCTCGACGAGAATTTGCGTCACCGTGCCCGCGCGCGGCGACGGGATCTGGTTCATCGTCTTCATCGCTTCGATGATCAGCAGCGTTTGCCCGGCCGATACCTTGCTGCCGACGTCGATGAACGGCTTGGCGCCGGGCTCGGGTGACCAATAAGCGGTACCGACCATCGGCGAGGGGACCACGCCCGGATGCTTGGCCAGATCGGCGCCCGCCGCGGGGACGGCGGCCGCAGCAACCGGCGCCGGCTGGAAGCTCGCCGGCATCGCGGCTGACACGGTGATGTTGCGCGCGACCCGCACCCGCAGGCCTGAGCGCTCGATTTCGATCTCGGTCAGGCTGGTTTCATCCAGCAACAGCGCGAGTTCGCGAATGAGCGCGCTGTCGTCGCTCTGCAGGTTTGCGGCTGATTTGTCCGCTGACTTGTTGTCGGGCTGGCGGGCCATGCTCTTATCCGGAATTCTCGATGTGGGTGACGGCTGAAGCGTCAGGCTTGATGTCGTTCGACGTCAGGTTTTGGCTTTGGCGCCGAGTTTGGCGGCAAGGCCATTGATTGCGAGCCGGTAGCCATCGATGCCGAAGCCGCAAAGCGACGCAAAGGCGGCCATGGCCGTGTAGGAGTGATGACGGAAGCTCTCGCGGGCGTGGATGTTGCTGATATGCACTTCCACCGTCGGGATTTTTACCGCGACCAGCGCATCGTGCAGCGCGATCGAGGTGTGCGAATAGCCGCCGGCGTTGATGACGATGCCGACCACCTTCCTGGCATGCGCCTCGTGGATGAAGTCGATCAATTCGCCTTCGCGGTTGGACTGGCGGCAATCGGCCTTCAGGCCGAATTGCGCCGCGGTTTCCACACACAGCTTCTCGACATCGGCGAGCGACGCATGGCCATACTTTTCCGGTTCCCGTATCCCCAGCATGTTGAGGTTCGGGCCGTTGAGGACATAGATCGTCGCGGCAGAGGCTTGTGCGCTTCCTTGGGCCATCTGGATTCCAGCAAAGAGGGGCGGGGCAGGTCGCGGGGTTATAGGTAACAACGCGGCCAAGGGGAAGCCTTCCGGCCTGCCGGAATGCCGCCCAAATACCTCATCCAGTTCGTAAAAAGCCGCGTGGAACCTCCGGAAATCATTCGTTAACCAATTTTTGGAAGACGGCCCAAGAAAAAGGGGTGGGCATCTCCGCCCACCCCCCAATTGCTTCTCAGCGAAGCTGCGACCCGAACGCGTTAGCCCTCGATGATGTAAACGATCTCGCGGGTCTGCGGCCGGACGATGACATAACGGCCGTGCACCAGGATCACATCGTAACCGCGCCATTCCGGATAGATCTCGACGATCCGGGCCGGGATCGGGTGGAACTGAACCGAGGCGGGCACCGCGGTGCCAACCGCGATATTGAAGTTCACATTGGTGGTTTCCTGGATCTTCTCCGACCGGAAGGCGGTATTGATCTGGGCGCGCTTCTCGGCCGGAGGAGCAGCCGTCGCCGAAGTGGCGGCGTTGCCGGTGGTGGACTGCGACTTGGTCTCGCTTGCAGCCGTGCCCGACTTCGTGTCCGTCGTGCCCTTGGTCTGAGCATTATTCATGTCGCCGCTCTTGCCGTCGCGGCTTTCGGTGGTCGTGGTGCCGCTCTTGCTGTCACGGCCTTCGGCCTTCATGTCTTTGCCGCCCTTGGTCGAGTCGGTCTCGGAGTGCATGCTCTTCGACTTCTCGCCCTGCATCCTGTTGCTGTCCTGGGCGCTCTTGCTCGGGGCCATCTTGTCGGTCGATTCCGAGGCCTTCGTGCTGGGCTCCGCACCCTTCTCAGCGCCCTTCATGCCGGACGGGCCGCTGTCGTGTTGCATTGCGCCGCCCGACGAGGCACCGCCAGAATGAGGCGCGCTCTGCTGCGCCGTGGAACCGGCGGACCCTGCGTCGCGGCCGCCCGGTGCGGCGCCCTGCGCGTTCGCAAAGCCGGTACCGGCGATCAGGGCCGCCGCGGCGACCGAAATCAAAAAGCGATTAGTCATTAGAAAGTCTCCTCACGTGTTTCTGCATTGCCCGACCGACAACGAAAGGAATTGCGCGATGTTCCGGAACATTGGNGGTTCCGCCGACTTTGTTTTGTGAACGAGTGATGAACCGTCGCGCCAGAGAAAACCTCAAACAAAAAAGGCCGGCTGTGCGCCGGCCTTTCGTATCAATCGTCGAAGCAGCTGCGCCGTTCAGCAGGTCGCCTTGCCGCAACGGGCGTTGCTGATCTTTTCCCGCAGGCTTTCGACGCCGACCGCGCCGATCACGACCTGCTTGCCGATCACGTAGCTCGGCGTGCCGTTCATGCCCATCGCTTCGGCGAGCTTGAAATTCTCTTCGAGCGTGCTGCGCACTTCCGCGCTCGCAAGGTCCTTCTCCAGCTTCGCCATGTCGAGGCCGACTTCCTTGGCGACGGCCATCGCGCGTGCCTTGTCGGCGGCGCCGCGGCCGGTGAGCAGCTTCTGGTGGAAGTCGAGATATTTCTTGCCGGTCGGATCCTGCATGCGCACGGCGACGCCGACCTGGGCGGCTTCGACCGAGCCCGCGCTCAGCACCGGAAATTCCTTCAGCACGACCTTCAGCTTCGGATCGGCCTTCATCAGATCCATCATGTCGGTCATCGCGCGTTTGCAATAACCACAATTGTAATCGAAGAACTCGACGAAGGTGACGTCGCCATCCTTGTTACCGAGCGTGACGTTGCGCGGCGAGTTGAAGATCGCGTCAGCATTGCTCGCGACGCCGGCTTCGTGCTTGGCGGCTTCCGCCGCGGTCTGACGCTTGCTGAGCTCGTTCATCGCCTCTTCGAGCACTTCGGGATGCGCGATCAGGTAATTGCGGACGATGGTCTCGATGTCGCCGCGCTGGGTGTCGTTGAAGCTCTGCGCGGAAGCGGACATCGGCGCGCCGCAGAGCGCCAGGGCGAACAATGCGGGAATGAGAAGACGGAACGAGGGCATCGGTAAATCCTTATGCGGCGGGTTCCCGGGCAATTCTGCTGAAGGCCGGCTCCTGGAGAATATATCCTGGTCACGGATGATCAGGTCGTTGGCGGTCAAGTTCCGATTATAGGCGAACTCGGCTGATTTCTAGTTGCTCTTCTGTCCCGGCAGCGGCTTGGCGCTCACAATGTCGTCAGCCTTGACCCATCCCGGTGTCCCAATGGCGAAGCGCGTTTTTGCGCGTGATGCCAGATCGCGCGCCGTCTTGTTGTCGCCGCGAAGGTAGGCGGCCTGGGCCGATGCCAGATCGGCCTGAGCGTAGTCGCCCTTGCGGCCATAGGCCATTGCAAGCTGCATGTAGCCGATCGGCGCTTCGGTCTCGCGGGCCACGGCGGCGCGCAGGATCCCGATCGCCTCGTCGGTATAGGCGTTGTTGGCCGTTGCCACGAGGGCCTGCCCAAGCAGCATCTCGATCAGCGGCGCGTTATTGGAGAGCGCGACCGCCTTGCGCAGCGGGGCAATCGCCTCCTGCGGCTTGCCGCCCTCCAGCAGCGCCTGGCCGCGCACCTCGTAGAAATAGGGATTGTTGGGCTGCTGCTGGATCAGGGCGTCGATCTGGGAGAGCGCGCTGCGCAGGTCGCCGTGCAGATAGGTCGAGATCGCGTGGGCATAGCGCGCCGGCAGGCTGTTGTTCGACAGCGGATAGCGCCGGTACACGGTCTCCTGCCGCTCCATGAAGGCCGAGATCTTGGCGCGCGCCATGTCGTGGCGCAGTTGCAGGGCAGGGTCGTCCTTCTTGTCCCAATAAGGGCTCGACCTTGCCAGCTCTTCCAGCGCGGAGACGCGCTGGGCCGGCATCGGATGCGACTGAACGTAGGGGTCCGCACCGCGGGAGGCGAACAGGCTTTCGTCGGTGAAGCGCTTGAAGGTCTCGTACATGCCGCGCGAGGATTGGCCGGTGGCGTTCAGAAACTTCACGCCGGCCTTGTCGGCGTTCTCCTCCTGCTGGCGCACATAAGATAGCAGGTTGCGGCGGATCACTTCGCCCGGAGCGGAGAACATGGCGGCGCCGGCATTGGACAGGCCACTGTTGCTGCCGCCGCTCTTGGCGCCCGCCACCATCGCGCCGGCGCCGAGCAGCATGGCAATGATCATCTGCGTCTGGGCCTGCGCCATCTGCTCGCGCATCTTGGCAAGATGGCCGCCGGCAAGGTGGCCGGTTTCATGCGCCATCACGCCGATGATCTGGTTCGGCGTCTCCGACTGCAGGATCGCGCCGTAGTTCACGAAGATGCGGCGGCCGTCGGCAACGAAGGCGTTGAACACGCCCTGGTTGATGATCACCATCTGGATGTTCTGTTTTTCCAGACCGGCGGCGCGGAGGATCGGCCTGGTATATTCGCGCAGCAATTGCTCCGTCTCGGTGTCGCGGATCACCGGCGGACCCCTGTTTTCCTGCGCCACGGCCGCCATCGGCGCAACGGCAAGCGCGACAGCTGTCGCTAGCGCGGTCAACTTCAGTGGTTTCTTGCGTAAGGCGATGCGGAGCAGCATGAGCGGTCTTTGGCGATTCGTGAGGCCCGGTTGTGGTCCGAGGGCTGTTCGGTTCTGATTAGATCAGAAACAGGTCCCAGTCTGTTGTTTCAACGTGTTTGTTGATGTGAACCGGTATCACTTCGCTGGAAAAACCTATAACAAGCCACCGAATACGGCCAGTCTGGGGCGGTAGCCGGTTCGGGAACCTGAATTCGGCAGCGGCCCGTGCAAATAGCAGATATCGATGCTGGAATCGACACTTAGAGATCGCGCGACGGCGCTGCTGACCCCTTCGGCACGGAGCGATGTTCCGCCCTTCATGGTGATGGACGTGATGGCCGCCGCAGCCCGCATCGAGGCCGCCGGCGGCCATGTCATTCACATGGAAGTGGGGCAGCCGGCGGCGCCGGCGCCCAGGGTCGCGATCGCAGCCGCGCATGCGGCGCTCGATGCGGTGCGGATCGATTACACGTCCGCGCTCGGCATTCCCACGCTGCGCACGCGGATCGCAAAACACTACCGCGATACTTACGGCTGCGCGGTCGATCCCGAACGCATCGTGATCACGACCGGCTCGTCCGGCGGTTTCATTCTGGCGTTCCTGTCGATGTTCGAGCCGGGCGACCGGGTGGCGGTCACGGTGCCGGGCTATCCGCCATACCGGCACATCCTGACCGCGCTTGGCTGCGAGCCGGTGCTGATCGAGACATCGAGCGCGACGCGTCATGCGTTGACGGGCGAGGCCTTGCTGGCGGCGCATCGCAAAACGCCGCTGAAGGGCGTGCTGGTCGGCAGCCCCGCCAATCCGACGGGAACGATGATGTCGCGCGAGGCGCTCACCGGCCTGATCAGTGCCGCGGAAGGCGCCGGCATCCGCTTCATTTCCGACGAGATTTATCACGGCCTCGACTATGCGTTTCCGGCGGTGACGGCCGCAGAGCTCTCGCCGCATGCGCTGGTGATCAATTCGTTCTCGAAATATTTCTGCATGACCGGCTGGCGGGTAGGCTGGATGGTGGTGCCGGAGCCGCTGGTGCGGCCGATCGAACGACTGCAGCAGAACCTGTCGATCTCGGTGCCGACGCTGTCGCAGATCGCGGCCGAAGCGGCATTCGAAGGCCGCGAGGAGATGGAGGCGATCAAGCGCGGCTATCAGGAGAACCGCCGCATCCTGATCGAGGGGCTGCCGAAGGCCGGCCTCACCAAGTTCCTGCCTGCGGACGGTGCCTTTTACCTCTACGCCGATGTTTCGGATTTCACCGCCGACAGTTTCGAATTTGCCGGCCGCATGCTGGAGAAGGCGCATGTGGCGGCGACGCCGGGTGTCGATTTCGATCCGATCCACGGCCGCAGCTTCATTCGCTTCTCCTACGCGCGCTCGGCTGACGAGATGCGTGAAGCGGTGACGCGCATCGCGCGGTGGCTGCGGTAGCCGCATATCCGTCCGTCCTCCACATCATTCTTGCCTGCAATCAATCGGGGAGCCATCCGTGTCCGCCAGAACCATGCCTGAAACCGTTGCGCCGTCGCATTTCCCGCTCGCCGCCCTGCTGTGGCCGCATCGTGCCGATGGATCGTCGGGTCTGTTGCGCAGCGTAATCCTGGTCGCGCTGGGGACGGTGCTGCTGACCTTGTCGGCCAAGGTCAATCTGCCGTTGCCCTATGTGCCGATGACGCTGCAGACGCTGGTCGTGCTGGTGATCGGCGCGGCCTACGGCTGGCGGCTCGGCAGCGTTACACTCGTGGCCTATCTGGCCGAGGGGGCCGTTGGATTTCCGGTATTCGCAGGCCCGGTGGGCGGCCTTGCGCCGCTCGTCGGTCCGACGGCCGGATATCTCTTCGGCTTCGTGGCGGCGGCCTTGGTGACGGGATGGCTGAGCGAGCGCGGCTGGGACCGATCCGTGCTCCGGCTGTTCGTCGCGATGGCGCTCGGACACATTCTCATTCTCGCCGCCGGGTTTGGTTGGCTCGCGTTCGGCATGAAGCTCGGCGTTGAGAAGGCGTGGCTGGTCGGCATTGCACCATTCATCGCGGCGTCCTTGATCAAGAATGCGCTCGGCGCCGCCCTCGTGCCGGCGATCCGGCGGATTTTCGACCCGCGCGGCTAAGCGGTCGCGAACACCATTGACTCCGCCCGCTCAAAGTATTTTGGCTGTGTATGCGACGGATTGGCACATGCGCGACCAGTCCGCGACCTCTGAGGGGAGTAAGCGTCATGGCGGCAACGATAGCGGCTGAAGCACCGGTGAGTGCGGCAAAGCCCTGGTACCGGGTTCTCTATGTTCAGGTCTTGATCGCCATCGTGCTTGGCGCGCTGTTCGGCTGGCTGTGGCCTGCGCTTGCGACCAACGACTGGATCAAGGCCCTTGGCGACGGTTTCATCAAGCTGATCAAGATGGTGATCGCGCCGATCATCTTCTGCACCGTGGTATCCGGCATCGCGCATATACAAGATGCCAAGAAGGTCGGCCGCATCGGCGTCAAGGCGCTGGTTTATTTCGAGGTCGTCTCCACCTTCGCACTGGTGATCGGTCTGCTCGTCGGTAACCTGATCAGGCCCGGCGCGGGTTTCGGCGGCGGCATGGCGAACGCGCAAGCGGTAGCCGGCTATGCCAAGCAGGCGGAAGCGCAGAAGTCGGTCGACTTTTTCCTGCACATCATTCCCGACACGGTGGTCGGCGCTTTCGCACAGGGCGAAATCCTTCAGGTCCTGCTGTTCTCGATCCTGTTCGGCTTTGCGATCATGGGCCTCGGCGAGCGCGGCCATACGATCCGCGCTTTCATCGACGATGCGGCGCATGCCGTGTTCGGCGTCATCGCCATCGTGATGAAGGCGGCCCCGATCGGCGCGTTCGGCGCGATGGCGTTCACGATCGGCAAGTTCGGAACCGGCGCGATCCTGAACCTGGTGGGGCTGATCGCGACCTTCTACCTCACCGCCGCGCTGTTCGTGTTCGTGGTGCTCGGCGTGATCGCGCGGATGGTCGGTTTCTCGATCTTCAAGTTCCTGGCCTACATCAAGGACGAGCTCCTGATCGTGCTCGGCACGTCGTCCTCGGAAAGCGCGCTGCCGTCCCTGATGGAAAAGCTCGAGCGGCTCGGCTGCTCCAAGTCGGTGGTGGGCCTCGTGGTGCCGACCGGCTACTCGTTCAACCTCGACGGCACCAATATCTACATGACGCTGGCGACCTTGTTCATCGCGCAGGCGCTCGGCTTCGATCTGACCTTCGGCCAGCAACTGACCATCCTGCTGGTCGCGATGCTGACCTCGAAGGGGGCTTCGGGCATTACCGGAGCCGGCTTCATCACGCTGGCGGCGACGCTCGCCGTGGTCGATCCGCGGCTGGTGCCGGGCATGGCCATCGTTCTCGGCATCGACAAGTTCATGAGCGAGTGCCGCGCGCTGACCAATCTGTGCGGCAACGGCGTCGCCTGCGTGGTGGTGTCGTGGTGGGAAGGCGAACTCGATCATGACAAGCTGCAAGCCAACCTGAACAAGCAGATCGATCCAACAGACGTGGAGACGGCGATCACGACAGGATAGCATCCGGCTCGATGCAAATAAAAAACCGCCCGGTTTTCGCCGGGCGGTTTTCGTTTTGGTTGGATCCCTTATTCGCCGCTGCCGAAGCGCCGCGACCACCAGCCCGCTTTGCGGGGCGCGGCATCGTCTGATGCGGCCGGCGCCGGCTCGGCTGGAGCAGGCGCGGGAGATTCGACCGGCTCCGGCGCACTGTGACTGACGGAGGGCGCCGGTTCGGCCGGAGCGCTGGTCATGAAGCTGACTTTCTCGCGCACGGTCGAACGCCGCCGCGCCGCGGCCCGCTCAGCCTCTTGGCTGGTTTCTTCAACTGACGGCGCGGGCGCGCTCTCGACCGGCTCGGGCCGGGCGTAGGCTGCCGGCTGCATCTCCGCCGGCTGCGAGACCGGTTCGGGCGCAACGTCGGCCTGCACCAGCGACGGCGCGGGCTCGGACGCGCCGCCGTCGAAATCGGCAACCGCGTTGGTCACTTCGGAAGCCGACGTCGGCCCGAGTTCGTCCGCAATCGATCCGGCAAGACCGTCCTCCATCTCGGTGCCACGCCGGCGGCGTCCGCCGCGACGGCCGCGACGGCGCGGGCGCCGCTCGCCATTGGCTGGCTGATCGC
>C688J18823_10002003_pt1 | contig 12723 bp, 12 predicted proteins | sample HopSoiMetagenom1_FD_18823 | JGI IMG/M metagenome (IMG submission 18823)
CGACCGCAACGAGCCAGTGACAGGCTGGGATCGAGGGTCTTTTGGGCGGCCTTGTGGTCGGCGACGACCTATGCTGCCGTGCTTGCCGCGCGTCGCACCTCTGGAATACGTTGCATTTAATCGTGCGATCCTTGCCTCCCTCGAAGAAACAAGTTGTATCGCGCTCGGGAGGCCCTCAGGCATGATTGTCGTCGGTCGTCATCGCGCGCTTGCACAGGACGCCTGGAGTGAATTGGCTGTCCGCGCTGCGATCGAGGAAATTGCCGCCGATGCCATCGCCCATTTCGATCCCGACACGTTCTGGCCGGCTCACCCCAGCGACGATGGGGTAGGGGACGGTAACCCCAGTTTCTACTGGGGCGCGGCCGGCGTTATCTGGGCGCTGGACTATTTGAATCGCATCGGTGCTGTCAGCGTCACTGAAGACTTTCGCCCTGTGCTGCCACTGCTTCTGGAGCGGACGCTCGCCGCGTTCGAAAGCCTTTCGCCAACCGATTATGCCAAGCATGGCTCATTTCTGTTCGGCGACATGGGAACGGCACTTGTCGCCATGCGCCTTGCGCCCACGCCGATCCTGGCTGATCTGGTTCATACCCGCGCAGAAGCAAATATGGGACTGCCGATCCGGGAGCTGATGTGGGGCATGCCGGGATCCATGCTGGCCGCAATCCACATGGAGGAGATGACAGGGGAATCGCGATGGCGCGGCCTGTTCGAAACGCAGGCGACGCGGCTGTTAGCTGACCTGGAGAACACGCCGCAAGGTCCGCTCTGGACACAAGATCTTTACGGCGCCAACGACCGTTGGCTCGGGCCAGTTCACGGTTTCGCCGGCAATGTCATCCCGTTATTGCGAGGGTGGGATTGGTTGACGTCGGCGCAGCAAGCGCACGTGGCTGAGTTTGTGCCGAAGGCGCTTGCTGCGAATGCATGGCGGTCTGACATTGGGGCGACGTGGGGCGCGAGAAGCAAGCGCGAACTACCGCCAAAGATGTGTCAGCATTGTCATGGTGCGCCCGGCATGGCGACGACCTTTGCAGATGCGCCGTTCGCGACGCCTGAATTTGACGCCCTTCTTGTGGATGCCGGCCGCTTCACCTGGACCGCCGGACCGCTGACCAAGGGCTCGAACCTTTGCCACGGCACGGGCGGGAATGGCTACGCATTCCTGAAACTCTACCGCCGCACGAACGACCCGGTCTGGCTCGACCGCGCACGCCAATTCGCCATGACGGCTATCGTTCAGTATCGCGGCGCTCAGATGGCCGTTGGCCGCGGACGGTATTCGCTTTGGACCGGCGACGTCGGCTTTGCCATTTACCTTTGGGACTGCATCACGGGGGAGCCTCGTTTTCCGACGATCGACGTGTTCTGATCCGGACGCGGCGACACGTCAGAGTTCTCGAGTACGCGGCGTTTTGTCTTGAACAGCCTCCTGCCGACCAATAAGATTATTGGCAGGCCACGTTTCGGAGTGCGCCCATATGGCACTGGATCTACTTCAATCCGGATACGCAACTCTCGCATACGAGATCGCTGAGGAAAGGGCGTCGGCGCTCGGGCGGCTTGGACGACGGCTGGAGGCTGCGCTGACGGCACTGGCCGCATGCCCGCGGACGGCCCATTCCGATCAAAAAATCCGCGATGGTCTGGTCGAGCAGGCGGGATATGCACTCTGGCTCTTCGTCGTGCAGCGCGAGGCCTGCGGTCTCAGAAAAATCGACCACGTGATACAGGTCTACGGGGTCCCGAAAGAGGTGCTTGCCCGCATGGGGCCATTGGCCAGGCCGAGCATCCAACCGACGAAGACCGTGGGGGCTGAGGTAGCGCTGCCGCCGATGTTCTGAAAGCGGCCTTCGGCGGGTCGCCGCGACGCTCTAATTCACCAGCCTCGGTATTCCCAGTTCGTCGGCGACCTGGTCCAGTCCACGCAGCAGCGCGGGCGCTACGGGAATGCCAAGGCTCGTTCGTCTGAGGCGCGTTTCATGGCTGCGTTCGCCGGGCACCCAGATGCGGTCGACGCCCGGCATGCGCTGGCTGTTGCGGAAATCGCGCACCAGCGCATCGACGCTTCGCTTGAAGACGGCGACGTCGCCGAACGCTGCGATGTTGATCGCGGCGATCGCCTGTCCGGTGTTGGTGACGCTGTCGTCGTCGTGATTGAAGTCGATGACGTCGCGGCCCATCGCGGCGCCGCCGAGCGTGCCCGCGAGCAGGCCGATGATCATCGCAAGTCCGTAGCCCTTGTATCCGGCCTCCATGCCGCCGAGCGGCAGCAGCATGCCTTCGTCGGCGCGCTTCGGATCGGTCAGCGGCTTGCCTTCGCGGTCGATCATCCAGCCCTCCGGCATGGTCTCGCCGCGCAACGCCTTGGTTTTCACCTTGCCGTAGGCGGCGACCGTCGTCGCCATGTCGAGCACGATCGGGTTTTCGTCGCCGGCTGGAATCGCGGCTGCGATCGGATTGGTCGACAGCAGCATGTCGAGGCCGCCCCAGGGCGGAAGGTGATTGGCGTTGCCGACCGCGAAGTAGAGCCCGATCATGTCATGGGCGAGCGGCATCGTGGCGTAGAGCGAGGCGGGGCCGGCATGGTTTGAGAACTGCGAGTTGACCCAGCCTATGCCGGTGCTGCGAGCCTTTTCGACGGCCATCTCAGCCGCGCGTTTCATAACGAGATGGCCCATGCCGTTGTCGCCGTTCAGAACGGCGGTGCTGGCATGCTCGTGCACGACATGGATGTTCGGCCGGACGTTGAAGCCGCCGGCCTTGATGCGCCTGACATATTGCGGCAACCGGCTGACGCCGTGTCCGTCCGACCCCTGCAGGTCGGCCTCCGCCATCAGGCCCGCGACCGTCGCAGCATCGGCGTCCGGCAAGCCCACCGCGATGAGCGCTTGCTCAATGAAGGCCTTCAGCCGGTCTAAAGTAACTGATATCTCGGACAGGACGGGCACTCCCTGAGGCCGCGGGCCTGGCCGCGCACCGGGCAAAGTCGACGGCGATGGCAGGTAGGGGTTGTCGTTGCTAGCCCGTGCCGAACGCCTTGAAGGTGATGATGGTGTGGGTGTCCTGGATGCCCGGAATCACCTGCACCCTTTCGTTGACGAAATGGCCGATGTCGGTGTCGTTGTCGACGTAGAATTTGACCAGCAGATCGTAATCGCCGGCGGTGGAATAGATCTCCGAGGCGATCTCGGCCTCCGCGAGCGCATTGGCGACGGCGTAGGACTGGCCGAGCTTGCATTTGAACTGGACGAAGAAGGGAACCATCGCTGTCGTCTCCAAAAATGTTGGCCCCAATAGGCCAAAAACCGCAGGGGATGGCAAGCCGGCTTGCCGCCGATGGGCGGGCGCGTTAGGACTGCCACCTAGGACAAGACATGGCCCTGAACACCGCATTTTCACGAGACTTTTGATGACGACGCCGATCGCGCTGACCATCGCCGGCTCGGATTCCTCAGGGGGAGCGGGCATCCAGGCCGACCTCAAGACGTTCGCCGCGCTCGGCGTCTACGGCGCCTCCGTGATTACGGCGCTGACCGCGCAGAACACCCAAGGCGTCAGCGGCATTCATCAGGTGCCGGCGGAATTCGTCACCGCGCAGATCGACGCGGTGTTTTCCGACATGGCGGTGGGAGCAGTGAAGATCGGCATGGTCGCACATCCGCCGGTCATCGATGCCATCGTCGCCGGGCTCAAGCGCTGGTCGCCGAAGCATGTCGTGCTCGATCCCGTGATGGTCGCGACCTCGGGTGACCGCTTGCTGGCTGCGGAAGCGGTCGAGGCGCTACGCACAAAACTCATTCCGCTGGCGTCGGTGATCACGCCCAATCTGCCGGAAGCCGCCGATCTGCTCGGAGAGGCGGTGGCGGCGGACGAAGCCACTGTCGAAAAGCAGGGCCGGCGATTGCTGACGCTCGGCTGCAAGACGGTGCTGATCAAGGGCGGCCACGGCGCGGGCGCCGAGAGCATCGACTATCTGATCGATTCCTCCGGTGTCACCGCGCTCGCCGCGCCGCGCGTCGCCACCAAAAATACCCACGGCACCGGCTGCTCGCTCTCATCGGCGATTGCCGCGGGGCTCGCGAAGGGCGAGGGCATGGAGAGCGCCGTGCGCAACGCCAAGGCCTGGGTCAGCGCAGCGATTGCAGAAGCCGATCGTTTCAGCGTCGGGCACGGGCATGGCCCGATCCATCATTTTCACAAGTTCTACTGAAGCAAGTCTCGAGCGGGTCGATGCGCAGCTGGCTCGCCATATGCGTCAAAGCGCCCGCCTATGTGTTGCTCTCCTCGGTCGATTCACAGCCGTCGTAAGGACAGACGCGTCCGGTATCCGCCTCACCATTCAGGTAGTGCTTTCGGTTGTATGCGTCTCATGCACGACGTCGATAGTCATCGGGCACCGGCTAAAGATCGCGCCGGGATCGGCGGAAGGGCGAGCTCGTCAACGGCGTTATCCAATCCGCGGGGCCGAAAGGCTTCATGAGGCGATTGTCCAGTTGTGCCCGACGGTCATCGCCGTTCTGGATGCAAGAAACTGAGCCCGGATTTTCGCAGACCAGCCAGTTAAAGCCGCAGTCACGGTGTTCCGAGACATGATCGGGAACTGATGGTAGGATACTGGGTGACAGCGGTGTGGAGGTGGCGGGTGCAGACTGGCCCTGATGTTTCGGGTGAAATGACACCAAACTTCGAACGTGCGCACCGTGCCGTTCTTGCCGCCGACGTAGTCGGCTATACCCGCCTGATGGAGGCGGCCGAACTCGATACCCACGTGCGCTATCGGACGTTGCGGGTCGAGATCAGCGACCCGACGATCATATCGCACCGGGGCGACATCATCAAAAATACCGGCGACGGGTTTCTTGCCGTGTTCGAGAGCCCGCAGGATGCCGTGCGATGCGCGGCCGAGCTGCAGCAGGAGATCGCAGCCCGGGAAGCGCAGCAGCCGCCCGAGCGCCGTATCGCGTTCCGGATGGGTATTCACTGGGAGCCCGTCATCTTCGATCTCGACGACGTTTACGGCAGCGGCGTCAACATCGCGGCGCGCTTGCAGACCGCGGCTCCGGCCGGCGGCATCGTCGTGTCATCGGCCCTGTTCGATCATCTGGAAGGTGTCAACGAATATCAGCTCGACAATCTGGGTGAGCTTCGGTTGAAGAATTTGACGCGGCCGGTCGCGGCGTTTTCGGTTCGTTTGCCTGGAATCGATCGCGGCGCGGCGCTGGGATTTTCCGGAAAGGCATCCGGATGGGCGAAGCGGCCCTCCATAGCCATCCTGCCCTTCATCAGCCTGTCCACCGACAGCAACGACAGCTATTTCTCCGAAGGCTTCGTCGACGACATCATCAGCACGCTAAGCAATATCGGCGACCTGCTCGTCGTGTCGCGCGGATCGACGATCGCCTTCAACCGGCACGCGCTCGATCCGGAGGCGGCCAGCGAGCGGCTCGGGGTCCGCTACTTCCTGAGCGGCAAGATCCGCCGGACCGAGAGCCGGCTTCGACTCTCGGTCGAACTCGGCGATCTATCGTCGGCGTCGGTGATCTGGGCGGAAAAATACGACGCCGGTATCGAGGAAATCTTCAGCCTGCAGGACGAGATCGCGCTGGCGATCGTCAACCGGATTGCAGCCCAGGTCCATCAGGCCGAAGTCAGGCGCGCGATGCGGAAGCGACCGCAGAATCTGAACTCCTACGACCATCTACTGCAGGGTATCGATCTGCTTTACAAGCTGGAGTTCGCCAGCTTTTCGCGAGCGCGGACTTTGCTGGAACTGGCGTGCGAGGAGGACGATAGTTACGCGGCGCCATACGCCTTTTTGGCACACTGGCACATGTTCAATATCGCCGAGGGCTGGTCGGTGGATCGTCCCGCAGAGATAGCGGAAGTCATGCGGCTGTCAAACTGCGCCATCGAACGCGACTCCTCCAACGCGCTCGCGCTCGCGCTGCAGGGGCACGCCAGAAGCATCTTCCATTTCGACTTTGACGCCGCTGTCGATTGCTTCGACCGCGCGCTTGCGGTTTCGCCAAACAATTCCTGGGCCTGGATGTTCAGCAGCGCGACCTATGGATTTATCGGAGATCCGAAGTCCGGTATCGAGCGGGCCGAACGCGCGATTCGGCTTTCTCCCCTGGATCAGCAGCGCTTCGTCAATTACGCAAGGCTGGGCCAGAATCACTATCTGAACGGTACTTATGAGGATGCGGTCCGCTGGACGCGCAAGGCGTTGAGCCTCAATCAACGGTTCGGAAATGCCGTGCGGATCGCCGCAGCCAGCCTTGTCGCCCTTGGCCGGCACGACGAGGCCTTGCAAATGTCAGCACACCACAAGCATATATTGCCTCATTTTACCGTGTCCGACTATGCGCCGCGCTGTCCGTTCCAGCCGGCGCAAGCTTCGCTTTACGTGCAACGACTGAGAGAGGCCGGATTACCCGCGTGATGGCTGGTTCGGCCTGGATGGACCGACGATCCTTTCGAGGAGGTTGAAATGCCATTTAATATTTTTGAAGGCGGCGGACTTGGTAGCGGAGAAGGCGGCGGCGAGGGTGGAGGCGAGGGCGGTGGAGAAGGTGGAGGCGGTGGCGCAGTCGGTGGCGCCTATGTTGGCACAGCGGTGCCACAGGGAGCACCATTTCTGATCTTCGATCCGCTCGGCGGCGGGCTCGACTCAACTGATTTCCATTTCGACGTAACTTTCCCATGGTCTGCATGGCAGCCCGATCTATTCGGTGTCATCGCGCTCGCCGAATTTGGCCAAACGGATTGGCGTTGCATCGAAGACGCCGGCCCGCCGACTGCGCAACCAGATATCGTTCACGAGATCGAAGTATTGGCGGCCATGGCTCGCGATGAGCGTCCCCGCTTGATGAACGAAATTCTCGATCAAAATGCTCGGCTTCGCGGGTATTTTGCCCAGGTCCTGATGTTGTCGGCATGGTCCAGCCGGGACACGCTCAAGATCATCGAGATGGCGACGCGCGTCGGCCAGATGGTCGCCATTCACTTCAAGCTGAAGTTCAACCGCGCGCGGCCGCAGCAGGTCTGCCCCAAGCTCGTTCCCCTGATTAATCCTCCGGGACACGCCTCTTTCCCCAGCGGCCACTCGCTCGAAAGCCACATGATTGCGCTGGCCCTGTCGGACGTGCGGCCGTATGCGAGCACGGCATTGACCGCACTGGCGGATCGCATCGGGCGCAACCGCGAGGTCGCCGGCGTCCATTACCCGAGCGATACCGCGGCGGGAAAGCGGATTGCCGCGTTGGCGTTTCAGCGGCTGCAGACCTGTCCGATCTACCAGATGGTGCTGGCGACGGCGCGTGCGGAGCCGGGATTGCCAGGAACGCTCCCTCCGGCGCCCGAGTGCGGCGGCGGAAATCCGTCACCCGGAGAAGGGGGGACCCCATCATGACGTCTTCACCGGAAAATCGTGCGGCATTCGCGTTCGATTCCACTCCAATCGAACTGCCCGCCGACCTCCAGGAAAGCTGGCATGTGCTGGACTTTGAAATCCAGCAGCAGGAGAGGACAAAGTGGTGCTGGGCGGCCGTGGCCGCCAGCGTCGCGCGCTATTACGATCCGCTCAGTACGTTCACCCAATGCAGCATCGCCAGCGCCGAACTCATGCAGGATTGTCACTGCGGCGGTGGCAAGCCGGATCCCGACCCGTGCAATGTGTATGGCTACCTGATGTCGTCGCTGTTTCGCGTCGGACATTTCAAGAAATGGGTTGCGCTGCGACCGGCAACGGCGGACGAGATAATAGGCGAAACCGCGTCGGAGCGCCCGCTATGTGCGCGCATTGCCTGGTATGGCGGCGGCGCCCATCTTGTCGTGATCGGGGGTTATTCCGCTCACGACGGCGCGGGAGCCCAAGCGCCTTCGATCAGTGGCGTTGCAATTGCTGATCCCTGGTGGGGGCGTTCGGATATCAACTTTGAGGACTTTCCGAACGGATACGCCTTGGGTGGTCGCTGGACCGATAATTACTATACGGAAAGGTAGGCGAACATGACGATCATTCCCGCCGACTTTCCAGATGCCGCTCGCCGGGCCGTGCTTGAGGGTATGCACCACCGCGCCGCCACCAGAGGGTTCTGGACCCCGAAACTGAAGCAAGCTGATCCGGCGACCCTGCATCTGGCCGTGCCACACCGCCTGGCGCTGCTCCCGCTGAACCGGATGCAACAGGAGGTGCGGCGTCTTCGGGACGCCGCGCCGGACAAGCCACCGCCCCGTCCGTTGGCTGAACTGGCTTCAATCCTCGGCTGGCGATTTCTCATCATCAATGGCAAGCAAGAGCCGATAGCGGCCGCTCATGCCTTCCAGAGCCGCAGCGGCGAATATCGATTGGCCGAATTGAACGAGGGGATCTATATCGAGCGCACGCGGACGGCGTTTGATATGCCGTTCATCGCTGACGCGATTTCGCGGAAGGTCGACGGGGGTACCTTTGAAGAACTGCTGCTGCTGGTCGCGCCTGCGCTCTATTTCGCGGGATTGTGGGTGCGGTATGAGCAGCGAGGCAAGGATTTCATTCTGCCGCTGGATGACAGTTACTTGCCTGGTTTCGAAAGAGCCACAGCCGAGAAGCTCGTTTTGACGCTGCTTGATGCGTCGATCACGGTTCCGTCCGACAGCCATTCAGCGGGTTGATCTGCGACGGCGTTTAGAGCCCCGCGTGTCGCCTGCCTGTCGCATCGTACTGCTACTGCGTGACGCAGGGGGCGCGGCATTGATTCCCGTGAGGCTAACGGTCGCGTGAACGGTCATCGCCCTGTCACAGAAATCTGTCAGGGGACAGGTATGGGTAGTGACTCCTTGAGTGAAGACAGCCCGGAACGGCGTTTTCGCACCTTGTTTATCTCCGATGTCCATCTCGGAGCCCGCGGCTCGCAAGCCGACCGCTTGCTGGACTTCCTCAAGAGCCATGACGCCGACACCATCTACCTCGTCGGTGATATCGTCGATGGCTGGGCGCTGAAGTCGAGCTGGTACTGGCCGCAATCGCACAACGACTTCGTGCAGAAGATGCTGCGCAAGGCGCGCAAGGGCGCCAAGGTCATCTATGTGCCGGGCAATCACGACGAGTTTCTGCGCAACTATTACGGCACGCATTTCGGCGGCATCGATGTGGTGGAAAACACCATTCATGAGGGCGCCGACGGCAAACGCTATCTCGTCATCCACGGCGACATCTTCGATCTCGTGGTGCAGAACGCGCGATGGCTCGCCCATCTCGGCGACAAGGCCTATGACTTCGCCATTCAGATGAATCGCCTCGTCAATTTCTTCCGGCGCATGTTCGGCGTGCCCTATTGGTCGCTGTCGCAATGGGCGAAGCTGAAGGTCAAGAACGCCGTGAACTATATCGGCGCGTTCGAAAAGACGCTGGCCGGTGAGGCGCGGCGGCACGGCGCCGACGGCGTGATCTGCGGCCACATCCACTACGCCACCATCCGCGACGAGCATGGCATCCGCTACATGAATTGCGGCGACTGGGTGGAGAGTTGCACCGCGCTCGCCGAGCATGAGGACGGAAGCTTCGAGATCATCACCTGGACCGATCCGTTGCGAACGGCAGCCGCGGTTCCCCGCGTCGCGGCGCGCGCCGCATGACGCATATCCTGGTTGCGACCGATGCGTGGCATCCCCAGGTCAACGGGGTGGTTCGGACGCTGACCATGATGGCGGAGGCGGCCAAGGGATTTGGTGTCGAGGTGAGCTTCCTGACGCCGCAATCGTTTCGCACTTTTGCGATGCCGAGCTATCCCGATCTGCGGCTGGCGCTGCCGTACCCGGCTAAAATCGCAAAACTGATCGATGCGGCAAAGCCCGACAGCATTCATATCGCGACCGAGGGCCCGATCGGGCTGTTGGTCCGGCGCTATTGCCGCAAGCGCGGCCTGCCGTTCACCACGAGCTTTCACACCCGTTTCCCCGAATATGTTTCCGCGCGTTCGCCGATCCCGGAGGCCTGGGTGTGGCGGGTGCTGCGCGCCTTCCACCGGCCGAGCCAGGCGGTGATGGCGGCAACGCCGGCACTGGCGGCCGAATTGCGCACGCGCGGCTTTCGCAATGTCGTGCTGTGGTCGCGCGGCGTCGATACCTCGCTGTTTCATCCGCGCAGCGCCGATCTCTGCCTGCCGATGCCGGTGTTTCTCTGCGTCGGGCGCGTCGCAGTCGAAAAGAACCTCGAGGCTTTCCTCGACCTCGATTTGCCCGGCACCAAGCTCGTCGTCGGCGACGGGCCGGCCCGCGCGGCGCTGGAGCGGAAATATCCGGATGCCGTCTTTCTGGGCGCAAGGCACGGCGAGGAACTGGCCGAAATCTACGCGGCGTCCGATATTTTCGTGTTTCCCAGCAAGACCGACACGTTTGGCCTGGTACTGCTGGAGGCGCTGGCCAGTGGCCTGCCGGTAGCCGCCTTTCCGGTCACCGGTCCGCGCGATGTGATCGGCCCGGCGCCGGTCGGCGTCCTGGACGAGGATTTGCGCAAGGCGTGCCTGGAGGCGCTGCAGATTTCGCGGGAAGATTGCGTCGAATTCGCCACCGTCCATACTTGGCAGGCTTCCGCCCGGGTCTTTGTCGAGCATGCCCTGAATGTCCGCTCCGAGCCGTCGGAAGGCGAGGTGGCCAAATTTAGGGCAGAAGACCCGCATTTCGCCGCCTAGACCCTTTCGGTTCTGATTGCGGTAGAACCGGGCTCTAGATTCTTGTTTTGACGCGTTTTCTTGACGCGAACCGGTGGCCACCCCCGGATCAAGTGCGAGGGCATGCTTCGCTCGAAAACGCTAGGGAGATCACCGGAATGCGTCTTGCCCGTCCGTCGGCAACCGCGATACAAATTGCGGATGCCAGAAACCATCCAAAATCCACCCATTGGCGCGGCCGATATCGAGGCCGCCGCCAAGGTGGTCGCGCCCTTTGCGGTGCGGACGCCGCTGTTGTCGTTTCCCGTTCTCAATGAACGGGTCGGGACCAAGATCTTTCTGAAGCCCGAAATGTTGCAGCGGACCGGATCGTTCAAGTTCCGCGGTGCCTTCAACAAGCTCGCCTCGATCCCGCAGGACAAGCGCAGCGGCGGGGTGGTCGCGTTCTCTTCCGGCAACCACGCCCAGGGCGTGGCGGCGGCGGCGCAGATCCTGCACATGCAGGCCACCATCGTGATGCCGGCCGACTCGCCCGTCACCAAGCGCGAGCGCACCAAGGGCTACGGCGCCGAGGTGGTGCTGTACGACCGCGACAAGGAAGACCGCGAAGCCATCGCCAACGGCATTGCTGCGAAGCGCGGCGCGACGCTGGTGCGCCCCTATGACGATCCCTTCGTGATCGCCGGCCAGGGCACCGCGGGCCGCGAGATCGCCGAGGACATGGCGGCGCTCGGGCTCGTCCCCGATATCGTGGTGGCGCCGGCATCGGGCGGCGGGCTGATCGCCGGTGTTGCAACGGCGGTGAAGGCAAAGTTTCCGCAGGCGCAGATCATCGTCGCTGAGCCCAAGGACTATGACGATCACGGCCTGTCGCTGCGCGCAGGGCACCGCGAGGCCCATCATGCCGCCGGCCGCACCATCTGCGATGCGCTGATGGCGGCGATGCCGGGCGAACTCACCTTCTCGATCAACAGCAAGCTGCTGGCGAACGGCGTAATCGCGTCCGACGAGGAAGTCGGCGCGGCGGTCGCCTACGCCTATCGGGAATTGAAACTGGTGGTCGAGCCCGGCGGCGCCGTCGGTCTCGCCGCACTGTTGGCTGGCCGCATCGACGCCAAGGGCAAGAACGTCGTCATCGTGCTCTCCGGTGGCAATGTCGACGCCGACCTGTTTGCGAAGCTGGTCGCCTGATCATCCTGTCTCAAACGGAACCGGGCAGAGCGTGTGCTCTGCCCGGTTTTGCATTGTTTGAAGCTCTCTGATTAGCGCCGCCTGAAACCGCCGCCAAACGAACGGCCCCCACCGAACAAACGGCCGCCACCGAACGACCGGCCGCCACCGAACCCGCCGCGGGCGAACGACATGCGCGATGGGCCCGAGAAGCGCTGGCTGAACCGGTTACCCATGCTGCCGCCGAAATGACGCTGCCCGCTACCGAACATGTGCTGGTTGCCGCGCATCGGACTGTTGTTGAACCTGCCCGGCATTCTCGAGAACTTGCCGTTGTTGCCGGCATTGAAGGGGCTGTGCCCGTTCTTGCCGGACAGCGGGCCCATCTTGCCCATGTTGCCGTTGCCGAACGGCCTCGATGCGCCGTGACCGGGCATATGCTGGAACGGGCCCGCTCCGCCTCCGCTCTTGTTGTGGGCGAACGAGGGTCCGAAGTTGCCGTGCTTGTACGACGGCGACTGTTTTGCCAGATGCGTGAACTGCATCAGCGGCACGGCCTTCGGCGCACCGTACAGTTTCAGCGCGGCGGGCGCGTAGAGGCTGGTGGAATAGTTTTCGTGGAACGTCTTGTAGGCGAACGGCGAGTTGGCGAGCACCGCCTTGTGCCATGCCTTTGCGACCTTCAAATTATAGAGCAGCACACGGATGTCGTCGGCCAGCGGATCGCGCGGATAGAGTTGGATGAATTCCTCATAATTTTCGGGAGTACCTTCCGACACCACGTAGTCGTAGGCTTGCCGCACCGAACGCGAGGGCAGGTTCGCCGCCATCTGCAGAATCGGGCGGCGATCCGGCTCACGGCCTGCGGCAACCGCCGTATCGCCGAAGAAATAGA
>C688J18823_10002004_pt1 | contig 12722 bp, 11 predicted proteins | sample HopSoiMetagenom1_FD_18823 | JGI IMG/M metagenome (IMG submission 18823)
CTCGGGCGAGCAGAAACTCCCGGCGCACACCAGAACATGGCGGGAATACGGCTCCATTTGCGGGGTTCTCGTCGTCATCTCGCAAAGATACACGTGGTCTATCGCCGCGACTTGCACGCTCCGGCTGTTCACCCGATTATGCTTCAAAGCTCTCCCTTTACCGGAGCGAAAACATGGGAGCGACAATTACGCGCAACGCTACCGCCGTCGATCCCGCCATTGCGGGGAAAGGCTACGTCCACCCTGAAGTACTCGTCAGCACCGGCTGGCTCGCCGAGCACCTCGACGATGCCAACATCAGGATCATCGAGAGCGACGAGGACGTGTTGCTTTACGACACCGGTCACATTCCCGGTGCTCAGAAAGTTGACTGGCATCTCGATCTCAACGATCCCGTGCTGCGGGACTACGTGTCGTCGGAGCAGTTCGAGAAACTCCTGCGCGACAAGGGCATCGATGAGAACACCACCGTCGTTTTTTACGGCGACAAGAACAACTGGTGGGCTGCCTACGCGTTCTGGGTGTTTCAGCTTTTTGGCTTCACCAACGCGAAGCTGCTGGACGGCGGGCGCATCAAGTGGGAGCAGGAAGGCCGCGCGTTCAACACGTCGGTCCCGCGCTTCCCAAAGACTGACTACAAGGCGCCAAGGCGCTCGGACGAAAAGATTCGCGCATTTTTCCAGCCGGTGCGCGAGCACTCGGCGAGCGGAAAGCCGTTGATCGATGTGAGATCGCCCGAAGAGTACACCGGACAGCGCACCCACATGCCGGACTATCCCCAGGAGGGAACGCTGCGCGGCGGCCACATCATGGGGGCGAAGAGCGTGCCCTGGGCCAGAGCGGCGAATCCCGACGGAACCTTCAAGGACGCCGGTTCTCTGCGCGCGATCTACGAGCAGGAGAAGGGGCTCAAGAAATCCGACGACATCGTGGCCTACTGCCGCATCGGCGAGCGGTCCTCTCACACATGGTTCGTGCTGACCTATCTCCTCGGCTACGATCGCGTGCGCAATTACGACGGCAGCTGGACCGAATGGGGCAACGCTGTGCGCGCGCCGATCGAGACGGGCCCCGAGAAATGACGGTACGCGCACAGGTGCAGGTGCCGGCCAAGCCATCGCGCATTCACGTCACATGGGCGGGTGCGCACCGCTTCGACGCGGGTCGCCCCAACGGGCCGACAGCGCGCATCGACGGTGAGGGCGAGACGGGGCAAAGCCCACCCGAGACTTTGCTGACCGCGCTGGCTACGTGCGTCTCATACGACGTCATCGACATTCTGGCCAAGCAGCGCACCCCGATCGCGTCGCTGGAGATCGACGTCGTCGGCGAGCGCGTCGATACCATTCCCCGGCGTTATAAGCACATCACGCTCAACTTCCGCATCTCGGGACAGGGAATCGAGCACGACAAAACGATGAAGGCGATCGAGCTGTCCGCAAACAGGTACTGCTCGGTCAGAGAATCGTTGAGGCCCGATTTACTCGTCGACTGGAGCGTCGAAATCGGGGCTGAGCCCGCGGTTTAACTGCGACTCAGGACCTGCGTTTCTGGGCCGCAGAGTACGGCGCCCATTTCCGCTCCGATTGTTCGATCTCGTCCCGGAGCCGCAGGTAGCTGTCGTATCGTTCGCCGCTGACCGAGCCGGCGGCCACGGCGGCTCGAACGGCGCAGCCCGGCTCGACGCGATGGGTGCAGTTGCCGAACTTGCACTCGGGGATGAAAGGGCGAAGCTCCCGGAAGCATTGGTCGAGATGATCGGAAGCCAGTCCCCACATTCCGACCTCGCGCAGCCCGGGAGTGTCGACCACGAACCCGCTGTCGGGAAGGGGATGGAGGAGTGCGCCGACCGTGGTGTGACGGCCCTTGTTCACGGATTCGCTGATCTCGCCGACCCGCAGGTTGAGTCCGGGGTACATCGCGTTCATCAGGGACGACTTGCCGACACCCGACGGACCAGAGAGCGCTGAAGTCCTGCCCGCGAGCTCGTCGTGCAGCTGATCGAGACCAATCCTCTGCTTGACGCTGGTGAAATGGACGGGGTAGCCCGCGGCGACGTAGTCCGCGAAGTCGCGCTCGGCTTCGGCACGGTCGACCAGCTCGATCTTGTTGACGACGATCCGCGACTCCAGCGAGTTCGCTTCAGCGATGACGAGGAACCGATCGAGCATGCGGCGGTGTGGCTCGGGCTTGGCGGCGGCGAACACCACCACGACCTGATCTAGGTTCGCGGCCACGATCCGCTCCCCCTGACCTTCGCCCGGCGCGCGCCGCGCCAGCTGCGAATGGCGCGGAAGAATCTCGGCGATTGCCCACACTGCGCCCCGCTGGTCGATCTCGAGAACGACCCTGTCGCCCACCGCCAGCTTCTTGCTCTCCTCGCGTTCCTGCTTGAGTCGTCCGCGCAGGGACGCCTCGTGGGTCTCGCCGGATTCGGCGCGCACCTGCCACACTCCGCCCGTGCCCTCGAGAACTACACCCTCCTTGCGGGTCAACTGCTGCCTTCGCGGCGCATCGCATCCCACCACTTGAGGCTGTTGTCGTGACGGGCCTTGATCAGATCGTCGAGTCTCGCCTTCACGTCGTTGAGCGAGAGCGCGCCGACGGATTTACGCGCTTCGTCCTCCGTTTCGGCAAAGGCGAGAAAATCGGTTTCCAGATGTCCGCTGGCGACCGGATCGCCGTGACCCCAGCGTACGAACAACAGATATGCCCCGAACCGCTTGGCCTCGTCACCGCTCTCGTCGGTGACGATCTCGACGCTGTAGGAAGCGCCGTCGCTGCCCTCGAATGCCGCCGGCCGATCGTGCACCGCCATGTATCCGCCGATCGTGTTGGGGTCGCCCTTGGAATGATCCGGCGGGATGAATCTGCCCATCGTCAGTGGCCGCGCCTGCCGACCATCTCCTTGAACACGTTGCCGGTGAGGAACGCAACGTTCGCCGGCCGCTCCGCCAGACGCCGCATCAGATACGGATACCATTGGGTGCCGAACGGCACGTACACCCGCATCCGATACCCTTCGCGCACCAGCCGATCCTGGAGATCCCGTCGCACACCATAAAGCATCTGGAACTCGAAGCGACTGGTGGCAATGTCGTTCGACTTCGCGAAGCGCTTCGCCTCGCGGATGATCGCCTCGTCGTGAGTCGCGATGCCGGGGTAATTGCCTTTCGACATCAGCTCCTGCATGCAACGGACGTAGTTCGAATCCACATCCTTCTTCTCGGGGAAGGCGACGGTTTCGGGCTCCTTGTAGGCTCCCTTGCAGATGCGCACTCGGGCCTTGAGCAGGTTCGCGTGCTGCACGTCTGCGAACGTTCGATAGAGATAACTCTGTAGCACGATCCCGACGTTCTCCCGGTACGCCGGAAATAGCCGCTGCTCGAACAGGTCCAGTGTGCGCTGGGTGTACTCGCTCGACTCCATGTCGATGCGCACGAAGGTGCCGTAGTCGCGGGCGCGCTGCAGGATCCGGTGCATGGTGGCGACACAAAGCTCCTCCGAGATGTCGAGGCCCATCGCGGTGAGCTTGACGGACACGTTGGCGTCCAACTTCCGCTCGTGGATGCGGTCGAGCATTGAGATGTACGCTTCGCCCGCGGCGCGCGCCTCGGCTTCGTTGTGGACGCTCTCGCCGAGGAGGTCGAGCGACGCGGTGATGCCCCGGGTGTTGAGCCTGGCGACCGCGGCCAGCGCAGTATCGAGTGTCTCGCCGGCGACGAATCGGTTCGCGAAGCTTTTCGCCAGCCGGTTGTTGCGGACAAATTTGAAGATCTGCTGCTGGCTCGAGAGGTAGAGCAATGCGCTGCGGAGCATTCGGTTCTGAAGTTATTGTGACTGGTCGGCGGATGACGAAGATCTGCGATTGACGGCGCGTCCCCGCCGCGACAGATCGAAGATTCTCGTTACCGGAAAACGGCCGCCCTTCCGGATCTCGGTGTCGAAGAAATTCCAGTCGGCAAGGCCGTCGTCGCTCTCGGGCTCGAGCAGGTAAACCACCAGGGTGCCGAGTGGCTGCGCGGTCGATACTATGAACGATCCAGCCGGAAGAACCTGCAAGCCGCGCTCCCAATGGCCCCGGAGACGAACCTCGCGGTGACCCTGGAACTGGCGTGGGGAGGTACTGATGGAATCAATGCTATAGGATTCTCCGCGCGCGCGCCACGCTGTGTCGGATCTCTCGACGCGTATCCCGTGCACACGCAGCAGCGCCACGATGCCGGTGTCCCGCGGCGACACCACATAGGCGGCTGGCGGAGTCCGGTCGAGCGTGGAAACGAAGCGATCGTAAACCGGCATCCGGATCGTTCTGATCTGGCCGGTGCGGCGCTGACCGCGCGGCACACCTGGCTGGGTCAGCGAAGAATCACCCGTCTTTTGCAGATCTTCCTTCAGTACATCCATGGTTCGTGGTGTCGCGGTCAGCTCCGACCGCACCGCCACCAGCTGCACCGAGTCTGGAGACCGACCCCACGCCACCGGCAGGCTGTCCGCGCGGGCGCTCAATGATCTGATCGCGCTTCCCTTCTCCGCGACCAGTGACAGTATCTCGCTGACGAAGGCGCGCGTGGAAGCGATGCGCCGCGACAGCGTGTCGTGCGAGAATGCTTCGCTCAGTATTCCGATGCGGCCGCGCACGCCGTAATAGTTGGTGCCGAACCGTGGACGCGGATCGTAGGTCGCCCACGCTTCGCGGACGCTGGTGTCGGGGACCAGGCCGCGCTCGTCCGACACGAAGTTTCCGTAGTCGAAGATCTCGAATCCATGCCGCGTGCGCATCCGCTCGCGCAGCACAGGCAGGAGGGAGTCGCGCGCATAGAGGCCGCCGAATACGGCCGCTGGACTCAGGGAAGGCGAATAAGTCAGCGCGTAGCCATGGAAGCTTCCGTCGGTGGTGTGTAAATCGACGAAGACGTCGGGATCCCACGCGTTGAACATCGCCAGCGACGCGCGCGTCTCGGGCGCTTCGGCTTTTATGTAGTCGCGATTGAGGTCCAGATTCTGGGCGTTGGCCCGGGTACCCACGGATTCGGGCCCATTCTGCTCGGTTCGATTGATCGACTGCGGAGCGAAGCGCTCATTGCCGTCGGCGTTATAGATCGGCACCGCGATGAGCACGATCGAGTCGAGGACGTTCGGCTTCGCCGAGAAAGTCAGGTCCCGCACGAGCGCGAGCAGCGCGTCTTTTCCTTCGACTTCGCCGGCGTGGATGTTTGCCTGTACGTAAACGATCGGGCGTCCCAACGCTCTGGCCGCCGCCGGCGTCGAGACGAGCGGGCGTGAAGCAACCACGTAGGGAATGTCACGGCCTTCAGACGTCCTGCCGATGGACCCGAACGCCAGTGGCGCGCCGAGCACCCGAAGCGAGTCGAGAAACTTGCGTACGTCGGCGTAGCGGGAAGTCTCCCGGTACCGGGTCAGCTCGGGACGCGTGCGCGGATAGTCGGCGCTCGAACGCGACAGATGCACTGCGTGAGCACAGGCGGCTACCAGCACAATCGATGCAACAGCGACCGGCGAGCGCACAGCGAGCGGTACTGCTGGTTTCACGAGCGCTCGTCTGAATAGAACGACTGCCGGCGGCGCGCCATCTCCAGCAGCATTTCCGCGGGCTCGAATCGCCCCGGGAACCGCGCGTTCAGATCCTCGAGTCGTTGAACTACGATCTGGATGCCGAGGCTATCCATGTACCTGAACGGGCCACCGCGAAAGGGCGGAAATCCGATTCCGAAAACTGCGCCGACGTCGCCATCGCGCGGCGAGCGGATGATGCCATCCGAGAGACAGCGTACGGCCTCATTGAGCATCGCCAGCACCGTCCGCTGCTGAATCTGCACCGACGACATCTCGGGCGGACCTGATGGCTCGCTCGTGCTCTCCGTGACGATCGACGGCAGCACTGGAATGCTGCCCGGCGCCAGGAACAAAGCATAGACAGACGGATCGACGTCGCCCTTCTTGCCTTCCTTGTCGTAGGAGTAGAAACCCTTCTTGGACTTTCTGCCGTACCGGCCCGCGGCCACCACCGCCTGAATCGATTTCGCCGGCAGCATTCGGTCCGGAAAAGCGTCGGCCATGATCTTCCCCGCCTTGGTCGCGACATCGAGCCCGACTTCGTCGACCAGAGTTATCGGTCCCACCGGAAAACCGAAATCGACCAGCGCCTTGTCGACGAGATCGACGGCGACACCCTGATCGAGGAGAATCGCCGCTTCGTTCAGATACGGCGACAAAATCCGGTTCACGTAAAAGCCCGGTCCATCGTTCACGACGATGACGGTCTTGCCGAGCTTCTTGCCGTAGGCCACAGCAGTGGCCGTCACCTGAGGGTGGGTTTCCGCGGTGGTGATGACCTCGAGCAACGGCATCTTGTGCACCGGCGAGAAGAAATGCATGCCCACTACGCGCTCCGGGCGGCTCGAGGCCTGCGCGATCTGCGCGATCGGAATCGTCGATGTGTTGGTCGCGAAGATGGCGGTCGGACTGATCACTGCCTCCGTCTCGCGCAGCACCTGATGCTTGATGGCGAGATCCTCGAATACTGCCTCGATGACCAGATCGACGTTTCCGAATCCGGTGTAGTCCACCGTGCCGCCGAGCAGGGCCATGTAGTCGCTGTATTGGACTCTGGTGATCTGCTTTTTGGTCAGGCGCTCCTTGAGCACGTCCCTCACCGCGGCGTAGCCCTTCGCCACCCTCGCGTGGTCAGCGTCCTTGAGCCTGACGAGACTGCCGTGCTGCACCGCGATCGACGCGATGCCGGCCCCCATGAATCCAGCGCCGATGATCGCCAGCTTCTCGACTGGCAGCGGCTCGAACGCCGCAACCGGCAGATTGGGATAGTGCGCGGGCTCGACGCCGGGATCCTTCTTCAGCTCGTTGGTCGCGAAGAAAAGAAAGATCAGCTGGCGCGAAACATCGGTCATCGCCATCTCGCCGAACAGTCGCGACTCCTCTCGGAAGCCGTGGGCGGTACCCCTGTCGTAGCCGGCGGCTACGGCGTCAATGGCCGCGATCAGAGCCGGATAGTGTCCTCGCGATTTGGCGAGCGTCTGCTCGCGCGCCTTCCTGAGCACGAGCGCGCGTCCGGCCGGATTGCCCTCGAGGACGAAACCCTTTAACCCGCCACCACCGCGCTCGCTCTTCCGCCGCCCTTCGGCGACTTCCCGCGCGCGGGCGATGGCAACGCTTCGAAGTATCGACGGATGCACCAGCTCATCGACGAGTCCGATCTTGACGGCCTTCTGGGCGCGCACGTGCTTGCCGGTGAGAATCAGGTCGAGCGCCTGGGTCAATCCGATGCGGCGCGGCAGCCGCTGGGTGCCGCCGGCACCTGGTATCAACCCGAGCTGGACCTCCGGAAGCCCGAGGATGGTTTTGGGATGATCCGTCGCGATTCGATAGCGACACGCCAGCGCCGTCTCCAGACCTCCGCCCAGACATGCGCCGTGGATGGCGGCCACGATCGGTATCCGCATCCGCTCAATAGAATCCAGCAGCATCTGGCCGTCCCTGCTCAAACGCTCGGCGTCCGCGGCCGTCTTGAGCTGGAGGAATTCCTCGATGTCGGCGCCGGCGATCCAGACGTCGGGCTTGCCGCTGATCAGCACCGCGCCCTGAACGGTGGTGTCGCGCTCGAGACGCGCGACGAGCGCCACGAATTCGTCCTTCACCGCGCGACTCAACTTGTTCACCGACTCGTTGGGCAGGTCGAACGTGATGACGGCAATGCCGTCGGTCATCTCCACCGAGAGCGCGGGCTTCCAGCGCGTTCCGACCAGTCCGCCGATAGTTACCTCCGTAGTCGAGCTCATTGGGTTCTCTCGACCACCATCGCGAAGCCCATTCCTCCGGCGGCGCACACGGTCATCAGGCCGAACTGACCGCCGCGGCGGCGAAGCTCGTTGAGCAGGGTCGTCGTGATTCTCGCTCCCGTGGCGCCGAACGGATGACCGATCGCGATCGAGCCGCCCATGACATTCAGCTTGGCGCGGTCGACCTCGCCAACCGGCTGGGAGAATCCCGCGCGTTGCGCCCAGTACTGCGACTCGAACCCCTGAAGATTGGACAGCACCTGCGCCGCAAACGCCTCGTGCATCTCGACGAGATCCATGTCCTTGAGTGTCAGTCCGGCGCGCTTGAGCGCGACCGGCGCCGCCAGCACTGGTGCCTGAAGCAGCTGCTCGCCGGGATCCAACGCCGCATAAGCGTAGGACCGTATGATTCCAAGAGTCGGATAGCCGAGCGCTTTTGCCTTCTCCTCGTTCATCAGGAGCACGGCAGCGCTGCCATCTGTGAGCGGCGAAGAGTTCCCCGCCGTCACCGATCCGTACTTTCGGTCGAAGACGGGTTTGAGCGCGGCCAGCTGTTCGTAGCTGGTGTCCTCGCGAATACCGTTGTCCGATGTAATGACGCTGTCGAACTTCGGCGGGATATAGACCGGCATGATCTCGGCGGTCAGGCGGCCATCCGACGTGCCGGCGGCGGCGAGGCGGTGCGAGCGCAACGCGAAGTGATCCTGCTCCTCGCGGGTTATGGAGTTGAGCTTCGCCATTTTCTCGGCCGACTGCCCCATCGTCTCGCCAGTGGAAGGCTCGGCGATAGCGGGCGCGATCGGCACCAGGTCTTTGGGCCGCACGCGGGCAAAGGTTTTGAGTCGCGCCGGCAGCGATTTCGCTTTGGAGGCGAGCAGCAGCGTCTCGGCGAATCGCGGGGAGTGCAGAATTGGAATGTTGGAGAGCGATTCCGATCCGCCCGCGATGGCGACGTCGAGATGGCCGAGCGCGATCTGATCCGCGGCGTCGGTGATTGCCTGGTTGGCCGATGCGCACGCTCTGCTCACCGTAAAGGCCTGCACGCCCTTGGGCAGCTGCGGCATCAGTGCGACTTCGCGCGCGATGTTGGGCGCCAGCACCGACGGAATAACGGTGCCGAAGACCAGTGTCTGGACTTCCTTCCCGTCGAGATTGGTGCGCTGCAGCAGCTCAGCGACGCACAGCTTGCCGAGATCGATCGCCGAAATCGACTTGAGCGCGGTACCGGCTTTTGCGAACGGCGTTCTCACGCCCGCGACGATAGCGACGCGGCGCCCGTCCCCGAATGTAGCCATGCAGGGAACTTAGACGGGCGCCGTTTATCTATCTAGCTAGGGTGTGCTTCCACCGCTGTTGGCACGCTCTTTCGCAATCAGCCGGCGCTTGCGCTCGACGCCCCAGCGGTAGCCGCCGAGCGATCCCGTCTTTCTGACCACGCGATGGCAGGGAATGACGACGGCGACCTTGTTCCTCGCGCACGCGCTGGCGACGGCGCGCACCGCCTTTGGAGATCCGATCGCTTTGGCGATGTCGGCGTACGAGCGCGTCTCGCCGAATGGAATCTTCTGGAGCTCACGCCAGACCTTCCACTGGAATGCCGAAGCACGGACATCGATCGGGATTTCCGCGTCGCTGCCAGCGCCATCGATCAGGGCGACGATCTCGCGCACCCAGCTCGCCAGCGAGCTCGATGGATCCCCGACGCGGCTGCGGATGGCAGCCGGATACTCGCGTTCCAGCGCGTCTTCGAGCGAACCGGAATCGTCGCCGAGCGTCACGGCGCAGATTCCACGATCGGTGGCGCCGACCAGCAGCGCGCCGAGCGAGGTCGTAGTTATGACGTAATCGATCCGTGTGCCCGCGCCGCCGCGGCGATAGGTCGCCGGCGTCATGCCGAGCTGTGAATCGGCGTCGTCGTATACCCGGCTGCTCGAGCCATAGCCCGCGCCGAAGGTGGCACGACTCACCGTCTCGCCGCGCTTGAGCTCTGTCTTGAGGCGCTCGCTCTTCCTGGCCCGGATATACTGCGCGGGCGTGAGACCGAGCGTGCTCTTGAAGGTGCGCTGCAGATGATACGGACTCAGACCCGATTCGCGACCGAGGAGCTCCAGAGTGATGCGCTCGTCGGCGAGGTCATTGATGTGTTTGTCGATGTAATCGCGGGCGCGCGCGATCGCCGCATTGGGTGACTTGGCGAGATTGGGGCGACACCGCTGGCAGGCCCGAAATCCGGCGCGCTCGGCGGCTTCAACCGACGAAAAGAACGCGACGTTATCGCGTTTGGGGCGCCGCGATGGGCACGACGGACGGCAGTAGATGCCGGTAGTGGTCACACCGTAAAGCAAGCTCTCGTCGGCGGACGCGTCGCGGTGGAGCACCGACTCCCAGGCGATTGACTCATTCATGGGAGGCTCCTCCGCGCGATTCGCTGTCATTTTCCTGTTCATTGTTTCTTTCGATACGGAAATCATAGCAGCCCGCGACGGTGTCGCGCACGTGGATGTAGGAGACATCGTGATCCTCGAGCAAGAGGTCGATCTGTGAGTCGATGTCGCTATTGGAAACATACCGCTGGGCGACCAGCCGGCGGCCGGCTCCATAGGCGTTGAGCGTGAGAGGGCGCGCGCGCAAATCCGAAGGAAAGCCTGCGTCTTCGGGATATTCTGCGCACTCCGTCTCGTGGATGAACACCGGACCGGGAAGGGGGAGGTTCTCCTGTCCGTGGAATGGGTCGTAGGTGAAAAGTATGCGGCGATCTTCGCCGACGGCAAAATCTCTCAGGCACTGGCGGCAGGGGCCGTACCCGGCGGCAACCTCGACGTGGGCCGGATGTCCGTAGCCGGGGGCCCGCAAGGTCCGCCGCACGACGTCAGTGACCGGGTTGCCGACTGCCATTACTCGATAAGCCTGCATTGTCATTCTCCTCGAACGGGGCGATCTGGTTTCGGTACGTGACGAAGGATGCCGTCGGCGCCTGAGGCGCGATATCCGAATCTTGCGGTCGAATTCCTTATACTTCGGCGGATGACAGGAGCCTCCGGCAAAGAGTTCGACCTTCTCGTCATAGGCGGCGGCATCAACGGATGCGGCGTCGCCCGCGATGCCGCCATGCGCGGACTGAGCGTCGCGCTGCTCGAGCGCGAGGATTTCGGGAGCGGTACATCGGGCCGCTCGTCGCGGCTGGTTCACGGTGGCATCCGCTATCTGGAGCAGGGGCAGCTCCATCTCGTCCACGAGTCGATCCGCGAGCGTCAGACATTGCTGCGCATCGCGCCGCATCTGGTGAAGCCGCTCGCTTTCACGTGGCCCATCTATCGGGGCGCTCGCGTCGGCAGGGTGAAGCTGAGCGCCGGCCTGTTAGTGTACCAGCTGATGGCCGTCGGCCGCTCGCGCTGGCATTCATCGCTCAACGCCGGCGAGACGCTACGCCGCGAACCGTGCCTCAAGGCCGTCGGACTGACCGGCGGCGCGGTTTACTACGACGCCTGCACCGACGACGCGCGGCTCACTCTCGCCAACGCGATTGCCGCCCGCGACCTGGGCGCGACGATTCTGAGCCACACGCCAGTCACGAGAATCGTCCGTGACGGCCAAAACGCCGTCGGAGTCGTCGCTCGACACCGTTACTCGGGTGACGAGATCGAGATGAGCGCGCGCGTGATCGTCAACGCCACCGGCGTCTGGCGGAACAGCTTCGACGACGGCAAGGCTCGACGACTGCGTGGGAGCAAGGGAGTTCACATCGCGGTGATGCGCGAGCGCGTCGGTAACAGGGATGCGCTGACGCTCATCTCGCCCATCGATGGCCGGGTGATGTTCTGTCTGCCCGCCGGGCCGCAAACGATCATCGGCACCACCGACACATGGACGGACGAGTCTCCGGAAACGGTGCACGCCGCGGGATCGGACATCAACTACCTGCTGCAGTCGGCCAACGCGTATTTCCCGCGCGCGGGTCTGACCCCCGACGACGTCATCAGCGCCTGGGCGGGGATTCGCCCGCTGGCGAGTGGCAGCTCCAATAACCCGAGCGCCATCTCACGCGAGCACTCCATTTCCGCCGATGCGTCGGGGGTCATCAACGTCACGGGCGGCAAGCTCACCACGTACCGGTCGATGGCCGCCGAGATAGTCGATCGCGTGGAGACAGCACTCGGCAAGACGCCCGCGCGCGCGCCGACCGACAGCGTCGAGCTACCGGGCGGCGATCGCGCCAGGAAAATCGCGCAGCTCCAGCAACAGGATCCGGCTCTGGCCGCCCCGCTGATCGACGGGCTCCCATATTCCGGAGCCCACCTCGTCCGCGGGGTGCAGCACGAGCTGGCGCGGACGCTCAGCGATCTGTTGATCCGCCGCACTCACCTCGCTTTCGAGACCCGCGATCACGGCGTCTCCGTCGCGTCGCGAGTCGCCGACATCGTGGCGCCGTTGCTCGGCTGGAGCGCGTCGCAAAAAGCCGAGCGCATCAGCGGCTTCAGCGACGACGTCGCGCGGATGTTCGCCATCGGTTGACCGCTGGCGCTCGACGAGCGGGATTCTAGTAGCGCGGGATACCGTTCGCCGAATGCGCCAGACGCAGGAACTCGTCGCGGGTCTTGGGATCTTCCCTGAACGCTCCCCGGAGCGCCGATGTGATCGTCTTCGAGTTCTGCTTCTCCACCCCACGCATCATCATGCAGAGATGATACGCCTCCACCACCACTCCCACCCCGCTCGGATTCAACACCCGGCACAAACCCTCGGCGATCTGCTCCGTCAGCCGCTCCTGAACCTGGAGCCGCCTCGCATAGACGTCCACTATCCGGGGGATCTTGGATAACCCCACGATCTTCCCGTTCGGGATGTAGGCCACGTGGGCCTTCCCGAAGAAGGGCAGCATGTGGTGCTCGCAGAGACTGTAGAGCT
>C688J18823_10002005_pt1 | contig 12721 bp, 13 predicted proteins | sample HopSoiMetagenom1_FD_18823 | JGI IMG/M metagenome (IMG submission 18823)
CGACGTTCTACGACACGCTCACGTCGAGCATCCAGGAGCTGATGGTGAACCGGCTGACGCCAGATCAGTTCGTCTCGAACGTCGAGGCCGATTACAAGGACTTTCAGACCTCGCGCAGCTGATGGAGATCCGCCCCGAGGTCGTACGCGGCGCCGTCGCCTCCGTCGACGCACGGCGACGGTGGTCTCGCGGCGGTCGCAACCAGGAACGGCTCCCCGGCGAGGCCCGCCGCATCGCGTACCTGTACATCGCGCCCGCGTTCATCCTGTACGCCGCCTTCAACCTGGTCCCGCTCGTCCAGGGCGTGAACATCTCGTTCTACAACTGGGACGGCATCACGCCGGGGACGTGGGCGGGTCTGTCGAACTACACCGATTTCTTCACCGACCCGCTCATCCGCGAAGGCTACGTCCACGTCCTGCAGCTGATGCTTTTCTACGCGTTCCTCCCGATCGCGCTCGGCCTGTTGCTTGCGGCGTTGCTGTCGCGGATCCGCATCCGCGGGCTCACGGCGTTCCGGCTCGTGCTGTTCCTGCCGCTCGTGATCACGGACGTCGCCACGGCCGTCGCGTGGACGTGGGTCTACGACGTCGACGGGCCGCTCAGCACGGTCCTACGCGCGATCGGACTCGGCCGGCTGGTCCCGGCGCAGGGCTGGCTGGGCGACTTCAACACGGCGCTGCCCGCCGTCGGCGTGTTCGGCCTATGGGGCGCGTTCGGGTTCTGTCTGATCTTGTTCCTCGCGGGCGTGATGAAGATCCCTGCGAGCCTCTACGAGGCGGCGCGCGTAGACGGGGCGAACGCGATCCACGAGTTCTTCGCGGTGACGCTGCCGGGCCTCCGTTACGAACTGCAGGTCGTGCTCGTGCTGTCGCTGATCGACACCCTCGGCACGTTCGATGAGATCTACGTGATGACGAGCGGCGGGCCGGGTACCGCGACGTCGGTGCCTGCCTATCTCGTGTGGCGCCGGATGTTCCAGACATCACAGGTCGGCTCGGCCGCCGCGCTCGGGATCACGCTGATGCTGATCATCTTCGCGGTCACATGGTCGGCCAACAAACTGATGGATCGTTGGAGTGATGACGAATGAGCACGTCGTCACGCACCACGGTCGTCATGAACTACGTCCTGCTGACGATCTGCGCGATCGTCGCGATCTACCCGCTGATCGGTGTGATCCTCGCGAGCCTGTACCCGACCGGGCCCGGGAGCCAGCCGTCCGGCTTCTCGCTTCCACCGACGTTCGAGTGGCACAACTACGTCACGGCATGGGAGCAGGGGAAGTTCGCGTCGAGCTTCCAGACGAGCTTCATCGTCGCAGCGGCGATGGTGCCGGCATCGGTGGTGCTATCCGTGGTCGCCGGATACGCATTCGCGACCATGCGGTTCCGTGGTTCGCAGATCATCTTCTGGCTGTTCATCCTCGGACTGATCATCCCGACCGAGGCGACGATCGTGCCGCTGTACTACGACGTACGCGCGATGGGGCTGCTCGATACCTACTGGGCCTTGATCATCCTCGAGACGTCGGGGGAGGTCGCGTTCGGGATCTTCTGGATGCGCGCGGCGTTCCTCGCCGCGCCGAAGTCGCTGCTCGAGGCGGCACGGATCGACGGTGCGAACTCGTGGCAGACCCTGTGGCGGGTGATGGTGCCGTTCGCACGGCCGGCGATCCTCACGCTGACCGTCCTCTGCTTCGCCGACAGCTGGAACGAGTTCTTCCTGGCGTTGGTGTTCACGATCAACCACATGACGGCGCCCGCCGGCCTGGCGAGCTTCTCCGGCCGGTACACCCAGGACATCGCGCTGGTGTCGGCCGGTGCCGTGATCGTCGCGATCCCGATCTTGGTCGTCTTCGTCTTCTTCCAGCGCGAGTTCCTGCGCGGCATGCTCACCGGTGCGGTGAAGGGATAGCGATGGCAGACGTCAGGTACACGTCGGTGCGTAAGGAGTTCGGCGAGGTTGTCGCGCTCGAGGACCTCTCGTTGGAGATCGCCGACGGGGAGTTCGTCGTTCTGGTGGGGCCGTCGGGCTCCGGCAAGACGACGGCGCTTCGGTTGCTAGCCGGGCTGGAGGCGATCTCGCAAGGCGAGATCCGGGTCGGTGATCGCGTGGTGAACCGTGTTGCGCCGCAGGACCGCGACATCGCGATGGTGTTCCAGGACTACGCCCTGTATCCGCAGATGACGGTGTACGACAACCTCGCGTTCGGGCTGAAGATGCGGAAGGTGCCCAAGCCGGAGATCAAGCAGCGCGTCGAGCGGGCGGCGGGTCTGCTCGACATCGGCGAGCTGCTCGAGCGCAAGCCGCGCGCGTTGTCGGGCGGCCAGCGCCAGCGTGTCGCGCTCGGCCGCGCATTGGTCCGCGAGCCGGCGGCCTTCCTCATGGACGAGCCGCTGTCCAACCTGGACGCGAAGCTCCGCGTGCAGACACGCGGCGAGATCAAGCTGCTCCAGCGGCAGGTCGGGACGACCACCGTCTACGTCACCCACGATCAGGTCGAGGCGATGACGATGGGCGATCGCGTGGCGGTCATGAGCGACGGCAAGCTCGAGCAGGTCGGTGACACGCGGACCGTCTACGAGCACCCGGCAAACGTCTTCGTCGCGGGATTCATCGGGAGCCCCGGGATGACGTTCGCGACGCTCGGCGTCTCGCGCAACGGCGGTCGGATGACCTTCGCGCGCGGCCGCATGTCGCTGAGCGTCGACCCCTCAGGCTCGACGGAGCCGATCCCGGATGAGGTGACGATCGGCGTCCGGCCCGAGCACGCGCACATCTGGCGCGACGGGAACAACCTGGTGGGCCCGGTCGAGGGAACCGTGACGTTCGTCGAGATGCTCGGACGCGAGGCGTTGGTCGGCGTCTCGGTCGGTGCGGACCAGCGCTTCACGGTATTCGCGGACGCGGACACGCGGATCTCGATCGGCGACCCGCTGTCCTTCGGCGTCGAACGAGGACGCCTCTACCTGTTCGATCCGACGGATGAACGGGCCCTCGGCGTGATCTGAGCCCCGACGACACCGGCGTTCGACCCGGCGATCAGCCCTCGAAGCCGAACTCCTTATGGCTTCCGTCGCAGAACGGCTTGTTCTGCGACTGGCCACACCTGCACAGGGTCTGCCGGTTCCGCACCTCGTACGGCTCGCCGTCGGCGGCGACCACCCGGACACCGCCACGGACCCAGATCGGACCGTTGTCGATCACCGCGACGGCCGGTTCGTACGCGATCTCATCGCGCTCCGCGACGCCGTCCGGCTGTGTGACGAGCCGGCCCGACGGGCACAGCTTCGACATCAACCGGATCCGCTCGGCGACCGCCGGATCTGCGGCGTCCGCGATCATCGCCCAGACGTTGCGGAAGCGATCACCGCAGTAGCCGGCCGTCGTGCAGACCGAGACGTCGTCGTTCATCGTGAGCTCGCCCCCCCGATACGGGTAGGCCCGCTCGTCGTACGTCCCGCGGTCGGCGACCTCCGCGCCGTCGAACGGGATGCGCTCGTGCGTCGCGTCACAGAACGGCTTCCGCGACGAGTTGCCGCAGCGGCAGAGGTCGTACTCGGCCGTCCGCGTGGGGATCGGGTCATCCGGCTCCCAATCGACGGGTTCGCCGTACTCGGTCTCGACCTGGGCGGTGCGGACGAGCCCGAGCCCCCCGGAGACCCGGTACGGGCCGTGCTCGATCACCTCGACACGCCGGGTTTCGTCCTCGTCCGCCATGCCGGCTACCCTACGCCGCCCCACCAGTTTCGGGGGTGGCGCGCACACGGAACCGGCGGTAGGGTCGCTTGGCGCGGGGGCGACCCCGACGGCCGCCGCGCGGAGGGGAACGTGGTGGGAGTGCTGTCGATCGTCCTTGGACTCGCGGTGCTCGGCGTGCTCGCCGACGTCATCGTCGAGAACGACGTCGCGACCGCCGCGCATGAACCGCTGACGGTGATCGGCACGACGCAGTCCGTCTCGGTGCCCGTGATCGCGATCATCGCTTTCGCGGCCGGCGCGTTCGCCGTCGTTCTGATCGTGCTCGGCATCCGGCGGCTGCGCCATGCCAGCCGCAAGCACCTGCAAGAGCGGATCCGCACGCTGCAGGACGAGAACGCNCGGCTGCATACCCAGCGCAACCTCCAGAACATCGTGCGCGTCCCGGAAGCGGATCCGATCGCCGCCCCGCCGCCGGCCGAGGAGCCGCGAGCGGAGACGACACCCGCGCCGAGCGCGACGCCGACCGAAGCCCGGCCGGATCAACCGGCGTCGAAATGGTGACCCCGCCGGCGTCGACCACCTGAACCGCCGAACCGTCATAGGGTCGAACCATGGCCCGCCTCCGCACCATCGCGCCGAGCATCGCTCTGCTGCTCGTAGCGGCCTGTACATCGCTCCCCTACCGTCCCGCGCCGAGCACGCCCTCGCCGGTGGTGGCGACCGCCGACCGGCTCATCGTGCTTGGCGACGACGGCAACCTGCGCTCGCTCGCGCCCGACGGGACCAACGTCGTGTCGCTCACGACCGACGCCGGGCCGGACGTGCAGATCAGCCAGCCTGTCAGCGCACCGAACGGCGGCGCGATCGCGTGGGTCGAGATCCGGTCGGGGCAACCGAGCATCGTGATCGCATCGAGATCGGGCCAGCGGCTCCAGACCGTTCCGATGGGCATCGCGCCATTCTTCCTCCAGTGGGATCCCACCTCGACGAACATCGCGTATCTCGGCAACGCCGGACAGGGCCTCGGCATGGGCGTGATCAAGAACGCCGTGACCACGCCCGACGACGTCGCGGTCGGAGGCGGAAGCCCCTTCTATCTGTCGTGGTCGCCCGACGGACGCCGGCTCCTGGTTCACGTGGGAACCACGCAGCTCGGCGTGACCGACGCCAACGCGACACTTCGTCGCATCCACGAGCGCCCCGGCCGGTTCCAAGCGCCGATCTGGCTTGCCGACGGACGCACGGTGTATGACCGGATGGACGGTTCGCGCCAGCAGCTCGTCGTCGCCGACGGCGGCGCGGGAAGGGTCCTCGAGACCTTCACCGGGAGCATCGCGTTCGACGCGAGTCCGGATGGAACGCGCCTCGCGTATCGGATCGACGGATCGGGGCCGCAGGAGGGCGTCTATGTGCAACCGGTGGACGGCGGCAGCAAGACGTTGGTCACGCATGCCGGCGCGCCGGCGTTCTTCTGGTCACCGGCCGGCGATCGGCTGTTGCTGCTGACCGTGACCGGCACCGGGCCGGCGCAGGTCGCGCGTTGGCGCGTCTGGTCGGACGACCACGTCATCACGCTTGGTAGGTACCAGCCGAGCCAGACCTTCGGGCAACAGTACCTGCCGTTCTTCGATCAATACGCGCAAGCGTTCACGCCGTGGGCGCCGGACGGCAGTGCGTTCGCCTTCGCAGGCGTGATCGACGGGCAGGCCGGCGTCTACGTCCAGCGGGTCGACGGCGGCGCGCCGACCCGGGTAAGCGACGGCGAGTTCGTGTTGTGGTCGCCGCCGGAGCGTTCGGCGTCAGCGAACTAGTCCGGCGATCAACGGCGCGAGCCGCGCGAGCTCTTCGACGTGCAGGGGCGCGAGGTGCGCGAGCACCCGCTCGCCCCGGGCCGTCAGCGCTACGCGGATCAGCCGGTGATCCGATGTATCGGGACGGGTTCGCACGAGACCGGACTCCTCCGCGCGGTGAACGAGCTCGCTCGTGCTGTGGTGCCGCAGCAGCAGCTCGGCCGCGATCTGCCCGATCGACGGTGCACCGCTGGATCCCTTCACCACGACGAGGAGCTGGTACTGGGCCGGTGCGACACCCTCCGCCTCGGCCGCATCGTCGCTCCACCGCAGGAACCGCCGCAGCGCGGTACGGAACGACAGCAGCTGTGGGTAGTCGATCTCGCCCACATCCACAGCGCCGGTGTGCATGACGATGTATCGTATCACGATATAACATCGCTTGATGCCGACGATCTCGTTCCCGCGCTCGTCGACGGGCCGCGTCGCGGCGCTGAGCCTGATCGCGATCCCGATCGGCGTGCTCGGTGCGCTGTCCGCCTGGGCGCTGGTCAAGCTGATCGGCTTGCTAACGAGCATCGCGCTGTTCCAAGAGGTGTCGACGACGCCACCGCCGATGAGCGACCTGCATCCGGGGCCATGGCTGTTCCTCGTCGCGGCCGCCGGCGGGCTGGCGGTGAGCGTGATCGCGCGGTGGGTGCCGACCGTCCGCGGGCACGGGATCCCCGAGGCGATGGAGGCCGTCGTCGAGCGGCAGAGCGTGATCGAGCCGCGGACGGCGGTCGCGAAGCCGGCATCCGCGTCGATCGCGATCGGGAGCGGTGGTCCCTTCGGCGCGGAGGGCCCCATCGTCGTGACGGGCAGCGCGATCGGATCGTTGCTCGGCCAGCTGCTCCCGGTGTCCCCGGCCGAACGCCGGATCCTGCTTGCGTGCGGCGCCGCCGCGGGCACCGCCGGCATCTTCGGCACCCCCTTCGCGGCGGTGCTGCTGCCGCTCGAGCTGTTGCTGTTCGAGTTCTCGACACGTTCGCTCGTGCCCCTGTTCGTCGCGGCCGCCGTCGCGACCGCGATCCGGTCCGGGCTTCTCGACGGCGGCCCCTTCGTCCCGCAGGTCGCGTTCATCGCGCCGCACGGCCTCGACCTGCTCTGGTACGTCGCGCTCGGGCTGATCTGCGGCTTGTTGGCCGTCGCGATCTGCAAGGGCCTGTTCGTGATCGAGGGGGGCTACCGTCGGCTGCCGATCCCGGAGTTCTGGCACCCGGTGATCGGCGCACTGGGGTTCGCCGCAGTCGGGATGGTCGAGCCGCGTGCGCTCGGCGTTGGGTACGCCGTGATCGGCGCCGAGCTCGCCGGCACCATCGTCGGCGGCGCCTTGCTCGCGCTCGGCATCGCGAAGCTCCTCGCCTGGTGGGTGGCGCTCGGCTCGGGCACGTCGGGCGGAACGCTCGCGCCGCTGCTGTTCATCGGCGGCGCCTTCGGAGGTTGGATCGGGTCGATCGCCGCCCATGCCGGCATCCCGGTCGACCCGCGCGCCTTCGCGCTCGTCGCGATGGCGGCGGTGTTCGGGGCGTCGACTCGCGCGGTGCTCACGGCGATCGTCTTCATGATCGAGATCGTCGCCGCGCCGGCGATGGCGGTCCCGCTGATGCTCGCCACCGCCGCCGCGGCGATCGTGGCCACCTCGCTCGCGTCCGACAGCCTGATGACGGAGAAGCTCACCCGACGCGGTCTGCGCATCCATCATCACGCGGAGGTCGATGTGCTGCGGAGTACCCGCGTATCCGATGTGATGTCGCAGGACGTGGTCACGATCGGCGCGGGCGAGACGGTGGCGGCCGCGCGGACGGTGCTCGCATCGGGGCCCCACAGCGCCTACCCGCTGCTCGCGGCCGACGGAACGCTCGCCGGGATGGTGTCGCGCTCGGACCTGTTGGCCGACGGGGTTGCGGACACGCGGGCGGTCGACGACCTCGCGTCGACCGACGTCGTCGCGCTCGCCCCGTCCGCGTCGGTGCTCGACGCGCTCGAGACGATCGTGCGCGAAAGCGTCGAGCACCTGCCGGTGGTCGACGATGGCCGCCTGGTGGGTATCTGCACGCGTACCGACGTCCTGCGTGCGCGTGCGCGGAAGCTCAACGACGAACGCCCCGCGCCATCCCTGCGTCGCACCCGGTCGTAGTCTCGTTGCCGAAAGGATCGGGTGATGAGCACGGTGAAGAACGGATGGAACGAGGTCGGCGACCGGTTCACCGCTGTGGGCAAGCGGCTCGCCGAACACTATGCGGAGCGCAACGAGGGCGCCCCGGCCAAACAGACCCAACACAAGGTCGAAGAGGTCGTTCGCGAGATCGGCGATCAGCTCGGGCGTGCGCTTGAGGCCGTCGACGACACGGTCCGCGACGACGCTGCGCGCGAGGATCTGAAACAGGCGTTCAACGCGTTGGGCTCGGCGATCTCGGCGACGGTTGAGGATGCGGCGTCGGCGATCCGCGGAACCAACGCCGAAGAGCCGCCGCGCCCCGACTAGGTCTCGCCCCGCGGCGGGTCGGTGAACCCGACGATCCGGTGCGTACCGTCGCACAGCGGCTTCGTCCGGCTCGACCCGCACCGGCACAGCACCATCCGGGTGTCTTCGCGGATCGTCTCGCCGTCGGCGTCCACCAGCCGCGCCCGGCCGCGGACCTGCATCGGCCCGTCGGGAAGCGTGACGAGCGTGACCTGATCGCCGACCATATCCCCCTCCTGCGGTCCGTCGTCCAGCCGGCGGAAGTGCAGGGCCCCACTCGGACAGCGCATCACGACGTCGGCGAGCGTGTCGGGGTCGGCTGCCTCGGGGCGGACCCACGGCCGAGCCCAAGGATCGAACACCTGGGGCAACCGCTGGAAACACTCGCCGACGTGGACGCACAGGTGCGGTTCCCATACGACCTCGATCCTGTCGGTCGCGTAGGTGCGCGAGACGTCGCGCCGCTTCCGCGGCTCGTTCGCGTCCCGACCGACGGCGTCGCTCATGCGCTCCATCCTTCCATCGAGCGGACCGAGTGACGAGGCCTATCATCGCCGCGATGAGCGAGCCCAGCGGCGGTTCGGAGGCGCCGTTCGATCTGACGACGGAGCGGCTCGAGGCGTTCTCCGACGCCGTCATCGCGGTGATCATCACTATCTTGGCGCTCGGCTTGGAGCTCCCGAAGGACCCGACGTGGCAGGCGATCCACGAACGGATCGGGTCGTTCTTGATCTACGTGCTGGCGTTCGTGAACCTCGCGATCTGGTGGAACAACCACCACCACCTGTTGCGGGCGACCACCAAGATCAGCGGCGCCGTGATGTGGGCGAACATGGGGCTGTTGTTCTTCCTTTCCTTGATCCCCGTCGCGACCCAATGGCTCCGCGATGCGTCCCAACCGAAGCCGGCAGCGTTCTTCGGCCTGGTATCGCTCTGTGCGGCGATCGCGTACAGCGTGCTCGTCCGAACGATCGTCCGTGCGAACGGGCGTGACTCGGTTGTCGCGCGGTCGGTGCACGGAGACATCAAGGGACTGATCTCGGTCGCCCTCTACGGAGGAGGGGTTGTCGCCGCAGCGCTCAGCGCGCTCGTTACGACCGATCGGTTCATGGTCGGGCCATGGCAGGTCGACCGGGTCCATCTCGGCACGTGGATCCCCATCGGGCTGTACGTCGCGGTTGCCGTGATATGGCTCGTTCCCGACCGGCGCTTCCTGCACGACCACGCGACCGCGGCGTAGGATCAGCGTCCCGCCATCCGAAGCGACGCTGCGCGTGCGGCGTCGATCACATCGTGGCCGAGGCGTGGGATGTCGCGCCGCGGCAGCCGGAACACCGGCCCCGAGACGCTGATCGCCGCGACCGCCCGGCCGTCGGCCATCACGGGGGCCGCGATCGTCACGAGGCCGTCTTCGAGCTCGCCGCTGCTCGCCGCATACCCCTGCCGTCGGGTCTGCGCCCATACCCGTCGAAGCTCGGCGGGCGACACGATCGTGCGCGCGGTGATCGGATCGAGAGCGCTGCCCAGCACCGCTTCCTGGAGCGCCCGATCGCCGAACGCGACGAGCACCTTGCCGCTCGAGCTCGCATGGACGGGACTCCGTCTACCGACCCAGCTCGCCATCACAACCGTCTGCGCGGGAGTCACCTGGTCGACGTAGACGACGTGGAACCCATCGCGGATCGCGAGATTCGCGGTCTCCGACGTCACAACCGACAGGTGCTCGAGCTGAGGCCGAGCCTGGCTCACGACGGGCAGTCGGTCGACGGCGGCTGCCGCGAGACCCACCACGCGAGCGCCGATGCGGAACCGCTGGGTGATCGTGTCGCGCTCGATCAACCCGCCGGCCGCGACCGTGCCGAGCAGCCGCGATGCGGTCGAGGGATGAACCGCGAGGCCTCGCGCGATCTCGGCGACGGTCAAGCCGTCGGGACTTTCGCCCAGCAGATCGAGGACCATCACAACCCGGTCGGCGACGTCGGTGGAACGGATGGAAGAACCTCCCCTTGAACCGGCGCGCGGACATCCTTTGCTGTTGCCCTCAGGGCAATACTAGCCTTGTCGAGCCAGGCGCCCGTCCATACGGTCCGCGATGTGAGGGAGGGGCGAACCGCGGGTACGACGAAGGCCGCCGCGATCGACGACCTCGAGCTCGCGATGGCCCTGGCCGACGCGGCGGCCGCGATCACCCTGCCGAGCTTCGGTGAGCGACTACCCGTGGAGCTCAAAGAGGACGACACGCCGGTGACCGCCGTCGACCGCGGCGCCGAGCGCGCGATCCGACAGGTGCTCGGCGAGCGAGCGCCCGACGACGGCGTGCTCGGCGAGGAGGAGGGTCACGCCCCGGGCGCCGACGGCCGGACGTGGGTGATCGACCCGGTCGACGGGACGAAGCTCTTCGCCGAGGGGATCCCTCTGTGGACCACGCTCATCGCGCTCACCATCGACGGCGAGCCCGTCGTGGGGGTCGCCGACGCGCCCGCGCTCGGCGTGCGATACCACGCGACCCGTCACGGGGGCGCATGGTGCGGGACGCGTCCCCTCGTCGTATCGGGCATCGTGTCGCTGGTCGACGCGCTCGTCGCACATTCACCCATCGAAGAGTGGTACCGCTCCGGCGACGGCGGTCACCTCGCCGACCTGGCGTCGGCGGCACGTGGCACACGCGGCCTGAGCGACGCGTGGGCGCATCTGCTCGTGGCCCAAGGCTCCGTCGAAGCGCTGGTCGAGCACGAACCGTGCTACGCCTGGGACTGGTCCGCCACCCAGGTCATCGTCGAAGAGGCCGGTGGACGTATCACCACGTTGGACGGCGGATCCCCGACGCCGGGCTCGAACCTATTGGTCTCGAACGGGTTGGTCCATGACGAGGTCGTGGCCGTCCTGACGGAAGGGAGCACCTGATGCGGAGTCGGACCCGGAACGTTGTCGCGTCGACCGCCGGACTGCTGATCACCGTGATGATCGCCGGCGCGGCGTACGCGCAGACCGCGACGCCCACGTCGTCGAGCAGCGGCAACGTGGTCCTGCGCGTCGGCGTGATCGCCGACCTCGACACCGACAACGTGTTCGCGGTCAGCGCAGGCAGCGACTACACGGTGGCCACGTCGGAGTACGACATGCTCCTCAGCTTCTCGTCCACAGATCTGACCGCCGCGCCGGGGTTGGCCACCGGGTGCGACCACAGCGCCGACTACAAGACCTGGACGTGTCACCTGCGTGACGGGCTCAAGTGGAGCGACGGCCAGCCGCTCACGTCGGAAGACGTCGCCTTCACGTACCGGTTCGTGATCGACAACAAGATCCCGCAATACCGGAGCTACTTCCCGAGCGACCCGACGTTCGAGACGCCCGATCCGTTGACCCTGGTTTGGAAGGCGAAAGAGCCGACGTTCGCGCCGTCGATGCCGCCGTGGGTCTACATCGTCCCCGAGCACATCTGGGCGCCGTACGACGGCAAAGATCTCAAAACGATCCGCGACGTCTCGCAGACGCCGGCCGTCGCGAGCGGACCGTTCATCCTGACCAGCTGGACGCCGGGGCAGGGCTTCGCGATGGACCGGAACCCGTACTACTGGGGGCCGACGCCCGCGCTCGACCGCATCGAGTACCGCGTGTACACGAACCAAGAAGCGATGATCCAAGCGCTGAAGAACGGCGAGATCGACGCGGTCGACGGGCTCCAGCCGTCGCTGATCAACTCGGTACAGAACAGCCCGAACGTCGCGCTGCAGAAGGTCGTGTCCGACTGGTGGCTGAACCTGGCGTTCAACTTCGGCGGCCAGCCCGGCTCGACCTACACCCCGCTGCCCGCGCTGCACGACCTGACGGTTCGCAAGGCCATCGAGATGGCGATCGACAAGGAGGCGATCGTCCAAAAGGTCTATCAAGGAGCCGCGACCACCGGTGACACCATCGTCAGACCGGCGTCGGCGTACTGGCACCTCGATATCCCCGCCGATGCGGAGTTCGCGTACGACCCGCCGGGCGCCATCCAGCTACTCGACCAGGCAGGCTACGCGGATACCGACGGCGACGGGATCCGCGAGGACCCGAAGACGGGCCAGCCGCTCGAGATGCGCATCCCGGCGTCGACGGACACCACCGGCGCACAGGAAGCGGGTGAGCTCATCGTCGGCTACCTCAAGCAGATCGGCATCAAGGTCGATCTGCTGCCCGCCACCGACGCGAAGATGAATGACTACTGGGGCGCGGGCAACTTCGACGCGTACATCTGGTACTGGAGCGGCGACCCCGATCCGAACTACCAGTTGTTCGTCTTCACGTCGGACCAGTGCGGCGCCTGGAGCGACGGCTGTTGGAAGGACACGCACTTCGACAAGCTCTACGAAGAGCAGCACACGCAGATGAACCAGTCGAAGCGGCAGACGCTGGTCAAGGAGGCGGAGCAGTACGAGTACGACCAAGTGCCCGGCGTGGTGCTCGCGTACCCGAACTGGCTCGAGGCGTACCGGACCGATCGCTTCACCGGCTGGGTGGGCGCGCCCGGGCCCGACGGCTACCTGCTGCCGACCTACAACTACGACTCATGGCTCTCGCTTCGTCCGATCGGCGAGACGTCGTCGAGCGGCTCCAGCGGGATCCCGGGCTGGATCTGGCTGGTCGCCGCGATCGTCGTGATCGGGCTCGTGGTCGTGGTGATGCGGCGCAGCCGGAAGATCGAGCCCGACGAGGCCTAGCGCATGGGGTCACGGCGGTA
>C688J18823_10002006_pt1 | contig 12721 bp, 9 predicted proteins | sample HopSoiMetagenom1_FD_18823 | JGI IMG/M metagenome (IMG submission 18823)
CAGCGGCTCGAGCGTGTCGCTGGGCAGGCTGTCCACGTTGGCGATAACCACCGCGAAATCCTCGTCGTCCGTGATGGATTCGAGCTCGGCGACGAGATCCGCTGCGGTCGCGAAGTCGCGCGCACGCAACATCCGCACGGTCCGCTCTGGGGCCACGTGCTGCGCGACCGCCTGCCCGAGTTTGGCCCGCCCGGAACCGCCCTCGCCTTCCAGCACCACCCAGTCGCCGTCGCGGCAACATCGCTCCACCTGCTGGCAGCTGCGACGCCAGGAACTGCTGGTGCCCGCAACGGTTGGTATCGACGGACGTGCGGTGTCATGGCCGGTGCCACCAACCCCCGCGCTGTCGGGTGGGAAGTGCACATGGAACACGGCGTTGCTGCCGCGGCTGCCGGTGGTGATCCGGTCGGCGGTGGTGATTTTAGCGGTCAAGCCGCTGGGGAGGGTGGCCACGACCGTCGACGAGGCCGTCGCGTGGCACAGGTCAGACGCATGGTCGAGGAGCGTCCGCTGATCGTTGGCATCCAGAGTCTGCCGCAAATGGGGGTTCATCAACACCACATCGCCGCCGACAGCCAGCACTCCGCCCGGATAGCGGCGGTTCTGCTTCAAGTAGGACTCAAGCAGCGCGGTTTCGCTTTCAGTCCTGAATGCGCTGATTCTGTCCTCGATCTGGCTGCCAGCACTCTTGGCCAGCACGAACAGCAGCGGATCGGAAAGGTTTGCCCAGCAGGTCAGGTCGACGACCCCGAGAAGCTTGCTGGTGATCGGATCGCGGATCGGGGAACCCGCGCACGCCAGCCGCCCCAGCGAGCCGACGTAGTGCTCACGGCCCCGGATGAACGTTGCCGCGCCGGTCTCCAGGGTGGTTCCGATGCCGTTGGTGCCGGCGAACTGTTCGGCATAGCTGTAGCCGCATGCCAGCCGTACATCGTCGAGGGCCTTCAGAATCGCGGGATCGGACGCGACGCGCTCTAGTACTAGGCCGTCCGCGGAGGTCAGAATGACGCTGACGGACTGAGACGACAGGTCTGAGGCGATCCGGCGCAGCACCGGGCCCGCGGCACGGACCAGCGGGGAGTCCGTGTTGGGCTCTCGGACATAGGGCAGCTCGACCCGGTCGGGATGTACACGCAGGTCCCGCGAACGGCGCCATGAATCCAGTACCCGGGGGGCGACGGCGTCGGTATTCAGCGACCCTGCACTCAGGAACTGCTCCCGGGCCTGCTGTAAGCCCACGGCACTGGCAGCTGAGACATTCCTAGCCATCGTGGCTGCACCTCGGTCCTGAATGGCTGTAATCGCAGGGTAGACCCCCGCGATGTGACGTGCATCTCAATTTGAGACAAGCCGCGCAGCCCGCAGCAGACTCCACAGGCCCCTTGGCGTGTGACGTGCGTCTCAGACTGAGACGCCTGTGTGCCGGAACACACGGTTCTATCAGTTCTTGCATCGTCCCCGCCGGCCTCGAACCGGCTCGCACACAGGAGGCGCATTTTGAGCAGGCAAAGCCTGACCAAGGCCCACGCGAAGATCACCGAACTGTCCTGGGAACCGACATTTGCGACCCCGGCCACCCGGTTCGGCACCGACTACACGTTCGAGAAAGCCCCCAAAAAGGACCCGCTCAAGCAGATCATGCGGTCCTACTTTCCGATGGAAGAGGAGAAGGACAACCGCGTGTACGGCGCCATGGACGGCGCCATCCGCGGCAACATGTTCCGTCAGGTCCAGCAGCGCTGGCTGGAATGGCAGAAGCTCTTCCTGTCCATCATCCCGTTCCCCGAGATCTCAGCGGCACGCGCGATGCCGATGGCGATCGACGCCGTTCCCAATCCCGAGATCCACAACGGGTTGGCCGTGCAGATGATCGACGAGGTTCGGCACTCGACCATCCAGATGAACCTCAAGAAGCTGTACATGAACAACTACATCGACCCTGCCGGTTTCGACATCACCGAGAAGGCGTTCGCAAACAACTACGCCGGCACCATCGGACGCCAGTTCGGCGAGGGGTTCATCACCGGTGACGCGATCACGGCAGCCAACATCTACCTGACGGTCGTCGCCGAAACCGCCTTCACCAATACGCTTTTCGTGGCGATGCCCGACGAGGCAGCGGCCAACGGGGACTACCTGCTGCCGACGGTCTTCCACTCGGTGCAGTCCGACGAGTCGCGCCACATCTCCAACGGCTACTCGATCCTGCTGATGGCGCTGGCCGACGAACGCAACCGGCCACTGCTAGAACGCGACATGCGCTACGCGTGGTGGAACAACCACTGTGTGGTCGACGCCGCGATCGGCACCTTCATCGAGTACGGCACAAAGGACCGACGCAAGGATCGCGAAAGCTACGCCGAGATGTGGCGGCGCTGGATCTACGACGACTACTACCGCAGTTATCTACTGCCGCTGGAGAAGTACGGCCTTACGATCCCGCACGACCTCGTTGAGGAGGCGTGGAAGCGCATCGTCGACAAGCACTACGTGCACGAGGTGGCGAGGTTCTTCGCCACCGGGTGGCCGGTCAACTACTGGCGCATCGACGCCATGACCGACAAAGACTTCGAGTGGTTCGAGGAGAAGTACCCGGGCTGGTACAACAAGTTCGGCCGCTGGTGGGAGGACTACAACCGGCTGGCCTACCCGGGTCGCAATAAGCCCATCGCCTTCGAGGAGGTCGGCTACCAATACCCGCACCGGTGCTGGACCTGCATGGTGCCTGCGTTGATCCGCGAGGACATGGTGGTGGACAAGGTCGACGGCCAGTGGCGCACCTACTGCTCGGAAACCTGCCACTGGACCGACGCGGTCGCTTTCCGCGGCGAGTACGAGGGGCGCCCAACGCCGAACATGGGCCGGCTCACCGGATTCCGCGAGTGGGAAACCCTGCACCACGGCAAGGATCTCGCCGACATCATCAGCGATCTTGGCTACGTGCGCGACGACGGCAAGACCCTGATCCCGCAGCCGCATCTGGATCTGGACGATCCCAAGAAGATGTGGACCCTTGACGACGTCCGCGGCAACACGTTCAACAGTCCCAACGTGCTGCTCAACGAGATGTCCGACGCCGAGCGTGAGGCACACGTCGCGGCGTACCGCACCGGCGCCGTACCCGCCTGATGTCCACCCGGTGGGTGGCACCGTGGCCATCCCGGCGCCACCCACCGGCAACCAACCGAAACCAACACTGCCCGAGGAGATTCCGTGGCCGACACGCACCGCATCAACTTCGAGCCCGTCGACATTGAGATGGAACTCCGCGAGGAGGAGAACATCCTCGACGCCGCGTTCCGGCAGGGTATCCATCTGATGCACGGCTGTCGCGAAGGCCGTTGCTCGGCGTGCAAATCCTATGTCCTCGACGGCGACATCCAGATGGAGAACTACTCGACGTTCGCCTGCAACGACGCGGAGGTGGACGAGGGTTACGTGCTGCTGTGCCGCTCGCACGCCTTCAGCGACTGCACGATTGAACTCCTGAACTTCGACGAGGATGAGCTGCTCGGCGGCGTGCCCATCCAGGACGTCCGCACCGCGGTGACCGCGCTGCAGCCGGTGACGCGTGACATCGTCTCGCTTCGGCTTCAGGCGGTGGAGCCGATGACGTTCGAATTCAAACCCGGCCAGTACGCCGACATCCACATCCCCGGCACAGACGAACACCGGTCGTTCTCGATGGCGACCACCCAATCCACCCCGGGCGAGGTCGAGTTCCTCATCAAGAAGTACCCGGGCGGCAAGTTCTCCGGTTTGCTCGACGACGGCATCACCGTGGGCGACGAACTGTCGCTCACCGGGCCCTACGGCACGTCCACTTTGAAGGACGGCCACGTCCTGCCGGTGGTCTGCGTCGCCGGCGGCGCGGGGATGGCGCCGATCCTGTCGATTCTCCGGCACATGAGCGAGATGGGCAGCGACCGCCCAGTCCGCTTCTACTACGGTGCCCGCACCACCTCGGATCTGTTCTACCTCAACGAGATCGCCGAGATCGGCAAGGGCCTAGTCGATTTCACATTCGCCGCATGCCTGTCGGAGTCGATCGACGGAGAGCTGCCCGAAGCCGTCCGTGTCGAGGAAGGCAACGTCAGCGACGTCGTCACCAGAAACGAGCCCGATCTCGGCAAGACCGACGTCTACATGTGCGGCCCGCCGCCCATGGTCGACGCCGCACTGGCCCTGCTCGAAACCCATGCCGTGCCCAAGGACCAGATCTTCTACGACAAGTTCACCAGCCCAGCATTCGACTGAAAGCCCTCTCAGCCCAACAGAAAGAGAAAACGCGATGTCCGCACCTGCTAAGCACCGCAGCTTCCCCAAGATCGAGTTCACCGACTCGGAGGCCGGGGCGCTGGAATTCCCGAGCAGCAAGAGCCGGAAGTACAGCTACTACACACCGGCCAAGCTGCGCGCGACCATGTATGAGGACGTCACGGTCGACGTGCAGCCCGACCCGGAGCGTCACCTGTCCCAGGGCTGGATCTACGGGTTCGGCAATGGCCCCGGCGGCTACCCCCAAGAATGGACGGTCGCCAAGTCGTCAAACTGGCATGCATTCCTCGACCCGAACGAGGAATGGGACCAGACCATCTACCGCAACAACTCCGCGGTGGTTCGCCAGGTCGACCTGTGCCTGAAGAACGCCAAGCGCGCCCGCGTATACGACGGCTGGAACGCGGCATGGCTGAAATTCCTCGAACGCGGCGTCGGTGCGTGGATGCACGCCGAGAACGGACTGGCCCTGCATGTGTTTACGTCCATCCAGCGTTCCGGGCCGACGAACATGATCAACACGGCCGTCGCCGTCAACGCCGCCCACAAGATGCGCTTCGCGCAGGACCTGGCGCTGTTCAATCTCGACCTGTCCGAGGAGGCCGAAGGTTTTGACGGTAGCGCCCACAAAGAGGTCTGGCAGTCCGCTCCTGAGTGGCAACCGACCCGCGAGGTGGTCGAGCGGCTGACCGCCGTCGGCGACTGGTGCGAGCTGCTGTTCGCCACCAACATCGTCTTCGAGCAGCTGGTGGGCTCACTGTTCCGCAGCGAGCTGGTGATGCAGATATCGGCACGCAACGGTGATTACATCACCCCGACGATCGTCGGCACCGGTGAGCACGACTACGACCGCGATCTTGCGTACACCCGAAACCTGTTCCGACTGTTGACCCGCGACGAGCAGTATGGGCAATCCAATCAGGAGCTGTTCTCGGCGTGGCTGGCCAACTGGGTTCCGAGGTGCCTGGACGCGGCGCGGGCACTGCAGCCGCTGTGGTCGCAGCCTGCCGAGAAGACCGTCACCTTCGCTTCGAGCCTCGGCGCTGCCGAGGAGAAGTTCACATCCCTGCTCGAGTCGATCGAGCTCGACACCCCTGAGGAGCTGAAGAAGTGAGCATGAAATTCGGATCAGCCACCGAGTTCTCGAACAAGTGCGGTGTGACGCTGATGAACACCCCGATCGGTCGCGTCGTCGCCGACGTGATGGGAGCCAAGGACAAGGTCGAGCTCACCGAGTACCCGTCGATGATCCGGGTGGACGGCGAGCGGGTGCTCGACTTCGACTACGCCGAACTGACTGAGGCCCTCGGAGAGGAGTTCGACGGGTCGATCTTCGAGGAGATCAGCTCCACCCACTACGGGCGCATGGTGCATCTCGACGACAAGACGCTGTTGTTCGCCAGCCCCGAGGACGCTGCCGAGTACATCGGCTTCGACCTCACCGCGAAGTAACAGTCCGCTTCAAACAGCCCAACTAGCAAGGACTTTCGATGTATCAGAAAGACGGCAACTCCTACTTCATCGTGGACGGCCACGTAGCCATCTGGGACGGCCGCGAGTCCAACCACAAGAACGTACATGGCAAGCAGTTCATCGACTGCTTCTACGACTACCACCGCAACCTGAGCCCTGAGGACGTGGTGTGGGACTACGACACCTACACCTACTACGGCGGCGAGCGGCTGATGCGCGACCTGTTCGTCGACGGCTACATGTGGACCACGCCATCTTCCAGCCCGCACTGCTCACCGACTTCTACATCAACGGGTTCGGACAAACCGAGGAGGCATTCGGCCTGGCGCAACGCCATCCCGACAAGCTGACCTACAACCACGCCTACGACCCGCGCAACGGCGAACTCGGTCTCGAGCATCTGCGCCGCGACGCCGAGCGGATGAAGCTGCAGGGCGTCAAGCTCTACACCGCGGAATGGCACGGCGACTCGCGCGGCTACAAGCTCGACGATCCGTGGTCGCGGCGTTACCTCGAAGAGTGCATCGAGTTGGGTATCCGCAACATCCATGTGCACAAGGGCCCGACGATCCGCCCGCTGGACCGCGACGCGTTCGACGTCGCCGACATCGACAAGGTCGCGACCGATTACCTGGAGCTCAACTTCATCGTCGAGCACGTCGGCCTGCCCCGGTTGGAGGACTTCTGCTGGATCGCCACCCAGGAATCCAACGTGTATGGCGGTCTGGCCGTGGCGATCCCGTTCATCCACACCCGCCCGAGGTACTTCGCCCAGATCATCGGGGAGTTGTTGTACTGGATCGGCGAGGACAAGATCCTCTTCGCCAGTGACTACGCACTGTGGACACCGAAGTGGTTGGTCGAGAAGTTCGTCGACTTTCAGATTCCCGAGGACATGCTCGGGGAGTACGCCCCGATCACCGTCGATCAGAAGCGAAAGATCCTCGGCCTCAACGCCGCTGCGCTCTACGACATCAATGTGCCCGCGGAGCTCCGGCTGGCCACACCCGGGCAGGACACGGTCGATGTCGCGGCCGGCGCCAAGGAGGCGGTGCCGCTATGACCGTCACCGCGGTGTCGCTGGAATCCGACATTCTGGCGGCGCTCGACACGGTCGCCGACCCCGAGCTGGATCAGCCCATCACGGAACTGGGGTTCGTGCGATCAGTGAACATCGCCGACGGCGGTGTCACCGTCCACCTGCGTCTGCCGACGGCCTTTTGTTCGCCCAACTTCGCCTACCTGATGGCCTCGGACGCCTACGACGCGCTGCGCGCGCTTGACGGTATCGGAGAGGTCCGGGTGTTGCTCGACGACCACCATGACAGCGACAAGATCAACGAGGGGTTGGCTGCCGAGGCTGGTTATGTCGGCACGTTCGGCGCTGAGGCCGAAGAGAGCCTCGACGAGCTGCGCACCACGTTCCTGCGCAAGGCGCATACCGCCGCGATGGAACGCTGCGTGTCGGTGTTGATGCGGCGGGAAGGGCTGAATCCGAACGAGATTCACCGGCTCACCCTGCGCGACCTGCCCGATGGAAGGGAGAAGTCGTCGCTGATGCGCCGCCGGTTCGCCCTCGGGCTCAGCATGTGCCCGAATAGCAAGGTCGTGGTAGGCGATGACGGCCGCCCGCTGCCTGCCGAGGCCGTGCCGATGCGGCTGCGCTTCGCCAGGTCTGTGCGGATCTCGATGGAGGGCAACGCCCACTTCTGCCGAGGGCTGCTCGCCACCCGCTACGACGACTGCGGCTCCGCCACGCTGCAGATCACCAACACCAGAACGAGGAGCTCACGATGAAAGCCGTACAGGTGGTTGGATACCACACGAAACTGCAACTCACCGACATCCCGGAACCCAAGATCGAAGGCCCGCTCGACGTCATCGTGCGGATTGGCGGTGCGGGTGTGTGCCGGACCGACATCCACATCCTGGAAGGGCAGTGGGCGGAGAAGAGCGGAGTCGCCCTGCCCTACACCATCGGCCACGAGAACGCCGGCTGGGTGCATTCGGTCGGTGACGCGGTCACCAACGTCACCGTGGGTGACAAGGTTATTCTGCACCCGCTGATCACGTGTGGGCTTTGCCGCGCATGCCGATTCGGTGACGACGTGCACTGCGAGAACAACCACTTTCCGGGCATCGACACGAACGGCGGCTACGCGGAATACCTGCGCACCACCGCCCGCAGCGTGGTGAAGATCGACGACTCTCTCGAACCGGCTGGGGTCGCCGCGCTCGCGGACGCGGGCCTGACTGCGTACCACGCGGCGGCGAAGGTGGCGCGGACCACCCGGCCGGGGAATGTGTGCGTGGTGATCGGTGCTGGCGGTCTTGGTCACATCGGAATCCAAGTGCTGAAGGCGATCTCGGGTGTCAGCGTGATCGTCATCGACCGCAATCTGCAGGCGGTCCAGTTGGCTGTCGAGGTCGGTGCCGACCGGGGCATCGTCGCCGACGGAAGCCACGTACAGCAGGTCCTCGATCTGACCGGTGGGCATGGCGCCGAAGCCGTGCTCGACTTCGTCGGCGAGGGCGGAGCGACCAAGGAGGGTGTCGCCATGCTTCGGCGCGCCGGTAACTACTTCGTCGTCGGATACGGCGAGAACATCGACGTCCCAACCATCGACATCATCTCCACCGAGATCAACTTCATCGGCAACCTGGTGGGCTCCTACAACGACCTGCAGGAACTGATGACCCTTGCGGCGCAAGGGAAAGTCAGCTACACACGACGACGTACCCGCTGGAGGATTTCCAGCAAGCCCTCGACGATCTCGACGCGGGCCGGGTGCGCGGACGCGCAATCCTCGTCCCCTGAATGTCCCCGGCTCATTGAGCCACCCACGAAAGGAAGTAGAGCCATGGCAAAGGAGCTGCGGTACAACACGGAGGCGCGCTTGCGACTCGAACAGGGCGTCAACGCGCTGGCCGACGCGGTCAAAGTCACGCTGGGTCCAAAGGGACGCAATGCCGTCCTGGAGAAGCTCACCGGACCGCCCACGATCACCAACGACGGCGTGACCATCGCGCGGGAGATCCAACTGCGCGAGCCGTTCGCCAACATGGGCGCACAGTTGGTCAAGGAAGTCGCCATGAAGACCAACGGTCTGGTGGGCGATGGCACTACAACCGCCACCGTGCTGGCGCAGGCAATGGTCCGCGAGGGACTGCGCGCGGTAGACGCCGGCGCCAACCCGATGCGGGTGCGCCGTGGCATCGAGCGCACCGTGCCCGTCGTCATCGATGCGCTGAACGACCACGCCGTTGCGGTCAGCGGCAGCAGCGACCTTCTGCGCATCGCAACGCTGGCCGCCAGCGACGATGAGGCAATCGGAGAAGCCATCGTCCGCGCGGTGGACCACGTCGGAGAATCCGGTGTGATCACCACCGAGGAGAGCGACACACTCGGGTTGGCGGTCGACGTCGTCGACGGCATCGAATTCGACCATGGATATATCTCGGGGTACATGGTGACTGACCCCGAGCGCATGGAAGCCGTCCTGGACAACCCGCTGATCCTGTTGACCAACAAGAAGATTACGGCCGTGCAGGAAATCATGCCGACCATCGAGGTGGCCAAGCGTGCCGATCGCCCGCTCGTCGTGCTCGCCGAGGACGTCGACGGCCCGGCGCTGCAGCTGCTGGTCGGCGGCAACATGCACAAGACAATGCAGTCGGTTGTGGTGCGGGCGCCGGGATTTGGGCACCGTCGGGTCGCCGAACTGGAGGACCTCGCGGTCGCCCTCGGCGGACACGTGATCGCCAAGGACACCGGTGTGGAGCTGTCCGAGGTGGCGCGCGAACATCTCGGCTCGTGCGATCGCGTCACGGTCACCGAGAACCAAACCACCATCGTCGGAGCGCACGGCCAACAGCGGCTCGTCGACGCCCGCGTTGCCCAACTCGAAGCCCAGCGTGAACGGGCCAAGATCGATGCCGACCAGGACAGCCTGGACCTTCGCATCGCCCGGCTGACGGGTCGCGTCGCGATAATCCGGGTCGGCGGCGCCACCAGCGTCGAACTCAAGGAACGCATGCTGCGAGTGGAGGATGCGCTGGCCGCGGCCCGCGCCGCGTTGGAGGCCGGCATCGTCGCCGGCGGTGGCACCGCGCTGGCTCAGACACACCGCGCGCTGGCCAGCACGGAACTGACCGGGGACGAGGCGATCGGCTGCCAGGTGGTGCGGCGAGCGCTCGCAGAGCCGTTGCGCTGGATCGCGGTAAACGCTGGCTTCGAAGGCGACGACGTCGTCAAGATCGTCGAGGACCTGCCGCTTGGTCACGGGTTCAACGCGTTGACGGGCCAGTACGGCGACATGTTCGACGAGGAGGTCATCGACCCCCTCAAGGTGACCCGTGCGGCGCTGGAGAGCGCCGCGTCGATTGCGGCGCTGCTCATCACAACCGAAACCGCGATTGTCGAGGAAGTCATCGGCAATCCCGGCGCCATCCTCGCACCCGGTTTCGGTGATCTCGCCGAGGGCATGATCCGCCCGTCGAACATCTACTGAGGTGGCTCGAGTTCGCCGCGGCGACTTGAGATTAGCGCGCGGACGAGGTCATCCGACTGCAACGGAAGCGTAGCAACACGAGGGCCGTAACTTGGCGACGCTGGTTTCGGCCTGCGTGTGCGTTCTGAGCACGGTGGAGTGGAATGCGCCGGGGTTACGGTCCTTTTCAATTATCCAGGGGCGCAACAGTTGCACGTATAGCTACGCGCCCTGAACTGCGTACTTCGCTGGCAACGGGGCTCGTTACGCCCATCCGAGACGTCCTTAGCCACCGACGGCGAAAGGCAACGCACCAACAGTGCCCGCTTCCGCGTTCACCCGACTCATATTGAGACGCTCAGGCTGTGTCGACGGCGGTGTCATAGGCATACGAGCTGATGCATCAGCGGGACTAGGAGGCAACGGTGAGCACTCAACTTAAGCAGCGGCACACCAAGTACCCCCATCCGTCGAGTCAGCTGCCGCGGATCTGGCGCCGTCTCAACGGACACCCGAAAGAGCAACACGAGATGACGCTCTACCGCGTGACTGATCGGCTTCGTGGCGGACGAATGGCATACGTACCCGGAGATCAGATTGTGGCCACAGTATCCGCATGGCTGGCTGAGCTGGGGGCCGAGAGCACATTGGTCGATGACCTCGCCCAGGCAGTGCGCTCCGGCAACTGGCCGGCAGCGCACAGCATTGCCGAATATCTATCAGTGGAAGTCGCGTTCGTCGCATGACTTCGGATGCCGCAGGAAGGTCTGGGCTCGGATCTTGGCAGCACGCCGGTTCGCTTCAACGGCGGCGTTCGGGTCAGGGACTCCGGTGCGCAGGCGAATATTAAGCCAGCCCTGCGCCGAACAACAGGCCCAATCCGTAGGTAACTGCGGCAGCGCCACAGCCGATGAGCAGTTGGCGCAGCGCTTGCAGCGACGGCGGTCGCACCGGTAGCCAGTAGCGCGATCCCGACCAGAACCGAGGCTACGACGAGCGCGGTAGTACCTTGCAAGCCAAAGAGATGCGGAAGGACGGGCACGAGGGCGCGAGGCAAAAGAAGCAGAAGCTTCAGAGCGCCGCCCCAAGGCCGGTGCCGACCGCCACGTGAGCGTCGGAACCTAGGTCGGTTGCGCCGGATCGCCCGCCCGAACGCACGCCAAGCTCCCAGACATGGATGTTTCTGTGAATCCCCTGCGTGAGTAGGCGTGAATCTCCTGGATAACCATGTGATCGCATTCACATTTGAACGAATTGTATGCAGTATTCGGTAGTCAGTTAGCGCCGATGCCCGCGAATCAGGGCAAGCCGTCGTCACTTGATCAACCTGTGGCTCGACCCCGACGTGTACGCGCCGGGAATCGTGAACCACTCGATGTACGGGTAAGGGGAATGTCGTGGAAAGGGCGCTCGAAGCGTGCGTGTCCTGGACATGGCGCACGTGCAGTCGGGAGCGTCGTGCGCAAGCCGCTGCGTGACATCCCGACGTCGACAGCTTCTACGTCACCGTGCTCCGGCTGCCCGATCAAACTGTCCGACTCCCCGGTCGACGTCCACCGCTCACCCCTGCTGGGCGACACAAACGAGGACATCTACGGTCGCGAACTCGGTCGCGACGACCAACTCGCCAGCCTCAAGGCGAAGGGGGTCATCTGCCGAATCCCCCCAACAACAGACAGAACAGGCAAGGGGTTACAGGGAAAGGAATTTCGCCAGAATGACTTCACCAGCGCAGCCGAGATTCCGAGAGGTAGTCGACAGCAACGGCAGAGCGTCGTTGGCGGTCGACCGTCGGGTGCGGTCGGGTCGGGCTCGCTCTGCGTCCTGGGTTTGTGGCCGACAAAGTCGATCGACTTCTCCAACCTGTGGGCCCACGGCGGATTCCTGCCGTACGGTGTCGCGCGATCACCGTCGGGTGCCGACCAGCGTCGATCAACGAATATGACGAGCAAATTCCAGTCGTCAGGTCGATCCCTTGAGACCGGCAGGCCGTTAGAACGAAAGGATACAGTTCGATGAAATACCCATTGATGACCGTGTTGCTGGTCGCTGCAGCCGCTTTGGCCGGTTGTGGAGGTGGAGTTAACAGCAACGCTGCACCGACACCACCCAAGCTGCTGACCAACATTGCTGTGCCCAATGCATCGAGCCCACCATTCAGTTCCGACATCGGCTACGTCGAGGCCGGCAAGTACTTTCTTGCCGACCGGAATAACAAAGCCGTGGATGTCGTGGACACCAAATCGAACAAATTGATCGCGCAGATCCCCGGCCCGTTCACCGGTGCTGGCGCAACGACAGACGAGTCCGGGCCCGATGGAATCGTCGGCATCACCGGCACGCACACGATCTACGTCGGCGACGTCGGCTCGATCAAGGTGATCGATACGGATGCGCAAAAGACGGTCAACACGATAGCAATCAGCAATTCCGGGTCACGGGTCGATGAAGGCTGCTACGATCCTGACGATCATCTTGCG
>C688J18823_10002007_pt1 | contig 12721 bp, 13 predicted proteins | sample HopSoiMetagenom1_FD_18823 | JGI IMG/M metagenome (IMG submission 18823)
AAGCCGTAGCCGGGCAGGGATGGCAGCACAAGATCGAACGCGTCCTCGGCGCGTCCGCCGTGCGCCGTCGGGTCGGTCAGCGGGCCGACGGTCTCGAGCAACTCGATGACCGAGCCGGGCCAGCCGTGGGTCATGATCAACGGCAGCGCGTCCTCGTGCTGTGAGCGGACGTGGATGAAGTGGATCTCGACGCCGTCGATCTCCGTCGTGAACTGCGGGAGGGCGTTCAGCCTGGATTCGACGCGCCCATCGTCGTAGTCGGTCGTCCAGTAGCGGGCGAGCTCCTGCAGCGTCGCGAGCTGGACGCCTTGCGACCGGTCCTCGACGAGCTCCTTGCTGGGCCAGCGCGTGGCGGCGAGTCGGTCGCGCAGCCCGGCGAGCTCGGCTTCGGGAGTGTCGACGTGGAAGGGACGAATGTCGGTGGCGGTCTGGGCGGTGGTGCTCATTGCGACCTCCGTCTTGGTAGGTGGGGTTCCGGATCGCCTCGCCAGCGCCAGGCTACGCCTGCCGGTGCGGATGAGCATCGTCCGGATCGAACGATTTGCCATCCGGCTGAATGACGGGACGCTGCTCGACCCGAGTACTAATGTTCTCGCGATGATTCGCCGCGGTGTCGGGGGCGCATGGGCGAGGCGCTAGGAGACATTCTCCCGCTGGCCGTCGCGGTCGCGATCTTCCCGGTGCCGATCATCGCGGTTGTCCTCGTGCTCGGCTCCGATCGAGGAACGACGAAGGGTGCGGCCTTCGTCCTCAGCTGGTGTATCGGCCTCGCCGCCGTTGGTGGAATCGTGCTCGTGTTCGGCGGTGCGGCGGACGCGAGCGACGAAGGAGAGGTCGCGACCTGGGTGAACGTGCTGCTGCTCGGCCTCGGCCTCATCCTGCTGGTGGCAGCGGTCAGGCAGTGGCGAGCCCGTCCGAGCGCCGGCGAAGAGACACGGGCGCCGCGTTGGATGCGCACGATCGACGACTTCACGATCGCGAAGGCAGGCGGAGCCGGCTTTGCACTCTCCGGGCTCAACCCGAAGAACGTGCTGCTGACGGCAGCTGCAGGGGCCGAGATCGCTCAGGTAGGGCTGTCGGCGGGCCGGCAAGTGGCGCTTCTGCTCGGCTTCGTCGTCGTCGCGTCCGCCGGTGTGCTGACTCCGCTCGTCCTTGCTCTCATACTCGGAGACGGCTCGCGAGCGCTGCTCGAAGGCCTCAGAGCCTGGATGGCCCGTTACAACGCAGTGATCATGGGCGTGCTCTTCCTGCTCATCGGCGCGAAGCTGATCGGCGACGCCGTCTCCGGGTTCTCCAACTGACGCGGCATCGTCAAGCGCCGCGTCGTGTCAGCTCGAGAGCTCGATCTCCGCGGGCAGCTCGAATCGAGCGGGCTCGGCAAGCTCGTCGGCGACTCGCCGGTCGAAGTAGACGTACGTCGTCATGAGCGCGACGAGCGGCATCGTCACGGTGTAGATGACGCCGGCGATCACGTTGACGAGCCAGAACGGCGCGCTCGTCGCGAGGATCAGCAGCGCGCCGACGACCGGGCCGACGACGACCGAGAGCGCCGCTCCGACGACGATCAGCGACGTCACCTTCAGCCACGCGCCCTGAACGAGCAGGCGGCTTCGGCGCAGGCCGGCAAGCGCGTCGAGGCGCTCGAGCTCGATGCTCGGAGCGACCAGCGCCCAGCGGCCGGCCAGCCAGATCGCGATCGGGATCAGGTAGAGCGAGCTCGCGAGCAGCGAGACGACGGGCGTCGCGACCAGGAGCGCGCGGAGGAGCGGCCGGATGCTGTCGGCGGCGAGCACGTACGCGCGAACCGGCCCGACCTGGCGGCCGCGGTCTACCTCGACAAGCGCCCGTGCCGTGGCTGCCTGGGCGAGGCCGAGGCCCAGGAGCGTCAGCGCCGTCCCGATTGCGAGCACGAGGAGCCCGAGCAGCCCGCCCGGCCCGCTGCCGGTCTCGACGCCGAGGATGTCGGTGCCGCCGACCAGCACAGACTGCAACAGCGCGGTCAACAACGCGATCGGGATGAAGAGCACGCCGATCCCGAGCATCAGTCCCGGTTTGGCGACGTACATGCGCGCCGCTGCCGCGAGCGTCTGGCCCCACGCGCGCCGGCGGGCCAGGCGAAGCGGTGCGGCCGGACGCCACGAGGTCCGCGAAAGGGCCCAGATCGCTAGCAGCGCGAGCGCCGCGAGCAGCAGCGTGAACTGCAGCGGCCGGTGGACGAGCTGCACCAGCGCCCTCGAACCGCTTCCGATCGCCTGGCAGAAGAAGTCCGTGGCGGCGGTCCCGAAGGCGCTGCCGACGGGAACGGTGTAGCTCTCTTCACGCCAGCCCTGCGACCACGTGATCGGCTCGCTCCACTGCGTCTTCAGGTTCGGCCCTGTCGGGCCGTTGAAGAAGGCCGGCTGGAGCTCGCCCCAGCGACCCTGGAAGTCGATCCACGGGAACGTTGTCCGAGCCTCTGCCGGATCGTGCGGGATCGTCGCGATCGCGGGCCGAAGGTCGGAGTGCGGCCCGTTCGTGTTGTCGCAGCCGACGCCCTGCTCGGCCGAGCTCCCGAGGAAGAGCGCGTCCCCGTAGAAGTTCGCGTGCGAGCCGGCCGCCGGGTACACGACCGGGTGAGTGCCGTCGACGAGGTGCAGCTTGTCGTCGCCCCACGTCGCTTCCTCGGCGCCCTCGTGCTGGCTGTAGCCGACGCTCGCCGGCCGCCGCGTCAGCGCCTCGCCGGCATTACCTGCGTCGAAGTCGAGCTGGATCATCTCCCAGTCGCCTTCGTGCAGGTTGTTCCAGTCGTTGTAGACGTAGAAGAGCCAGTACTGCAGCGCTAGCCGGCCGGGATACCGGGGTTCCGTCGCGACGTGGGCGTACACCGTCGGTTCGTGCCCCTCGGAGATGAGGCGGGCCCACCGCTCGTAGCCGCAGCCAGGCGAGAGTGCGTCACCGGGGAAGTCGAGGTGGTAGTCGTAGAGCCCGCCCGTGAGGTCGCGCGCAGTCGGCCCGATCTTGACGAGCTCGGCGACGTTCCACGGCCCGCGCAGCGCGACCGTCGGCTGCCCGAAGAGCGCGTCGACGTCGAGCGGCTGGTACGGCTCCCCCGGGCCGCACTCCTCCTTCTGCTCGACGAGCCTGACCACCGGGGCGTAGCGCTTTGCGAGCGCTTGCTCGTCGCCCGCGCTCGCCCGCGCCGCGGCACAGAGGCCGAGCGCGGGCACCCAGCAGCTAGGAGCGCGATTCGCCTCAAGGCGATCGCTCCGGCTGGGCGAGCAGGGCGTTCAGCTCGGCAGAGACGACCATCAACCGGCCGACGATCACGAGCGACAGCAGCAGCGCGGTCGCGATGCCGAGGGCGCCGTACGTGTCGGCGCGGTCCTCGACGAGGCGGGTGGTCACGTAGACGTTGAAGACGTTGACGAAGAGAAAGCCGACCCCGACCAGCACGGCGCCGGGGACAAGGGCGCGCCAGGGAACGTCGCGGTGAGGCAGCTGACGCGAGACCAACAGCCAGGCGCCGCCCACGAGCACGAGGTAGGCAAGCAGGGCGGCGAGCCCGCCGAGCTGGTCGTGCCGTCGGATCCAGCCGACGGCCTGGGCGGCGGCGACCGCGAGCAGGAGCGCGGCGAACAACATCCCGATTCCCCTGGGCGTCACGCGAACACCGCGGCCCGATCCATGCCAGACGATCCCATGCACGATCGCGAGCGCGCGGTAAAGCGTGGCGGTTGCGTACAGAACCGCCGGCACCATCAGGAGGAAGACCAGCCAGCGGGCGCCGCTCGAGGAGGTCGACGAGACCTGCGAGGCGATCAGCCCGTGTAGGCCCGCTTCTCTGGCCGCCTCGCTCGTGCTCTTGTCGGCGGCGTCCGCGTAGAGCCCGAGGCCCGCGACGCAGAGTAGGGCGGTCGGCAGCAGGAGGACGAAGAGCCTGTACGCAAGCGCGCCGGCGAGGAGCCCGCCTCCGATCGACGAGTCGCGTTCGACGAGTCGGTAGCCGACGTCGATGATCGGGTGGCGAGAACGTGCCGCTTCGGCACGCGCGCCCAGCCGGCGACCTCGCGCGACCCAGCGAGTGGTGACGTCAGGGCGGGCCATCGACGGATGCTTTCAACCTTCTGCCTTCGAGACGAGCAGGTCGAGCCCGATCTCGCGCGAGAGGAAGCGTGCGCCGCTCTCGTCAAAGCGGACGACGGGGTTCGAACCCGCGACCCTCAGCTTGGGAAGCTGATGCTCTACCAACTGAGCTACGTCCGCGCCCCGCGATTCTAGCCCAGGTCGAAAGAGCGACTATCGGCGCGGCGCGGGCGCAGGCACCCTCGACCGGTGCGGCGTTCCATGCTCGTGATCGGGCTCTTCCTCGTCTGTTGCACGCTTGCCTGCTCGCTGCGCCGGCAGGTCGCGCCGCCCTCGCCGTACTGCCGCGGCGGTGGGCCGCTCGCGGGCGTGTACCACCCCCAGCGCCTCGTCGTGAAAGAGCGGTGCGCGGTCGCCGTCGGCACCGTGCGCAAGGTCGTCTTCGAGGAGTACGACGGCGATGTCCATGTCGATCTGCGGCCGGACCCCGGCTATGAGCGTCTGCTCGCGGACGGCAACGCCCGGATCGGCGGCAACCTCGTCGTCGAGCTGATCCCGCAGGACCGCTCGCGCGTGGCAGTCCCCGCCGCGGGCTCGCGCGTCCAGGTCGTCGGTCCGTGGGTCGCGGACGGCCAGCACGGCTGGAACGAGATCCACCCGGCCTGGTGGGTGAGCGCCGGGCGGATCCAGCCGGCGACCTCCGCCGAGCTGCGCCGCGCACAGCTGCTGCTGCAGGGGTCGGCTTCGGACGACCCCTAGCGGGGATAATCGGCGCAGCGAATGAACGGAGGGACGATGCAGCACGAACTCGAGCAGACCGCACGCGCGCTCGTCGCCGAGGGCAAGGGGATCCTCGCGGCCGACGAGAGCGACGGGACGATCAAGAAGCGCTTCGACTCGATCGAGGTCGAGTCCACCGAGGACAACCGGCGCGCCTACCGCGAGCTGCTGTTCGCGACGGAGGGCGCGGAGGAGTTCATCAGCGGGGTGATCCTGTTCGACGAGACGCTCCGGCAGAGCGCCGAGGACGGCACGCCGTTCCCGCAGCTGCTCGAGAGCCGCGGGGTCATTCCGGGGATCAAGGTCGACAAGGGCGCGAAGCCGCTCGCGCTCACGGACGGTGAGACGATCACCGAGGGCCTCGACGGGTTGCGCGAGCGCCTGCAGGAGTACCGCGAGCTCGGCGCGCGCTTCGCCAAGTGGCGCGCCACCTACTCGATCGGCGGCGGCAAGCCGAGCGAGTACTGCGTCTGGACGAACGCCCACGCGCTCGCGCGCTACGCGGCGCTCTGCGAGGAGGCCGGCATCGTCCCGATCGTCGAGCCGGAGGTGCTGCAGGACGGGACGCACACGCTCGAAGAGAGCTCGAAGGCGACGGGGCGGGTGCTGCAGGCGCTGTACGTGGAGCTGCACGATCAGCGGGTGGATCTCCGCGGCACGCTGCTGAAGCCGAACATGGTGCTCTCGGGATACGAGGCCTCCGACCGCGCCGGCGCCGACAAGGTCGCCGAAGCGACGCTCGAGTGCTTCTACCGCCACGTCCCCGCCGCGGTGCCGGGGATCGTCTTCCTCTCGGGCGGCCAGTCCGACGAGGACGCGACCGCGCACCTGAACGCGATGAACAAACGCGGCCCGCACCCGTGGCAGCTGTCGTTCTCGTACGGCCGCGCGCTCCAGGCGCCGGCGCTCAAGGCGTGGGGCGGCAAGCCGGAGAACGTCGAAGCGGCGCAGCGGGCCTATTACCATCGCGCGAAGATGAACGGCGCCGCGCGCACGGGCGTCTACGCGCCGGAGATGGAGACGGCCGCCGTCTAGCGGACGAGCTTGCCGCTCGGGCGCACGATCAGCCAGCGGCCGCCGAACTCGAGCACGTCCTGGCACAGGATCTGGCCGGGGCGCCGGTCGCCGACGTAGCGGTAGAGCGGCTTGCCGGCATACGTCACCTGGCGGCGGCCGTCCTTGCGCGCGACAGTTCCGAGCAGCCCTCGCTTGAGGCCGGCCCCGACGGTCAGCTCGCCCTTCGGGGCGAAGTACGGCGGCCACGCCTTCGCGCAGGCGCCGTAGCAGGCACTGCGACCGCGGTCGCGGGTGAAGCCGTAGAGGACGTACCCGCGGCCGTCGAAGACCACCTTGCCGTAGGACGAAGAGTCCGCCTTCAGCACCGGTGCCTGCGCGCTCCTCCCGGCGGGGACGAGTGCCAGCGCGAGAGCGAGCGTCACGAGCAGCTTCATGGCTCCGCTGTCTCGCGGGGCGGCCGGGCGTTACGCGTCAGCGGTACTCGCGCCCGCTGAACCGCTCGAGCTTGGCGATGTCGTGTGTCGCCTCGATCCGGCGTACCGTGCCGCTGCGCGAGCGCATCACGATCGAGTCCGTCACCGCTCCGCCGGCCAGGTAGCGGACGCCGCGTAGCAGCGCGCCCGTGGTGACGCCCGTCGCCGCGACGAAGACGTCGTCGCCCGAGACGAGGTCGTCGGTCGTCAGCACGCGGTCGAGGTCGAAACCGGCGTTCACGAGCTCCGAGCGCTCCTGGTCGCTGCGCGGCCAGAGTTTGCCCTGCACGCCGCCGCCGACGCACTTCAGCGCCGCCGCCGCGATCACGCCCTCGGGCGTGCCGCCGATGCCCATCAGCAGATCGACCCCGGTCGCCGGCCGTGCCGCGGCGATCGCCGGCGCGACGTCGCCGTCGGTGATCAGGTGCACCTTCGCGCCGGTGTCGCGCAGCTCGTCGATGAGCGCCTCGTGGCGGTCGCGCTCGAGCACGACGACGGAGACCTCGCTCGGCCGCATCCCCTTCGCCCGTGCGACGCGCTCGACGTTCTCGCGCGGCGGCGCGTCGATGTCGATCGCGTCGATCGCGTCGGGCCCAGTCGCGATCTTGTCCATGTAGACGGCCGCGCCCGGGAAGAACATCGTCCCGCGCTCGGCGAGCGCGATCACGGCGATCGCGTTCGGCATGCCCTTCGCCGTCAGGCGCGTGCCCTCGAGCGGATCGACCGCCACGTCGACGGCGGGCCCGTGGCCGTCGCCGACCTCCTCGCCGTTGAAGAGCATCGGCGCCTCGTCCTTCTCGCCCTCGCCGATCACGACGACGCCGTCCATCGAGACGGTGTCGAGGATCGCGCGCATGCCGTCGACGGCGGCCTGGTCGGCGGCCTCCTTGTCGCCGCGGCCGATCCAGCGGCCGGCGCCGAGCGCCGCGGCCTCGGTCACGCGGACGAGCTCGAGCGCGAGGTTGCGGTCGGGGCGGTTGCCCGTCCTCCCCGCGTCCGCCGAGGCTTCGGTCCGCGCCACGCGGCGATCCTACATTCGCTCGGGCGCCTCGACCGCGACCAGGTCGAGGCAGCGCGCGATCACGTTCTGCGCCGCGGCGCAGAGGCCGAGGCGAAAGGCCTGCGCCTCGCTCTCGAGCACGCGATGGTGGTGGTAGAAGCGATGGAAATCGTCGGCCACCCTGATCGCGTAGGTCGCGATTCCCTGCGGGCCACGCCGTTCCGCCGCCTCGGCCGCGACCGCCGGGAAATCGGCCAATCGCTTGACGAGGTCACGCTCTTCGGGAGCGGGCGCGTAGCCGCCGAGCTCAGCCGAGACCGGAGCATCGCTCGCGTTGCGCCGGATCGCCGCGATGCGGGCGTGGGCGTACTGCACGTAGTAGACGGGGTTCTTCTCGCTGCGCTCGGCCGCGAGGTCGACGTCGATTTCGATCGCCTGGTCGGGGCCGCGGTTGACGAGGTACCAGCGCGCCGCGTCGACGCCGACCTCGTCCAGGAAGTCGTCCAGGAAGACCACGTCGCCGCGCCGCTTCGACATCTTCGCCTGCTGGCCGCCGCGGGCCAGGTGCACGAGCTGGTAGAGCAGCACCTCGACGCGCTCCGGGTCGTAGCCGAGCATCCGGGCGACCGCGGCGTACCAGCCCCGGGTCCCGTGGTGGTCGGCGCCGAGCACGTAGATCGCCCGATCGAAGCCACGCTCGAGCTTGTCGACGAGGTAGACAACGTCGGCCGCGCGATAGGTCGGTGTCCCGCCGTACTCGGGCGAGCGGATCAGCACCCGGTCGTCGACGTCGCCGTAGGCCGAGGAGCGAGCCCAGATCGCGCCGTCCTTTTCGTACGTGTCCAGCTTCGGCAGGTACTCGGGAAACCGCTGCTCGAGCTCGCTCTGCAACGCCCACGAGTCGAACTGGATGCGGAAGCGCTCCAGCGTCGCCTCGATCTGCGCCAGCATCGGCGGCACCGGGTCGCCCTCGCGCGCCGCCAGCTCGCGGACGTAGTCGCCGTGGTAGCCGTCCTCCGGCGGCTCCTCCCCACGGCGGATCGCATCGACGGAGGCGCGAAAGCGCTCCATCTGCGCGCCGGCGTCGTTGTAGTAGTACTCGCGCTCGACCTCGTCGCCCGCGAGCTCGAGCAGCCGCGCGACGCAGTCGCCGATCGCCCCGTTCCGCGCCGAAGCCACGGTGATCGGCCCGGTCGGGTTTGCCGAGACCATCTCGACTTGCACCTTCTCCGCCCGCGCTGCCGCCCCGCTGCCGTACGCGGCGCCGGCGTCGAGAATCTCGCCCAGCGCCTCGCCGAACCACGCGGGCGCGAGCCAGAAGTTGACGAAGCCGGGGCCGGCGACCTCGGCACGCTCGATCTCCTCGAGCCCTACGGCGGCCTCGGCGAGCTCCTCGCCGAGCTCGCGCGGCGAGCGCTTCTGCACCGGCGCGAGCCGCATCGCCACGTTGGTCGCGTAGTCCCCGTGCGCAGCGTCGTTCGGGCGCTCGAGCTCGACGGGCGCGCCCGCCAGCTCCGAGAGCCGCTCCTGGAGCCGGGCGACCGCGCTGGACACCGCAGTAGTATCCTCGACGCGTGGAAGGCGAAGGCCAGGAGCGCCAGCTCAACATCCACCTCGACCCGGAGAACCTTGCCGGTGTCTACGCCAACTTCGCCAACATCAGCTTCTCCGACTACGAGTTCACGCTCACGTTCGCGCGCATCGACCACGAGGTCGAGGAGGGCGACGTTCCCGGCGTCGTCGTCGCGCGCGTGAACATGTCGACGCGCTTCATGCGCGAGCTGCTCGACGCGATGCAGGACTCCTGGTCGAAGTGGTCGTCTCGCGAGGGGATTCGCAACCTCCCCGAGGCGCCCGAGAACGACAGCTAGCGCTTGCTCTTGCGCCAGGCGCGCGCGAGCGCAATCCGCTGCACCACGGTCGGGTGGTCGTCGAGCCACACGTACGACCAGGCCGGGGGGCTTGGCTGCACCAGGTCGTAGCGCGTGAACTTGCGGAAGACGCCCTCGGCCGCCTGCGGGTCGCGCGTCGCCCGCAGCGCGGACCAGTCGGCCTCGGCCTCGTAGCGGCGCGAAACCTCGTTCCCGAAGGGGGTTATCACCAGGCCGACGAGCGCCAGCACGAACAGCGCGTACGGCACGACCTCGGGCTGCTGCAGGCCGCCGCGGCGCCGCGTCGCCCACTCGACGACGAGGAACGCGGGCGCCGTGAGGAGCAGCGACCAGCCGAGCCCTTTCCAGATGTGGCGGTGAGCGATGTGCCCGAACTCGTGCGCAGCGACGACTTCGATCTCGTGGCTCGTGAACCGGCCGTCGAACAGCGTGTCCCAGAGGAAGACGCGCGCGGACGGGCCGAGGCCGGTTGCGAAGGCGTTCACAGCCGTCGTCTCGTCGCTCTTCGTCTGAATGCGGACGGGCGTATCCCCCACGCCCTCCTGGTCGGCGAGCCGCCTGATCTCGGCGGCGGTCTGCGTCCGGTGCGGCGCGCGGGTGCCGATCGTCTCGAGGTACGGGAGCACCAGCACGAGCACGGCGCCCATGGCCACGAAAAGCGGCGCCGCCACGAGCCACCAGCGACGGCCGAAGCGGCCCGCGAGCAGCAGCAGGATCGTCAGCGCGATCGTCAGGCCGACCACCTGGCCGAGCAGCCCCGGCCACTGCGCGAGCGCCCACTCGAGGTAGCCCTGCTTCTCGAGTCCGTATCTGCGTCCCCACCAGAGCGAGAGCGCGCCGAACGGTAGGCCGATCGCCCAGGTGCCGAGGGTCGTCAGCGTGCCGACCATCACGCCGGTGGCGACGCGGCCGAGTGCCCAGGCACGGGCGATGCGCGGGCCGAGGCGCGTGAAGACGAGCAGCGCTGCGAGGGTCATGACCGTTCCCGCCACCCATGCCCAGCGCAGGAGGCCGTCGTAGCGCGCGCTGCGGCGGAGCACCGAGGCCGGAAACTCCGACTGGGCGTCGACGTGCGGGACGCGCAGATCGCCCGGGATCGACGTGCGGCTGAGGTACCACGCAGCGACAGCCCACCCCGCGGCGAGCGCGACTAAGGTTGCGCCCTTGCCGACGCGGGTCGCGGTCATCTCGGATATTCACGCTAACTGGCATGCCCTCCAGGCCGTGCTGGCGGCGATCGAGCAGGAGTCGCCCGACGAGCTCTGGTGCCTCGGCGACCTCGTGGGCTACGGCCCGCGCCCGAACCCGTGCTGCGCCGCAATGGAGCAGCGCGCGGCGCTCTGCCTCGCCGGAAACCACGACCTGGGCGTCCTCGGCGAGCTCGATCTGACCGAGTTCACGGGGGACGCGGTCACGGCCGCGCGCTGGACCCGCGGCGTGCTCGCGGAGGGCTCGCGGGCGTTCCTGGCCTCGCTCGAGTCGAGCGGCCGCCGCGACGATGTCGAGCTCTTCCACGCGAGCCCGCGAGACCCGGTCTGGGACTACGTCCTCTCGGCCGAGGCCGCAGGCACCGCCTTCGAGCTGACCGAGGCACCGCTCGTGCTCGTCGGCCACAGCCATGTGCCGCTGGCCATCGCGCTCGAGGACGGCGCGCTCGACGGCGGAGTCGCGCCCGGCGGGACAGCGACGGTCCTCGGCCCCGGGCGGCAGTTGCTCAACCCGGGCTCGGTCGGCCAGCCTCGTGACGGCGACCCACGCGCCGCCTGGTTGCTGCTCGACTTCGAGCGCGGCCGGGCGACCTTCAACCGGGTCGAGTACGAGGTCGCCGTGACGCAGGGCGAGATCCGTGAGAGGGGGCTGCCGGATGCGCTGGCGGACCGGCTTGCTCACGGCATCTAGCGCCCTCGTGCTCGCCGGCTGCGGCGGCGGGAATGAGGGCACCACGCGTCCACCGTCGCCGCCGCCGAAGATTCCTGCCGGCGTGGCAGCCCAACTCGCGGCACAAGCCGACTCCGTCGCCGCGCTGGAGCCCGGAACCTGCGCCGCCCGCGACGCCGCCGCCCGGTTCCGCGCCGAGGTGATCGCCTCGGTCGCTCGCGTTCCCGCGCGCTACCGCGAGCCGCTGATGAGCGCCGCGAATTTGCTCGCCGAGCGACTCGCAGCGTGCGCCGAGCCGACGGCGAAGCCGGCCGACAGGCAGCAGAAGCCGAAGGGTCACGGGTACGAAAAGAAGAAGCACGAGAAGAAAAAGCACGGGAAGAAGCGGTGAGCGTCGACCGCTACCGGCTCGAAGGCCCGCTCGGCCACGGGGGGATGGCGAGCGTCCACCTCGCGCGCGACACCGAGCTCGACCGGCCCGTCGCGATCAAGCTGCTGGCCGAGAACCTGGCCGGCGACCCCGCCTTCCGCGTGCGGTTCCTGCGCGAGGCGCGGCTCGCGGCGCGGCTCTCGCACCCGAACGTGGTCAACGTCTACGACGTCGGCGAGACCCGCGACGGGCGGCCGTACATCGTGATGGAGCACGTCCCCGGGATCACCCTCGCCGACCTGCTACAGCAGCGCGGTTTGCTCCCCGCCGAAGAGGGTGTCGGCCTCGCCGTCCAGGCGAGCCGTGGGCTCGCCCACGCCCACGCGGCCGGGCTCGTCCACCGCGACGTCAAGCCGCAGAACCTGCTCCTGCGCAACGACGGGACACTGAAGGTCGCGGACTTCGGCATCGCCCGCGCCACCGAGACGACCGGGCTCACGCAGGTCGGCACCGTCCTCGGCACGGCGGCCTACCTCTCGCCCGAGCAGGCGCTTGGGCAGGAGGTAACCGCCTCCGCCGACGTCTACTCGCTCGGCGCCGTCGTCTACGAGCTGCTGACGGGGCAGCCGCCGTACGAGTTCGACTCGCTGGCCGACCTCGCATCGAAGCAGGCAAAGGGCGCCATCACGCCGGTGCGCGAGCTCGCGCCCGACGTCCCACCGCAGGTCGAGGGCGCGGTCATGCGCTCGCTCGCGGTCAAGCCTGCCGACCGCCCGGCCTCGGCCGAGGCCTTCGGCGCGGAGCTCGTCCCCGGCGCCTTTGAGCCACCGACCGTGCCGCTGACGGCGCCGACGAAGGTCGCCCCTGCGCTCCGTCGTTCTCGGCCGGTGCGCCTTCGACTCGTCCTCGCCGGCGTCCTAGTGGTCGCGGCGACGCTACTCGCAGTCGCGGTCGGCACCCGAGGCGGCGGCTCACCCACGCCGAAGCCTCGACCTCCGGCCGCAGTGAAGCCGATCCAGCCCGGCGCGAGCGCACAGGAGCAGGCGCGCAACATCGGCGCGTGGCTGCGAAGGAACTCTCGCTAGGAGGTCGAGCTGGCCGTTGCCGGCTCGGCGCCGAAGGTGATGCCCTCGCGGGCAAGCCCGATCTGGACTTCCTCGCGCGCCTTGTAGATCCGCCACTTGACGGTGGCGAGCGTGACCTCGAGCGAGTCGGCGATCTCGGTGTACGAGAGGCCGACCACGTCGCG
>C688J18823_10002008_pt1 | contig 12720 bp, 14 predicted proteins | sample HopSoiMetagenom1_FD_18823 | JGI IMG/M metagenome (IMG submission 18823)
TACGTGAGCCCGAGCCTGCTGCACTGGATCCAGTCCGGCACGCTGATGATCATGGTGATCCTGGGCGGCGTCGGCACGCTCTGGGGCGGCGTCATCGGCGCCGCGGTCCTACTCGGACTGGAGCACCTGATCGCCGACTATCGCATCGGCTGGCTCGCCTCGCTCGCGCCGAACTACCAGGACCATGCCGGCCTCGCGGTGGGCGTGGTGCTGCTGATCATCGTGATGCTCGCGCCGCAGGGCATCGCGGGACTCTTCCGGAAAAAGCATGCTTGAGCTGCGCGGGGTGACCAAGCGCTTCGGCGGCCTCGTCGCGACCGACGACGTCACGCTCGAGATCGCCAAAGGCGAGGTGCACGCGCTGATCGGCCCGAATGGCGCGGGCAAGACCACGCTCATCGCGCAGATCGCCGGCGTGCTGCAGCCCGATGGCGGGCGCATCGTCTTCAACGGCAGCGCCGTCACGCACCTGAAGGCGCACGCGCGGGTGGCGGCCGGCCTCGCGCGCAGCTACCAGATCACGAGCATCTTCCGGCGCTTCAGCGTGCTCGACAATCTCGCGCTGGCGGTGCAGGCGAGAAGCGGCTCGAGCTTTTCGTTCTGGCGGCCGGTCGCCGCCGAGCGCGCACTTTATGAAGAAGCAGCCCTGATCGCCAACGACATCGGCCTCGCGGATCGGCTGCACGTCACGAGCTCGAACCTCGCCCACGGCGAGCAGCGCGCGCTCGAGGTCGGGCTCGCCCTCGCCACCAACCCGCAGCTCGTCCTGCTCGATGAGCCGATGGCCGGCATGGGCCCGCAGGAATCGCAGGCGATGATCGCCTTGATCGAGAAGATCCGCGAGCGCGTGACGGTGCTCCTCGTCGAGCACGACATGGACGCGGTGTTCCGCCTCGCGAATCGCATCTCGGTGCTGGTCAGCGGCCGCCTGATTGCCACCGGCGCGCCGGCGCAGATCCGCGCCGACCCGGCGGTGCGCAAGGCCTACCTCGGGGAAGAGCTTGCTGCTTAGCGTGCAAAACCTCGAGACCGCATACGGCGCGAGCAAGGTGCTCTTCGGCGTCGATCTCGACATCGCGGCGGGCGAGGTGGTGACGCTCCTCGGCAGGAACGGCATGGGGAAGACCACCACCGTGCGCTCGATCATGGGCCTTACGCGCGCTCAGGGCGGCTCGATCCGCTTCCGCGACCGGGCGATCGAGCGCGAGGCGCCGGATCGCATTGCGCGCCTTGGCATCGCGCTCGTGCCGGAAGGCCGGCAGATCTTTCCCAACCTCTCGGTGTGGGAGAACCTCGCCGCCTTCGCCGACAACCGCTCGGGAAGGCCCGATCCGTGGACACCGGCGCGGGTGTTCGACATGTTCCCGAACCTGAAAGAACGGGCCCGTAACCAGGGCAACCAGCTATCCGGCGGTGAGCAGCAGATGCTCGCGATCGGGCGGGCGTTGGTGACCAATCCGCACCTTTTGATCCTTGACGAGGCAACGGAAGGCCTCGCGCCCCTCGTGCGGGAAGAAATCTGGAAATGCCTTGGCACCCTGCGAGCGGCCGGGCAGACGATCCTGGTCATCGATAAGTACATCGAGCGCCTCGTGCGGCTCGCCGACCGGCATACCATCATCGAGCGCGGGCGTGTCGCCTGGCGCGGCACCTCGGCCGAGCTGGACGCCGACCGCAACCTCTGGCATCGCTATCTGGGCGTATGAGAGAACCGCTGCTCGACTTCGCCGGAAAGTGGCTGATCGTGGCCTTCTTTCTCCTGACGGGCGCCTTCAACGTGACGAAGGCCCGCATCGCCGACCACATCGAGCGCATGGCGGGCTTCCGCGTGCCGTTCCCGGCAGCAGCGTTCTGGATAGGCATCGCGATGCAGTTCACGGGCTGCGCGCTGATCATCGCCGAGTGGCACGCAGCCACCGGCGTCGGCCTCCTCATGATCTTCACCATCGCCGCTACGGCGATCTTCCACCGCTTCTGGCAGAAGACCGACCCGCAGCGCAACCTTTCGCGCATCACGCTGCTCGGCAACCTCGCGATCCTGGGCGCGCTCTGTCTCCTCCTGCAAAACATCCTGACCAAATAATTGGGGTCAGATCCACATTTGCGGACAATGAGGCAATTGCTCCCACAGTCCTGAAATGTTGATCTGACCCCATATATGGACTTTCGCTGGCCGAAGTCGCAGCAGGACATCGAGCGCATCCAGCGCGAGCGCATGNGCATCGCGGTAGAGCGCGCGATGCTCTCGCCGTTCTGGAAGAAGCGCTTGCCCAAGCTCGACCTCGATCGGGTGCATGAGCCGGAGGTCTGGCGACGCATCCCGGTGCTCACCAAGGAAGCGCTGCGGGAAATTCCGGCCGAGCGCTTTCACGACGAGTTCTGCATCGCGCCGCGCACGAAAGTCGTGGAGTACTGGCGCTCGGGCGGGACGACCGGCCGCCCGCTCTTCTACCCGCGCTCGGCCGAGGACATGGACGCGAACATCCGGGCCTTCGAGCGCGCCTGGGCGCTGGTCGGCGCCACCGCCGACGATTGCGCGCATGTGTCTTTCCCGCTCGGCGTGCATCCGGTGGCGCATCTCTATGCGCGCGCCGCGATCAACCTCGGCATCGGCACCGTCTGGTGCGGGGCCGGCAGCAACACTGCATCGGAGGCGCAGCTCGAGCTCATCGAGCAGCTGAAGCCGACGGTCTGGATCGGCATGGCAAGCTATGGGCTTCACCTCGCGAACCTGGCGGAGACCAAAGGCATAGACCTCGCCGGATCGACGGTGAAGAAGCTCGTGGTGGCCGCCGAGCCCCTCTCGCCGGTGAAGCGCGAGAAGCTCGAGCGCGCCTGGGGCGCGCAGGTCTTCGACCATTTCGGCATGACCGAGGCGGCGATCGTCTCGGGCGAAAGCCTCGAGCACCAGGGCCTGCACGCCTTCACCGACCTGTGGCACCTTGAAGTGCTCGACGACAAGGGCGAGCCGGTGCCGGAGGGCGAAGTGGGCTCGCTCGTCGTCACGGCGCTCTGGTCGAACACCATGACGCCGTTCCTGCGCTGGAGCTCGGGCGACCTGGTCTCGCTCACGCCTTCAGCGGGCGGAAAGCATCCCTGGTCCATATTCCCCTTGATGCGACACGCGCGCCGCACGGTGGGCTTCTTCAAGGTCCGCGAGGCGTCAACATCAACCACGCGGAGCTGGAAGACGCCATGTTTCGCGAGGCGGCCGTGGTGGATTTCCGCGCCGAGGTGACGAATGTCGGCGATAACGACATCCTCAACCTCCATGTCGAGACCCGCACCGGCGGCGCCGAGCGCATCGTGGAAATGATCCGCAAGGCCTTCCACGTCACGCCGCAAGTGACGCTGCTCGCACGCGGCACGATCGCGAAGGAATTCGAAGCCAACGTCAAGGCGCCGCGCTTCGTGGACCGGAGAGGATGATGAGAGCCTTACTGACATTGCTGCTGGCGCTCGCGCTGCCGCTCCATGCGCAAGACTATCCGACGAAGAGCGTGCGGCTCATCGCCGCCGCGGCGCCGGGCGGCAATCCGGATGTGCTCGCGCGCATGCTCGCCGCCAGGCTCTCCGACAGCTTCGGCCGCCCATTCGTGGTCGAGAACGTGCCCGGCGCGGGCGGTGTGGTCGCCGCCGAGCAAGTGGCGCGCGCGAACCCGGACGGCCACGTCCTGATGCTCGGCGACTCGGGCGCGCTCGCGATCAATCCCGCGATCAACGCCAGGCTCACTTACCAGCCGCTGCGCGATTTCACGCTGATCACGGCGCTCGCGGCCGTCCCGACCGTTTTTGTCGCACCGTCGAGCGTGCCGGCCAACACGCTGGCCGAGTTCGTGGCGCTGGCGAAGTCCAAGCCGGGCGCATTGAGCTACGGCTCGGCGGGCAATGGCTCGGTGCATCACCTGACGATGGCCGTGTTTGCCGCGCGTGCCGGCATCGACCTGCTGCATGTGCCGTACAAAGGCGGCACCGCGCTCGTCGCCGCGCTCCTCGGCGGCGAAGTGCAGGCCGGCTGGTCGGGCATCCCGAACGTCGCGCCGCACATCAAGTCGGGCAAGCTGAAGGTTTACGCGATCAGCACCTCGCACCGCTCCGCGAGCCTGCCCGACGTGCCGACGGCCATCGAGCAGGGCTACGCGGGCTTCGACATCGCTACCGTCATCGGCCTGCAGGCGCCGGCCGGCGCGCCGCGCGAGGTCGTGGCACGGCTGCAATCGGCGGTGGCGAAGATCATGCGCGAACGCGAAATCGCCGAGCGCATGGCAAACCTGGGCATGGAGCTGATGGAGAACGGCACCGAGCACTACGTGCGCTTCGTAAAAGACGACATGGAGCGCTACGCGCAGGCGGTGAAGGCCGCCGGCGTGCGCCAGGACTGATGGCTTCCCTCGATCGCATCCGCACCGACGTGGTCGGCAGCCTGCTGCGCCCGGCCCGCTGGAAGGAGGCGCGCCAGCTCCTCGATGCGGGCACGCTATCCGCCGCGGAGTTCGCGCGCATCGAGCTCGATTGCGTGCGCGGCCACGTGGCACTGCAGGAATCGCTCGGTCTCGACGTCGTCACCGACGGCGAGCTCAGCCGGCTCAACTTCCAGGACAGCTTCGGCCTGGCGGTGAGCGGTTATGACGTGGGAAAAGAAACCCTGACCACCCATGAACGCCGGGTCGCTGGGGGCACCGCCCACGCGCGCTTCGACATGCCGGATCTCGCGGCGGCCGGCACGCCGGTCGTGCATCGGCGCCCCGTGGTGCAGAAATTGGCGCTGGAGCGCAACGTCCCACTCGAGGAATACCGCCGCGCGGCGCCACTCTCGGCGAAGCCGGTCAAGGTATCCCTCATCGGTCCGGACCGCATCCAGCAGCGCTTCGATTTTGAAAAGTCCCGCAACGTGTACGGCAGCGTCGACGGCTTTCTCGACGACGTGGTGTCGATCCAGCGCCGCATGATCCAGGAGCTGGTGGATGCGGGTTGCCGCTATGTGCACATCGATGAGCCGGGCTACACGGCTTACGTCGACGAGGGGTCGATGGAAGCGATGAGAAAGCGCGGCGAGGACCCGATGCAGAACTTCGCGCGCTCGCTGCGCGCGAACGCAAAGCTGGTGGCCGGGTTTCCCGGGGTGACGTTCGGCATCCATCTGTGCCGCGGCAACCAGCGCAGCATGTGGCACCGCGAAGGCAGCTATGACGCGATCGCCGAGCGGCTTTTCAACGAGCTGCCCTACCAGCGGTTCCTGCTCGAGTACGACAGCGCGCGCGCCGGCAGCTTCGCGCCGCTGCGCTTCGTGCCGAAGGACAAGGTGGTGGTGCTCGGCCTGGTGAGCACCAAGGTGCCCGATCTCGAATCGGCGGATGCGCTCGCGCGCCGCATCGAGGAGGCTACGCGGTACGTGCCGCTCGAGTGCCTCGCCATCAGCCCGCAGTGCGGGTTCGGCTCCGATGTGGTCGGCAACCTGGTGAGCGAGGACGATCAGCGTCGCAAGCTCGCGCGCGTCGTCGAAGTGGCGAGAAAGGTGTGGCAATGAACGAGAAGCTACGCATAGGACTTTTCGACTGGGTCGAGGCCTCCGGCACGCGCTCGCCAGCCGAGGTGTACGCGCACAAGCTCGCGCTCGCCGAAACGGCCGACAAGATGGGACTGCACGCCTATCTCCTCGCCGAGCACCAAGGCACGCCGCTCTCGATCGACGCGAGTCCGAGCGTGCTGCTTTCGGCGATGTTCCAGCGCACCAAGCGCCTGCGCCTGGGCGCGCTCACGTTCTGCCTGCCCTGGTACGACGCGTACCGCTTCTACAACGAGGTCTGCATGCTCGACCAGCTCTCCGGCGGGCGCCTGGAGCTCGGTGTGGGGCGCGGCGTGTCGCCGATCGAGTCGCAGATCTTCGGCATGCAGAACGTCGAGCATTCCCGTGAGAAGTACCGCGAGACGCTGGAAGTGTTCTTCGCCGCCTGCAAGAGCGATGTGCTGAACTACAGCGGGAAACACTGCCAGTACAAGGACGTCGAGCTGCACGTGAAGCCGGCGCAGAAGCCGTATCCGCCGCTCTGGTTCCCGAGCTCGAACAAGGAATCGGTCGAGTTCACCGCAAAGCACGGCTACCACACGGCCTTCCTGGGACCGCTCGCACAGTGCAAGCCGCACTTCGACCTCTATCGCAAGCTCTGGCAGGAGCATCGCCAGGACCCCGGCCGGCACAACGCGCACGTGCCGACGCCTTACCTCGCGAAGACGCAGCACCTGGTCGTCGCCCGCAACGACGACGAGGCCGAGGAGATCGGGCTCAGGGCGTACGAGAAGTGGGCCTCCCACATCCATCACCTGACGCGCAAGCTCGGCCGTCCCGACGTCCACAAGAACGATCCGTATTCGGCGGATTCCGCGCACCGCCTGATTACCGGCAGCCCGCGCGTGGTGCTCGACAAGCTGCAGGAGGTGCTCGAGGCGACGAGCGCCAACTACCTGCTGTGCGTCTTCTCGTACGGCGACATGGCCCCCGAGCATGCGATGCGATCGCTCGAGCTGTTCCACGCCGAGGTGATGCCGCGGCTGTAGCAAGGCAACGCACGCGAAATCAGGGCCGCGGCGACAAGATGACACCGGGTGCGGCGATACCGCGCCGCGCGAGGCACGCGCAGAATTCATTTCCAGAGCATGGGCAAAAAAGAGGGCAGGCCCGCTAGACCTGCCCTCCGGTACGACCCAGGCTTTGGCGAATCAGACGGCGACTACACCGAGTTTGGCGCTCTCTCGGAGGCGCTGGTAACTTCGTGACGGCCGCTCATCCAGTCCTGTGTAGGTGACGTCCTACACAGGTCGGCATCTTCCGACCCGGCCCTTTACGAAGCTACGTCACCGAGCGGCTACACCGTAGTCCGTCCGGCACTGACGCATTGCGTCACTTCAGGCGCTTCATCGCTCCGTCGTAGTACGAAAGGTCGACGTAACGCTCTGCCGCGGGAGGCTTTCCGCCCCAGCTGCCTTCGACCTCGGCGCGCAACGCGAGCACGCTGCGGAAACCCGCCATGTCGAAGCGCGCGTCGGGCGCGAGGCCGAACTTCGGGTCGCTCATCAGCTGCCAGGTCTGCGCCGCCGTGTCGGTGCTCACTTTGAGCCGCTCCGCCAGGATCTTCACCGCGGCGTCCTTGTTCGCCGGCGACAGGGCCCACCGCGTACCTTCGATCAGGCCGGCGATGTAGCGCTCGAGCGTGTCGCGATTCGCCTGCCCCCAGCGGCGCAGGACGAAGGTGCCGTTCGCCTGGTAGGGACCGATCAGGTCGGTGGCGCGGCCGAGGCTCTTCAGGCCGGACGCCTTGGCGTCGAGCGAGAACGGCAGGTTCAGCATCGCGCCCTTGTTGTCCTTGTTCTCCTTCATGCCGCGCAGGCGCAGGGACGTGCCGCCGATCGGGTTCAGCTGGTAGTCGACATTTTCCTTGAGCCCGTTCAGCAGCAGGATTTTCTTCAGCTGCAGCGCGTACGCCGTGTTCAGGGCGTCGACGAGCATCGTGCGGCCCTTCAGGTCGGCGACGCGATGGATGTCGGGCTGCACGATCAGCTCGTTCATGCTGCTGTCGCCGCCCGTGACGATGACGACGTCCTCTTTCGCGAGCTCGACCATCGCCACTGCGTTGTCGACCGCCGCCTGCGCGATCTCGAACTCGCCTTTGGCGAGGCCGGCGCGCTGCTCGTCGGAGTTGGATGTAAAGAGTATGTCGACCTTGAGGCCGTGGCGCTGGAATATCCCCTGCGAGGCCGCTGTGAGGGCCGGCAGCGCCTGCGCGCCGGGAAACATCTTCACCTTGACGCTGGTCTGGGCGAAACCGACGCCGGAAAAAATACCCAAAAGCAAAAAGATGTGACGCATGCGATATGCCTCCTCCGCGGTGGGCCGCTAGATTAGATCGACCCCGCACGGAGGAGTCAAAAATGACCAAAAAATCACATGCCTTGCTTGCCTGCAGCGCGGTAGCGGCCTTCGCCGCATCGCTCGCGCACGCCGCCGCTGATCTGGTCATCGGCAACGTGGCGTCGCTGACCAATCCCACCGCCAAGGAGAACTCAGCCAACCTCACGCTCGGCTACAGGATGTACTTCGAGGAGGTGAACCGGCGCGGCGGCGTGCACGGCCGCAAGGTGCGGCTGCTCAACAAGGACGATGGCGTGGTGGCCGACCGGATGGTGGCCGCGACGGAGGAGCTGATTGCCGATCCGCAGGTGATCGCGCTGGCGGGCTATCTCAACACCGCCGGCCTCGTCGAGATCACCAAGCGCAAGCTCCTCGTCGAGAAGGGCATCGCCATGATCGCCCCCATCGGCCCGTTCAATGCGCCGAACTTCTATCCGATGCGCCCCGGCTACAACGAGGAGGCGGAGAAGCTCCTGCAGGAGGCGCGCGAGACGCAGAAGAAGCGCGTGGCGATGGTCTATTACAACCAGGCGTTCGGGCCCTCCGTCTTCGCGCACGCGCAGGAGATCGCTAACAAGACCGGCGTCGAGATCGTCGCCACCGCGAGCTTCGAGACGGCACCCGACAAGATGCTGCCCGGCATCCGCACCGCCGCCGGCGAGCTCGCCAAGGCGGAGCCCGACGCCGTCATCGTCATCGCCGCCGGCGCCGGCGCGTTCAACTTCGTCAAGGAGTTCCGCCAGACCGCGAGCGGTTCGGCACAGCTCTACGCCCTTTCACCCGCGGATTCGTTCGGCTTCGTGAAAGTGGCCGGGCTCGAGGCCGCGCGCGGCGTGGTCATCTCGCAGGCGATCCCGTATCCCGGACACCGCGCGCTCTCCGTCGTGCGCGATTACCAGCGGCTCATGAAGCAGGATGCGCCGGACAAGCCGCTCTCGTTCTACAGCCTGGAAGGCCTGATGGGCGCGAAGATAGTGGTGGAGGCGCTGCGCCGCGCCGGACCCAATCCCACGCGCGCCAAGGTGATCGCGGCCCTCAACACCATGAAGGACTATGACCTCGGCGACTTCACCGTCAGCTACACGCCGGGCGTGCGGGCCGGGTCCAAGGTGGTGGACCTGACGATCATCGGCCGCGACGGCTCCTTGTACAGATAGTTGCAAACGCACATAAGTTAGGAGTACGTTGGCGGCTGTGGCGGCCGCCTTCGACCTCGATAGTCACGTCTTCTACTGGCTCACGCAGGTCATCGGCGCGCGCGACCGCGAGCTGACGCAGGGCCTGCGGGAATTCGGGCTGCGCGTGCCCGAATGGCGCGCCCTCGCCGCCCTCTACGCGCGCCAGCGCTGCACGATGTCGGAGCTCGCCGACCTCGCGACGATCGATCGCACCACGCTGACACGCACGATCGACCGCATGCAGGACGCGGGCTGGCTCTCGCGCCTTGCCGACAGCGACGACATGCGCGTGACGCGCCTCGCGCTGACGGCCTCCGGGCGCAAGCTGTTCGAGAAAGTATGGCCGGCCGTGCAGCGCCTGAACGAGCTCGCCCTCGCCGGATTGCCGAAGGCCGAGATCCAGCAGCTGCACAAGACCTTGGAGCGCATGCGCGCCAACCTGGAAGACTACGTATCCGTTGGAGGAGAAACCCATGCTTCGTGAAGCCATTCCTGAAATCAGCAAGATGGTGGAGCCCGACCGCGTACGCCGGGAGGCATACACCAGCGCCGAAATCTTCGACCTGGAGATGCAGCGCATCCACGAGCGCGTGTGGATCTACTGCGGGCACGAAACGCAGGTGCCGAAGGCCGGCGACTACTACACCGTGCAGATCGGCCGCCAGCCGATGATCATGGTGCGCGGCGCCGACGGCAAGATCCGCGTGCTCTACAACCGCTGCCCGCACCGCGGCAACATGATCGCCGGCGACCGCAAGGGCAACACCGGCGAGTTCTTCCGCTGCTCCTACCACGCGTGGCAGTTCCACCTCGACGGCAAGCTGAAGAACATCCCGATGATGGAGTCGGGTTACGCGGGCACCCGCTACGAGAACGACAAGTCGGACTGCAACATCAAGCATGCGGCGCGCGTTGAGAATTACCGCGGCTTCGTCTTTGCCAGCCTCGCCGCCGACGGTCCGACGCTGAAGGAGTTCCTCGGCAAGGCCATCGTCGCATTCGACGACATGTGCGACCGCGCGCCGGAGGGCGAGGTCGAGGTGGTGCCGAATTGCTTCCGCGTCATCCAGCATTCGAACTGGAAGCTGTTCATGGAGAACCAGATCGACGCGCTGCATCCGTCCGTGACGCACCAGTCCACGGGCCGCGCCGCGCACGAAGTGGAGAAGGACATCGCGAAGAAGGCGAAGGCCGGCGAAGCTCTGTCGTACCACATGCTTTCGGCGTTCGCCACGGTGACCATCGACAAGTGGGACAACTTCCAGACCATCAACTACCCCTACGGACACTGCATCCTCACCGGCTACATGGGCCTGCGGCCGCAGGACCCGGACACCCTCGCGTACGACAAGATCATGATCCAGAAGTACGGGCAGAAGCGCTTCGAGGAGATCGTCGGCGTCAACATCCACCATGTGCTCGTCTATCCGGGGCTCTCCGTGCAATCGCCGCTGCAACAGCTGCGTGCAGTGCGTCCGCTGGGCGTGGACCGCACCCTCACCGAGATCTGGCATTTTCGTCTCAAGGGCGCGCCGGAGGCCATCTACCGCCGCTCGCTCGCCTACTACAACCTGGTGAACTCGCCGGCCACGCTGATCAATGCCGACGACCTGGAAAATTTCTGGAAATGCCACCAGGGCCTCGCCTCGGACGGCGGCGACTGGGTGAACTTCGCGCGCCACCACGGGCACGACATCGAGAAGCCGGGCGAGGTGTCGAGCGCGCCGAACATGGGGACATCGGAGGCGCCGATGCGCAACCAGATGAAGGCATGGGCGGAGTACATGCGTGGCTGACCTCGAGCTGCAGCACCAGGTCGAGCAATTCCTCTACCGCCAGGCGGAGATCCTCGACGCCAAGGACTGGCAGGGCTGGATCGACCTCTTCACGCCCGACGGCATCTACTGGATGCCGCCCGAGCCCTCGTACAAGACCTGGGACGGGATGCCGGCGATCTTCGCCGAGGACAAGAACCTGATGACGGTGCGCATGAAGCGCGTGCTGCACCCGGACGCGTGGTCGCAGCGGCCGCTGTGGGAGACCAACCACGTGGTTTCCAACGTGATCATCGAGAAAGCGAGCGACGAGGCGATCGTCGCGCGCTCGCGCTTCCACATGATGGAGCTGCGCCGCGACGACGTACGGCACTTCGCCGGCTCCTATCGCCACGAGCTCAAGCGCACCAAGGACGGATTGCGCATCAAGCTCCAGCGCGTGGACATGACCAATGCGCAGGCCGCGTACGACTATGTGCTGCAGGTCTGGGTCTAGTAAAGTGCCGGCATGGGGGAACAGCTCGAGAGGGAAACCACGGTCGTGTTCGCCGACGTCCTCGGCGGCGCCGACCTGATCGCAAGAGCGGGCGACTCTGCGGCAGTGGCCGCGCTCGGCGCCTGCATCGCCCACCTGAAGAACGCCGCGGAGGGCTGCGGCGCGCGCGTCATCAACCGCTCCGCCGACAAGCTGATGATCCTGCTGCCGACGCCGGACGCCGCCGCCGATGCCGCGGCCGCCATGCACGGCGCGATGGAAACGCTGCCGCAGGTCGCCGATACCCGCCTTGCCCTCGGCGTCGGCTTTCACCACGGCCCCGTGACCCAGAAGGACAACGAGGTGTGGGGCGACACCGTGAACCTGGCGGCCCAGCTCGTCGAGCAGGCGGCGAGCGGCCAGATCATCACCACGCGGGAGACGGCGTCGCACCTTTCGCCGCTCTACCGCGCGTGGATGCGCAAGCTCTACTCGATCGACATCAAGGGCCGCTCGGGGCAAGTGGCGCTCTGCGAGCTGGTCTGGCGCGCGGACGACAACGCCACGCTGTTCGCCAAGAACCGCAACACGCGCCTGGCGGCCACCACGCTGACCGTGGTGTACCGCGACACCACCATCCAGCGGCGCCGCGACCGCGACTCCGTCACCATCGGACGCGACGCAAACTGCGGCATCACCATCGCCGACGACCAGGCCTCGCGCCTGCACTGCACGATCGAGCGCCGGCAGGACAAGTGGTTCCTGATCGACCACAGCACCAACGGCACTTATGTCAGCGTGGACGGCTCGGAAGAAGTGCTGGTGCAGCGCGAGGAGTTCACCTTGACCGGCCGCGGCCGCATTGCCTGCGGACAGCCGTCGGTGTCGACGACCGAAATCGTCAGCTTCACCGTCGAATAAGGAAGTTGGTCTCCGTGGCGAGATTTGAACTCGCGACCCCTACCACCCCAAGGTAGTGCGCTACCAGGCTGCGCTACACGGAGAAGAGGCGAATTTTACCGCTGCAGCTGGTCGAGCAGCGCGCGTAGTTCCCGCTTGATCGCCGCGAGGTCGGCACCGCCGGACGCTGGCGTGGGCGCGCGGCCGCCGTTGCTGCGTACCGGCGCCTCTGCCTTCTCTTCGGCGGCGTGGCCGTTTTCGATGCGCGCGTTGTCGAGGCGGTTGCGGGCGCCGCTGATCGTGAAGCCCTCCTCGTAGAGCAGCTCGCGGATGCGGCGGATCAGCAGCACTTCATGATGCTGGTAGTAGCGACGGTTGCCCCGGCGCTTCACGGGCTTGAGCTGCGTGAACTCCTGCTCCCAATAGCGGAGCACGTGCGGCTTCACCCCGCAGAGATCGCTCACCTCACCGATGGTGAAGTAGCGC
>C688J18823_10002009_pt1 | contig 12719 bp, 11 predicted proteins | sample HopSoiMetagenom1_FD_18823 | JGI IMG/M metagenome (IMG submission 18823)
CGGTGCACGTGCTTCCCGCCACATCACCGATCCGGCCTGATCCGGCGCAGGCGAAGACCTTCGGCACGATTGCGTTTGGAACCGGAGAGAAGCCGAGCGCGGACTCGCCGAAGTCTCCCGCCCGGCCGGTCGCCACCGCCCCGTCAGCCACCGTCGATGCGTCGCTGCTCGATGACTTCGTCGTGACCGGAAAAACGGGCGGTTACCAGAACACGACCGACTTCCTCCAGTTCATTCGTAACGCGGAAGCTGGAATCGAGCCGCGAGGCATGTTCGAAGGCCGCGGGCCGCTGGCAATCCTGCTGCTCGTCTTGATCGGCGGCCTTGCGCTGAATCTCACGCCCTGCGTGCTGCCCATGATTCCGATCAACCTCGCGATCATTGGAGCCGGTGCGCAGGCGCAGTCCCGAGGACGCGGCTTTCTGCTCGGAACCGCCTATGGCGCGGCGATGGCCTTCGTCTATGGCGTCCTCGGCGTCGTTGTGATTCTGACGGCCGGAACCTTCGGCACGATTAATTCTTCCCCCTGGTTCAATCTCGGAATCGCTGCGCTGTTTGTCGTGCTCGGCCTCGCCATGTTCGATCTGTTAATCATCGACTTCTCGAAATATTCGACACGCTTCGGCGGCAGCGGCGCACGCGGTAGCGTGATGCTCGCCTTCAGCATGGGCGCAATCGCGGCGCTGCTTGCTGGTGCGTGTGTGGCGCCGGTTGTCATTCAGGTCGTACTGTTCGCGAGCAACCTCTATTCAAACGGCACCAGGGTCGCGTTGGCGCTTCCATTCTTCCTGGGCATCGGCATGGCGATTCCCTGGCCCATCGCCGGGGCCGGCATCTCGGCACTACCCAAACCCGGGCAATGGATGGTGCGGGTCAAGCAGGCGTTCGGCGTGTTCATCCTGATCACCGCGGCATATTACGCATACGAAGGGTATTCAATCCTGTCCAACCGCTGGGTCGATCCGACCGCGGTCGCCTCTTCGGTCGAGGAACAGGTGAAGTCAGGGTGGCATTCGTCGCTTGCCGAGGGTCTGGCGGTCGCAACGCGCGAAAAGAAACCGGTGTTGATCGACGCATGGGCCACGTGGTGCAAGAACTGCCTCACGATGGACAAGACCACGCTGGCGAGCGACGATGTGAAACGGGCACTGTCTGGTTACGTGAAGATCAAGTTCCGCGCGGAAGATCCTGATGAGTCGCCAGCAAAAGAGGTCCTCCAGCGGATGTCAGCCACCGGCCTGCCGGCTTACGCGATTCTGAAGCCGAAAAACTAATCTTCCTCTCTGCGCGCGCGCAGGTCGCGGCCGATGTGCGCGCGGCCGACCAGTGCGTCTCCGGACTGACGAGTCACGCGAACCTTGAGCGCGGCTGGCACGATCCGGACCTCGATACGGTCCCGCTCGACTCCAGGTTCACCGTCCACGTGAAACTCCATCGGCCCATCGGTCTCGATAACGGCTTGGACGACGCGCCTGGTGGTGACGCTTCGGGCCCGATGGACGGTTCCCATCGCAAGGTGGCGCGCATCCCAGAACCGCGCGAGCATCGGTCGGTATTCGACCAGCGTCGCGTCGAGCCGTCCGTCGTCGAGTTCCGCGAGCGGCGCGATCCGCGCGCCAATGCCGTACTCGCGGCCGTTGGCAAATGCGATGAGAAAGGCGCGCACTCGCTGACGATCGCCATCGAGAGTGAGGACATACTCGAGAGCTTCGTAGCGACAACCCTCGCGAATGCCAATAGCAACATAAGGCCAGGCACCGCGCCGGCCAGCACCGCGCTCGTTGAACAGTCGCGCCACCCGTGCGTCGAAGCCGACGCCCGCAATGTTGAAGAAAGGGCGGTCGGCCATGATCCCCGCGTCGATCGTACGCGTCGCACCGTCGAAGGCCAGTGCCAGCGCGGCGTCGGGATCGCGGGGAGTACCAAGGGCAGCCGCGAGACCATTTCCCGATCCTGACGGAATGAGCGCGAGGGCGGTCGACGATCCGATCAGCGCACCGCCCGCTTCGTTGATCGTGCCGTCGCCGCCCCACACGATCACAAGATCGGTATTCGCCGCCGCGCTCGCGGCGGCAAGCTCGCGTGCGTGACCGGCGGATTTCGTCAGATGAATCTCTGCCGACAACCCTCGACGGCCGGTTTCATCTCTGATCGACGCAATTCGTCGTTCGGCTACTGAGGGATCAGCACCCGCACCAGAAACAGGATTGATGATCGCAACGATCGACAACACGCCTCCGCGTTTTTGCAGCGCGCGCCGCGCGAGAACCTTGCTATAGTAGCGTCACATCATCACCGTCATGAAAAGTCTCGTGATACGTCTCATGCTTCTCGCAGTGTGCTTCATCGCGAGCGGCATCGCGGTGTACTTCGTGTGGACGAGCGAGACGTACACACGCCAAAGCGCAGAGGGTGTTCGGGCTTTCGACCAAGCTGCCCACGAAGCGGAGCGAGCAGTACTCGATGTCCGCGCGGCGCAGCACGCCTACGTCGCCGCAGGCCAGGATGCACAACCCTGGATCACGAAAGCTGCCGCATCCGTCACCATCGTGAAGGCGCAACTCGATTACCTCCGGGCTCACGCCGCCTCACAGCAAGCGCAGAACGCGATCGACAATGCAGCAAGCGCGCTCCAGGACTTCGATCAGATTGACCGGCGCGCGCGTGATTACGTTCGGAACGGCCAGCCGCTACTCGCCTCGGACGCGATCTTCGCGGACGGCAGCGAGAGTACGTCGGCGATTGCCGGCTCAGTCGAGGCGGCACGAGCGGCAGAGGCCGCCGTCCACGCCGACGAGCAGGCGGTAACCCGACGAGCAGAGGCTGTGGCGATCGCAGCGGCCGCAGTCGTCGTCCTTGTCACGATTCTTCTTTTTGCTTTTTCGACCACAGCCCGCACGCGTGAGGCGGACGCAGGAAGTGTCGCCGATGGCGATACGCGGATGATGCCGATGAACGGGGCTGACTGGCTGCGGCCCGGCGACGGCGCCGCGGCGCCTGCACGCACGGAGGCCGCGAGCAAACCTGCGGCATCTTCGAACATCAATTTCGCCGCCGTCGCGTCGGTCTGCGGGGATCTCGCCCGCGTGATGGACACGCACGCACTGCCGCCGCTGCTCGGCCGGGCCGCAGATCTGCTCGATGCTCCAGGGATCGTTCTGTGGATTGCCGACCCGGACGGCCGCGAGCTCAGCCCGATCGTGACGCACGGGTACTCACAATCGATGGTGCTGCGTCTCGGCACCATCCTGCGCGACGACGAGAACGCCACGGCCGCTGCGCTTCGCACCTCACTGCTTCAAACAGTAGATACCGACGCCGTATCGAACGGCGCCATTGCGGCGCCGCTCGTCACTCCAACCGGGTGTGTGGGGATCATGGCTGCAGAAGTACGGCACCATGGTGAAAAGGATCCGGCGAAGCTTGCGGCCGCTTCAATCATTGCCGCTCAGCTGGCAACGCTGGTCGGCCCGCCCTCGACACGCGCCCAGGCTCGGGCCGACGCCGTCTAACATCACCTAGACAATCGCGTGTGCCGTGCGATGCGGTCGCGCCGCGTCTGCCTTGCCTTTCAGCGTCAACGACTTCTTGTCGCGCATCACTCCGACCGTGAACTCGTCGCCGTTCTCCAGCCGTTGCATCCGGCGGCGCAAGTCGGATGGCGTCGTCACCTCGGCACCATTGAATGAAGTAATTACGTCGCCCGCCTTGATGCCGGCTTTTGACGCGGCCGAATCGTCGGCAACCGATGTTACGAGCACACCGTCCTTGGTCCCGAAATACTCGGCGAGCTGCGCCGACAGGTCTCCTACCGTGATGCCAAGGCTGGTATTGGAGCGCCAGATGAAGGTATCGCCGTCGGGGAACCCAGGCGGCACCGGTGCCTTGGGAGCGGCGGGGGGCGGCGGCGGCGCTGCGGGCCGGGGTATGTCGAACGAGAAGTCTCTCGCGAAATCGCGAAACACGCTGAACTCGTTTCCGTCGGCATAGACACTGAACGCGCCGCTCTCGCGAGGCTCGACGGTCGCTGCGACATGCTGCCCATCGCGCATCACCCCCGCCTGGATTCGGCGCCCGGCCGGGGTTTCCTGCACGAGCCGCGTGAACTGACGCACGCTCCGAACGCGCTCTCCGTCGAATTCAACGACGACGTCTCCTTTCTTGAGCCCAGCTTTCGCCGCGGGACTATCTGCGGCGACATCTTCAATCAAGACGCCGGTGAGCGATGGCAGCTTACTCGTCTTCGTATCCGCCTCGTCCACGTCACGAACCGTGACGCCAATCTGGCTGCCACGACCAGCGAGGATTTCCAGTGCGCGCGGGGCGCGTGCCGCCGCCGCTTGCGCGTGCACCGCCGGCAAAAATGCCGATCCGGTGCTCACGGCGCCAAACAATGCCGCCGTTATGGCGGTCCCTTTCCACATATCCATATGCAGCCTCCGGCCAGATCGATCGCGGCAAATTCCGCCAGAACCCTGTAGAAAGTGCTCCGAACTTCCGAAAAGTGAGACGTGGCCCTCCCGAAAAAGGTTGTGCCTTCGGCACTCGACCGGATCACCCGGTCCGGCCGATGGGCCGGAGGCTGCACGAGGGACGATTCTCCGCAATGATCCTCATATCCACCGCGATTCTTGGTCTGACCCTGCTCGTGCCGCAGCAGGCGCCGGATTCCCGGGCCGAAGCCGAACGATTGGCAAATTCGGGCTCGTATGACGCCGCCTTGCGGCAGTTTCAGGCCCTTGCCGCGGCAAACCCGGACGACATCGACTCGCGGATGTGGATTGCTCGTCTCCACGCAAAAATGGGCCATCCTGAGCATGCGGCGGAGGTCTATCGATCAATCCTGGCGACACAACCCGAGAATGTCGAAGCGTTGACCGGCCTCGGAAACGCACTCGTCAGCGTCGGGCGGCTCGGCGAGGCCAGCGAAGCACTCACACACGCGGAGAAAATAGCGGGCGATCGGCCGGAGGTCCTTGCCGCTCAGGGACGATTACACGCAAAGGCCAATCGGACGACGCTTGCCCTGGCGTACTACACCCGGGCGCTGACGCTCGATCCAGGGAACAAGGCCGTCCGCGCCGAAGCGGATGCGCTTCGTGCGGCGCGGGCGCATCGGCTGGAGCTGGATTACGACTTTCAACACACCGATCAGGATGTCGACGATTCGCACGTGGGCACATTCGCCCTGAATGCTCGACTGAGTGATGCCGTGCGCATCGTCGGCGAGGGACAGGTGGAACGTCTGTTCGGCGTGGACGACCAGCGGGCCGGCGTGGGGTTCGAATTCGCGTTGTCACGCAACACGCGATTGACCGTCGGCGGGCTTGGAGGATTCGATCCGGTTTACCTCCCCGATTCCGATTTCTACGGCGACTTGACCGTTGATGGACGACGGGCCAGCTTCGGCGTGCTGGTGCGTCGCGCGTCATTCCAGGACAGCGATTTCTGGATCGCCGGGCCGGAACTCACAGTAAAGCTCTCGCAGAGCGCCGACGCATCGCTCGCCTACTATCACGGTAATGCGACGCCAGTCGGTCTCCCCGAGGTGGGAACCGACACCGTGGCGATTCGTCTCGGCGGGTGGGTGACGAAAGGATTTCGTCTTGGCGCGGGATACACCCACGGGATCGATCGCCTGGACTGGCTGACCGCCGATCGCATCGCCTTCGAATCCGACACCTTCGCCCTGCGCGGCACGTTCCTGTTCACTCCGTTCGTGAGCCTTGAAATCGGATACGACTTCCANACGCGGCCAGCCGATGTCCAGGTCCAGCGCGCTCGCGCCGGACTGGTGTACCGGTTTTAAGACTGTTCCGCGGTGGCTTTTAGTGGTCACACGTCCCCGGCGTGGGACGCTCCTCCCTCGGAGCACTGACGTTTTCCCCTGAAAATCTGTGGCGCCGCGCGGGCACAGCCTTTGGATTCAACTCAGGCGTCGCGCGGAATCAACGGGGTGCGTAACTCAGGCAGGCGCTGGCATCGCCGCATCCCGTCGCAAGTCAGGCCGATTCCGCGCGGCATTGAACCCGGAGGTTTGAGCATGGCTCGATTCGCCCGTTTGGCTGCGGTTCTCGGCTTTGCGGCGGTGTTGTCTGGCTGCGCCTTGCACTCGCCAAGTGTCGCAGAGCTGAAGTACAACCCCGGACGCTATCAGAACAAGACGGTCTACTTGAATGGCGTGGTCACCAGTTCGTGGGGGGTCCCGATGATGCCGTTCAAGGTTTACAAGATAGACGACGGGACGGGTGAGTTGACGGTCCTGTCGCAGAACGGCCATACGCCCACCAAAGGTGCTCGCGTCCGGGTGAAAGGGCGCGTCAACGATGTCGCGACGTTCGGCGGCTCAGCCGTCGGTCTTCACCTGGAGCAGACGGGAATTTCCTTCGATCGCTGACCGCAGTCGTCGAAAGGCGAGGTCGCGGGACCTCGCCTTCTCTATGCAGTGATGCGAACCGCCACCGCCGTCATGTCGTCGTTCGGCGGCGTCTCGCCGCGCCAGTCCGACACCGCCGCAAAAATTCCCTCGACCACGTTACTCGCCGGTTGATCGCGCAGACGCGCGACCACATCGATCAGCCGTGACGCCGTGAATTCCTGCCCCTGCGCGTCCATCGCTTCGAACACACCGTCCGTGCAGAGCACGAAGAGGTCGCCGGCATGCAGCGCGAACGTGACTTCGTCGTACGTCGTGCCTTGAAACGATCCGAGCGGGACGCCCGGCAGCTCAATCTGGGCAACCCCCTCGGCCGAGCAGCGAATCGGGTACGGCAATCCTGAGTTGGCGAGTGTCAGCACGCGGCGCTTCAGATCGAACACCGTGTAGCACAGCGTGCAGTAATACTCCTCGAGGTGACGCTGATGGAGAATCGTGTTCACCGAAGACAGCACGCCGGATGGACTCGAGCGATCTGGAAGGTATCGACGGCGGAAGGTGCGCCCGCGTACGAGTTCTGCCGCGAAGGCGCTATAGAGCGCCGCCGGGACGCCTTTCCCCGACACATCTCCAACGGCGACCACCAGAGTGTAGGCTTCCGGCGACAGGTAGTCGTGAAAGTCGCCGCCCACTTCGCGCGCCGGCGCAAACGCCGCCGCAACATCAATCCCTTTGAGACGCTTGGGCGGACCGGCCGGCAATAACGCGGTTTGCACGCGTTGGGCGAAGCGGAGCTCCTTCTCGAGTCTCTCTTCGTTTGCACGGACCTCTTCATACAAACGCGCGTTCTCAATCGCCACCGCCGCCTGGCTGGCGAGCAGCGTGAGAATCTCAACGTCGCGCTTGCTGAACGCGTCGAGCTCCGGGCTCTCGAGATCCACCACGCCGATACAGCGATCCTTCAGCAGCATCGGAATGACCAGCTCGGACCGCACATCCGGCACCAGTTTGATATAGCGCGGATCCTGCGAAACGTCGGTGACCAGCACCGGTTCTTTGTGGAGCGCGGCGTAGCCGACGAGTCCTTCTCCCAATCGAACCCGCGGCACTTCCACTTTCTCGCCGTACTGCAGCGCCAGCTTCATCTCGAGTTCGCCACGCTCTTCGTTCAGCAGCAGGATGCCGAAGGTGCGATAGTCGATGACGCGCTTGGCCAGCTGCGCGATGCGGGAGAACAGCTCGTCCACATCGAGCACCGATGCGACATCCCGCCCGATCTCGGCCAGCGTCTCGAATGCTTCTGCGTCGTGCTTGCTACGCTCGAACAGTCGCGCGTTGACGAGGGCCACCGCAACATGCGCGCCGAACTGCCGCACGATCGCGACGTCGTCCAGGGTGAACTGATTGCGGTTGCGGCTCAGGATGTTCAACGCGCCAATCGGGCGCGACTTGTGGAGCAGCGGGACGACAATTTCTGAATTCATTCCCGCCACGAACTCCAGGTAGCGCGGGTCGTTGTGCAGATCGTTGACCAGAACCGGCTGCTCGGTTTCGACCGCCACACCGACGAGGCCCATGCCGGGCCGGAGACGAATTGGACGATCGCTCGGCGGATATCCGACCGCATAGGCAACCCGCAGCTCGCCTCTGCGCTCGTCCAGCAAATAGACGGCGAACGCTTCGAACGCGATGAGGCGCCCGATCAGTCTCGGGATCTGGCGCAGGAGATCGTCAAAGTCGAGGACGGCGGTGACCTGACGCCCCAAATCGAAGAGCGTCGTGACGAGTTCCTGTTCCGACGGCTTGGATTGCTCTCGCACACTCTGATCCGCTGGGGCCTCATCGGCTGGAAATGACTGGCTCACGTAGACGTGCTGTCCTTCCGATCGGGGGAATACAGATTATACTGCGCCGATGGACGGCTTCGGCTTCGCCGCTGAGGATGCGGCGAACATCGCTCAGTGAAATCCCATGGATCTGTCTTTACCTCTGGACTACAGCGCGATCGAACGGATTCTTCCCCACCGCTATCCCTTTCTGCTGGTCGATCGCATCACCGAGTTCGAGCTTGATAAACGTATCGTCGGCATCAAGAACGTGACGCTGAACGAACGGTATCTGTCTCATCAGCACGATGGAGACCCGGTTCTTCCGCCAACGATCCTGACCGAAGCCGTCGCCCAGGTTGGCGCGATCATGATTCTCGCGAAGCCGGAGAACCGTCAAAAATTGATCTACTTCATGGGCATCGAGCGGGTCAGGTACCGGCGTCCGGTGCACCCCGGAGATCAGGTCGTGATCGAAGCCGTCGTGCGGCGCCTGCGAAGCCGCATGGGTGTTCTTCGCGGTGTGGCGCGCGTGAACGGAGAGGTCGTCGTCGAAGGGACCATGACGTTCGCGCTGGGGCCGCGCAATGAAGGACCGCAGAGTACCGCTACCGCGCGACCATAACCACCATTCCGATCTTTACGCCCCGCGAGCTCCACGCCGCCCATTTCGCGTCCGGGTGATAGTAGCGCCAGGCATCGAGAAGCGCCGGCGTCAACACGAGCGCTCCAATCCATCGCTCGTCCAATCGCGAGGAGACCGCCATCCCTCGTGTGTCACGCTCGTCCGGCCCCGTCCTGGCGAGTGCGGCGCCGGAATACGCGACCGAGGCCAGCACGTTAAACGCAAACACCCCTTTGGTGAGCGGCGCCTGCTCGGACTTCAACTGCGGGCGCTTGCTGAGCAGAATCTCGTTCACCGAGTGCTGGACCCAGAACCCCGCCGACGAGATGACGAATTCCTCGTTGGCCGCGCGCCCACTGCGATGGGTAATTGCGAAGAACGGGATGCCGTGAAAATCAACCTTCTTCAAACCGGGCTTCTCCCCGTACGCCAAATCGGCGATCACGTGTCCCGTCTCGTGAGCTCCGAACGCTATCGCCGCGCCGGCCAGAAAGTGGAAGACTTGTTTCCCGGTGGACGTGGAGTCCGATGGTTGAGGTGGCTCGCCTGACTGCGCGAGGACGGTCGAACTCGACGCCAGGGTCAAGATCCAGAGAGCTGCCAGTCTCCAGGTGACGGTCCGGTTCAGGACGGTCATACGGCACAGCCGTTGCTGCTGCATCGACGCTGAGTCCGCGGCGCCGGGCGCCGCATAAAGGAGACGAACATGCTTGAGACAATCGCGATCATTCTCATCGTGCTGTGGCTGCTTGGAATGGTCAGCGGGTACACCCTTGGAAATTTCATTTACATCCTGCTGGTCGTGGCGATCGTGCTGTTCCTGGTGCGTTTGATCAGCGGCCGCCGCGTCTGACCGCCCGGACACAAAACGGGCCTTCGTCCTCAACTCACCACAGAGGGACAGAGGAAGACAGTGTTACCGTCGTTACCTCTGTGGTGAAAGATACCCACTCGGCGGACGACCGTCCACTCGTTCAGGTGGACGGCTCTGCCCGCGAATCCAGGCGTGCGGCAGACGTGGTCCGGCGGCCGCTCCATCGTACGATGCCGACGCCGCAAAAGACGAGGGCCGCGGCGACGGCCATTCGCGAGTCGAACGATTCGTGAAGAATCAGGACGCCGAGCGCCACCGCGATGATCGGATTGATGTAGGCGTAGAGCGACACGAACGAGACCGGAAGGTGTCGCAAGGCATACGTGTACGCGACGAACCCGCCGATTGCACCCACCGAGGATAAGTACACCAGCCACCAGAAGGTCTGATTGGTGAACGACAGGTGTGCCCATTCGCCGCGGAGCGTCCCGGCGGCAGTCATGAACACTCCGCCGGCGAGCATCTGACATGCGGTCGTTCCGAGGACGTGATCGGCGCGCGCGTGCCGTCGCGAATACGCCGACCCCAGCGACCAGCCGATCGAGGCCACCTGCAGCGCGACGACACCGGCGAGGAAGCCGGGGTGTTGGGAACCGTTCAGCGCCAGATCAGGCCAGACCAGCACCACGATTCCGCTGAACCCGACCACCAGACCAATGATGATGTTGGCGCGAAGCGGTTCGCCGTCGGGCAGGGCGGACTCGACGGCAGCCATCCAGAATGGATTCGAGGCCACGATCACCGCCGCAAGACCGCTCGGAACCCACTGCTCGGCGACGACAACCCCGCCGTTACCAAGTCCCAGCATCAAGAACCCGAGCAGCGCGATTCCACCCCACCTTTCGCGACCTGGTAATGATTCCCCGCTCGCCAGGACGTACGCCGCTAACACGGCTCCTGCAGACAGCCACCGAAACCCGCCCATCAGCATCGGCGGCATTGTCTCCAGACACACGCGGATGCCGAGATATGTGGTGCCCCATACGATGCAGACAGTGAGCCACGAAAGGTACGCGAGTCGGCGCTGACGCGCGGTTGCGGGCCTCATGTGCTCACACGAATCCAAATGGTCCTTTACCAAGCCACGAGCCGCCATCGACCGTGAGGATTTCTCCGGTGATGAAGCTGGCGTGATCGGAGACGAGGAAGATCACGGCGTCGGCGACATCCTCCGGCTTGCCCCACCGCTTGAGCGGGATCGCATCGGTGATTCGGCTCACGGCTTCCGGCGTATTCCAAAGCTGCTGCGCCGCACCGGGCGATTCAATCGGCCCTGGGGCGACGGCGTTGACGCGAACATTGTGCGGCGCCCATTCGACCGCGAGCGTGCGCGTCATCGACATCACGCCTGCTTTGGCGGCGGCGGAGTGCACGGTGCCGGCGCTGCCGGTCCACACGTAGTTGGCAAGAATCGAGACGATCGAACCACCACTGCCGCGCGCGATCATGTGCCGCCCGACCGCGCGCGAGCAATAGAAGCTTCCGTTCAACACGATTCCAACGACCGAGTTCCATCCGTTTGGTGACAGATCTTCCGCGCGACAGATGAAGTTCCCGGCGGCGTTGTTGATGAGGATGTCGATACGCCCAAAGTGCCGCACCACACGCGCGACCATTTCGTCCACTTGTTCCGGTTTGCGCACATCGACCTGCACAGCCAGAGGATCCAGTCCCGCGTGCCGCAGATCGGCGGTTCCCTGCTCGAGATGGGCCGCATTGCGGTTTCCGATCGCGACATCAGCGCCCAGTTCTCCCATTCGTTTCGCGATCGCCAGCCCGAGACCGGTTCCGCCGCCGGTCACGATGGCCACCTTACCCTTGAGCAACGACGGCGTGAACATCGTGTGAGATTACCGGCGTGCCGTCCTGCTGTCCACGGCGGTGTTAAGATCTTGCTCATGCGAAGGCGTCTCCGGATGTGGATTGGTACGGCGGCAATCGCCGCGAGCGCAATATCGGGCGGGTGTCAGTCTCGTGAAGCGGAGGATGTGAACGCGCCTCCCCCGGCTGCGGAGGCGTCGCCTTCCGTCCCGGAGCCGGCACAATCGACAATCGTCCAGTTCACCGCTCCGCCTCCCGCGTACACCGGCGAGTTGCCCCCTTTGCCGAGCAGTCCGTTCGAACCGCCCCGGCCGCCTGACGTTGTGCAGGCTGTCTACACGTTTGCGGCGCGACACCCCGAAGTTCTGCATTACGTTCCGTGTTTTTGCGGATGCCAGCGATCCGGACACAAGGATAACGACGACTGCTTCATCCAGAGCCGCGACGCGAAGGGCCGGCCGACCTGGGAGGCGCACGGCATGACCTGAGCGATCTGCCTCGATGTCGCGCGTGACGCGATGCAGATGCACGGTGCCGGCTCCAGCGTGTCGCAGATTCGATCGGCGATTGAAGGGAAGTATCGATCTCAGTATGCAACGATGACCCCGACCTCACCGGTGCCGCCAGGCAAGTAAACAGGGTCCCCGGGATCCAACCGGGCCGTATAATCACCTCGTGCCCGACCCCGAACTGCCGTCAGCGGTTGCACCGGAAGCGTTCGCGCGGTTGTTCGAGTCAGTGCACGAGGGCGTCTACATCGGCACGTTGTCCGAGGCATCAGCGCTGACGCTGTCGGCCAATCCTTACCTTAAATTGATGTTCGGGTATGCGGTTGAAACACCGCAGGAGGACGTTCGTCCGTTCGAGCTCGAACGGTTCGTCGATCCCCAGGCGCGCGAAGGATTCGTCGAACGGCTGCGGCGCGATGGTGCGATCAGCGATTACCTGCTGCGCTTGCGGCGTGCCGATCGATCGGCCATGTGGGTGGAAGTGACCGCGCACGCGGAACGGACCGCCGACGGTATTCGCGTCGAAGCGCTGATGCGCGACGTCAGCGAGCGCAAACGGCTCGAAGATCAGGCGCGCGATCTCTATCATCAGCTGCTGCAAGCTGAAAAGCTCGCCGCCCTTGGTCAGACGATTTCCGGTGTGGCCCACGAGCTCAACAATCCGCTCGCCACGATCCTGACGTGGGCC
>C688J18823_10002010_pt1 | contig 12710 bp, 15 predicted proteins | sample HopSoiMetagenom1_FD_18823 | JGI IMG/M metagenome (IMG submission 18823)
TCATTTGATGAATCACACCGCAGGGCCGATAACCGGGCCGACGGGCCTGCGGCCGGGCGTTTCCAGCAAAAAATCCTGACGACGGCTCTACTGNGCCTCCGCGAGAACCCAGCGTTGTCACCTGCCGGNGCCAGTCACCACCCACCTAGACCTGGCCAAGCGGCCGACAGGCGTTGGAAACCGGATTCCAGTACTGGCCGTCCCCGCAATTCGGCGGGAATGGCACTAGCGGTGGCCTGCACACATTCCCGACCGGATCCCACCAGTCGCCGTTCTGGCAGCCCAGCGGCGCCGGCTCCGCCGGCGGTTGACACACGTTGGCGACCGGATCCCACCACTCCCCGTTCTGACAATCGAGCGGTTGCGCCGAGCCGGCTGCCGGGGTGACCAGCGACAGCGCGGCGATTGGCGCAAGAGCGGCCGTCAGGATTGTCGAACGACGAATGAGCTTTCCCATAACCNCAGCCTGCCCCATCCAGGGATTCTCAAACCGCTGGGATGGACGCNGTAGGAGTGTGCAGGATCTGATTTGAGATGAACGTGCCAATCNGTCGGCCACCGTNTGCACGAGTCACCTGCGCGAGTAACAGGAGGCCGGGCTGGGTTATGCCGACGATATGCAGCGGCTCGGAGCATGCGCCGGACGTGGCGGCCACGCCGGTGGCGATTACGGCTACCGGCATGGCCGCTCGGCCCGGCATTCAGGTTCAGCCCGGCTGGCCCGTGCCTAGTGGCCCCGGTAGTGCGGCGGTGAAGAAATCGCGGCATGCCTCCTGCGCGGGCTTGAGCTCCGGAATGCTCCGAGCACTAACGTCGCCGCGCATCTTCGACGTGTCGATGAGGGGGTCATCTGTGGTGGCAGGGTCGGGAAAGTCCGCCACCCCGTTGTCGCGCATGCACTGGGCGAACTTGAGCGCAGCGTCCTGCTGTTCGGCAGTGCGGCCGGCGCCGTCAAACAAGCCCGGCTGCAGGTTCCTACACGCACCGACCGCCTTTTCCCACACAGCCGGTGTGACCGAGATTCCTCCATAGGCGAACTGGCCCTGTGCGTTCGGGTCGGGGAAATCGTTGACACCGTTCGCGCGCATGCATTCGGCGAACTTCGCCGCCTGCTCTTGGTTGGTGCCGCCTCCGCCGCCGGGGTCGGCGCCTGCCTCGACGGCTATGGTCAAACAGCCCGAGCCGATCAGGGCGCCCATCGCGAGGGTGGCTAGCGGTCGTGCTTTTCTACGGGTGTGTGCTGGTTTGTTGTTAGTCATGCCTTTAGTGAAGGCCGGGTGGTGTTCTCAGCACGTATGCGGTTTTCGATATGCGGACGATACGCTGCAGCGCGGAGCATGAGGGTATGCGTGTGTTGATCGTCGAGGACGAGCCCTATCTGGCAACGGCTATCCGCGACGGGCTGCGGCTGGAGGCGATCGCCGCCGATATCGCCGGCGACGGTGACACTGCCCTGGAACTGCTGAGCATCAACGCCTACGACATCGCGGTCCTGGACCGTGACATTCCCGAACCTACTGGCGACGAGATCGCCGAACGCGTCGTCGCCTCCGGCAGCGGCATGCCGATCCTCATGCTCACCGCTGCCAACCGGCTCGACGACAAGGCCTCCGGGTTCGAACTCGGCGCCGACGACTACCTCACCAAGCCGTTCGAACTCCAAGAACTCGTAATGCGTCTCAGAGCACTCGACCGCAGGCGCGCCCATAACAGACCACCCGTACGACAGATTGCAGGACTGCGCCTGGATCCATTCCGCCGCGAGGTTTTTCGCGACGGCCGCTACGTCGCGCTCACTCGGAAACAGTTTGCCGTGCTCGAAGTCCTCGTCGCCGCCGAAGGCGGTGTCGTCAGCGCCGAAGAACTCTTGGAGCGAGCGTGGGATGAAAACGCAGACCCCTTCACCAACGCCGTGCGCATCACCGTCTCGGCACTGCGCAAACGTCTCGGCGAACCCTGGATCATCACCACCATGGCGGGCGTCGGCTACCGCATCGACACAGCACCCGGCACCGGATGCGAAGGAGGGGACCGTGAATAGGGCGCCCGGGTTGAGTGTTCGCCTCAAACTCACCTTCAGCTACGCCGGCTTCCTGATGCTCGCCGGTGCCTTGCTGCTCGCCGCCGTGTGGGTGTTCCTCCTGCGCTACATCCCAGACCGTATGCTCATCATCCCGGGTAGCACTGACATCTCATTCACTGATGGCGTCTTTCCCATCCGGTCCAGACTCCTGCACGTTTTCGCTCCGAGAGCAGCCGCAGTGATGGCGCTTCTGCTGGTGTTCGGCCTCGCGGGAGGGTGGCTACTCGCCGGCCGGATGCTCGCCCCACTGACTCGCATCACAGACGCCACCCGTGCTGCCGGGTACGGATCACTCTCGCACCGAATCCGGTTACCGGGGCGCAGAGATGAGTTCCGCGAACTCGCCGACGCCTTCGACACCATGCTCGCACGGCTAGAAGCACACGTCGCCGAACAACAGAGGTTCGCAGCCAACGCCTCCCACGAACTGCGGACCCCACTAGCGATCACGCAGACACTTCTCGACGTGGCTCGCAAGGATCCGCACTGCGACACCGACGAACTGATCGACCGCCTCCACGCCGTCAACACCCGGGCAATCGACCTCACTGAGGCACTGCTGTTGCTCAGCCGCGCCGACCAACGGTCCTTCACCAGGGAACCCGTCGACCTGTCCCTCATAGCCGAAGAAGCCGCCGAAGCGCTTCTGGTCCTCGCGGAGCAGCGCGGCGTCACCGTCGAGACCTCCGGCGACATGACGCCGACCATCGGCTCATATTCACTGCTGCTGCAGATGATTACGAACCTCGTGCACAACGCGATCGTCCACAACCTGCCCGAACAGGGCACCGTGTGGGTCACGACCAGCGTTCACCCCGAGACTGTGGTGCTTACCGTCGAGAACACTGGCGAAAAGCTTGCCGCACAGTTGGTTTCGACTACTGTCGAGCCATTTCAGCGCGGCACCGAACGCATACGCTCCCACCATGCAGGTGTCGGTCTCGGCCTGCCGATTGTCAACAGCATCGCCCAAGCACACGATGGAACCCTCACCCTCATCCCCCGGCCCGCCGGCGGGCTCTGCGTCACGGTGCAACTGCCCGCCGCACCACCAGCTGCACCGGGTCGCGTAGCCTATCCGGCGTCTGCAGAACAGCCGGGGTAACGGAGCGGCGCTTGCCAATGCGTACGCCTGCTCGCTTTGTTGCCCGGCCCGCATATCGGTCGCTTGTACGGAGACCACCCACCGGCTACCCGTCGTTGCGAGTACGCGTGACGCTCTTCTGATCCAGGCCGGCAGGAGCGCCGCAGCTACCTGTTCACGTCAGTCCGAAGCCGTGTCGGCGGCTCGGCCGAGGTGGCGGGCGAAGAACCGAGCCGAGCTGTTGCGCTCGTATTCGGGCACCGGGTAGTGCTTCCCGGAGTGGGCGTGCAATGTCTTCTCCTTGGAGGCGAAGGCGTCGAACAACGCGACCCCGGATGTGTGGTCGAATTCCTCGTCGTCCCACGGAATCTGGTACTCGACCGGGACAGTGATCTTTCTTGCCGCCTCGATCAGCGCGTCGGACACGAAGACCCCACCGAAGCTCAAGGCAGCGATCCGGGATTCGACCGCCGTCAACATCATCCCCGTCACGACACCCAACGACACGCCGCCGTAGCCGATCGGCGCTTCGGTGCCGATCTCGGGCAGCGCCTGCAGGGCGTCCAGGGTCGCCTGCCACTCCGGCACCGCACGCTCCGCCAGCGACATGGTGTAGTCGATGACGATCGGGGCGATCGGCTCGCCCGCCGCCCTGGCCTGATGGATCGCCTCGGCCCACTGTTGATCCTGAAGGTTTCGCGGCCGGTCACCATGTCCGGGCGCGTCGATGGCGGCGACGGTGAGCCCATAGGTCGTCACGCTGTGGAGTGCACTGGCTACCAGCCCCGGCGCCTTCTTGTGCATGCCGCCGCTGTGCCCCGCCAGCAGCAGTGGTGAGCCGACGGTTCCGGGTGTGGGCGACCAGAGCACGCCGGTGATCTCATCCAGAATGAAATTACGTTCGATGACACCGTTCGACGATGTCTCAGAGGTGAAATGCATGGTGTTGCCTTTCGGGATTGCCTTGTTCAGGCGCTCCCGGCGACACCTACGTCAATCGCCCGACTGTGAACACGAGTGGGAGCACCCACATGGTTATTGCGTTCATGGGTCTCACCTCCTCGCGTGATGTCACGGTCTCCCGCACGGTATCAACCCGAAACGAATCCCGTCCAACCAATTTTTCTGACCACCGACCCGACCGGCTGTCGACACGCTCGCCTGCCAATTGGAACGCTGATGCAGTACGCCGATTGCATGCTTCAGCAAGCGAACTTGCCTCGGAACCTTGCAGGGACGCGCCAGTTAATCAGGAGCCATCCCGGCAATCAGTGCCTCTGCCCTCCCACATCTCGACCGATGCGCTGCTGCGTATCGGGAGGGATACGTCGGAAACGAATATGGCGGGTTACGAGTATCGTATATTCGTTAAAGCGTTGTACCCCAGCATGTTTAGCGGTCTCCGGTGTGCCGATAATTCGCGCCATCTGCGTCATGCCTTGTACGCCAGTTGGTTCTGAGTCGTCGCGGTCGAAGTCTCGTTGTGTCCGCGATGATTCGTCTGATGCATCAGCTCGCTCAGCCAAACAAGCGGCGTCCGGACGGCCTGAGCTGGGCAATGCGACCACGCCGTCTCCCCCGCCGGGGGATTGCGCCAGCACTGATCTAGTGGACGCTGTCTACCGCTCGAAGGTCACATACCTCACCCTTTGCTCATGTTTGCACCACGAATCCCGCACCCACTCGCTACGGTCGCCGCATGGTGCAAGAGACATGGACGAGCCGATACCTGGTCGCGACACTCATCCTCGCAGTCAAAGTCCGCTGGCCCGTCTGGACCACGATCGGCATGCTGCTGGCTGGCACGATCCCGCTACTAGGCGTCATCCTCGAGCACTTCCGCACCAAACAGGTCAACGAAAAATTCGATCTGTAGCGGCAGTCCCGCCCGCGCGAACGTTTCAAGTCGCATTGCCACTCGCGGCAGTGGTCGTGGTCGGCGTGGCGCTCCGCACATTGGTGTGGTGGCCGTCGCACAACCTATTCGGAGTGCTCGAGTACGACGACGGCGTCTACTACGCGGCCGCGCGACTGCTGCTCGATAGCTACGTGCCCTACTCCGACTTCTCGATCGTCCACCCGCCCGGGGTGTCGCTTGTCCTGCTGCCCGCGGCCGTCTTCGGGTACCTCCTCGGCGACCCGATCGGAATGGTCGCCGGCCGGGTCGAGATGCAGCTGGTCGTAGCGCTCAACATCGTGCTCGTGTACCGGCTCGCCGCCCTCCTCCCCGGTGACCCGGTGACTCGCAGCCGACGTGCGCTCGTCGCGGCCGCCCTGTACGCCGTCATGCCGAATGCGATCGTCGCCGGGCAGACGATCCTGCTCGAACCGCTCGCTACCTGTGCATGCCTCACCGCGGTCTGGTTCCTGCTACGCCACGACCAACCCACCCCCTTCGACCTCGTTACCTGCGGCATGTTCCTCGTCGCCGGTGTCTCGCTGAAGCTATTCGCACTCGCCTATGTAGTCGCGGTCGTCGGGTACCTTCTGTGGACACGACGGCCCAGATGGCTGCTACCGCTGGCTGGCGGCGGGCTCCTTGCCATGGCTGTGGTCATCGCGCCGTTCGTCGTCTCAGCTCCCGCCCGTGCCTGGCACGACGTCGTCGTCACTCAGCTCAGCCGCGCGCGCAACCCCTTCGTGCCCGACGGCCTCGACCGTGTCGTCAACATGGTGGGGCTCGCAGACATCACGATCCCACTCGCCCTGGTACTGATCGCGCTGCTCGCGGTCATCAGTTTCCGGCGTTTCGACCCGCAAGTCGGGCTGTGGGTGTCAGTGCTCGTGATCACCGCCCTGGCGTTCGCGACGTCACCGACTTACTTCACGCACTACGGCGAATCCCTCGGTCCCGCAGTCGCTCTCATGGTCAGCCGCGCCCTCGACATACGAAAGGGCGCTCTGATCGCCATAGCATTCGCCGTCGCGTTCGCGATCGGCACCGGCGTTCAACTCAGCGATCTTCGGGGCCAAGAGGACCTGCGCGCCGCCACTGCCGACATTCCCAACGGCAGTTGCGTCTACTCCGACGCGATCAGCCTGCCCCTGATGGCCGGCGTCTACACCGCGCCAAGCCCCCGCTGCCCGTCATACGTCGACGGACGCGGCGTCGCCCTGACCCAAAACACCACTTGGGACAACCGCGTGAGCTTCTACCCGGACGGGTTCGTCGCCGACAAACGTTGGCAGGAAGCCAATGTCGGACAAATGAGGCACGCCGATTACCTGCTCCTACGGCATTCCCCACCGACGTTTCCGGAGTGGGACGGGTCCACGCGTGCTTACGTTTTGAGCCACTTCACATTAGCCGTCAGGCATCCAAATGGCCGGCAGCCGTTCGAGTTGTGGAAGCGCACGACACCTCGGGCACGTGGTGGCGCTGCGCCGGAAACGAAAGCAAGAGCTTCAGCGTCGATTACAGCAAGCCGCCAGCGCTCTCGTGCAACGCCCTTGACGATTGGCCGATGTCAGCACGTCACGGGCTGATTTCGGGTCCTCGCGCCTAACGGGCTCCTTGCGCCTGTTCCCGCAAAGCCGCGATCGTCTAGAGCAAGGGGCGATTCCGCCCTCCCCCCACCGCTGCGGCGAGGAATTCGACCCACCGCGACCGAGATCCGGGTGGGGCTGTTTGGTGTTCGTCGCCAGAGAGTTTCGGGAAGACTGGCCGAAAACTCGGGGAGCGGACTGTCAGAGGGGAGATCTTGATCAACGTGAACAAGCTGGACGCGCACAGTGGTGGCAATCGTGATGATGGGTCTGGCCGTAGCCTGCTCGTCTGCCGCATTAACGGGTGCGAGGCGCGCGCGGTTGTCGGTCGTTAAACGACCGTTAGCCCCTAGCTTCCTCGAAGACTTCGAAATCATGGGTGACCAGGGTCGTCCTTGGGCGGGGAACTCAGAGATCAGGCCTCCGAACTATTCGGGAATCAATGACACAGGTAACAGCCGCCGCGGACGTCACAGCGACGTAGTGATCAGTGCTCTTGCTTTCCAGGCAGGCAGTGAAGTATGGAACTGCCCACAATTTTGAGATGCGACTGTGCATTACGGTCTCAATACATGTGGCATTTTACCATGTCTACCGTGCCAGGTCGGCTGAGACCGGACAGCGCGAGTTGCCCTGTCGGACAAGGTGATTGGGTGAGATGAGCGTTCTGGCAGCGTTGACGGACATGTCCGGTCCCGAATGTCGCTCAGGGATGGCTACGTGCTGGCGCAGGTCCCGTTATGGAGGGTGAGGCCGCGATCTAGGCGGTCCGACCACATCGGAGAAGTCCGCTCGCAAGACGCGGAGGTCAGCGATTGGTGTCATCAATTCCCGTCATCAGAAGAGTTTGCGGGCGTCCGGTTCGGCGTCTCGTCCGGTGCCTGGCTCAGTTCCGGTGCAGTCCCGAGCTGCGGTGCAGCTCCCACCGGCAGTCGAGAGGGCTCCGCAATATGCTGCGAAATGTGGATATCGTCGATGCACATCATCACTTCATCAATTCGCGCGACTTGGTCTATCCGTGGATTGAAAGTCGCCAGCCGGTGCTGACGGCGTTGCTTGCGAATTACTACGACGCTGCGCATCCTTACCTGCCGCAAAATTACCAGGCGGATGTCGACGCGGTGCCACTTACGGGTTCGGTTGCCTGTGAGTTCGGGGCGGCAGACGTTGTCGGGGAGGCCATCTGGGTACAACAGTGCGCCGATCGTGGTGATGTTCCGAATGCGTTCATCGCGGCTGTGCAGCTAGATTCTGATGATCTGCCCGACGTTCTCGCGCGGTATCGCGATCTGCCGATCATCCGGGCGGTTCGCCAGCCACTGTATTGGGCGGTCGACCCCATCAAGCGCTTGGGTGCGCGTGGCGATTATCTCGGCGACCCAGCCTGGCTTCGCGGGTTTGAGCGCATCGCCGACGCGGGGTTGGTATGGGATCTGCTTGTATACGACGAACAGTTGCCCGACGCTCATCATCTTATTGCGTCGTTTCCCGAAACCACGTTCGTCTTGGAAGCGATCGGCTGGCCACTTGACCTCACCGCTGAGGGCTTCTCGCGTTGGGAAGAACGACTCAGGGCGGTCAGTGAGTTTCCCAACGTCGTCCTCAAACTGCAGGGCATTGCACTCATCTTGGGCACATCCTCAACAGCGATCGACCCATGGATACGAATGGCGGTCAACATCTTCGGCGCGCGCCGGTGCATGTTCGCCAGCCACTACCCCATCGACCATCTGCTATGGGACAGCCAAACCATGGTGTTCACTATGCAGGCCGTCCTCGCTGACCTCTCGGCGGAAGAACGAGCCGACTTCTTCGGTAAAACCGCCCGGCGGGTGTACTTCCCGTCAACAGGCAGCTGATGAGATCCGACTTCTCACCTGGATGACAGCCACCGGCTCATACTGGTGTCAATCAGCACATCCGTCGGAGTGTTCACATCAACCGATGTGCTGGTAAGCAGTCGCCGTAGCAAGGTCACATCCTTGGCCAGCATCTGCATGTCGTGATTCCAACTTTCATCGTGCTGGACACCCTGAACATCCTTCGCCGCGGCCATCGCAAAGATGGCGCTGGAACCCGAGCAGGTAGTCAGCACCTCAGCCGCGGCCACTGGATCGACGCCGAGTGCCCGAACCAGACGCAACTCATGGGCCGCGGTTTCCATGTGCGCAGCAGTGAAGTAATTGTTGACGAGTTTGGTCAGCTGACCACTGCCCACCGGGCCCATGCGCTTCACCGTTGACCCGCAAGCCTTTAGAGCGGGCTCGATGCGGACGAAAGTTACCGGGTCTGCACCAACCATGATGGTGAGATCACCGCTATAGGAGCGCACCCGCCCGCCGCTTACCGGAGCGTCGGCGACCATAACGCCCTTTTCGCCCGCCACGGCTGCCAATTCCCGACAGGTGTCGGGACTCACCGTGCTGTGGACAACGAGGACAGAACCCGGCTGCATCCCAGCCAACAGACTGTCGCCGAGGGTCACTTCCCGCACTTGATCGTCATTCACCACGCACACACATACGACATCGCACGCAGCGCCCAGCGAGTTGAGGGTGGTGGCCACCGTCGCGCCGAGACCGGTGAAGCGTTCGATCACCTCAGGACGGCGGGCGTAGATGGTCAGCTCAAACCCCGCCTCTAGTAGGCGAAGGGCCATAGGGGTGCCCTGGTCTCCCAGGCCGACGAAGCCGATCTTCATACCAGTCCCTACTTCCGTGTCATGGCGCTTTCGTCGCGCGTTGAGGTTGCATTGCACGGAATTGTTCTCAGCAGCGAGCCTATTCTCCTGAACAGTCCACACGCTGACTCGCGGTGAAACACCATAATCCGCGGGTTGTGGAAAACGCGCTTCGTCGGCCCGTTGACGCTACGCCAACCGACTGAGCCTTGGGACAGCACCGACTGGGCCGTTACCGCCAACAAAAGTGGGACAGTGTCGGCCGTATGCGTCTCAGACAACATGGCGGACGCAAGTCAGCCACCGCCAACAAGAGCGAGACCGGACATCAACTGACGAGCGTCATTGAGAACGTCACCGCCAACGTTCGGGGTGCGGCCTCGCCGCTAGTCAGGGTGCGACGGCGAGCACATCGGTGGTCGAGTGGGTCATACACAGCCCATCGTGGCCAACGGTCGCGGCCAGATGCTGCATTGCTTCGCGGCGACTGTCTTCATGCGCCTCATCGGTAAGCTATTGCAGCGTCATTCGCCAGCCCATCGTCCAGATCCATCGCCACCTCGCCTGCGGATTGGGAACAGGAACGCATTGGAACTGACTGCCAACCCCCTTGGTACAGCCGAAGTTTCACGGGTTCGGCTGTCGGGGTGTGGCCTTATCGATCTGTTCGCGGAGGATGTCGCCGTGGCCTGCGTGCCTGGCAAATTCTTCGATCATGGCGAGCAGGGTCCATCGCATGCTGACTTTGCCCTCGCGGGGATTGTCCTTGGTGTCGTCGAGGTCGAAGCGGGACGCAATCACTCGTGATCGCTGGCTTGCGCGCTCGAAATCGGCGATGACGTCGGTCAGCGACTCGTCGTCGGCGACGGCGAAGGTGCCCTCGTCGCGGTTGGAGTATCCGTCGCATTCGAACTCATCGAGACCCGCCCAGAACCGTTGGAACCAGATCCGTTCCGCTGCAGCGGCATGCTTGATCAATGAGATCGGTGTCGTCAGCGACGTAACGAGTCGTCGGCGGGCGTCCGCGTCAGACAGGCCGCGTGCGGTCTCGATGAGCGCTTCGCGATTGCGGTCGAGCATGTTCTCGATGATCGTTCGCTCGGCGCCGTTGGTAATTCGGATGGTACTCATGAGCTTTCACTCCATTCTGTTGCGTGGTTGGGGCCTGTGCGGTCTGTATCGGTCGGGCGGCATGACACAAGGCGGCGGTGCGGCGATCGACATCGGGAGAGAGACGACGCGTCCGGTGTCAGGGAACGACCGGGAAAAGAGAGGCGCTCGCCGCGCAGATTGCGGACCGAACGTGGGCGTTGCGGGCCTGCATTGACATCGCAACCCAAGCCTGCCCCCTGGGGCTAGTATGTCGCAGATTTTGATTCCGCGCTACATGTCGATGACGGCGCCCTTGTGGACCGGGCGTTGCCTTCCGTTGTTGCCCAACACTTTCGATTTAGCCATGTCACGGCGTCCGAGGCGCTACGCCGCTTCAAATGATCCTGCTGCCAATCTCGGATGGCTTCAAAGGAAGTACGGCTTGAGTTCGATCGCTGGATGAGTCCCGGCGCCGGAGAGCGTTGCACGAGAAGACAGGTCATTTCCGCAATGTCTTCGGATTAGGCGCTCAGGAGGAGAAGAACATGAGCTTGGACAACATCACACTTCCCGGTAGGACGGGGCTCGACGAGTTGGTTCCGTCGCGCTATGCGCTGAAGGTCGGCGATATCGACGTGATGGTGATCAGCGACGGGGTGCTGCCGATACCCTCCGTTACGATGGCCACCAACGTCGCCTCTGCTGAGCTGGCGTCCTGGCTCAGTGACATGTTCCTGCCGCCGGAGGTGCTCGACTGGCCGCTGAACGTGGCCGTGGTGCGCAGCGGGGGCAGGACCATACTCATCGATTCCGGGCTGGGGACAGAGTTCCCGGACTTCCCGCGAGCCGGCCAGTTGGCCATGCGACTGGACGCCGCCGGGATCGATCCCGCGTCCGTGACCGACGTGGTGCTCACCCACTTGCACATGGACCACATCGGCGGGCTGCTCGTCGACGGGCTGAGAGGCCGCCTGCGCCCGGACCTGCGGGTCCACCTCGCGGCCGCCGAGGCCGAGTTCTGGGAGGCGCCCGATTTCTCCCGCACGTCCATGCCGGCACCGGTGCCCGAGGTGCTTCGATCGACNGCCACTCGATTCCTGGACGTGTACCGCAGCCAGTTGCAGCCGTTCGAGACGGAGTACGAGGTGGCGCCGGGAGTGATGGTCTGCCGCACCGGCGGTCACACCCCCGGACACAGCATCGTCCGCCTGGAGTCCGGCGGCGACCGGCTGACGTTCGCCGGCGACGCCGTGTTCCAGGTGGGGTTCGACAACCCCNAGTGGCACAACGGCTTCGAACACGACCCCGAGGAATCGGCCCGCGTCCGGATCCGCCTTTTGCGGGAGCTGGCGTCGAGCGGCGAGCAACTGGTGGCCACTCACCTGCCGTTCCCGTCCGTCTGCCATGTGGCGGTCGCCGGCGACGCCTTCCGTTTCGTACCGGCCGTCTGGGAATACTGACCGCTTGTTGGGCTAGGGGCGAACCTGACGACCACATGCGATTGAACAAACTGCTCGATCGCTGCCTCGTACGACACCTCAGGCGTCCTCGCCGGCCTAGGCTTCGGCGCTTTCACCGCGAGCAGGTCAATTGTCTCGCGGTGAAAGCGCCGCACCGGCCCCAGCCCGAGATTCATGGACAGCCTGGATCGCCCCTTTGCACCGCGGCGTTCACGAACCGCAAATCATCAATGCGGTCCATCAACGTCTAGACGTGAACGGTGAACACCGTGGCGCGTTTGACCTGCGCGTCAAAATTCAAGCGCCAGTGGCCTTTTTGCTAGCGAAGTCCCTTGTTTCGGCCCATACCGTCGGCGGAGCTGCGAGCATATTCGCGACGCAAACATCAAGTGACTCTCTGGGTCCCGAATGAAGGAGCGACAGATGAGTTGGTGATCGGTTCGGGAGGGCTCGGCACGCTGGCCAGAACGGCTGTGGCGGCAGGAATTGCGGGAGCAGCCGTGATGGGTGCGACCTCTCCCGCGAACGCAACGCCGGCCGGGGCAGGCCTGTCCGGCGTACCCGTGCCCCTCCGTCCTCCCGCCGTCCAGGACGATCCGGGATGCGACATGTTCGGTTGGCGTCATCCGCTCTGCGCTGGAGGCGCGTTCGAGTCGCCCGTGGACGACGGGGTACCGGGAGACAACGCGGCGATAGGGGGAATACCGGCCCCGGCGATGGTGCCGAACGTTGACGGCACGCTCAGCCTCCCCGGCACGCCTGTGGCGATCTAGCCAACGAGGCATCCGCCATTACCCTCTCAAACCTCGCGCTCCCCCAGCGGAT
>C688J18823_10002011_pt1 | contig 12708 bp, 11 predicted proteins | sample HopSoiMetagenom1_FD_18823 | JGI IMG/M metagenome (IMG submission 18823)
CGAGCCGGACCTGTTGATCGCCGACGAGCCAACGACCGCGCTCGATGTCACCGTTCAGGCACAAATCCTGAAGCTTCTCAAGGATTTGCAAGCTCGACTCGGCATGGCCATGCTTTTCATCACCCACGACCTCGGCATTGTCCGCAAGATTGCCGACCGGGTCTGCGTCATGAAGGACGGCAAGATCGTCGAAGAAAACGCCGTCGCCGAGATCTTCAAGTCGCCGCAGCATCCCTACACCCGGGCGCTGCTCGCCGCCGAGCCGCGCCCGCATGCCTTGCAGCCCAATCCGACCGGCAACATCGTGCTGAAGACGGACAACCTGAAGGTTTGGTTCCCGATCAAGCGCGGCGTCATGCGCAAGACCGTGGGCCACATCAAGGCGGTCGACGGCGTCAGCGTCGAAGTGCGCAAAGGCGAGACGCTCGGCGTGGTCGGCGAATCGGGCTCGGGCAAGACGACGCTCGGCCTCGCCATCCTGCGGCTGATTTCCTCCGATGGGCCCATCGTGTTCATGGGCGATCCGTTGCAGGAGTTGCGGTTCAAGGAGATGCGTCCGCATCGCCGCAACATGCAGATCGTGTTCCAAGATCCTTATGGGTCGCTGTCGCCGCGCATGTCGGTGTCCGATATCATCCAGGAGGGCATGTGGATTCACATGCCGCAGATTCCGCGGCACGACTGCGAGAAGCATGTCATCAAGGCGCTGGAGGATGTCGGCCTCGATCCCGAGACGCGCTTTCGTTATCCGCACGAGTTTTCCGGCGGCCAGCGCCAGCGTATCGCAGTGGCGCGCGCCATCGTGCTGGAGCCGACTTTCGTCGTGCTCGACGAGCCGACCAGTGCGCTCGACATGCTGATCCAGGCACAGATGGTCGATCTGCTGTGCGCGCTGCAGAAGCGGCACGATCTCACCTACATGTTCATCTCGCACGATCTCCGCGTGGTGGCGGCGATGTCGTCGAGCTTGATGGTGATGAAGGAAGGCAAGGTGGTCGAGACGGGCGCCGCGGCGGAAATATTCAAGTCGCCGAAGACCGCCTACACCCGTGCCCTATTTGCCGCGGCTTTCAATCTCGAAGCCTCGCCTGAGGCCGTTGTCGCCCAATAGGCCGTCTGATGAGCGATCCCGATCTCTCCGATTCCGCGGTCGAGGTCGAGCTCACGGGTCCCGAAAACCGCGGCGGTGGCTTCTATGGCTACGAGCGCTATGCCGTCAAACTTGATGATGCGACGTTCCAACGCGACGCCGTTCGAATCGGGCGGGTGGTGGTCATCCTGCTCGTCGATCTCGATCGCGATGAAGTCGTTCTGATTCGTCAGTTCCGGCTCGGCGCGCACCTGGCGCTGGACAAGGGCGACATGGTCGAAGTGCCCGCGGGACGCGTCGAGCGCGACGAAAACGTCGCTGACGCCGCGCGGCGCGAATGCCAAGAAGAAACCGGCCTGGTGCCGCAGATTCTGGTGCCGCTGTTCGACCTGATGCCGTCGGCCGGTTCGTCCGACGAGCATATGTTCTTCTTCCTTGGCATCGTGGATTCGTCGAAGGTGCTGGATCGCGCGGGCGCGGCGGACGAGCAAGAGGACACGCGTCCTTTTCGTGTGCCGATCGATCGCGTACTCAAAGCGCTGAATGCAGGCAAGCTGCACTACGGCGCCGCGGTGGTTGCCCTGCAATGGCTCGCGCTCAACCGCGAGCACTTGCGTGAGATCGCCGAGGCGGGCGCGGCGCGATGAGCGCTATTCTGATCGCGGTCGACGGCCCGCAGGCCGGCGAATGGCTGGACGCCTTGCGCGCGCATGGCAAAAATCTGGCGTTGCGGATCTGGCCGCATGCAGTCGGCAATCCGGTCGATGTCGCTTATGCCTGCGTTTGGAACCCGCCGCATGGCTTGCTTGCGGGATTTCCAAATCTGAAGGCCGTCATCAATCTCGGCGCTGGTGTCGATCGCCTGCTCGCCGATCCCACATTGCCGGGTGTACCGGTCGCGCGCGTCACCCATGCCGACCTCACCACACGCGTTACCGAATACGTCCTTCTGCATGTGCTGATGCACCATCGGCGCCAGCGACTCTATGACGCGCAGCAACGCGGGCGGCTTTGGCACCCACACCATCAGCCGGTGGCGAGCGAGGTTTCGGTCGGCGTGATGGGTCTCGGCATGATCGGCGCTCATGTTGCTGCCGCCCTGGGCCGTCTGGGCTTTAAGGCCGCGGGATGGAGTCGATCGGCGAAAAATCTGCCTGGTGTCGAGACATTTCAGCGGGGCGCGGACCTCGACGCCTTCCTGGCTCGAACGGAAATCCTGGTCTGTCTGCTGCCGCGGACGCGCGATACCGAAGGTATTTTGAATCTCTCGCTGTTTCGCAAGCTCAAGCGCGACGGCGCTGCTGGCGGCGCGTTCCTGATCAACGCCGGGCGGGGGCCGTTGCAGGTTGACGCGGACATCATCACCGCGCTCGACGAAGGCACGCTCGAAGGTGCGACGCTGGATGTTTTCGCGCAGGAGCCGCTGCCGCCCGAAAGTCCGCTGTGGGCTCATCCCAAGGTCACGGTAACGCCGCACAACGCCGGAGACATTTCGCCTCGGGTGTTCGCCCCACATGTCATTGCGCAGATCGAGCGGTTCGAGCGCTGCGGTTCGCTGGACAACGCCGTCGACCGCGTTCGCGGATATTAGGCCAGCAACGCGATCAGTTCGCGCATATCCGTCTGCTTCTCAAGCGACGCGATCCACTCCACCGCGCGCTGCGCATTGCTGGCGCCGATCACCGCCGTGGCATTGGCGAGGAATTTGGCCTCGATCTGCGCATCGCTCATCGGATTCTCCGCGGTGCCGCTGGCGTGCGCGATATGGGTCTCGTGGCGATTGCCGCCGGCCACGATAGCCGCATAGGCTTCGTCACTGCGTAGCGTCTCGTCCGCCACCGGCTTTACCTTGCGGCGCAAAGCCGCCACCGCCGGATCGGTCGCCTTGGCGTCGGAATATTGCGCGGTGCCCGCCGCCCCATCGATCATTGCGACGGCGGCGGAGTGCAACGTCGAGAACTTCGACTGCAGGCCGGTGGACGGGTCGACCACGCCGGTGATGGCGAGAACCAGCGGGTTCACCCGCAATGCGATCTCGCTCACCGCCGCTGGGTCGATCTTGTCGCGGTTGCGGATAGCGATCACGGCGTCGATCAGCGGATGCAGCACCACGCCGCAGGCGTACGGCTTGTGACCGTTGCTCTCGATCAGCCAGCTGTGACCGAGCCCTTCCGTCAGATGCTCCGGCATGGCTTTATCGCTGTAGATGCGCGAGAAGCCCTTCTTGCCTTCGATGATCTCCTGCGTCGAATCGAAACCACGCTCGGCGAGCAAAGCCGCGAATACGCCGTTGCTCGCGGCTTTACCGGCGTGCAGCGATTTGCACATGGTGCCGCGGTTCTGCTGCATGCCGCCGGCCTGGGTCGCCGCGATCCCCATGGCGTAGGTCATTTTCTGCGCGTCGAGATTGATGAGCTTACCGGCAGCGACGCCCGCTGCGATGCTGCCGAGGGTGCCGGTCAAATGCCACCCGCCCTTGTGATGCCCGGGCGCGGTGCGGCCGGAGCGAACGCCGGCCTCGAAGCCCGCCGCATAGGCCAGCATGAACTGTGCGCCGCTCACCGGCGCACGTTCGCAAAGCGCAAACAAGGCCGCGAGCACGGGGGAGCTTGTATGCAGCACCACCCCGCCCATGTGGGTGTCGTCGAAATCCAGCACATGGCCCATCTGGCCGTTGGCAAGCGGCGCATCGAGCAGGCCGAGCTTCAGCTTGCGCCCGAACACGGTCGCTGCGGGTTTGCCGGAAGTCTCCTGCAGCACGCCGAGCAATGTCGTGATGGTGCGGTGGCCGGAGCCGGCGAGTGCGCAGCCGATCCAATCGAGCACGCCGCGTCGGGCCTCGTGCTTTGCCGCGGCCGAAAGGTCGTGGAACTGCGCGGTGGCGAGATGGCCGCACAGCGTTTTGGTCAGGGTCACCGCGTCGGTTTTGAGGTTCTGGTCCATGCGCTACTGAGGCTCGATTCCGGCATCGCGGATGATTTTTGTCCATCGGTCGACGTCGCCCTTGATCTGCGTGTTCATGTCGTCCGGCGTGCCGCCGATCGGCTGATAGCCTTGGATGCGGAACTGTTCGATCACTTCGGGGGATTTCAGCGCGCGATTGGTCTCGGCGTTGAGCTTGTTGATCGCCGCTTTGGGCGTGCCGGCCGGCGCCGCCAGTCCATACCAGGTGCTGATCTCGAACCCTGGAATGCCGCTCTCGATCATGGTCGGCACGTTTGGCGCTAGCGCGGTTCGCTTGGCCGATGTCACCGCCAGCGCCCGGATTTGTCCCGCCTCCGCGAGCGGCATGATCGCGACCAGCGGCCCAAACATCATCTGCACCTGGCCGCCGACCAGGTCGGTCGTCGCCTGCGCCGCGCCCTTGTAGGGCACATGCAGAATATCGACGCCGGCCGCGCGCTTGAAGAACTCGGCGGCGAGATGCAGCGTCGAACCGATTCCGGCCGAGCCATAAGTGAGCTTGCCCGGATTGGCCTTGGCGTGGGCGATCAGTTCGGCGACAGTCTTGAACGGCGAAGTCGCGCTCACCGCGAGGGCATGGCTGCCGGACACCGCCGTGACAATGCCGTCGAAGTCCTTCTCCGGATCGAACGGCAGTTTGCGGTACAGCCCCGGCATGTAGGTCAGTCCGCTGTGAACCAAGAGCAGCGTGTACCCGTCGGCTGGTGATTTCGCGACCGCATCCATCCCAATGATGCCGCCGGCGCCGCCGCGATTGTCGATCACGATGGACTGGCCGAGACCCGCAGAAAGCGGCGTGCTCAAAACGCGGGCGACGGCGCCAACAGCGCCGCCGGCCGCGAACGGCACGATGAGGCGGAGCGATTTCGACGGGTAGTCGTCGGCTCTGGCGGCGCTGAAGACGCACAGCAGCGCCCAGGCCAGCAGAAGAGGTTTCGCTCGCTCCATCGAGGCGAAGTCTATCACTTTGGGCGCCGCACGCTGGTCAGTTCGCTGCCGCCTGCGCTGATCCGGGCGATTGCCTCGGCCACAGGCTCGATGGCAACCGCCATGTGGAACGCGTTGGCATGCACCAGCGAGGTGGCGCTGCGGGCGATCGCGACATGGCCCTTCCAGAACAGCAGATCGCCGCGCCGGATTTCGGCGAGGTTGGCCGGTGCGCCGATGGCGGCTTCCTGCATGTCGCTGTCGCGCGGACAGGCCAGCCCGCAAGCCGTGATCGCAACTTGCGTCAGCCCTGAGCAGTCGATGCCGAGAACCGATTTCCCGCCCCAAAGATAAGGCGTTCCGATGAACCGCTCGGCCACCGCCACGAAATCGATCTCGTTCGCCGCGAGTGGCACCAGATGGCGCCTCGGCACATAGCCGCCGGCGAGGGTCACGGCGAAACTTTCCTCTTGCCGGGCCACGGCGACCCGCGCGCCGAGCGGCAACGCATCCATCGGCGGCAGCTTGACCGATGGGCCGGGGAACATGAACGTGCGCAAGGCTCCAACCTTGTGCGTGGGTTGTCCTTTTGGAGTCAGCAGCGATGCAGCCGGCAGATACCCGACATAGCCGTCGGACTTGAGCTGGCCCCAGGCCCAGCCTTCCTCGTCGGTCTCGTAGATCGTCACGCGCTCGCCGTAGAGCGCTTCCGTGACAAGCGGTGCGTCATGCGCCGGCAGTTTCCGGATCGGCACGATGCCGGCGATCACTTCCTGTACCGTGCCTTCGGCGAAGCGCTGCGCTTCGACTTTGCCGCGCAGATGCTCGCCGGCGAGGTCGGCGCGTGCAGGTGTAATGCGAGGGTCGAAGCTCAACCGATCAGCCTTTCGCCAAAGGCACCATGGAGAGCTTTGCATCGGAGCCGGGGATATAGCTCGCGGTAGGCCTGCCGACAGATATCCTGCGGCAGCGGAATGCCGCGCCGATTTTCGGTATGCCAGCACGGCCGCGGCAGGGCGCCGGTCGTGGTGGTGAGCAGCGCCTTGCCTTTGGTGACGGTTTGCACAGAGCCTCTCCTATCCGCCGTAGCGCTGCTTCAGCAGCGCATAGAGCGCTCGCGCCGCCTGGCATTCGCCGCCCTCGGGCCGGCCCGGCTTGGGCGAAGGGGTCCAGGCGTAGATGTCGAAATGCAGCCAACTCGTGGCGGCGGACACGAAGCGCTTGAGGAACAGCGCGCAGATGATTGACCCGGCCATGCCGCCGGCGGCGACGTTGTTGACGTCGGCCACCTTGGAATCGATGTTCTGGTCGTAGCGNTGCCACAGCGGTAGCCGCCAGAGCGGATCGTTCTCGGCGGCGGCGTGGCGGGCGATTTCGGCCGCGAGCGTCTCGTCGTCGGTGTAATAGGGCGGCAGCTCCGGCCCAAGTGCGATCCGGGCGGCGCCTGTCAACGTGCCCATGTCGACGAGGAGATCGGGCGTTTCCTCGTCGGCCAGCGCCAGCGCGTCGGCGAGCACTAGACGGCCTTCCGCGTCGGTGTTGCCGATCTCGACGTTGAGACCTTTGCGCGAAGGATAGACATCGAGCGGCCGGAATGCGTCGCCCGCCACCGAATTCTCCACCGCCGCAATCAGCACGCGGAGCGAAACTCTCAAGCCCGCGTCCATGATCATGTGGGCGCAGGCGAGCACCGTTGCGCCGCCGCCCATATCCTTTTTCATGATCAGCATGGCCGTCTCGGGCTTGAGATCGAGCCCGCCGGTGTCGAAGCACACACCCTTGCCGACCAGCGTCACCTTGGGATCGCTCGCCTTGCCCCAGCGCAATTCCATCAGCCGCGGCGCGCGGGAAGGATCCGCGGCGCGGCCGACGGCGTGAATGAGCGGAAAGTTCTGCTTCAGCAGGTCGTCGCCGACGACGGAGCGGAATTTCGCGCCGTGCCGTTTGGCGAGAGTGCGCGCGGCGGCTTCGAGCTCTGCCGGTCCCATGTCGTTGGCCGGCGTGTTGATCAGATCGCGGGCCAAGGTCATGCCCTCGGCAATGCGCGAGAGATCGTCGCCGTCGACGCCGTCGGGCAGCATCAGCCGCACCGCCTTGTCGCTGGCCTTGCGGTAGCGCGTGAAACGGTAGGAGCCGAGCGCAAAAGCCAGTGCCCCGAGGCGACCATCGTGCGGAGCATTGGCGAAACGATACGTGCCGGCCGGCAACATGCCCGGCAGCAGGCCCGGCAGGAAGGCGTTGTGGCCGTCCTTGTTGTTTTCCAGTCCGAACAGCACGCCGCCAGAGGGTAGGATCAGGCAGCGGCTCGATNTGGGCTCGAAGCCTGCGGCCTTCACGTAGGCGCGGTCATTCTTGCCAAGCTTGGGGAGGACTTTGGAGAAGGTTGAAGAGGTCACGAACCAGATCGGCCGTGCCGTCTTGCTGCGGGCGGTGAAAACAGGATGCATGGTGCTCGATCGGTCGGTCGGCTTGTACAGTCGGTTTGTTCAGTCGGCTTGGATTTTGAACTTGCGCGCCATCGGCTCTTGCGATTGCGGCCCAAACCAGAGGTCGAAGATCTTTGCGGCGTCGCCCGATGCCTCGACATCGAGCAGCGCCTTGTTGACCGCGTCTTTAAAGCGCGGCTCGTCTTTCTTCAATGCAAAGCCGACATTGCGCGACTTGGTGAAGTCCGGAAGGAAAACGTAGTGGTCGGGATGGCCGTCCTGCTGAACGATGGCGCGGAGCACCGTCTCGTCGGTCGGGAACGCATCGACCTTGCCGTCCTTGAGCAGCCCGAAGGCGAGGGCGTAATCGCGCACATAGACAAGCTCGACGTTCGGCACGACCTCCTTGAGGTTGGGACCGGCCGTCGACGTGCTGGCCGAGGAGGCCTTCTTTCCAGCGAGCTGATGCACCGAAGTGATGCCGCTCGACTTTCGGACGATCACGGCGTGCGGAGTTACGAAATAAATGAAGCTGAAATCGATCTCGCTGAGCCGCTCCGGTGTCCTCGTCATCGAGGTGGCGACGAAGTCGAGTTTGCCGTCCTTGAGTAAAGGGATGCGCTCGGCGCTCGATACCGAAACGGTCTCGACCGGCACGCCGAGGCGCTTGGCCACGGCATGCACTACGTCGAGATCATAGCCAACCACCGTGGCTTCGCCGCGCTTCTTAAAGCTGAACGGCGGCGTGGTATCGCTGACGCCGACGATGAGCTTGCCGCGTGCGTTGATATCGTCGAGCCGGTCCGCCGCCGCTGGCTGCACGAGCGACAGTCCGGCCAGAACGGTAACCGCGGCAAGCCGTTTCATACATTTTCCTCCCAACCCGGCGGAAAGCATGTCATGGCGGCCGCAGCGCAACAAGGATGAGCGCGCCGCCCAAAGCCGCCAAGACCAGCGGTTTTGCTGAGTTAACCTCCCATTAGGGTTAACGTTTTATTGCTCAACCCTCGTCCGGCGGCGCCTGCCGTCTCGATTTCGTTGAGGGCTTGCGCACGATGCAACGGCCACCCGCGCGCCTCCTCGCTTCCATCGCGGTTTTGGCCGCCTTGAGCGCGGGCGGCTGCTCGACCACGACTGGCACGGCGTCGACCGACACCACAGGATCGATCGCGACCGATACCGCGCCGCGGTCCCAGGTTCAGTGGCGGCAGGAAATGGATTCCTGGGGCGAACGCTATCGCGCCAATCCACACGATCCGGAGCCGGCCGTCCGTTACGCCCAGGCGCTGCGCGCGGTCGGCCAGCGCGCCCAGGCCGCAGCCGTTCTCGAACAGGCGGCGCTGCACAACCAGGACAATCGTGTCCTGCTCGGCGCTTATGGCCGGGCGCTCGCCGACAATGGCAGTTACCAGCAGGCACTCGAAGTTCTCAACCGCGCCCACACGCAGGACCAGCCCGATTGGCGGATCCTGTCGGTGCAAGGCGCGGTGCTCGACCAGATGGGCCGTCATGCCGATGCGCAGCGGCACTATGCCAGCGCGTTGCGCCTGATGCCCGACGAGCCGTCGGTGCTGTCCAATCTCGGACTGTCCTACGCGCTGTCGAAGAAGCTCAAGGACGCGGAGACGACGCTGCGTCTCGCCGCGGCGCAAAAGGGCGCCGAGCCGAAGGTCCGGCAGAACCTTGCGCTTGTCGTCGGTCTCCAGGGGCGCTTCCAGGAGGCTGAAACCATCGCCAAGGGCGATCTTTCTCCCGACGAGGCCGCCGCCAATGTCGCCTATCTGCGTCAGATGCTGGCGCAACAGGCGGATTGGAAAAAAGGCAAACGCGGCTCGCCGCTGACGCCCACCACCGGCTCATAACGACTTCATCGTCCAGCAGGCAGTCCGATTCCCAGCCTAAGCGCGAGGCTTTGGCCTCGCGCTTACTTCTTTACGATCGGGGCACTGCTGTTGGCTTCCTGCGTCGCCATCACGCGGATCGCGGCGGGGCCAAGAATGACGACGAACAGCACCGGAAGGAAGAACAAGATCATCGGCACGGTCAGCTTGGGGGGCAATGCGGCAGCCTTCTTCTCGGCCTCCGACATGCGCATGTCGCGGTTCTCCTGCGACATCACACGCAAAGTTTGAGCGAGGGGCGTGCCGTATTTCTCAGCCTGCTGCAGCGCCATACAGACGGACTTCACGCCGTCGAGGTCGGTGCGTTTGGCGAGGTTCTCGTAAGCCGTTTTGCGGTCCTGGAGGTAGGACAATTCGGCCGTCGTGAGCGTCAGCTCTTCCGCCAACGCGATCGACTGCGAGCCGATTTCGCCGCTGACTCTTTTGAATGCCGCCTCGATGGACATGCCGGATTCGACGCAGATCAGCAGCAGGTCGAGCGCATCCGGAAATGCCCGTTTGATCGAGAGCTGGCGCTTGGAGATACGGTTCTTGAGGAAGAAATACGGCACCTGCATGCCGCCGTACGCGGCGCCGAGGCAGATTCCGATCTTGACCATGGCGGGCTGGTCGAGTTCCACGACGACGAACATGTAGAACAACGCGGCCAGGAACATGACGACCGGCGTGATCAAACGGAAGAACAGGAACGCAACATAGGGCGCCTGGCCGCGATAGCCGGCCTGAACGAGCTTTTCGCGCGCGGCTTCCTGGGCAAGCCACTTGGTCAGGTTGAAGCGCTCGACAATTCTCGCCATGTATTGTTTTGGCGACTGGCGCAGCGAAACCTTTTCCTTCTCGCCGCGGGCCAGCCGTTCGCGCTCGCGTTGGCGGATCTTCTCGCGCTCCAGCGCGACGGACCTCATCCGCTTGTCGAGCACATTCGGCGAGAGCACGGGCATCGCCAGCGTCAGCACAGTCGCCACCGCGGCCACCGCCGCCAGCAGCGCGGTGAGCTGCTTGACGCCTATGCTGTACATCGACTCGATCAGCGTCCAAAGCATGAGATGTTACTCAGAAGTCGAAGTTGATCATTTGCTTCATCACGAAGACGCCCATGCCCATCCACATGGCGCATCCCGCCATCATGAAGCGGCCGAGGTCCGTCGTCCAAAGCAGTTCGATGTAATCCGGGCTGGTGAGCCAGACCAGGGTGCCGACGCAGATCGGCAACGCGCCGATGATCGAAGCGGAGGCTTTGGCTTCCATCGACATGGCTTGGATCTTGGCTTTCATCTTCTTGCGGTCGCGCAACACGCGCGACAGGTTGCCGAGCGCCTCGGACAAGTTGCCGCCGGCCTTCTGCTGAATCGAAATGACGATGCCGAAGAAGTTGGCTTCGGGCAGCGGCATGCGCTCGTAAAGCTTGGCGCAGGCCTCGCCGATCGGCATGCCGATGGTCTGTGTCTCGACGATCGCCTTGAATTCGCTTTTGATCGGCTCCTGCGCGTCGAGCGCAATGATCTTGAGACTGTCGAGCAGCGGCAAGCCGGCTTTGATGCCGCGCACGATCACGTCGACGCCGTCAGGGAAATTGTTGAGGAATTTCTTTTCGCGGCGCTTCTTGAGAAATGACAGCAGCCAGCGCGGCACTCCGAAGGCGGCAGCGAAACCGACGCCGAGCGCCGGAAGCAGGCTTCCGATCATGATGAAAACGGCAACGAAGCCAAACAGGCCCAGTCCGGCGGAGATCATCAGGAATTGATTTTTCGACCACGACAATCCGGCCTGCGCGATCTTCATCGGCAGCGGCAGGTTCTTCGGTTTGTTGGCCTTGACGTCGAGTTCCTTCAGCGTCTCTTCGACCTGTTCACGCCGAGACTTCTGCTGGGTTCGCGTCTTGCGAGCGGCGGCTGGTTCAGCCCGCGTCACGCTAGCGCGCCGTTGTTCGACGTTGCGCTCGCCGGAGAGCAGCGGATAGATGAACACATAGGCGACGCCGCCGATCGCGGTCGCCACCATTCCGAACAGCGCCATCGATTGCATTTTCATGATGGGCGGTTCCTCATCGCGCCAAAGGCGCGGCGGCGCCTTCGGACGCATCGAGGGCAGCGGCCAGGCGCTTCTCCTCGCCGTAGTAGCGCGCACGATCCCAGAATTTCGGCCGGCCGATGCCGGTTGATTTATGCGAACCGATCAGGTTGCCCTGGGCGTCCTCGCCGGTCATTTCGTAGACGAACAAATCCTGCGTGATGATGACGTCGCCCTCGAGGCCGACCACTTCCGTGATGTGGGTGATCTTGCGCGAGCCGTCCCGCAAGCGCGCGGCCTGGACCACGACGTCCACGGACGCCACGATCATCTCGCGGATAGTCTTGGACGGCAGCGCATAGCCGCCCATCGTGATCATGGATTCGATACGGGACAGCGCCTCGCGCGGCGAGTTGGCGTGCAGCGTGCCCATCGAGCCGTCGTGGCCGGTGTTCATCGCCTGCAGCAAATCGAATGCCTCGGGTCCGCGGACTTCACCGACGATGATACGCTCGGGGCGCATACGCAGGCAGTTCTTGACGAGGTCGCGCATGGTGACCTGGCCTTCACCCTCCAGGTTGGGCGGGCGAGTTTCCAGGCGAACGACGTGCGGTTGCTGCAACTGGAGCTCGGCGGCGTCCTCGCAGGTGATGATGCGTTCGTCATCGTCGATGAACTGGGTGAGACAGTTGAGCAACGTGGTCTTGCCCGAGCCGGTGCCGCCGGAGACGATGGTGTTGACGCGGCAGCGGCCGAGCACCTTGAGGACCTCGGCGCCTTCGAACGTGATCGAGTTGAACTTGACCAAGTTGTCGAGCCTGAGTTTGTCCTTTTTGAACTTTCGGATGGTCAGCGCCGGGCCGTCAAGCGCGAGCGGTGGCGCGATCACGTTGACGCGCGACCCGTCGGGGAGCCGCGCGTCGCATATCGGGGAGGATTCGTCGACGCGCCGGCCGATCTGGCTGACGATGCGNTGGCAGATGTTGAGCAGCTGCTGGTTNTCGCGGAANCGGATGCCNGTCTTCTGGATCTTGCCGGCGACCTCGATGAACACCAGACCCGAGCCGTTCACCATGATGTCGGCGATGTCGTCGCGCGCCAGCAGCGGCTCGAGCGGGCCGTAACCCAGCACGTCGTTGCAGATGTCGTCGAGCAGCTCTTCCTGCTCGGAAATCGACATCACGATATTCTTGATCGCGATGATTTCGTTGACGATGTCGCGGATTTCCTCGCGCGCCGCATCGGCGTCGAGGCGCGCCAGCTGGGCGAGATCGATCGCCTCGATCAGTGCGCCGAATACGATGCCCTTGGTCTCGTAATAGCTTTCCGAGCGCCGTGTGTCGGTGGCCATTGCCGGCGGCTGCGCGGCAAGGCGGGCCGGCGTTGCCGG
>C688J18823_10002012_pt1 | contig 12703 bp, 8 predicted proteins | sample HopSoiMetagenom1_FD_18823 | JGI IMG/M metagenome (IMG submission 18823)
GGGGGAGAGTAGGCGCGTGAATGTGGCATCGGCTGAACGCCGATGCGGGTTAATAAATCATTGGCCGGACGCCAATGCCACGTCGCGTTCTGTAATCAGAACTCGAACCCACTTGTTAGGCCACAATCGCGCACTAACGGGCTTATGTTCGCGTGATGCGGCGCCTGGTTTTCCCTTGGATTTCTGTCCCAAAAGCGGAACAGCAGGTTCCCGTCACCGGAACAATTCGGCCTAGGTTCGGCGAACATCCTAATTTACATCCTGTTGATNNCGAATGACTTAGGATTATGCAAATTAGCTTGGCACGATCGTTGCATAAGGGTGCGCACGTTAACCAAACAAACTCTTATGAACAATCACCAAGAATCTACATACGCTCTCCTGGTTCGATCTGAAGAACGAAGCCGCGGCGCTCTCGAAACGGTCGCTTACTCGACCATCTTCCTCAGCCTCGTAGTTGCGCTCTGGCAATTTGCCCAGCACCCCGTAAACATTCCCGCCTCGGGAATCGAGCACGTCGCCAGGAGCAGCGAAGCGAGCGGCATTCTGCGGAGCTGATTCAGGGCTGAGACAATGGTTCTGCTAAGATTTGCCTATCATTGTTCATCCCGGCATCGGCACCTCATCCCGTTCTGGTGGCCTAACGAAACAGAAGGTTGTTTTGAACGGAGCCTTCGGGCCGAATGGCTCATTGCGGCAGGCCTGAATACCGCAGTAACCACACGTCCATAGTATGCTCGCACAGGATGTACGGTTCGGGTTGCGCGTGCTNCGCAAAAACCCCGGGTTTACTCTTGCAGCGCTAGTTGCTCTGACCCTGGGAATTTCCAGTACGACCGCCATTTTTACGGTTGTCGATGGCGTNTTGCTTCGTCCGCTGCCGTACCCTGATGCCGATCAGTTAGTCACGGTGGCGCAGACCGTTCGCAGCACCGGAGCTTCGATGCTCGACAGCTCGCCGGCTAACTATCTGGATTGGACGACGCAGGCCGACGTCTTCTCTCACCTGGCGGCCAGCCGTGGGAATCAGGCGACGCTCAGCGGCGCTGAACAGCCTGAGCGCGTACGCCTCACCACAACTTCTTCTGATTTCTTTCCTCTCTTTGCCGTGTCGCCGCTAGTCGGGCGCACGCTAACGAAGCAGGACGCGACCGCAGGCAACAATCACGTCGCTGTCATCGGATATGAACTTTGGCAGCGCCGATTCGGTGGACAACCGGATGTAGCGGGTCGTGACATCATTCTCAACGGCGAGCGCTTCACCGTGGTGGGCGTAATGCCGCGCGGATTTTCGCCAGATAACTATGGCCAACTTTGGATTCCATCCGCCTGGGATGTGCCACCGCATCCGCTCGTACCAACCGGTGACCCCCGTCAGATGCGCAATCGCAATTACCTCGACGTTTGGGGGCGGCTGAAGCCGCACGTTAGTCTGCAACAGGCTCGAACCGAGATGAGCGCGATCGCTGCGCGTTTGGAAACTGAATATCCAAACGACAACAACGACGTCGGAATCGCGGTGTCCGGACTCCATGAGGAGGCCGTGGGCAGTTTGCGCTCGGCCTTGATCGTGTTGATGGCGGCGGTGGCTTTTCTATTGCTGATCGGATGCGTCAATGTCGCCAACCTGCTCCTGGCCCGGGCGGCGGCCCGCGACCGCGAGATTGCGATCCGCTTCGCCCTGGGAGCAAGTCGCGGCAGGCTGATCCGTCAACTCCTGACCGAAAGTGTTCTTCTTGGGTTAATGGGCGGGGCCGCCGGGGTAGTATTCGCGGCCTGGGGCGTTCCACTCCTGCTGGCCCTTGGCCCAGCCGATATTCGCAATTTCGGCGGCATCGGATTGAACCGGGAAGTGTTAGGTTTCAGCGTCGGTGTATCGATTTTAACCGGACTGATTTTCGGCTCGATACCTGCGATTTACGCTTCCTTCCTCCGGCCTAACGATTCATTGATCCAGGCGGGACGCGGAACTACGGCCGCTCACCACCGGGGGCGTGCCGTGCTGATCACCACCGAAATCGCGTTATCACTCGTGCTGCTAATCGGCGCGGGCTTGATGATGAAGAGCTTCGACAAGCTCTTGCGAGTCGATCCCGGTTTTGCGTCCGATCATCTCCTGGTGTTTAACGTAGCTCCGGTTTCGTCCACTGATTCGTACCGGCAGGCCCTTTTCTATCGCACGGTGCTCGATCGGGTCGCGGCGGTTCCCGGAGTTGAATCAGCCGGTGCGGTGAATCGTCTGCCAATGGCTGCTGGCAACAGCTCCCGCTCTTTCACGCTCCCAGGCGGCGACAAATCTCACGACGCGGATCTGCGAATCGCTACTCCGGCTTACTTCAAGACAATGAAGGTCCCGCTCTTGCGCGGGCGAGTGTTCACGGACACTGACGGCAACGATGACGCGCAACGCGTGATTGTCATCAACGAGGCGTTAGCTCGCGCGGTGTTTCCTAACGATGATCCGGTTGGAAAATTCATTGTTCAGGGCCCCGCGACCACCGATAAGATGCAGATCGTAGGCGTCGTCGGCAATGTTCGGCATCGCCGTCTGGAAAGCGCACCAAATTCCGAGATCTACCTGCCACTCGGCCAAAATGTATGGCCATCCATGTTCGTAGCAGTTCGTACTAGCGGAGGGAACCCGTTGAGCCTGCTCCCGGCCGTTCAGGCTGCGGTATGGAGCGTGGATAAAAATGTCGCCCTCGCGGATGTCCGCACCATGGATGACATGATCGCTAATTCGATGGCGAGCCGGAGGTTCACCATGCTGCTACTTACCAGCTTCGCCGGAATCGCCCTGGTTCTTGCCGCGATCGGATTGTTCGGTGTCATGTCTTATTCGGTTGTGCAACGCGGTCGGGAAATCGGGGTTCGAATGGCGTTAGGCGCGCGACGGATCGACATTTTCGGCCTGATTGTGCGCGAAGGGATGGGACTAACGGTCCTTGGCCTTGCCATCGGGGTCATAGCATCTCTCGGTATGACGCGCCTGATCTCCAACCTTCTTTTCGGAATCAGCGCTACCGATTTATCTACGTTCGCCTGCCTGTCGGCCTTACTCGCGTTCGTGGCGTTCATTGCCTGCTGGTGGCCGGCACACCGCGCCAGCAAAGTGGATCCGATCATCGCATTACGGGCAGAGTGAACAGCGATCCATGAGCGATATCCGCTATAGCCTTCGCCAACTGGGAAAACACCCGAGCTTTACGGTCATTGCGATCGTCGCCCTGGCCCTCGGTATCGGGGCAAACACGGCGATTTTCAGCGTCGTGAATTCGGTGCTCTTGCGGCCATTACCATATCAGGATCCCGATAAATTGATCCTCGTTCGGGAGCGATCCAATCTCTTTCAGTGGGGCGCGGTCGGATACATGAACTGGCTGGACTGGCACAAGGGACAGCGAAGCTTCATCGATTTGGCACTCGTTAGGCGTGATGGATATAACTTCTCAATCAACAGCGAGGCCGGAACTCCTGAGCGGGTTCGCGGTCTTCGTGCCAGCTCCGGTTTTCTGTCAGTGATGGCTCTGAAGCCGCGGCTCGGGCGCGATTTCACGCCGGCCGAGGATGTGTATGGCGCACCGAACGTCACTCTCATCAGCGAAAATCTCTGGCGCCACCGATTCGCCGGTTCAGAGTCTGTTCTCGGCAAGCGTGCCGTCATTGATGGAGTGGCTCGTGAGATCGTAGGCGTGTTCTCCTCCCAGCTTCAGTTCGGGCGCTATCCCGACGTGATACTTCCGTTAGGCGAGATCGTTAACGAACCGGGCATGCTCAGCCGGAATAACCATCAGGGTTTCTCGGCGATGGGCAGACTCAAGCCCGGAGTGAGCGTGGATCAGGCCCGCGCGGATCTCGACGCAATCGCAATTGATCTGGAGAAAAAATATCCGGACAGCAACACCGGACGCCGGGTGCGAATGGACCTGTTATATGAAGCAACGGTTGGCAATTACCGGGCAAGCCTGAACCTGTTATTGGCCGCTGTCAGCTGCGTTTTGCTCATTGCCTGTGCAAATGTAGCGAACTTGCAGCTGGCCCGGGCGCTTGCCCGCGCCAGAGAAATCGCGGTCCGAACTGCGCTCGGTGCGAGTCGTTGGGCAATCTCGCGCCAACTCCTGGTGGAGAGCACGGTTCTGGCGCTTACCGGCGCGGCTGCCGGCGTATTGCTCTCGGTCTGGAGTCTGGACGCAATCCTGGCGCTCACCCCCGCCAACGTTCCCCGGTTCCATGAAACGCGAATCGACCTGACCACACTGGTCTTTACCGCAATTGCTGCGGTCTTCGCCGGAGTTCTGGTTGGAGTCTGGCCGGCGTTGCGTATCTCCAACGCGGCATCGATCTCGGGTGCGTTGCACGAGGTCGGGGGACGAGGCTCGAGTGACGGCGTTGGAAAACAGCGAATGCGCTCCACTCTGGTGATCACGCAGGTCGCACTCGCCATTGTGCTCCTCGCCGGTGCTGGATTAACGCTAAAGAGTTTCTGGCATGCCCAAAATGAGCCGCTCGGTTTCAACCCGCATGGCATTGTCAACTTTCCCATCTCGCTGTCGGAGGCGAAGTATGACACGAAAGAACAGAAAGCGGCGTTCTGGACTGAGTTGCGGGATCGCGTCCAACGGTTGCCTAACGTCGAAGCAGCAGCGATTAGCTACAACAGCCCATTCGATGACACCGAGGAAGACAGCAATTTTCATCTGACCGGCACGCCTCCGATTCCGCCCGGACAGGAACCGTCCGCTGAAATCAGCGTGGTCTCAGCCGATTACTTTCGCGTGATGGGTATGCCTATTCTGCGCGGGCGAGGGTTCGGACCTGAGGATCGTCCCGTCGAAAAAGGGCAGTCACGCTCGATCATTATTGACGAGTCGTTTGCTCGAAAGTTTTTCGCCGGCAAAGATCCGATCGGGGAGCATATCGATGACAATCAGACACTCGACAAAACTGCTGCGCCGATGACGATCATTGGGGTCGTGCCAAGGACGCGCAACGAAGCACCGGGCGAGGACAATATCGAGAAGTTAGGCCTGGTGCAGGAGTACTGTTATTCCGTCCAGGAGCCGCAGGGAGATAGCAATCTCCATATCAGAACCAGCGTCCGAAACATCGGACCACTGGTGGCNGCAGTGAAACGCGAACTTCAGGCGATAGATCCGGATCAGCCGATCGGTCCCATATCGACCATGGACGAAAGCATTGGCTCCAGTCTGGCTACTCGTCGCCTGACTATGGCGCTGCTGGCCGCGTTCGCGATTCTCGCGCTCGTGCTGGCGAGCGTGGGACTGTATGGAGTGATGGCGCTGACCGTGACGCAAAGGACGCGTGAACTGGGTATTCGGATGGCATTGGGGGCTGCTCGGGCCAACATTTTTGGTCTGGTATTTAGTCACGGCATCACCCTGACAACGTTAGGCATTGTGCTCGGTATGGCCGGCGCACTGGCCGTTGGGCGCGCATTGATGTCTGTTCTTTATAATGTTGGAATGCTTGATATCGGCGCCACCGTCACCGCCGTCCTTTCGCTCCTGCTGGTAGCGATGATCGCCTGCTTCGTTCCGGCGCGCCGAGCCACTCGCGTCGATCCGGTCATCGCGCTTCGCAGCGAATAAAAGTCTTTATGTTTAATCTTCGCCATTCTCTCCGTTCGCTGGCCAGCCAGCCGTTGTTCAGCGCGATCGTGATCATCACGTGTGCCCTCGGCATTGGCGCCAACACCGCCGTTTTCAGCGTCGTTAACGCAGTGCTCCTCCGGCCATTACCCTATTCAAATCCGTCGCGACTCGTCGCGCTCATGCCGTACGATCAACGAGTAGGAGTTGAAAACGGTTACGATCAATCGGCGTCCTCTTATCCGGATTTCACTGACTGGCGAGCGCAGAATTCAGTCTTTGATCACGTTGCCGTATACAATAACGAAAGTCTCACCCTGACCGACGGCCAGGAAGCGGTTCAGCTACAGGGACAGGCAGTTTCAGCAAACATGTTTGCCCTGCTCGGGGTGCAACCAATCCTTGGCCGGGCATTTTCCCCCAACGAGGACGACCCCGGCACGCATGTCGCGATTTTGAGTAACGACCTTTGGAAGAGCCGATTCGGATCCGATCCTGGCGTGCTTGGGCGGTCCGTCACGCTTGATGGTGAGCCGTTCACGGTGGTGGGTGTCATGCCTGCCGGGTTTCGATTCCCAATCCGCACCACGCCGGTCGAACTATGGACCACCATGGCGATCCTTCGTGAATCCCGGGATGGAAGTAAACCGACGGCCGAGCAGCGCGGCAATAATTTCCTGAACTGCGTGGCTCGTCTGAAAAACGGGGCATCGTTAGGCCAGGCGCAGGCAAACATCGACACCATCAGCGCCGCGCTTCGCAAACAGTATCCCGACACCAACACTAATCTCGCCGTCAAAGTTGTGCCTTTGGTTACGGCGCTGGTGGATCAGGCGCGTTCCGGATTGTTCATGTTATGCGCCATGGCGGGATGTGTCTTGCTGGTTGCGTGTTTGAATCTTGCGAACCTTCTCCTCGCTCGAGCGTTGTCCCGCCGTAAGGAGATCAACATCAGGGCGGCACTCGGTGCCGGCCGATGGCAGCTAATGAAACAGTTAGTGGGTGAAAGTCTCATCCTCGCGAGCGCCGGCGGCGCGACCGGGCTGCTACTATCGGTTTGGGGTCTCGAACTGTTGAAGCGCTTCTTACCGACCACGATTCCGCGTATCGACCAGATTTCTCTCGATCTGCGGGTCCTGAGTTTCACCGCCGCCGCCAGCCTTGTGGTCGGTATCGTAAGCGGCCTTCTTCCGGCCTGGCGCGTGTCTCAGCCGGGCGCGGCCAATTCGCTGAACGAAGCCACCCGCGGTACAACCGAAGGGGTTCGCGGCCGGCGGACGCGAGCGGCCTTAGTCGTGATCGAAATTGTGCTGGCTTTAGTGTTGCTCGCCAGCGCCGGACTGCTGGTTAAAAGTTTTCTCCGTCTCCAGGATGTGCCGCCCGGGTTCGATCCGACAAATATGACAACGGCGAGGATAGCGCTTCCGGCCACGACGTACCCGAAATCGGCCGATAATGCGCGGTTTTACAAGACGTTGTTAACCAAGGTATCCGAACTTCCGGGAGTGCGATCGGTGAGCGCGGCGTGGTGGCTGCCGCTCAGTGGCAGCGACGTGTCCTTCAACTTCAACATCGAAGAGAGACCGTTGCCGGTGGCGGAACAGCCAATCGCCGAGGTGAATTCCGTGGCGCTCGATTATTTCAAAACCATGGGCATTCCGGTTTTACAGGGCCGGGACTTCACCGCCCAGGACGACGCCAACGCGCCGAAAGTCGTGGTCGTGTCGCAGGAATTCGTTAGGCAATTCTTTCCCGACAAGAACCCGATCGGTAAACGGATTACGCCGAGCGGATCGGTCGACGACGGAGCCAAGCCGCCCGTGCGAGAGATCGTCGGCATCGTCGGAGATACTCATCTCATCAGCTTAAGCGCAAAACCGAAGCCCCAGATTTATGTGCCGCATCAGCAGTTTGCCGTGGGCGGCATGTCGCTGTTAGTGCGCTCGCAGCTCGAGCCTCAATCATTGATTGCCAGCTTGCGTAACGTGGTCGGCAGTGTGGACAAGGACGTTCCGCTGTTCCGTCCAAAAACGCTCACCGAATATGCGTCGCAATCGGTTTCGCAACCGCGCTTCAATGCGATGCTGGTCGGGCTCTTCGCGTTGATCGCTCTCCTGCTGGCCGCTGCCGGCATCTTTGGACTAACCAGTTATACGGTTACCCAGCGGACCCAGGAAATCGGCATCCGGATGGCTCTTGGCGCGCAGCGCACCGATGTTCTTCGCATGATCGTCGGGCAAGGCATGCGGCTGCTGGTGATTGGGATTGTCTGCGGGTTTATCGGCGTCTACGCGCTCGGTCACTTGTTACAGAGTCTCCTCTTCGGCATTGGTGCTCACGACCTGATCACGATCGTTAGTGTGAGCGTGGTTCTTTCAGTGGTGGCGTTGCTGGCCTGTTGGATTCCGGCGATGCGGGCCGCGAAAGTCGACCCGGTGATTGCGCTGCGTAGCGAGTAGGGCGCTTTCGCCACTGCACACGCCACTGCCCGGCGTTCTTGGAGAGTAGCCTACTCGAAATGAATTAGTCGCCAGTTCACCTGCCCATTCTCGATTCGCAATTCGGCTACGCTGCGCGGAGCGCCCCGGTTAGGCCGGGTGACGCAACCGGGGTTTAGAAAAAGCACGCCGCGCCATTTCTCATTTCGCGGCACGTGCGTGTGGCCGTGCAAAACCACGTCCACATGTTCTGGTGGTCGATCCGGTGGAATGTGTTGAAGCCGAAATCGTAACCCGCCGCGCTTCAGATCGAGGGCTAACGGCCAATCGTAAGTGCTGTCGCAGTTGCCTCGCACCACTGTGACCTTCGGACCGATGCCGCGCAGTTCGTCCAGGATAGAGGGCGCACAAACGTCCCCCAAATGCCAGATCTCATCCGCGCCCAGAGCGAGTTCCACCACCTTTGCCGGTAATCGGTCGTGCGTGTCCGCCAACACAAAAATACGCGAAGCTTTCGAAGGCATGGCGTGGTGGAGTTTTGGAGTAGTGCGAAAACAAATACACATTACTCCGGCACTCCAATACTCCATTTATTCCCCGCCTTCTCCACCTTTGCGTCTGGCCCAGGACGCATTAACCTTCGCCTGTGTCATTTAGCGACTTTGGACTTTCTCCGGAAGTTGTACAGGGAACGCAGGCGATGGGGTTCAAGGAACCAACCCCGATTCAGCTCCGCGCTTTCCCGCTCATTCTTGCCGGGCAAGACCTGATCGGGACAGCCCAGACCGGCACCGGTAAAACAGCCGCCTTCGCGCTGCCAATTCTGACCCTGTTGGCGCAGCACGGAAAATTTCGTTGTCTTGTTCTCGAGCCCACTCGCGAGTTAGCCGCGCAGGTCGAGACCGCGTTTCGAGACTACGGCCGTTTCACCGATCTTCGCGTCGCTGTCGTTCACGGGGGCGTAGGCTACGGCAAACAACGTGAAGAAATTAAGCGCGGCGTTGATGTAGTTGCCGCGACACCGGGACGGTTACTCGATCATCTCGAACAAGGCGTGATTCATTTTCGCGACGTCAACATTCTCGTGCTGGATGAAGTCGATCGAATGCTCGACATGGGCTTCCTGCCGGACGTCCGCCGGATCGTGGAGCGGATTTCGACGGATCGCCAAACCTTGTTGTTCTCAGCGACTTTACCGCCGGAGATCGAGCGATTGGCCGCGTGGGTATTGCGTGATCCGCAAATCGTGGAGATCGGCATCCGTCGTTCGCCCGCCGAAACCGTAACTCATGCTGTTTATCCGGTGGCGGCCGAGCAAAAATTTGATCTGCTCATGGCTTTACTCGAACGGACTAACTTCGACAGCGTCCTGATATTTTGTCGCACGAAGCAGAACGCCGATCGCGTCGCCCACTCGTTAAAAGATGCAAAGCACGCAGTCGCTGTTCTGCACTCAAACCGAACGCAGCGCGAGCGAATCGAAGCGCTCGAAGGATTTAAATCGGGCAAATACGAAGTCATGGTGGCAACTGACATTGCGTCGCGCGGCTTGGATATCGCCGGCGTCAGTCACGTCATCAATTACGATGTGCCGGAGCACCCGGAGGATTACGTGCATCGAATTGGCCGAACGGGACGCGCTCAAAATGTGGGGGACGCCTTCACTCTAATGAACGGTCAGGAAGTTCAGGCGCTACAAGCGATCGAGCATTTCATCGGGCAAAAGATTCCGCGACTGAAGCTGGAGAACTTTCCGTACCTCTACACTGCCCTGTTTGAGCCTGAGTCCTCGTCAGGAGCGAAGCGCGGCGTCGGTGGCGGTCGGACCCATCGCGGATATTCGTTCGGCCGGCGGCGACGGTAGGGTTCGGGTTTCAGTTACTGCTGAGCAAGCTACAGGGAGAGCGGTGTCATCCTGAACGCAGTCGAAGGACCTCTCCTACTTGCGTGACGTATACCGCATTTGCGAGGTCGCCGCTCCACCCAGTCGCGATCCCGGCCGAGATGACAGAGCGAGGAATGCGGCATGCCTCCGTGACACGTGCACACGCTCGGCGGCTTGTGATGGAGAAGCGGAGTTGAGTTCTCCTTCCCGAGCGTTGCAGCGTCCTCCGTGCACCTCCCGCTACTTCACCCGCAGCAGCACCTCTCTCGCAACCTCCAACCGTAGCGTCTCGAGGTGTTCGATCTGTTGGATCGCGCGCTCTTCCAGCCGAACGAGATCCACTCCGCGCAACAACGGCGAGGTGCCGATCGATGCGTTCAAGGCACGCCAGAGCAGCTGTTTGCCAGTCACCCCAAGAACAAGGACTTCCAACGCCTGAACCAGGCCGAGCTGCCATTTCTTCTGACCAGCGGCCGCCAGCTTGATCCGCGCGATCTTTTCCGCAATCCACGCGCCCGCTTTCCGAACGGCACTCTCGTTCGCGTTAAACCGCTGTACGATCTTCTTCAGAACATCCTGATCAGCAACGATCTCGGCGCGGATTTCCTGCAGGCTTTTCGCCAACGGTTCATCGCCGTGACTTTTGATCAGATGATCGAGCAGTTCGACGGCGCTAACCGAACCGGCGAGGTGATCGTTCAAATAGGTAACTAGCTGTCTCACGATGAAGTGAACAGCTCTGTTGTAGCAGTGACTGTGTCAACCACCGAACTGCACAAGACGCACAATCTGCGCGGCTAGGCCCCTATATGCTCAACGGCCTTTGCACCACTGGTCAACCCAATCATTCACGGTTTGATACCAGAGTCGGCCATTCTGCGGTTTCAAAACCCAATGTCCTTCATCGGGAAAGTACAACATCTTCGAAGGGATCTTCAGCCGTTGCAGAGTGGTGAACAGTTGAAAGCCTTCACTGACATCGAGCCGGTAATCGAGTTGACCGTGAACGACGAGAGTCGGCGTCTTGAATTTGTCAGCCGAAAGATGGGGCGACCATTTCCGATAAAGCTCTCGCTGTTTCCACGGCGGGCCCTTGAACTCCCATTCCGGAAACCAGAGTTCTTCGGTAGTTCCGTAGGCCGATTCGGTGTTGAATGTGCCGTCGTGTGACACGATGCATTTGAACCGATCGGTGTGGCCTAACAACCAGTTGGCCATGTAACCGCCGTAGCTGGCGCCGAGAGCGGCTTCCCGATTTTTATCGATGAACGGGTAGGTCTTCTCCACGTAATCGAGACCTTTCATCAAATCGACATATGGTTTGCCGCCCCAATCGCCGCTGATCGAGTCGGTAAACTTTTGCCCGTAACCGGTCGATCCGTGGAAGTTGATCATGACGACGACATAACCATTGGCGGCGAACAGTTCCGGATTCCAGCGGTACGACCAATCATTCCCCCAAGATCCCTGAGGGCCGCCGTGGATCAAAAATTTCAGCGGGTACTTCTTCGCCGGATCGAATCCCGGCGGCTTTACCATGAATCCCTGCACGTCTTCACTCGCCGCGCCTTTAAATGTGAAGGATTCCAAGGGAGCCATATCGATTGCAGCCAAGGTTGCGTCGTTCAGATGAGTCACGGCCTCAACCGCTTTCCCGCCTTGCGGTGTGGGAAAATTCATGCGCCAGATTTCGTTAGGGGAGCTGATTGACATTCGGGTGAAGTAAAGCGTGCCGAGTCCGTTCGCCTCTCCAGCAAAGGCCAGATCGTCCGCATGCAGATCTTCCCCTCTGATCGGTGGCTGATCTTCGCCGATATCGACAAAATACACAGGAGATTGACCGTGGTCTTCGGCAGTGAAAAGGAACGGCGTTATCGGTTTCTCACCGGCCGGCGGCTCCGGCACTGTCCAGGTAAAGCTGCTTACTGAACGGTCAAAATTCTTGGTGATGTCGGTCAGTTTTCCGGCCGCGCGTTCGAAAACAATAAGCGATTGCTTGTCCGATTCGAACCCGGCGCGGGCCTGCGAACGCCAGGCGATGTATTTGCCGTTCGGGGAATAGAGCGGTGTCGAATCGCTGCCGGGGCTCGTAGAAATCTTCTTCGGCGTCCCGCCCGCGATGGGTACGACGAAGATCTCGTTGTTAGTGCTGGTTGCTTCTACCTCATCGATGTTACTGGTATAGGCGAGCTCCTGGCCATCCGGTGAGATGGCATACATGTCCTGGCCACCGAGATTGAATGGCGGCACATCGTGGTCGCCTGGCGTTACATCGCGCGGTTCTCCTCCACCCGTGCTGGGGCGAGATTCTGTCGGGCCGCCGATCGTTGCCGCATCCGCACTAACGACGAACAAATGGCTGCGCTTGAATTCGCTAAATGCATTCCAGTGCCGGTAAAACAGATGCGAGAAAATCTTCGCTTTCACTTTGCTGTTCTTCAGCTCTTCCTCGCGTCGTTTGTTGCAGTCGTCGTTATCGCATCCGGGATACACCGAGGAAATAAAGACGATGTTCTTCCCATCCGGTGACCAGACGCCGCCATCGGCCCCGGTTGACATGTTCGTGACCTGATGTGGTTTGCCCACCAGGGTTCCGGAATCAGGGTCAAAATTGGACATCCAAATCTGGCTCGGGTCCGTCGCCTTCGATGTCCAGATGAGGCGTTTACCGTCAGGCGAGAAACGAGGCCGCCCTTCCTGGATCGGCGTCGGATTCAGGCGACGCGATTCGCCGCCAGTCCCCGGCACAATCCACAGATGCGAGGTTTTCG
>C688J18823_10002013_pt1 | contig 12703 bp, 27 predicted proteins | sample HopSoiMetagenom1_FD_18823 | JGI IMG/M metagenome (IMG submission 18823)
ACCGCTGCCCGCCCTTCGGCCGCTTGCGCCGTAGCCGTTTCGCCTCAGCCACGACCTGGGGGCGCAGTTCGGCGTGGTTCTTTCGGCCCTCAACCTTCGCGCCGCCGTCCCTCCGTCCCTCTGTGTCCGGGTCGCACCTCCTTGCCTTGCGATTCCGAGCCCTCGGCGCGGCGGACAGGCCGCCGTCGGAACGTTCGTCCAGCAACAACCGTGAGGGGGTGGGGATGAGTTTGAAATCGAAGGCCAAGCCCATGCAATCACCGGACCCGACGCTCTCGCCCTCCTCACAGGGTCGGTGCGGAGCGAAAACCCGCAACGGCAGCCGATGCCGGACGTGGCGGGTGATGGGAAAGCGGCGTTGCCGGATGCACGGCGGCGCACCCGGAAGCGGCGCGCCTAAGGGCTCCCGAAACGGTAGCTACAAACACAGCGGGTTCACATGCGAAGCGATCGAGGAACGGCGAGCCCTACGGGAGATGGTTGCGGAGTTCCGCGATATGGCGAAGGCGCTGTGGTGAGTACGCCAATTACGGCGGCAGAGCGCCACAAGCGCATGCCTGCTCGCGGACATGCCGCCAGCTTCGTGCTCGGCGCCGCGCGCATCGAGGCTGAGGAGGCGGACGACTGGCGAGATTCGAGCCTCGCCGAGGGCTATCGCGCGCAAGCCCTGGCCCCGCTCTCCGGCGAGATGATCGTCCATGGCGCCGGCGGCGAGCTGGTCCCTAGGGATAGCGGCAAAGGTGTCGCTGAGTGGCGGCTCCTCAACACCGTCGAGAACCCGAATTACGTCACGGCGGACGGGAGCCGGGGGCGCCTCGATCTCGCGCAAGAGGCGGGCGCGCTAGGGGAAGCTCTGGATGCTGCCGACCCTCGAAAGCCGCTGGAGCGGTGCCCGCAAATCAAATTTCCAACGAGGTCGCTCGCGGTTAGCGAGAAAAGGGGGCCAATGGCCCCCCTTTCGCTAGGCGACTGGATGATCAGTCCTGCCAGCGGTACTTGCCGCGTCGTTTGCCGTTCTTCTCAAAGGTGATTAGCCCCTTCCGACGCATAGCGAAGGTCGCGTTGACAAGCGACTTTTGATCAAACTTCGGAAGAGCCGCCTGAAGCCGGTCCATTGTCATACCGGTCCGACGCTTCTTCAGTACATTCGTGATTGCGGTCTGAACCGGTGCGGGGCGGCCCATCGCCGAACCAGCGGCAGTCCTGGTCCGAGCAGTCGCTGCTTTTCTCGAACGACGACCGCTGGTGAACCCACCGTTCTGAACGGCTTTAATGGTGCGATGGAACTTGCGTTCGATCTGCTCGATCTCACGATGAGCACTTTCCAGAGTACGGCGGATCAGAGCCTTCGGTTGTTTCTGCTGACGTGCGTTAGCCATTTCAGTGTAACTCCTTAGCGTGGATGTGCGCACATGAGATGCACGGACTGAAATGTCAACACTGCCAAAGGTGTTCATGTTGGCGAACGAAACAGAAACTCTCGTTAAAGTTGATGTTTTAGCTTGGCCCGAGTGATTTTTAAGTACGATTGACGCCGGCTATCGGCGATTGGACGTAAGAGCCGCCTCGGTCATCTCGTCGCACCCGTGCCCGCAGATTCCGTTGCCTTACTTGCCTGACGAGACCACGACAGCCTTGAATGGATCGACAGGCTCTCTGAGCGGATGATCGCCGAGAAACGGCTATGACGTTGGCCTACATCCTTCGACATGCGCGGGCGTTCACAGGAAATTGGCAGCATTTAGCGACCAATTGGGCGCCACCATCATCCCACGCGAACGATGGTTTCGAGGTGCTTCAACGCTGCATCGCGTAGGCGCTGAGGGTCGCGTTGCCCACGTTGCGCTTCTACGATGATGTGCTGTGCGAGCAGTTGACGAGCCTTGTGCGGCTCGATCTCGCAAACACCCTCGTGAAAGGACTGCAAAGCGGCCTCAAAGGCGTCGGCGGCGATCCGGAGAGCGTCAGGCCCAAGAATGGGGCGAGGAAAATCGTACAGTCTCGTCATTGAAAGACTCTCCTAAATGGGTCTGCGATAGGGGGCACGCGAGTTCAGGCCGCGACCATCTCAGTCACCGCGCGGATCATCGCATCGACCCCGCCGGGCTTTTCGATCCACGGCACCCCCTCAAGCTCTGGCACCGTGATGCTGTCTCGTGCGTGACCCGAGAAAACAAGGAACGGAGTGGCCCTCGCCCGAAGCTCCCGCGTCAGACCGACACAGAAGCCATCCTCAAGGCCGAGGTCGAGCACGGCGGCATGCGGCTGCCGGTGTTCGAGTGCGCCCAGCGCTTCACGACGATTGCCGACCGGCCCAATCACGCCAAAGCCCTCGTCAGCAAGAATCTCGGCGACCATCAAGCCGATGCTCGCCTCGTCCTCAATGATCAGAACACGTTTCCGTCGGTCCTCGTGCATCGGCTAGCTCCACCGAATTCGCGGGCACGGTGATCAGGGAATGCGAACCGATTGTGACCCGTCGCGGCTCATCTCATACCGATCAGGCGGGGGCGGTGCGCTCCATACGCATGGATGCGAGCGTTCCACGGTTCAGGGGGTCAGCCACAGTGACCGCCTCAAGGTCCTCGTCGGTGATTTCGATGTACTGGCCCTTTGAGACTTGGTACCCTTTATGATGTCCTCGCTTTCGACCTCATCACCAGTCTCTGCGTCCACCTTCGAATACCGAATGCGGTTGCCGGTGTTCTTGTTGAGCTGGTTGCCTATTGCGCGTTAAAATCCCGGGGTGCCGGCGCTCCTCATGCAGCCGCCGGAGTGCATAGGAGGGCTCGGATGCGGCAAACTCTCTCAAGTCTGATTGGCTACGGTCTCACCATCTCGCCTGCGCTGGCGCAGGCCACCCCCGCAGCAACCGGCGCTGACATCCCGTGGATCTGGATCATCCTCGCGGTTGTAGTGATTGGTGGGGTATCTTGTGGTACATGAATCGGATGCGCGGTCCGAGGCTGTAGGAAGGGGCTGAACATTCGAGACAGCCTTGACCTTAACGCCGGATGTGGAGCACTCGGGTTGATGCGGCTCTAACGCCGGCCGCAGACGCTCGATGTCATGGAGGCGACTTTGTTGGTTGGGAGCGCCGTGCGTAGCACGCCCGTCGAGGGCTCCGCGAAGGGCTCATCGCACAGAGCTTCGAGGTTGTTCCGAGCGTCCCAAGCGAACTCGCCTTGCCCGCGCTTCCGATGAGACTGCTGGCGCGCGGCGGGCGCAGGTAGATCTCCAATCCAGCTCAAGGAGTTCTGTATGGCTAGATCGTCGAAGACAACCGCCTCCAAATCCGGGGGCGGGATCAAAGCCCGGGGGCGACCCGCTAAAAAGAAATCGGAGCCTCGAAAGAAAAAGACGGCGGCCTCAAGAAAGACGGCATCCAAGACCGCGGCGACCCGCAAAAGGACTTCCGCCAAGACCACTGCGTCCAAATCTCGAGCCAGTGTAGGCGGGGGTAAAGCCCGCGGACGGACCGCAGCAAACACCGCGTCTCGCGCCACGAAGACCGCCTCGAAGCGGGCGAACGCATCTCGCAAGCGGAGCACGACGAAGAGCGCATCTCGCGCCACGAAGACCGCCTCGAAGCGGGCGAACGTATCTCGCAAACGGAACACGACGAAGAGCGCGGCTTCGAATCGGAGCGGCGCAAGGAGGACGCGGCGGACGGAGAACGCAACCCTCGGTGCTGCGATCACGAATCCAGTCACCGAAGCGATGGCTCTGGGGACGGAAGTTGTAACCGGAGCTATTCAGGCGGGAGGTGAGATTGTCGCGGCCACGGCTGACATGGCGAACAGTGCCGCTCGAACCGCAGCGGCAGTGACGACCGGCGTTGTTCCCGACGAATCCGACAGCGAACGCGACCGCGGAGGCGGGGGCAAAGGCTCTTAGCCGACCGGCCTTCTTGTGGCCGGCGTCGGGCTCATCGGCGCGATCCTGCGACGCGCGGACTTAAGCCGCGCGTCAGGCCCCCTGTGCCTCTCCTCTTTCCTGTCGCTTGCCGGACGCGGGCTGTTGCGATTAACCGAACCCCGTCGCACGGCGACGAAAGGGAGGGCATCGTGGCGAGCGTTCCGGCCTGTGGCTGGGGACGGTGCGCCTCGTGGGTGAAGGTCAAAAATCCGGAGTAAAAGACCTTAGCCAAATTGTGTGCTCCCTTGCTCCGGCTCGCTTTATGGCCGACCATCGCGTCGGAGGTTTTCGCGATGCTGGCAAAATCGAGCCATTGGAAGCGCACCACGGCACTCCGGAAGACCGTGATGTACTCACTCGGTTTTGCGGACGGCCGCACCGGCTACGTTGTGGTCCCGCAGGAGTTGGTGGATCACGGTGACGAGGACGTGCCGAGCATAACGCGCGAACGGCAGCGCCGGGGCGAGGTACCAGACGGTGACATCGTTAGCGTAAAACGGGTTCGGTAGTTGGTCCATGAACCGCGACTTCGCAGACGCCGTCATCCAGTTTGCCCTATGGCCCGATCCCGCCCGCGTGCGCGGGGTCATCGCGGACGTGACCTGCCAGCTCAAAGCCGAGGGCTACTCAGCCGCGGAAATCGTCGCGGCTATAGACGAGATTCTGGACGAACTAGAGGGCGGACAGACCCGCCACTAGAATGGCTGGACGCCGGAGTAGCCACGACCCTAAGCCCGCCGATGCAGAAGCAAGACACTATCGATGGCTCGGCCCGTTCGATGCCATGCTCGTCGCGGCCCTATCGCGGACAGTGTGTGCACCACGAGGGCGACTCGCCGCTACGACTGGTGCTTCTCGGCGAGGGCTCACCGCGCGCCGCCTTCACCAGCGCGCCAACGGCGTTGGGTTCTTCCTCTGAGGATTTCTCGTCTGGTTCAGCGCCCATGTCTGACCCTGAGCCCGCTCCCGAGCCGAAGCCATCGGGGCCGGAGGCAATTCGCCGATTGATGGAGCGCGGGCTAGACGCCGCCGAGCGACGGAAGCTGAGGGCGCCGAAGCCGCGCAAGGCCGGGAAGTGATCACCGGCGCTCAGATCAAGGCCGCGCGGAAGCTTCTCGGTTGGCCGCGCGAGCGGCTCAGCCCGAGAGCAGGTCTCAGCGCTAGCTTGCTCAGCAAGATTGAGGACGGACTTCGCACGCCGACAAACGAACAGCGTCTTGGGATTCAAGGCGCCCTCGAAGCCGCCGGCGTCGAGTTCACGAATGGCGACGAGCCCGGGGTGAAACTTAGGCGATCCGGTCCTCAGGGTGGCCTCCGCCCATGACCTGGGAAGAGCTTACGTCGCAGGAGAAAACGGCGCTTCGGCACTTGGTCAAGGGCGAGGTGCAGGAGGTTCCCTGGCGTCAGATCCGGCGTCTTCGTGAACTCGGGCTTGCGGACGACAATCCCGAAGGCCGGCTCACCCCCGCCGGGCTGGAACTCTGGCGGACGAGGCCGACGCGAACGGGCCGCTGGAAGTGATCACCGGCGCTCAGATCCGGCAGGCCCGCGAGCTGCTCGGCTGGCCGCCGAGCAGGCTTGCGGAGCGGTTCGGGATCGAGTCCCGTGTCGTCCGTCTTTCAGCAACCTCGCAGTGGCGGCCGCTGGGATGGCGAACCCCGCCGCAGGCTGCGGCGGAGCATCGTCGCGGCACTGTCACCTCTCACCAACGCCCGTTTCGGCGCATTGCCTATGCGCAGCGCCTGACGAGTGGGCGGCCGGCGCGATCATGTAGCAGCTGGCCTCGCCGGTTCTGCACGTAGCAATACCCTGGGCTGAGCGGCCCGCCCGGTGCGGTAGCGGTTGCTCCGACTACGCCGCCGACCACCGCGCCGACTGGCCCTCCCACCACTGCTCCGGCGACAACGCCGGTCGTGGTGCCTGCCGTCTGTTGCGGTGTTTGGCATCCCGCCACTCCGAGGCAGATGATTGCTGCGAGAGTGAGCTTTCGCATGGGGCTGTCTCCTTTTCGACGGTACGCGTCCGGAGCTAACGTCAATCGGGACTGCTCAGTTCATCCCGACGGCGTTTCTCTTCTGGCTTAGCATTAGACCTAAGCAGTTTTGCTGTAGAAGGACCTGGTGGTATTAACCTATGTAATCCGCGCGCGATCACTCGGCGGATGGTGGAGGGCGGCTGCCATGTCTCCTAAGGTCACCTTGCTCTCTGCCGCCGCACTCGTGGTCACGTGCAACCCAGTTTCGGCCCACGACATTATTCGCGCCTGGTGGACAAGTGGGGCGCGCCTTGCTGTAACGAGACGGATTGCCAACCCGCCCGTTTCCGGGTGACGCCCAAAGGTGTGGAAATGTTCGTCGCCGGAAGGTGGGCCCGTGTTCCGAACGAAAGCGTTCAATACCGAAGCCTCACGGGCGATGCTGGCGAGACGGGTGGTGGCCATTGGTGCGGCCAAGCGGATTGGGGATACGACGTGCTCGGGAGTGCGGAACTCTACTGGGTGACGCGCTGTGCGATCCTGCCGCCCAACATGGCGTCGACATCTGGGATGTAGCGACGAAAGGGGCTCTGATGGGGCGGCGGTGAGGCTCCGAGGGTCGGCTCAGGCATGTCCCGCGCTCATGGTGAACGCTCTCCGTGCATCCGCTCTCAGCACGTCTAGCTCGTCCTGGAGCGCGTTGATCGCGCCCTCCAGCTCGTCCAGGGTCATGCATTGCGGGGTCAGCCTCAGAACGCCGTCAGCATCGGGAGCCGCGGTCGAGAGCACGACCGAGACGCGAGTAGGGTCGTGATTATCGGTGCGCTCGATCTCAAGCGCGAAGGTGCTGAGGTTGCGCATGGCTGGTCCTGTTCAAAGTGTCGAATCCTTCCGGCCCTTCTCCTCCGGAACGAGAAGCTCCAGGAGCTTCTGCGCGAGAGCCTTCATGCCACTCGGCAGCTCCTCGGACCAACTGGCGAATTTCCACAAGGAAGCGAGTCAAAAGGACGCGGTCAAGCGCTCGGGACTAGCGAATCACCGAGCGTTTCTGCGTTGCTCGCGGCATGGCAACCATCTCCCGAGCACTCTCGAAGCTGGGCAATGATGTGGTCGCCCGCATGGCGCAGGAAGTCGTCAGGGGCGCCAGTGTCGTGCAACTGCAATTTCTCGCCTCCGAATTCTACGAAGCTTTGAAAGCTGAACTAGATCAGACACCCCGGCACGAGGCAGCCAGGGTTGGCGCGCTCGCGGCTGCCGCACACCAGTGCCTGCGTTCAGCAGAGAATTGCACCTCAGCGCTGCTAATGCTGATTGAGATCAGAGCCGCGGTGAGCATGTTGAGCGACAGCGCAGGGGTAGAGCCAGGAGCCGTTGTTCGGTTCAGAGCGCAGCTTCGCTTGATCCAGGGCGGGCTATCCTGACCGCCATCCAGCTTTAGCCGGCTTTCCTAGCCTTCTTTGCAGCTTTAGAGGGTGCGCGCTTTTTCGAGCTCGACGCTTTTGCCGCCTTCCCGCCTCCATGAGCGCTCGCAGGAGCCTTCTCGCCCCGTTCAGCCGCGAGGCTCTGCTTCAGCGCGTCCATAAGGTTGATTACATTCGACGGACGTTCCGGCTTGGTCGCCTCGATCTTCTCGCCCTTGGCCTTCTTGTTGATCACCTCACGTAGTGCCGTCTCGTAGCGGTCTTCGAACTTGTCCGGTTCGAAGTGGCCAGCCTTGGTCTGCACAATGTGCTTTGCGAGATCGAGCATCTCCTTCTCGACCTTGATGTTCGGAATGTCCTCGAAATAGTCCGCCTCGTCCCGGACCTCGTAGGGGTAGCGCAGCAGCGTGCCCATCAACCCTTTTCCCCGCGGCTCCAGCGCGATCATGTGCTCACGCGTGGTCAGCACGAGACGCCCAAGCGCTACTTTTCCGGTAGCCGCTATTGCCTCCCGGATGGTGACGAACGCATCGGCTCCGACCTTACCCTCCGGGGCGATGAAGTAGGGCCTGATGTTGTAGAGGTCGTCGATCTCCTCACGCGGGACGAACTGGTCGATGTCGATGGTCCGCGTGGATTCGACAGTGACAGCCTCAAGGTCCTCATCGGTGATTTCGATGTACTGGCCTTTTGAGACTTGGTACCCCTTGATGATGTCCTCGCTCTCAACCTCCTCGCCGGTCTCTGCGTCCACCTTTGAATAGCGGATGCGGTTGCCGGTGTTCTTGTTGAGCTGGTTGAAGCGGACCTTCTCGCTCTCACTGGTCGCGGGGTAGAGGGCGATCGGGCAGGAGACGAGTGAAAGGCGCAGATAGCCCTTCCAGTTCGCGCGCGCGGCGGCCATGACGCATACTCCTAGCGGCAGGGGCGCTGCGATCCTAGCAAGCGAGCCCCGGCGAGTCGCGACTCAACGCTCACGCTTTTGTGCCGTTCCTTGTTCCTGCTGTGTTCATTCGCTTGGAAACGATGGCACTGAGCTGCGGGGAGCGCCGAGAGCTAGGTATTCTTGCGGCGCCGTGCTTTAGGTCGCTCCTCAGGCGGAAGACTCTGCATCGCGAGCCGCTGGAGGTCCGGCCGGAGTGAGGCGGCACCAAGCCACTTCTCCCAGTACGCATCTGCGGCGCGCCGGGCGTCCAGCCACGTCGTGCGGTGCCCGATGGGCTTACGCCAGCCCTTTGGGCACTTGAGTCCCTTGATCTTCCACGCCCATTGCTCCCTCTCGGCATCCGGGTCTTTCGCCACGGTGGCGACCGGCAGCTCACCGCTAAACCCACGCCAGTCGCCGTTCTCTTGCTGCTCCCAGCGGATCACTGGTTCGGCTCCGCACGGAACTGAGCTTCGTGCTCAGCCGTTCAAATCTCGAAAAGGCTAAGCTGGAGGTCACGGCCATGGCAACTGGCAAGCGTGAACTGATCGATACGGGTACTGACAAGCGATACGTCCGTCGTGATGAGAAGGGCCGCTTCGACGAGGTGGTGGACGTCGGCCGTTCGCTGTCCCAGGATCGTAAGCGTCATGCCGAGAACGAGAGCAAGCCGGGGCACGGCGATNGGGGCGACCGCAAACGCTAGGCACTCTTGCGTGGAGGCGTGCGGCGTCCCTTACGAACCAACGCACCACTGGGCCACTCGTGCGGCTTCGCCTCCGCGCCCCGATAAGCTAGGGCCAGCTTCTCGCGCACGAGCTGCTCACCGAGATCCCGGCCGTCGATGACGATGTGGGCGAGCGTTCGCCCGTACTGATCGTGGCCGTGCCGGCGGATGTCGACCGAACGGCCGAAGCGCAGAAGGTCGACAACCCGGGCCTTCGTCTCGTAGCCTGCGACGCGCTCGCGCTCGCGCTCGCATCGAGCCTCGCGTGTCTCCGGAGCGTCTATCCCGAGCAAACGGATACGTTCTCCCGCCAGCGCAAGAGTGTCACCGTCGATGACGTAGAACATGCGGGCGTCAACGGTGTCGCCGCGCGCCGGCCTCACGAACATGAAGAGCACGATCCACACGGTCGCGGTTGCGAGCGCCATCAGCCCGAGGATGGCCAACGCGGTTCTAACGAAGCGGCGGTTCCCAGGGGTCATGACGCGCTTCTCGAATGCTGACGGTCCAAAGGGTGTGGCCACAGAAAACACCTCGTCTGTGCCCGCTTCCACCAGGCAAGTTCACCGCCTACATGCACGACATGTGTGGACGCGTCATCCAGGCGAGCCCTCCCGATCAGCTCGGGCTCAAAATCATCGATGCTCTCGACCCGCGGGATAAGCGAGTCACCGGCGATCCGTTCGGCAACGTGCCTCCCCGCTATAACGGCGCGCCGAGCCAACAGCTGTGGGTAATCCGGCAGAACCCTCAAACCGGTGCGCGCTCGCTCGATCTGCTTCAGTGGGGGCTCATCCCGTACTGGTGCAAGGACAAGCCGAAGCCGCCGCCGATTAACGCCAAGGCAGAGACGGTCGATCGCCTGCCGATGTTCCGTGAGGCATATCGCAAGCGCCGGTGCATCGTGCCGATCGACGGCTTCTTCGAGTGGATGGCGATCAAAGGCGCGAAGGTAAAGCAGCCCTAGGCAACCGCTCGCGAGCGAGTGCCTTCTCGCTCGGCCTGTCATCCCACTCCGGATGGTTCTTGCGCAGTTCGATTAGCCGCTCAACCGAGTTCGTGACGCTGCGCGCTGCGCCAGTGATGAAGTGCTTTGACATGTTTGTCCCCTCTTAACGGCAATCACGTTCGCGTCTGATAACGGTTTGCCCAGAGCGAGGATCGACGACCTTCGTACGCCGCGTAACGCACTCCTCTTCTTGCACCACCCTCGGCGCGACATCCTCGTCTTCCTCAATTTCGACCACCCGGCGAGCAGGACGTTTCCTGACGATGACTTCGTCGGGCTCAACCTCCTCCTCCACCTCTGCCGGTGGTGCGTAGACGACGGGCGGAGGAGCCGGTCGGGCGAGAGCGGAGCCAAGCATCACCCCTACTGCGCCGCCCATTATTGCACCAGCCGCCGCAGCTTTCTCCCGCTCGCCCACCTTGACGATAACTGAAGACCCGAATTCACCGGATTGAGTAGGGAGAGGCGCTGACATGGCGTTGGTTACGAGCGCAGTGCTGAGCAGGGAGAGTCCTGCGATTGCGAAGGCATTTTGGAACATGTTGTCACCGGGGTGTTGAGGTGATCGCCAAAATGGTCCGAGATCGACTAAGGGACTGTTAACTGGGGCCCGAAGAGAATGGCTCGCTACGAATGGTGCCTGGGCAATTATCAGGTGGTCTCGGCCCGTAAGTTCGTCGTCCATGTCGCATTTCCTTTAAATTCAGCGCGTGGGGGCGCATCGAGGATCGCCGCGCCGGCGCCACAGGAGTTCCCGCATTCCGACGGTGAGCGAGTGCCGTAAAACGGCCGAGGACGAGTCAGGAGTGGCCTCGGCGGGTGTGGCCGCTAGGGTGGTAGCCGAAACAGCAAACGCGAGTCCTGGAGCTTCCTGGTGCTTTGCTGGCCGCTTACGGCGCACGCACCTTGTCGCGGTACGCGGCTCTTAACTTCGCGAAGGTGGCTTCTGAGCCCGGCTGGGGTTGAATTGGCTTGCAGTAAGAGCCGATGACAAGGGCAGTCGAAACGGCCGCAGAGGACGGCAGCTGCCCCCCGCTCACACCTCTAAGCTCAGGTGAACCGAGGAAGCGAAGGTAGAAGAGCAGTTCGCCAAGAACGGGATCCCGGCCGTCACACTGCTTGAGCATCTGGCTGTATTCGATTACTGCAAGGCAGGTAACAAGGTCGTACTTTCCGTTCACCCGTTCGGCGCGAATGAGGTCATCTAGCCGGCGAATTTCCTCGTGGATATTGTCGTAGGCTTGGCAACGGGTGTTGAATTCCTCGACCGTCTGGATTTCCGCTAGGCGCGTGTTTATCGCCATCGACACGCCCGGGCTCCACGCCTCGGCTCGCTTTGTCGCCGTGTTGACCTGTTCACTCGTGAGCCGCTCGGAAAGCTTGCGCTGCATCTCCAGCACCTTCGGGAGAAGCCCGGCTTCAGAGGTGCTTCTCAATTCACCCCGGGCAAGCTCCAACCATTTGTAGGACTCGACCAGATCAACGCGCACGCCCTCGCCGCGAGCGAACATTAGGCCGAGACTGTGAAAGGATGGCGCGTATCGGTTGTTTGCGGCCATCCGGAAGAAGTTCTCTGCGGTTCGGAAATCCTGTCCAACGCCACGGCCCGTTGCGTACAGAACGCCGAGGTCGTGCTGGGCGATGCGGTCGCCGGAGCGAGCCAGAGGTCGCAGGATGACCAGGGCGGTCTCAAAGTCACTCCTCTGAAGCGCGGCCGATGCGACCGCGCCGGCGTCAGGTGGAAGCGGCGGCCACTCCGCATTTCGGATCTCATCCGATTGGCGGCACTTCAATATCGGTCGGAGCACACTGCGTATGAGGTCATCCGGTTTAAGTAAGTGCGCGATACCGCGGATCCCCGGTGCCTGAGCGAGGAACATACGGAGGATCTCTTCCCGTCCAATGTCGGCCGGGCAGTATTTCTGCCGAGCAGTGTCAATCCAGACGGCGCAGCCAGGAGCGGAGGCGAAACTGCCGGACCCGCCTTTCTGCAAGGAGTCCAATTCGGCGCAGGAAAGGATGGCTTCGAGGCCATTGTTAACGCTAGGACCTTCAATGCCTTGTACGGGGGTTAGGCCAACGGGGACGAAAAGGACGCTGACCAGGACCACCCAGGCTTTGATCGAGGCGAATAGTGCGGCGCCGTAGCGAGCTGGAGCTTTGACGACCGTGAGCATAACCTGCTCCTTCAATGCCGCTTTGTCCGCTCGGCTACTGCTCCGCTAACAGGCAGCCGATGGTAACATACCATCTCCGTGCCGAGAACAGTGGCGCCTTTGCCGGTACAAGAGCGGCGCAACCGTGCTACATTGATGGCGTTCAACACGTCGGGCATGTCGCTATCTTGGGCGCAGACACCAGCCGATGAGGCTCTAAAGGACGCCATTGGTAGAGTACCAGGTTGCACTGGAAATTCAGGAAATTGGAAACGACCAGTTCAGACGTTGCTTGAGTCCACCACAACAGCACAGCAAGCATTAAACTACTGCGACCCCCTCATCCAGCAACTACAGAAGTCCGCTGAGCCGGTTGAGGATGAGGGTCGCCGTGCATGAGATTGTTGGAGGCACTTCGCAAATCTCCTTGTTGGCTTTTGTGTTTTGAAGGGACAAGCGGTCGAAGCGCATAATCCAGCCTTGATTCGGCGATTGGTGCTTTTTTGGAAGACGGAAACAGAAAAATTCTTGGTAGATAGCCGAATGGAATCCCGTTTAAAGCAACGACCGTT
>C688J18823_10002014_pt1 | contig 12702 bp, 10 predicted proteins | sample HopSoiMetagenom1_FD_18823 | JGI IMG/M metagenome (IMG submission 18823)
CGTTGCCACATGGGCGGGGAAGTGTCCGAAGTGCGGCATGAAGCTCATGCCGGCCCCGGCAGAGACCGACTCTCCGACCGCCTTCGTGTGCCCGATGCATCCGGAGATCACGGCCACGTGGGCGGGGACATGCCCCAAGTGCGGCATGACGCTTCGGGCAACGGGCACGGGAGTGTCGGCAAACCTCGGTGATGACCCGGCTTCGGCCGAGGATGGCCATGGGGAACACCAGATGCATGGCCACGAGCAGCACGCTGACGGCCACGGCCACCACGAGGAGCACTCCGGCCATGTGGAGGCACACCACGGCCATCACGGCGAGCACGAACACGGGGGCCATGCGCACGGCGCCTCGGACGGCATCGAATGGGAAGACGACATGGTCGAGATGAACCGGCAGACGACGCCGGCGAACATGCGCTGGCTGCTCGTCGACCGGGAAACCGGCGCGGAGAATGCGGCCATCGACTGGCGGTTCCAGGTCGGCGACCAGATCAAGATCAGGCTCGTCAACGAGATGGAATCCGATCATCCGATGCATCACCCGTTCCACATCCACGGCGCAGGTCGCTTCCTCGTTCTCAGCCGTGACGGCGCCGTGGAGCCGAACCTCGTCTGGAAGGACACCGTGCTCGTCCGCACCGGAGAGACCGTCGACATCCTCTTGGACGTGAGCAATCCCGGTCTCTGGATGGCGCATTGCCACATCGCCGAGCATCACGAGAGCGGGATGATGTTCAGCTTCAGCGTCGACCCGGCGCCGCGGGTGTGACGATCCGTCGCACCGCTAGTGGCTGATTCCGAGGTGCGTCAAGATGGAGGAGCCATGAGAGCGGTCATCCGGGACGCATACGGCTCCGTCGACGTTCTACGACTCGGGGAGATCGCCAAGCCCGTGGCAGGTGAGGGTGAAGTGTTGGTGCGCGTGAATGCGGCGGGCGTCGACCAGGGCGTCTGGCACCTGATGGTCGGGATGCCGTACGTGATGCGCTTGGTGGGCTTCGGCCTCCGTGCGCCGAAGAACCGTCTCCTCGGCTACGACGTGGCCGGGCGCGTGGAGGCGGTCGGTTCGAACGTGGACCGGTTTCGGCCGGGGGACGAGGTGTTCGGGACCTGCCGGGGGTCCTTCGCCGAGTACGCCACCACGAGCGCCGATTGGCTCGACTCGAAGCCGGACAGCGTGAGCTTCGAGGAGGCCGCCGCGGTGCCTATCTCCGGGTACGCCGCCCTGAACGCGGTCCGTAGGCACGGTCGGGTTCGCCACGGCGATCGGGTGCTGATCATCGGTGCGGGAGGAGGCGTCGGGACGTTCGCGGTGCAGATCGCGAAAGCAGACGGGGCAGAGGTCACCGGCGTCGCCAGCACCGGGAAGATCGAGCTGGTGCGCTCGATCGGCGCCGACCACGTGATCGACTACACCCGAGAGGACTTCGCCGACGGTCGCACTCGCTACGACGTCATCCTCGACATCGCCGGCAACCGCCCGCTCTCCCAGCTGCGGCCCGCGCTGACGCCCAGGGGGACGCTCATAATCGTTGGCGCAGAGAATGCGGGCAACTGGCTCGGCATCCGGCGTCAGCTGCGGGCGGCGGCCCTCTCGCCCCTCGTCCGCCAGAAGCTCAGCTTCTTCATCTCGAAGGAGCGGAGGGAGGACCTAGAGGAGCTGCGGAAGCTGCTCGAGACCGGCGCGATCCGGCCGAGGGTCGACCGGACGTTCCGGCTGGACGAGGTTCCACAGGCGATCCGCTATCTCAGAGACAGCCGCCCCGGCGGCAAGATCGTCATCACCCCCTGACGCACCACGCCCCCCAAAAGCCGTGCTTTGCCCGAGAACCACGAGAGCGGGATGATGTTCAGCTTCAACGTTGACCCGGAGCTCGGGCAGTGACCACCAGTCGCGAGCGGACTCCGGAGTCGTCGTGAGCACGACCGCCACGACGCAGTCCTTCCGCCTGGGCCTCCGAGGTCCGGTTTTCTGGGGGGTGGTCGTGGGCGTCGCGCAGGCGCTCACTCCCCTGGCTATCTGGTGGCTGGACACCGCCACCGTCTACGCGCTCGGACTGGCGGTGATCGCCTCCATCTACATCGGTCTCGCAGTCGGAGGCGATGGGCGCCGGAAGGTCATCGCTGTCGAAACCGGCGTCGCCAGCGGATTCATCATCATCGCCGCTGCAGCGATCAGCGGGACGCCATGGCTTCTTGTGCTCGGCCTTGCTGGTCACGGGGTGAAGGACCTCTGGCAGCACCGCACTCAGTTCGTGGCCAACACGAAGTGGTGGCCTCCTTTCTGCCTAGTGGTTGACTTCGTGGTCGCGGCGGTCATCGTCGTCGAGATCCTCGCCGGGGCTGAATTTCGCTAGAGCTCGAGCGCCGCTCCGGTCACGCTTTCACTTCAAAGCGTGACTGAATAGCCGCCATCAGGACGACAAGAGTAGAAGCGTGATTATTTGCGAGCAGTCGGCCGGATCGGGCCTGGGGTTGGGGTCGGGAGCCCTACGCGTGTTTCCCTTGAGAGTGCGAAGACGCGGAGGCAGCTTGTCAGAGACAACCAACGGCCCTCCCCAAGGCGCAAGGGTAGCGTCGGGGAAAGTTTGGCGTCCGCCTCACGCCGAAATCCGTGCGGCTGATCGATTGCCTTCTGGCGAAGCGCGACCTTGCGCTGCAACGGCCCGAGGGTACGGGACGGACAGCCGCGCTGAAGGCGTTAGACCAATTGCTCGTTGAGGTGGCGGCAGGCACCTGGCCGCGCAGGTGAGCGCGTAACAAATACCCACTCCGCTACCCTCGCCGGTTCGGCCGAGCAGTTGTAGTTTCTGATGCCTCCCCTTTCGCCGAGGGGATCCCGTGAATCAAAGAGGACTCGCTAGCTGCTTGAGGCGGTGTGCAGCTCCTCCTTTTTTTGCCCGCAAGTTTTCCGCACGGTGAGGCATCTACTACTTGGAGGCACAGAAAAGGTCCGGGAGCCCTAGCGGGGTGAGTCCGCCGGCGTGACACGCACAGAAGAGACCGCCAGCGACTCCTTTTTCCTGGCCGTCTCGCTTTTGGGGTTACCGCGTTCGGCGCTCGGGGCATTTCAAACTCGTGTGGATGAACCGAGTAACTGTGGCAGTGCGTGTCGAAGTCGAAGATGAGCTTCAAGCACAAGACCTCAAGCGCTACCTGGAGGCTCTGCGTGCGCGGTCGCAGTAATCGCCCCAACCCTCCTGGACGTATCGGTGCCTCGTGCGCCGGATGAAGCGCAAGCGAATCGGGAAGTCGCGCTCTACCTCGGTGCCTGGCGAGCGATGAACCCTGGAGCGCGGGCCTCTCTGCTCGACTGAGCTAGACTCGATCACCTTCCCTGCGAATGTCCACAGCAGACGCGGGAAGACCTGAGGCGGTCGTCTTACTGGGTCGGCCGCTTCTTTTTGGACCCCTGATCTCCCGCGAATCACTCGTTCGGGGTAAGTCCTCCGACCCACCCTTGCCGATGAGATGAGCACGAGTTGCAAAGCTGGAACGATCGCCGCAGTCGCTCCGGCCATTCCGCGGCTCGATTTTGAAAGGCCGTCTGGCGTGGCAACCGGCGGCCTTTCGTCTTGGGATAGGGCGGGTCCTACTGATCCGGGTAAGGGTCGTTCGCGCTGTCTCCGCCAGTCACCGTCTCTCACTCTCCGTTCGCGCACTCCGGGCAAGGCGGAATGTGCGTCTGCGACCCCATCTGAATCTCATTGCCGCAGTTCGTGCAGCGGTAGGTGCCCGAAGAAACGTCGCTTCCTGCTGGAACCGGGTTCGCCATGTTGTTGACTCCCTCGTTCGCTTGACGCCTTGAAGCTGCCCGGGACAACAGAGGAGAAACGCCGTTGCGATAATCTGACGCTCGCAGCGGTGCGTGCTCCCTTGAAAGGAAGTCCTCATGGACGAGGGGAGCATCAGCTGGAACGAGCAGGCCGAGCAGCAAGCTCAAGATCAGGGAGTGGCCGTCAGGGACGTGATGTGCTCGAAGTGCGGCATGAGGCCGGCTCTCAGGCAGTTCGCTCGCTACAGCTGTGAGTGTGGGGAGATCCAGGGGTTCACTTCTCGAGGTTTGCTGGGCTAGGGCTGCGGGCACAACTACTAAGCACGCCCCTTTTGTTGCATTTGTCCACAGGGGTCAGAGGCGGTCTCTTTGGGGAGGGGCCGCTTCTCTTTGGTCCCCCCGTTTCTGGGCTTCTAGCGTCCAGACTCCCGCGGTGGCTGGCGAAGAGGAACGATCCCGTTCGCGGGAACGCTGAGAACCACGGCCTCCGCAGGTTCATCGACGTAACGGACTGCCTCGAACGGCACGCTTGCCCATCGAGTCCGCAACCAACCGCGTTTGATGACGATGCTGTCTGGGTGGTCGGCGTGGCGCTCGTAGCGAACGTGATCGAGTTTGCCGACGCGCTGGCCGTCTGAGCTAAAGACCGCATAGCGCTCCGCACTCACGAGTCTCGCCGCAAGTTGCCAGGTCTCCATGCCGATTTGGTTACTACCAGCTACGGGGTTAGGCTGCGCCGTGTGGTGATTCAGTGGGATGAGCATGTCTGTGTCTCTGTGCTCGCCCTGAAGCCGTGCGCGTTGTCTGGCGAGCCTGTCTCTACTCGTGTGCTTGAAGTGTGAGAACGCTGTTCTTCACGAACGGAAGGTGGTTCGCTAGTTCCTGCCTGAGCTTCGGATGATCGCCAACTCCCGCTCAAGCTGAGCAGCTAAGTCTTCGGCGCTGCCTTCACTAAGGGGAAACAGAAGATCGACCCGCTCGCCGTCTTGCTCGGTGAACTGAAGGATGATTTCCCATTTGAGGGTTTGCTTGCTCTCGCCACGGTGTACAGCAAACGCGAAGTCGCGAACGAGTCGCGGGTCAGGCGTCACGAGGATGATTTTGGCTTACGCCCTCTGCGAGCCACAGCGCGGCCCTTCGCGCCCATCGCTCTACCCTCTTCTGCCGTCACGTCGAGCTCTATCGCCCCACGTCGTGCGTCACTGAAAGTGATACGGACTTTTGCACCGTCGTTGTCGCGGATCTCTTCGCCGCTTACGTCGCTAACGAGAACTGTCTTACGCGCCACGCTTCCTCCGTTCATTGAGAGAAGCGGGAGCATAACTAGCTTCGATGAATCAGCACTACATGGAACGTGGTGTTGGCAGGATCTCAGGCTTAGAACTAGCCCGACCTTATCCGCGCTGCGTCAATCCGGGCGCTCACCGGCCGCCGCCTCCTCGGGCATGGGTGCGGGCGCTGAGGCGCGCAGCGCCGGCTCCTCGACAAGGTTGAGCACGCGCATTAATCACTCGAATGCCGTATGCGGTCAAGACTGATACGAGATGAAGCTTGCCGCTGAGATAGTCGGTGTCCTCATCTTCCTGGTCCCAATCGTCGTCTTCGCCTACCTCTTTATTTGGGCAGCGCGGAAAGATGGCGAGGAAGATCACGCACTCCAGCGTCGACTCGGCATCCGTCGCAAAACTCGGCTTGGGCGATGAGCGAGCCTGACCGCGGATGTCCTTGAATCCCTCGCGTCTCGAGCGAATCAGGGGGGTGACCCCGGCCCCTACGCGCGCGCGGGCGAAGGGCTTCGTCGTGGGGGAAACCGTTCCAGGGTCTTCGGGTGACTTGCGGCGGTGCGGGCCAGGGCTAGAAGCCTGCGCGCGCCCGATCGACGAAAGGCCATCCTCTGCGGCGGGGGTGGCCTTTCGCTTGCGACGTTGAAGCCCCGCGTCCAATCGTCCGCGTCCTGGAAACCATCCCGCCCGCACGGTCGTGGTCTCACCTCCGGCCCGCTAGACCACCGAGTATTCCCTCCTAACCCGGTGGCATTCGTCGCGTCATGAAAAAGTGGGCGGCTCGCTGGCCGCAGCCGGGCCGCCCCCTGTGAGCGAGGTGTGATGACTAAAGTGCTCGGCGATGGGGGAGCGTCCGTTATCCGGGCAAGGTTGGAACACCCACCTCTCGATCACCGGGCGCGAGGTCGAAGCGAAGGAAGACGGAGACGTCTGGCTCGTGGATGACGGCGTGGTCACGTGGATGCTCGCGCATGAAGCCTTCCAAGCGCGATACAAGCCTCTGGATACCTGAGCAGCGAGGCGCGCCTAGGGCAGGATCTCGATCCGCGCGTCGGTTGATCGCTTGCCAGATACGCAGGTGCGTCGCCACGTCCCTGCGCTCGCCAATCTCACTCTTAGGATTGGGCTGTTTGACCGTGATCATTGATCCTCCGGCCGTGTGGACCAGATAACCCGCCCGCGCAAAGAGTGCCCCCGAAACCCGGTTCGCCGCCCCGCGCATGAGAAAACGGATTGTCTAGCTCTCCTCGTACTGCGCTGCGCCCTCGACTGACGCTATCCACTTCTCTCGCCGCTTCACCCAAATCTCGCGTTCGGGCCTTCAGTTCGAAGGGAGCCTCATCCAGACTTCCGATCCGGATCTCAATCAGCGCGTCGCCAGGATCGGCTGTTCGAGGAGTCGGGACCCACAGCGCGGGCAGAAGCCCCGACCCTTGTAGCTGCTGATCTGGCCGCTCACCTCAAATGCCTCGCTGGACCACTGCCCATACACGCTGAACGCGCTGCCGGACTCCTTCCGACGGTCCGTGCAGTGGCAGCGTCCGACGTGTACGGGATCACCGCGCACGCTGTAGCGGACAGCGCCGCATAGACATCCGCCAGTGCGCACTCGGGCAGTCACCACGAAGATGCTAGCGACGTACGCACCAATGTAATTCACGCTTGTGTAAGCCACACGGTATCGGCGCTGGGCTTGCCGCAGGCAGGGCCGAGCTAGGGTCTGTGCAAGTTCCTTCCTCCGCGCTCTGCCCAATGTTTCACCGCGGAGCGCGTGGGCACTCAGGCGTATGGTCAGCGAAGAGGCTGTACGGCGCGTCCAACGGACGCGAAGACGGATCGCAGCGACTTGGCCGGACTCGCTCCATAAGACTCTCGCCTTAGAGCAGTTGGACGACGTGGTGTGGGCGCTCTACAAAGAACGCGCCACAAAAAAATCGAACGGCCCCGAGTAGAGGCGGCTCTCCTGTTCGAATGCAGTGACGGTCAGTCGAACGTTTCTAGCGGCTCATACCCCGGTCCTTAGGGTTCGGTCCCGCTCTTCATCTCGGAAAGTTGGGCTGAAGTTGTTGAGCTCTGGACAGTCTCGGAGACTCCTCTCGCCAACGTCGAAGTAGGCCGTCACGTTACGTGGCCAAAAGCGGTCGCCGCGTAGCCTGGCCGGCGCCGCGGAATCCCGTTGTTCGCATTTCTTTGGCGCAACCGGGTACCAGTGCCGCATGAAGACGATGTTCGTCCTGTACTCGGCACTCATTGTTGCCGCGGTTGCAGTTGCAATCACTGTCGGGCTTCTCGGTCGCTAAGTGCGCTGGCTACGAGAAAACTCGCTCTCCCTCTTCTTCCTCTTGCTCCTTCTAGCGAGCGTTGGGGGTCAGTCCGTGGCCGGCTGGAAGGATTTCAACGCCGAGCAGCTGGCGCATCAGGATCCGACCGTGAGCTGGGCCTTCTACATCACCTCCTCCTCCTTCTGGGCTGCGGTTATGGAGAACTGGCAGTCAGAGTTCCTTCAGTTCTCGTTCTTCATCGCTGCAACGATCTGGCTCATCCAGCGAGGATCGAATGAATCTAAGCCGCCAGAGGACGTCGGGCTCGAGTCAGACCAAAAGCAACAGATTGGTGGATACGCCCCAGAGAACGCCCCCGAGTGGGCGCGCGTGCGGGGCTGGGGAACAGCCCTCTACTCCCACTCACTCTTGATCGTCATGACAGGCATCTTCTTCGCGACCTGGTTTGCTCAGTCACTCACGGACAAGGTCGTCTACAACGCCGGCCAGAAGGACCATGGCGAGGCTGCCATATCTTGGTCGTCCTACCTTGCGACGAGCGATTTCTGGGAAAAGACACTGCAGAACTGGCAGTCCGAGTTTCTCGCCGTAGGGACGATGGCCGTCTTCACCATCTACCTGAGACAGCGGGGCCCGCCTGAATCCAAGCCCGTCGGTGCGCCGCACGATCAGACGGGCACGTCTGGCTAGACGAAACGTTCCCGAAGGAGAGCAGGGGCTCGCGGCGCTTCGGCCTTCAGTCAACCCGCGCGAGGAACCCCGGATAGGTCAAATACTTGCCGACCGTAATTAGCCTCAAGCGCCGATCCAGCTCCGATCGCTCTGGCGGCAATTGTGGCAGTGACGAGACCCGAGGCGCGCTAGCGTGCTAGCGAGGAAGCGCCCGCATTTGAGACACCGAATCGACATGATGGGCGACTTCCCGGGCTGTGCCGCCTGAAACGCTGAGTCCTCGCTGCGGACTCGGTTACACCACCCGACTACCCAAGCAGAATGCTTTGCGGGCCGGTTCCCAGGACAAGAGGTGACGTGTGTTCGATTACCTCGTCGTCGGAGCCGGCTTTGCCGGAAGCGTGCTCGCGGAGCGCCTCGCGACGGAGGTGGGCAAGACCGTGCTGCTCGTGGACCGCCGCCCGCACATCGGCGGAAACGCGTACGACCACTACGACGACGCGGGCGTCCTCGTGCACCGCTACGGCCCGCATATCTTCCATACGAACTCGGAGCGCGTCTTCGAGTATCTGTCGCGGTTCACGGAATGGCGGCGGTACGAGCACCGGGTGAAGGCCCGCGTCGACGGCCGCCTCCTCCCGATCCCGATCAACCTCGACACGGTCAACGCGCTCTACGGGCTCGACCTGACGGCTGACGAGCTGACGCTCTTCTTCGCCGAGCGTGCCGAGCCGGTCGAGCGCGTGAAGACGTCCGAGGACGTCGTCATCGGCACCGTGGGCCGCGATCTCTACGAGAGGTTCTTCCGGGGCTACACCCGCAAGCAGTGGGGCCTCGACCCGTCCGAGCTCGATGCCTCCGTCACCGCCCGCGTGCCCACGCGGACGAACCGCGACGACCGCTACTTCACCGACTCTTTCCAGGCCATGCCGCTCCACGGCTTCACGCGCATGTTCGAGCGCATGCTCGTCCGGCCGGAGATCAAGATCCTCCTGAACACCGACTATCGCGAGATCGAGGACGAGATCCGGTTCCGCAAGATGATCTACACGGGCCCGATCGACGAGTACTTCGGCTACTGCTACGGGAAGCTTCCATATCGCTCGCTCCACTTCGAGTTCGAGACGTACGACCGGCCGACCTATCAGGGCGCGCCGGTGGTGAACGAGCCGGCCGAGGACGTGCCGTACACCCGGGCGACGGAGTTCAAGTACCTGACCGGCCAGGAGCATCCGAAGACGACGGTGGTCCGGGAGTACCCCCGCTCCGAGGGGGACCCCTACTACCCCGTTCCCCGGCCCGAGAATGCCGCGCTCTACAAGGAGTACAAGGCCCTCGCCGACGAGACACCCGAGGTGGAGTTCGTCGGCCGCCTGGCCACGTACAAGTACTACAACATGGATCAGGTCGTCGCCCAGGCGCTCGCAGTCTTCGACCGGCTGATGGGGCGCCGCGAGCCCGCCGTCCGCGAAAAGCGGCCGACACCCGCTCTCACCAGGGCGCGCTGACGAGATGCCTCTGCCGACTGGCGATCTCGGTTCCACGGGTTTCGAGATCACCCGTGTCGGCCTAGGCGCCTGGGCGATCGGCGGTGGAGGCTGGCAGGGCGGTTGGGGCCCGCAGGACGACGCGGAGTCCACCGCGGCGATCCACCAGGCCGTCGGGCTCGGCATCAACTGGATCGACACCGCGCCGGCCTACGGCCTCGGACACGCGGAGGAAGTTGTCGGCCGTGCCGTCCGCGCCCTGCCCGGGGACGAGCGCCCGTACGTCTTCACCAAATGCGGGCTCGTGTGGCGCCCGGGCGAGACGACCGTCTCGAACGTGCTGGCTCCCGAATCAATGAGGCGAGAATGCGAAGACTCGCTTCGCCGGCTCGGCGTCGAGCGGCTCGACCTCCTGCAGATCCACTGGCCGAGCGAAGACGGGACCCCTCCGGAGGAGTCGTGGTCGACGATGGCCGAGCTCGTCGAGGAAGGCAAGGTCCGGTCGATCGGCGTCTCGAACTTCGATGTCGAGCTCCTCGAGCGCTGCGAGGCCCTCCGGCACGTGGACACCTTCCAGCCCGAACTCAACTTGATCCGGCGAGGGGCGGCGGAGGCGGAGATCCGGTGGTGCCGTGAGCACGGGACCGGAGTGATCGTCTATAGCCCAATGCGGTCCGGCCTCCTCACGGGGGCCTTTTCGAAGGAGCGCTGTCGCGCTCTCACCGAGGACGACTGGCGGCGGGGAGACCCGGACTTCCGCGAGCCGGAGCTCGAGCGGAACCTCGATCTCATCGAGCGCCTTCGCGACATCGCGGACGACCTCGGCGCCTCGCTGCCCGAGCTCGCCATCGCCTGGACGCTCGCATGGCCCGGCGTCAACGGGGCGATCGTCGGCGCTCGGCGTCCCGAGCAGGTGGACGGATGGATCGGCGCAGGCGGGCTCGAGCTGGGGGACGACGTCCTCGCCCGGATAGCGGACGAGCTCGAGGTGACGGGCGCGGGCAGCGGGCCGACGCATCCCCTGCTGGAAGCCTCCCGATGAGCCGTCTCGTTCCGTTCATCGGCGCGTTCGAGTCGACCTACCAGCCGTCGTTCGACACCGACGTCGCCGAGTCGACCGGCCACATGCTCCGCTGGCGCGAGGACCTCGACCTTCTCCACTCCTGCGGCGTGTCCGAGCTCCGCTACCCGGTGCGCTGGCACCGCGTCGAGACGGAGCGCGGCACCTTCGACTGGAGCCAGACCGACGAGATCCTCGCCTACGTCGAGGAGGCGGGGATGCGCGTGATCGTCGACCTCGTCCACCACACGAGCTACCCGGGCTGGATCCAGAGCTTCGCCGACCCCGCCTTCGCGCCCGCGGTCCTTCGCTACGTCGAGGAGTTCGCAAGCCGGTATCCCGGCGTCGACGGCTACACGATCTTCAACGAGCCCTTCACCACATTCCTCCTCTGCGGTGAAGCCGGTATCTGGCCGCCGCGCCTGCACGGGCTCGAGGGTTTCCTGAGGCTCGTCCGCAACGTCTTTCCTGCGCTGACCGAGGCGAGTCGGGTTCTTCGCGAGGCGCTACCCGGAGCGCGCCACGTCTACGTGGAGGTCTGCGAGCGCCACACCTCCTCCACAGCGGAGGGTGCCGCGTTTGCCGCCTGGGCGAACGACCGCCGTTTCTTCCTCACCGACCTCTTCCTGGGGCGGGAGCTCGACCGCGAGCGGCCCTTCGTCCGCGACGTCCTCGAGGCCGGCGGTGAGGACGTGCTCGAGATCGCTCCCGGGCGCATCGACGTGCTCGGGCTCGACTACTACGCCCACAACCAGTGGTGCTGGGAGGGGCCCGGCGAGGGCACCACCTGCCCGCCCGCGCCGGTGCCGCTGTCGAAGCTGATCCAGGAGTACTGGGAGCGCTACCGGCTCCCCTGCATCCTCGGGGAGACAAACATCCGCGGCTTTCCCTCCGACCGCGCGACCTGGCTCAAGTACACGCTCGAACAGTGCGAGCTGGCCCGGGCAGCGGGCGTTCCGCTCGAGGGGTACTGCTGGTTTCCGTTCGTCGACTCCTGCGACTGGGACTCCATCCTCTGTCGCTGCGACGAGAGCATCGATCCGGTGGGCGTGTACTGGCTCGACGACGAGCTCGTGCGCCGGCCGTCCTCCATGTCCGAGGCCTTTCGCCTCGCCGCGAACGGCGCCCCCGCGTCCGAGCTGCCGGCTTACGAGCTCCAGCCGCCGCTTTCGGCCTGGCTCTCGGGCTGGCTTCCGCAGATGTCGCACTGGACCTTCGAGCCGGCGCCGGCCGAGGAGCTCGCCTCAGCCCGGCATGAGGCCGACTACGAGATCGAGCTGAAGGTGGTGGAGCGCGGTGTCTGACCTCGTCGTCCTCTCCCACCTGCGCTGGACCTTCGTTTGGCAGCGCCCACAGCACATCATCTCGCGGCTCGCCAGGGACCGAAGGACCTGCTGGTTCGTGGAGGAGCCGCTGGTCGGCGCTGTCGACGAGCCCGTGGTCAGAACCGAGGAGCACGGGCGCGTGACGCGCGTCTGGCTCGAGGTCCCCGGGCCCGAGCGCCACATCGGATTCGGAGACCCGGACGCCGAGCTGTACGAGACGGAGCTTCCGGCAATTCTCGGCGGCGAAGACGACCGGACCGTCTGGCTCTACACGCCGATGGCCTACAACCTCGCTCAGCGCATCCCGCACGAGATCCTCGTCTACGACGTGATGGACGACCTCGCGTCGTTCAAAGGAGCGCCGGCCGGCCTGCGCTTCGCGGAGCACCAAGCGTTCCACGCCGCGGACGTCGTCTTCACGGGCGGCCGCTCCCTCTTCCGGTCCGTGGCTCCCTACCGCCCCGATGCGCACCTGCTCGCCAGCGGGGTCGAGCCGGAGCACTACGCACTCGAGCGACCCGCGCGCCGAGAAGGAGCACGGCCCGTCGCCGGCTACGTCGGCGTGATCGACGAGCGCATCGACCTCGAGCTCGTGGGCGGCCTGGCCGAGGCTCTCCCGGAATGGGAAATACAGATGATCGGCCCCGTGGTGAAGATCGAAGAGGGCTCGCTTCCACAGAGCGACAACCTGACCTACCCGGGGTCGCAGCCGTACGAACGGCTCCCCCACGTCATGGCGGGATTCGACGTCGCGCTCATGCCGTTCGCGCTCAACGAGGCCACTCGGTCGATCAGCCCGACCAAGACCCTCGAAT
>C688J18823_10002015_pt1 | contig 12699 bp, 10 predicted proteins | sample HopSoiMetagenom1_FD_18823 | JGI IMG/M metagenome (IMG submission 18823)
AGGATCCCAAACTGCAGCAGGCGATGGCCTCCGAGCTCGCCACGCAGATCGTGTCGCTGGGATCGAACAACGGCTATGACCTCAACCCCGATCTGGTGCGGGGCGTGACGAGTGCCTACACCCAGAACGCCGGGTTCCCTGGGCAATTCGCCCAGGCGAATCGAATCGTGCACACCTGGATGTTCACCGACGAGATCCGCCGTCAGGAAGGCACCGACAATCGGTGGCTGATCGACATCGCCCCGATGTTGTCGGACCCGTCGTTGCGAGCGACGTTGGGCAACCTCAATCTTGACGTGCCGGACACGTTGACGGTGCCAATTACGGTGTCCGACACGTCGGGTATGCGGCCGGGACAGTTGCGCCACTTTTCCACGTGGGGTCCGTGGGTGAGTATCGGTGCGACGGTGCTGACAGGTGTGTTCGCGCTGTTGACGTTGGCTGCGGCGCGAGCTCGGGGGAAAGCGCTTGCGGCGCTGGGTGTTTCGGCGCTGCTGGTGGGCGCCGCAGGCTGGGCAGGTCTGGAGGTGGCGCGCCGCTACGTCAACCGCGCGCTGGATCGCACGACGGGCGATATCCGTCAGGTCGCCGACGCGATGGTCAACCACGCCGAGGACGGCCTGCATCAGTGGCTGAACCTGACGCTGGCGGCGGGCGGTGTGCTGGTGGTGTTCGGCGTGCTGGTGTCGATGCTGGGCGGGTTGCGGCGCCGGGACTAGGCGGTCTTACTCCGAGCGCATCGCGACGAAGTGGGCAATGGCCCCGGAGCACCGCAGCCGGTCGACTCGTAGCCCGGCCTGGGTGAACCACTGCTGCAGCTCCCCGACGGTGCCACTCGATCCGAAAAGTCCCGCACGCCGCAATGCCGCGAAGAAAAAGTCCTGGCGGGTGCCTGCGCCGCGCACCACCGCATCGCCGACGAGGCGGCCGCCCGGAGTCAGACAGCGTGCGATTTCGCGGACCGCCGCAGCCGGATTCGGCAGGCAGTGCAGCCCGTTGAAAGAGACACAGAGATCGAACTCACCGTCGGCGAACGGCATCCGCTCGATGTCGGCTTCGGTGAACTCGATGTCGTGATGGCCGAGCGCGGCCGCCTGCCGCCGCGCGCGTGCAAGCATATCGGGCGAGATATCCGCGGCGACATAGCGCACCTGCTGGTCCTGACGTAACCCGCGCAGCGCGACCCCGCCGCCACACGGCACGTCGAGAATCGCAGAGCCGTCGGGCATCTCGCCGAGCGTACGGATGCTGTCGAACAGTATGCGAGTGTCGGTGCCCCACATCGCCGCGCCGGCCGGCTTGGCCAGCCACTCACGCTCCACAGCAAAGTCATAGGCCGCACCGCCGACCCGGCCGACAGTTCGTGCGCTCCAGTTATCGCCCAATTCAGCCACACGTCAACCTTTCACGCCGCGCCGATGATCCGTCAACTGTGCACTTACGGGTCGATGACGTGCAACGGGTCCGGTCTGCGCTCCGGCGGCGCTCGGCTGTAGTCGCCCCACGGACCGTCGCGGCGCTCGATCGCCGCACACACACCACGGCGAAGGCGGCCTGCATCAGTGGCTGAACCTGACGCTGGCGGCGGGCGGTGTGCTGGTGGTGTTCGGCGTACTGGTGTCGATGTTCGGTGGCCTGCGGCGGCGGGATTAGCGAGGCGCCGAATTCCGGTGGCGCTGTGCTTTTTTGGGCGATGCCCGTTGTGCCCACTTCTGAGCGACAACTCGCTGACCGGCGGTGATGGTCCCGATTTGTCGCTGAACGGGCCCCTTGCGTCATGGCCCTGAACTGGGCAAACGCGATTGTCGCTCATAGCTGGGCAAGCCAAGGTGGCCTGCCGGGGCTCAGCCGCGAGCTGCTAGGGCTCGATGACGTGCGACGGGTCTGGCCTGCGCTCCGGCGGGGCCTGGCTGTAGTCGCCCCACGGTCCATCGCGACGCTCGATTGCCGCGCGCACACCCTCGTTGGCGGCGGTGCCGATGAACTGCAGAGCGTCGGGGGTGTTGCGCATCAACCCGTCGAGGATGCCGCCGAGCGTCTGGGTGGACGCCAGACCCATGTTCTCGTAGGCCTGATTGACGATGAGCTTCTGAGCCTGCAACTGGGACAGCGGGATGTTGGCAAGTTTGGCGGCCACTTCGGCGACACGTGCCTCGAGGTTCTCGAACGGAACGGACTCGTTGATGAGTTCTACTGCGGCGGCTTCTTTTCCGGTCAGCGGCTCACCGGTTAACGAATGCCATTTCACTTTCGCGAGCGACAGCCGGTAGAGCCACATGCCGGTGAGGTAGGCGCCCCACATACGGGCATAGGGCGTGCCGATGACGGCGTCGTCGCTGGCGATGACGATGTCGGCGCACAGGACGTAGTCGCTGGCGCCGCCGACACACCAGCCATGCACCTGGGCGATAACGGGTTTGGAGGCGCGCCAGATCGCCATGAACTTCTGCGTCGGCCCGGTCTCGCGGGCGCTGACCATCGCGAAGTCCTTGCCGGGGTCCCAACGGCCGTCAGTGTTCATCGCGTCGGCCCAGTGGTGGAAGCCACCGCCGAAGTCGTAGCCGCCGGAGAACGCGCGGCCTGCGCCGCGCAGCACAATCACCTTGATGGCGGCGTCGCGTTCGGCCAGTCCGATGGCCGCTTCGATCTCGTCGGGCATCGGCGGAACGATGGTGTTGAGGTGCTCAGGGCGGTTCAGCGTGATGGTGGCGACGGGACCGTCCGTCTTGTAGAGCAGGGTCACGAATCGCGGCGGCGTCGTCGGCATAGCTGAAGTTTGGCGTAGATAGTCCCGGGTAACCAGCGGTTCGATGAGTAATCGACTGACCGGACCGCGTGCGTTGGCAACGCTGACTGACCTCGGCTTCGCCTCGATCGCCGCCGGAGTGCTCGCGCGGCGCCGGCCGGTTGTCCGGTTGCTGGAGGGCATGCAGGCCGACGCGCGTGCGGTCAAGCGGATGCAACAGTTGCGCAGAGAATTCGGCAGCGGACCCGTCGAGGTGGTGCTTCCAGGCCGGCGGATGGTCATCATCCTCGACCCCGTCGATGTCCGCAGGGTCTTGGATGGGGCGCCGACGCCGTTCCATCCGGCCAACAAGGAGAAACGCAAAGCGCTGCAATGGTTTCAGCCGCATGGCGTGCTGATTTCCGAGGGACCCATCCGGCAGCAGCGACGCGCGCTCAATGACGTCGCACTGGAATCGGGTTGGGAGCTGCACAGCATGGCCGGCTCGTTCGTCGAAGCGATTGGCGACGAAGCACGTCGGCTAGTGGCCGACGCAACGGCGCGCGGCCATCTGGATTCGATGCAGTTCATGACGGCGTGGTGGCGTCTGGTGCGGCGGATCGCCTTGGGCGAGCGCGCGCGCGACGACGAGACGATCACGGACGAGCTGCTGCGGCTCCGGAAGGCCGGGAATTGGGCGTTTCTCTCTCTGCCGCACTACCGGATGCGATCGAAATTCCTCGAGCACCTCTATCGCTATGTCGAATCGCCACAGCCGGGAACACTGGCGGCGGCTGTTGCGGAGATCCCGGCCAGTGGGGCCGTCGACCCGGTCGGTCAAATGCCTCAGTGGCTCTTCGCTTTTGACGCGGCGGGCATGGCCCTGCTGCGGACGCTCGCATTGTTGTCGACCCATCCCGATCAACTGGCGCAAGCGCTCAGCGAAGCCGCCGACTCGTCGCACGCGTTGTCCCGGCCGTACCTCCGGAGTTGCGTGCTCGAATCGGTGCGGTTGTGGCCGACGACGCCGACGATTCTGCGCGACACGACCGAGGACACGCAGTGGCGCGATGGCTCGATCACGATCGCGAAGGGCGCTGGGTTGATGATCGTGGTTCCGGGGTTCCACCGCGACGACGAGCTGCTGCCGTTCGCACATCAATTCGAACCCGATATCTGGGTGGACGGCCGGGCGCAGCAGTACCCGCAACTGGTGCCCTTCTCGGCAGGACCGGCGGAGTGCCCGGGACGCAACCTCGTGTTGTTCGTCACGAGCACGCTGTTGGCGCACATGTTGACCGCGTTGAGCTTTGAACTGACGTCGACGCCAAAGCCGTCACCCGACAAGCCATTGCCAATGACACTGAACCAGTTGACGCTCGACTTTAAGGTGCAGCCGGTGAGTCAGTCTGCGCCTGTTACTCGTTGAGACCTGCCAATCGCAACCGCCGCCAAGACTACGGAAACTTGTTGCGTAGGTGCGGGTGGGCGCGGTACTCCATCGAGCCTTTCGGGCGGAGGGGCCAACGCTTGCCGGCCGCATAAGCCAAGGCGTACAGCGCGGTGAATGTGCCGAGCGTCGCGATGCAGACGACTGCGAACGGCACCAATTGCCCACGCGCTACTCGGTAGCCCCACGAGGCATCTTGATGGCCGGCGAGCAAGGCCACGAGCACGATCACCGCGGCTGCGCCGAGGGCGTACCACGGACCCTCGTGCTGCGTTACGAATATCGCGACGATGAAGGCGCACCCAATCATGACGACGGCGAACAGCCACCACGTCTTCGCCGCGGTCGCGAATCCCGCATACGAATCGGGCGCCGGGTCATAGTCGCGATGGCGAGCAGTCGGCGACTGCTCCTCGGTACCGTTGGCTTCGCTGTCGCTGAGGTTGAAAGCGTAAGTGCGCCCCCGGATCCTGATGTACGACCGTGTCATGTAGGCCCTGATCACCAAGCCGGCGGCAAGCACACCCGCGAGTCCGAGGCCGCCGCGCCAGTCGGGGGGATATAGGGCGAAGAACGCCGACCCCGTTGCAATACAGGCGCCGGCCCAGTACAGGCGTCGCTCAGCGCGCTGACTCTTCGTCGGCAGCATTGGAAGCGCGAGGCCGACCAGGGTAGCGGCCGCGAATACCGGATTGATCATTGCGCTACTTCGTCGCTACCTGATAGCCCTGCTGTCCGACCCATTCACCACCGAATGAGCCGGCGACGCCACCGACGAGGGCTCCGACGAAGACGCCCACTGGTCCACCGGGGGAGCCGACCCACGCACCGATCTCGGCGCCCAACCACGCACCGGCCATGCCGCCGCCAAGCTTCGATGCGACCTCACCCACCGAAACGCCGTTGTTGATCTCGTACAACGCGACGGCACCATCAAGCACCGTGCCGAAGCCGCCGAGCGAGTTTGAAATTCTCTTCAGTGCCGCGATGTCCTCGGGCGAGTAGGCGATGCCCGGCTTCCAGTGATCTCCGGTGGGCACCTTCTCGCTGAAGTGCTTGTACGCCTCCGATTCTCCGTCGGCGACCTTGCTGCCGTTCCGGGCTAGATCGACGAGTTCCTGCGGCACGACGCCCTGCGCCATAGCCTCCGCCGTCGCCGCCGCACCCTCTGGAGTCATGCCGGAGCGTTGCAGTTGCTCCTGAAAGCGATCCAGCACAAGTTGGCGACTCCCCGCTTCGGCCCTGTTGAGCCATTCGGTTGCCTTGTCGGGCGTCATGGCCGGCGTGCCCATGAACCCCCGCTCCAGCCTCTGTTGCCATTCCTGCCGTGTCTGGGCCCGCGTGCGGGCATCCCCACCCATGACGGGATCGGTTGGAAGCGGACCACTTTGGTGAGCCATGTGGAAGTCGCCTAGCCGCTGGCCCGCGTAGCGGATCTCGTCGATGTTCGCCGTCGGGTCGTTGACCGTCGCGAAGTCGCGGAGCCGTCCCGCGGCGGCCTCCTTCTCGGGAGACCAGGCACCCGGCGAGTTCACGAGCGCCTGGTCTGCGGCGCGTTGGCCGGCGTCGTACTTGTCCGCCGCGGACTGGGCACCCGGCTCGGTGTCGAGACCTCGTCCGTCGGCCCCGTTCGTGGCGTCGGGCGTGTACCCCTCCGCAGCCATCTGCGCTCGCGACTCATCCAGCTGATGGGAGTAGGCGTCGCGCACCGCGCTAACCTCGCCGAGCGAAGTCGCAGTGCGGTCGACCGCCGCCTGCCTGAGTTCCGATACATCGACGGTCTCGCCATTAGCGGCCGCGATGCCCAGCTCGTAATCGATCTGGTTGTCGATGCTCTTCAACGTGGCGTCGAGGTTGCTGATCGAGACAGCGCCGCTGCGTTGGGCTTCGGCCAGCGAGGCCGCGACGTTCTGCAGGTCAGCGGCGACCTTCGCCATCTTGTCCCGGTTGTAGTTCATCGACTCGGTGGCGCGCCGAACTTCATTGGAGTCGTTGATCGGATGGTCGCCGCCGTCGTGACGGTCCCACGCCGATTCGAACCGTTTCTTGGCGGCCAGGAATTCGTCAGTGGTTTCCAGCGTGCAGTTGCTGGCCGCCCGGAATGCGGTGGCGAGGTCACTGATCTCGCCAGGCGCCCCCGCCTGAATGGTGCGGTTCAGTTCCCACGGATCGCCGCCCGCAGAGCCAATGAGGTCGTTGATATCGAGATGTCGGAGCTGCAGGGTCATCCGAGATCAGGGAAGCGCGCTGCCCGCGGCCGTCACATCGTCGGCGGCCTGCTGGTCCTGACCGTGGAAGGTCGCTGCCGCGGACGTGGCCTTCTCGGCCAGCCTCTCGAGTTCTACGTGGTGGCCGGCCATCGAGTTGCAGTGCATCTGGTGTGCAACGGTCAGCGCCTGGTGGAAACCATGCGCGGCCTAGAAGTCGCCGAAGATGCCCGCGCTCAGGCCGGTCGATGCGAACTCGGCCGCACCGCGGCGGGCGATGGTGCCCGCGCTGCGCGAGAAGGCAGCGCCCATGCGCAGTTGGTCCGTATCGACGAACATCCGTCCTCCCTTGTCGGCTTGACCCCAAATCCTACCGGCGGCTCGGACTTTGCCCGCGCACCAATTCTGGCTACGGGACGGCGAAGCCGTACCGCTCGAGCGGCTTCAGCGGGGCCGGGTCCGGGCCTTCGACGACGAAGACCCACGTTCGGCCGTCACCATCTTGTCGGGTCGCGCATCCGCGTTGGCCGTGAATTTTTCTCATGTCCGCGGTGCTAGTCTTCTGGTCGTCGTACACGCCGACCAGCACCGGCGGTCGACCGACGGGCGTCATGCAAAGCGCGACGTTAGTTGCGCCGGGTAGCCACGAGTTCGGTGAAGCGTCCATCACGGATGGACTGCCGCAGGCGGCCGTGAGCCACGCGAAGCCGTCCGATGTCTCGAATGGCCGCGTCGGCTTATGGGATTCGTTTGACGTGGCCCCCGTCGGTTGCGGCGTCGTTGGCGCCGGACGCGCGCAGGCCACCAGGGCCGTGCAAATGATCGCCAGCGCAACTAGTGCAATCGTCCCCGAGGCGGCGGTGCGCGCGCGACGCGAAGTGGGGTCGTCCTGCGGCGGACTGGGTGAGTGCGGGGCCACGGCCATGCGGTCTTGTCTACCGCACCGCGACAACAACGGTCTTGGCGATCAATCGTCGCCGTTACCGTAAGCTCCACAGCATGCTGCGCGTCATTCGGTGGGCCACGGGTTCGGTCGGCCGCCACGCCGTAGCCGCCGTCCGCGACCTTTGTCGCTCGGTACGCGGGCAATTTCGGAAGTGCCCCCGGAGCTACTTGCCAAGCGTCCGGTGCAGGAACTCGAAGATCAACGCAGACCGGAACGCCGTCTGCGCATTGTCGGCCGCACCAGCGTGGCCACCCTCGATGTTCTCGTAGTACTGCACCGGGTGACCGGCCGCCTCCAGCGCCGCTGTCATCTTGCGCGCATGCCCAGGATGTACCCGGTCGTCTCGGGTGGACGTGGTGATCAACACCGGCGGATACTTGCGGTCCGTCGAAATATTCTGATACGGCGAATATTTGGAGATGAACTCCCAATCGTCAGGGTTGTCCGGGTCGCCGTACTCGGCCACCCACGACGCTCCTGCCAGCAGCAAATGGAATCGCTTCATATCCAGCAGCGGCACGCTGCACACCAGCGCACCGAACAGCTCGGGGTACTGCGTCAGCATGATGCCCATCAACAGGCCGCCGTTGCTTCCGCCCTGTGCGCCGAGCTGCTCGACGGTCGTGATACCCCGCTTAACCAGATCCCTTGCTACAGCGGCGAAGTCCTCGGCAACCAGGTGTCTGCCTTCGCGCATCGCCTGCGTATGCCACGTCGGCCCGTACTCGCCGCCGCCGCGGATGTTGGCCATGACATACGTGCCTCCGCGCGCCAGCCATAGCCGGCCAAGCACCCCGTCGTAACCCGGTGTGCGCGCCACCTCGAAACCGCCGTAGCCCCCGAGCAGCGTTGGCCCGGGTGCCTCCACATGTTTATGGCTGACGACGAAGTAGGGGATCGCGGTGCCGTCATCCGAGGTCGCGAAGTGCTGGTCGACCTCAAGGTCCGCGGCGTCGAAGAACGACGGTGCCCGCTTGATCTCCTTCAATCTGCCACCCGCGGCCCCGTACAGTAGTCGCGACGGCGTGTCGAATCCGCTTGAGTCGACGAAGATTTCGTCGCCGTACTCGTCGGCGTTGACGATCACCGTGTTGGTGTTCTCCGGAATGCCCGACACCGGCTCCGCCTGCCATGATCCCGGCGTGATGATCTCGACGCGGCTGGCCACATCCGCGAGTGTGACGACCAGCAGCTTGTCACGTGTCCACGCGTAGTGGTTCAGCGCAGTGTGCGCGTCGGGCTCGAAGACGACGTGCAGTTGTGCTGTGCCGGCTAGGAATTCGTCGTAAGCGGCGGCAAGCAGCGAGCCGGCGACGTATTCCTCGCCGCCCGTGTACCAGTCGGTGCGCAGTTCGATCAGCAGCCAGTTGCGATGCACCGAGATGGTGGCGTCGGTCGGTGCGTCGATGCGGATCAACTCGGCACCGCGCAGTTCATAGTTCTCGTCATTGAAGAAGTCGAGGGCGCGGCCCAGCATCGTCCGCTCGAAACCCGGTGTGCGGTCCACCGACGCCGCGACCACGACATCGGTGCTTGCGCCGCTGAACACCGTTTCCGCCTCATCAAGCGGCTGACCGCGGCGCCACCTTTTGACCAGCCGCGGATACCCGGACTCGGTGAGCGAACCCTCGCCGAAGTCCGTGCCGAGCAGCACGGTGTTCTCGTCTTCCCACGTGATCCTCGTCTTCGCCTCGGGAAGCTCGAACCCGTCGACGACGAATTCGCATGTGCGCATATCAAATTCGCGCACAATCGCGGCGTCTGATCCGCCTCGGGACAGGCTGACCAACGCCACCGAGTGATCCGGTTCGATGACATCGGCGCCCGCCCACACCCAGTTCTCGTCGTCGACGCGCGCCAGTCCGTCGACGTCGATGACGACGTCCCACTCGGGCTCTTCGGTGCGGTAGCTGGCCAACGTCGTCCGTCGCCACAGCCCGCGCGGATTCTCCGCGTCGCGCCAGAAGTTGTACAGGTACTCGCCGCGGCGCCGCACATACGGAATGCGGGCGTCGGTGTCGAGCACCTCGAGCGCCTCGGAGCGCATCTGCTCGAACCGGTCGCCACCGAGGTCGTTTAGCGTCGGCTCGTTGTGCTTACGCACCCAGTCCAGTGCGTCGTCGCCGGTGATGTCCTCAAGCCACAGATACGGGTCGTCGTCCACAGACCCATTCTTGCCGGACCGCTCAGTCGCGCGACCTCAGGCGTCGCACCAGGGCCCCGATAAGTAGTACCAACATGGCGGCAGCGACCAGCGGGCCGACCCGCTTCAGGGCCGAGCGCCGCGCGTAGTGGACCAGGTCGAGGGGCTCAACCGGCGGCGCCGCCGGCTCTTCGACCGGCTCCGATGCGGGTTCCGTGACGACGACGGCGAGTTTCTCCGATAAACACGCGGAGAACTGCTCGATGATCTTTCCGCCGACATCCGCGATCATGCCGCGGCCGAACTGGGCGGGCCTGCCGGTGATGGACAGATCCGTGGCCACAACGCCCGTCGTGTGGTCGCCCTCCTCGCTCAGGGTGAGGGTGACGGTCGCGTTGACCGTCCCATTGCCGCGGGTGTCCTTGGCGGAGGCCTTGAGCACGGCGCGCCGCGCTTGCTCGTCGTGCTCGGTGAACTCGCCGGTTCCCTTGTACAGCAGCGTGATCGGGCCGACCTTGACCTTCACGGTGCCGGTGAACGAATCACCGTCGACCCCGGTGAGTGTCGCGCCGGGCACGCACGGTGCCACTCGCTGTGGGTCGAGCAGTGCTGGCCACACCACGTCAATGGGGGCCGGGACGGATAGTTGGTGTTCCAGCTGCACGGGATGCCCTCCGACTTGAAATTAGGCGCCGACGGCCGTCGCCACGGCCCGCCGCGTCAGGACTTTCGCAAGATGACTGCGATACGCAGCGTCGGCGTTGCCGTCGGTCATGGGCTCGATGCCCTCGGCGGCATGCTCGGCTGCCGCCCGGATCAGCTCCCCGTTCGCGGTCTGACCAATCAGCGCCTCCTCGACGCCCCGGGCACGCACCGGCACCGACACCATGTTCGTCAAAGCAACGCGGGCCTGCTGGATCACCCCGCCCTCGATTGCGACGGTGGCGGCCACCGCGACAATCGACCAGGACTGCGCCACCCGGTGGAACTTCTCATACCGCGCCGCCCAATCGGTGTGCTTGGGAATCCTTATCTCGGTAAGGATTTCGTCTGGTTGCAGCGCAGTGGTGAAGTAGTCCACGAAGAACTCCGCAGCCGGGATGCTGCGCCGGCCCGACGGGCCCGCGACCGTCAGCGTGGCGTCGAGCGCCAGCGCGGGCGCACACAGGTCACCCGCGGGATCAGCGTGTGCGAGGGCGCCGCCCAAGGTGCCGCGGTGCCGGATCTGCGGGTCTGCGACGGTGCGGATGGCCTCCGCAATCAGCAGCGCGTGCTTGCCCAAGAGCGGATTGCGCAGCAGGTCGTAATAGGTGGTCATCGCGCCGATCACGAGGTCAGTGCCGTCCTCGCGCAAACCCCGGAGTTCGTCGATCCGGCCGAGGTCGACAACGGTGGTCGGTGCGGCGAGCCGCAGCCGCAGCACCGGCATCAGACTCTGCCCGCCCGCAATCACCTTCGCGTCCTCTCCGGCCTCCGCGAGCGCCGCCACCGCCTCGTCGACGGTCGTCGGCGCAACGTAGCCGAAATTCGACGGGATCATTCGGCGCCTCCCTTGGCGGTCTGGACGGCGTGCCAGACCCGCATTGGCGAGCACGGCATTTCGATGTCTTTCACCCCGAGATGGCGCACGGCGTCCAGCACCGCGTTGACCACAGCCGGCGTCGACGCGATCGTGCCGGCCTCGCCAACACCCTTGACGCCGAGCGGGTTTGTGGTGGCGGGAGTCTCGGTTCTTCCGGTGGTGAACGACGGCAGATCCACCGCGGAGGGCACCAGGTACTCGGAGAACGACGCGTTGATCAGAGTGCCCGTCTCGTCGTGAACGGCTTCCTCGTACAGGGCCTGCGCGATGCCCTGGGCCAGCCCGCCGTGCACCTGTCCGTCCACGATCAGCGGGTTGACCACGTGCCCGATGTCGTCGACGCAGACGTACGAGCGAATCCGCACGTGTCCGGTTTCGGTGTCGACTTCGGTGGCGCACAGGTGCGTGCCGTGCGGGAACGAGAAGTTGTCCGGGTCGTAGGTGGCCTCGGAATCCAGGTTCGGTTCCAGACCGTCGGGCAGATCATGCGCGGCGAACACGGCGAGCGCGACGTCGGCGAGCGTGACGGCCTTCTCGGTACCCGTCACGCGGAATCGCCCCTTGGTGAACTCGAGGTCGTCCTCCGCGCACTCCATCATGTGCGCCGCGAACGGCTTGGCCTTGGCGATCACCTTCTCCGCCGCCTTGACCACCGCGATCGCGCCGACCGCCAGTGATCGCGACCCGTAGGTGTCCAGCCCGCGCGGCGAGGTTTGCGTGTCGCCGTGCAGGATCTCGATGTCCTCGAACGCGACGCCCAGTTGGTCGGCGACGATCTGGCTCCACGCGGTCTCGTGGCCCTGACCGTGCGGCGACGAGCCCGTGACGACCTCGACCTTGCCGGTCGGCAGCATCCGGATCGCCGCGTGCTCCCAGCCGCCCGCCCCGTAGGACAGCGCGCCGAGCGTCCGCGATGGGGCCAGGCCGCACATCTCGGTGAACGTCGAGACCCCGATGCCGAGCTGTACCGGGTCTTGGCGCTCGCGGCGTTCGGCTTGCTCACGCCGCAACGCGTCGTAGTCGAACAACTCCCGCGCCTGTGCGGTGGCTGCCTCGTAGTTACCGGAGTCGTAGGTCAGCCCCGCGACGGTGTCAAAGGGAAACTCCTCGTGGGTGATCCAGTTCTGCGCACGCAGCTCGAGCGGGTCACGCGACAGCTCGGCGGCGAGCTCGTCCATCATCCGTTCAATCGCGAACGTCGCCTCCGGCCGGCCGGCGCCGCGGTAGGCGTCGGTGGGCACCTTGTTGGTGAAGACGTTGGTGCACGTGAAGTGATAGGCCGGGAATTTGTAGATTCCGTTGAACATGAACGCGCCCAAAATCGGAATGCCGGAGGTGACCAGCCGTAGGTAGGCACCCATGTCGACGAGCAGCTCCACCTTCATTCCGGTGACGGTGCCGTCGCGGCGGGCGGCGAGCGTCAGCTTCTGGATCTGGTCGCGCCCGTGGTGTGCCGCGAGCATGGATTCGCTGCGGGACTCGGTGTACTTGACTGGTTTTCCGAGCCTGCGCGCGACAAGCAGTGTGATCACCTCCTCCGGCGTCACTTGCAGCTTGCCGCCGAATCCGCCCCCGACGTCAGGGGCGATGACGCGGACCTTGTGCTCCGGTATCTCCAGCGTCATCGCGAGCATGAGCCGCAGGAT
>C688J18823_10002016_pt1 | contig 12693 bp, 12 predicted proteins | sample HopSoiMetagenom1_FD_18823 | JGI IMG/M metagenome (IMG submission 18823)
GACGTGATCGTGCTGCCGGGACATGGCGTGCCGTTCTACGGACTGAAGACGCGGATCAAGCAGCTGGCCGATCACCACGAGGATCGCTGCCGGCTGATTGCCGAGGCCTGCCGGGACACGGCCAGAACATCCAAGGAGCTGGTGCCGGTGGTATTCCATAAGCATGTGCTGGACGTGCATCAGATGGGCTTCGCCGCCGGTGAGTTGATCGCCCATGTCAACTACATGCTGGTGGAGGGACGTCTGACCGCGCAAGAAGCCGATGGCGTGCTCCGGTTCAGAACGACCTGAAGCGCTTGCCCGAGAAATCGCGCGCGAGGCCGGTTCGAGTTAACAGGAGCCGCTAAAAAGCAGCACCCGCTTATTGAGGGGGCATCAATTCCCTTCCCGCGCTTTGGACAACCCGGCCCCTCGCCCATTCGGCCGGTGCAGCTCAATTCCGGCTCGACATCAATCCTGGAATAGTTCTAAAACGACGCGGCCGCTTGGCCCCTCAGCTTCCGTTACTGGCAGTTTCGCGATGGATTACAGCAAGTTCTTTGGTACCGCACTCGAGCGCCTGCATGAGGAACGGCGGTACCGCGTTTTCGCCGATTTGGAGCGCATTGCGGGCCGGTTCCCGCACGCGCTCTGGCATTCGCCGCAGGGCAGCCGCAACGTCGTGATCTGGTGCTCCAACGACTATCTCGGCATGGGCCAACACCCGAAGGTGGTCGGTGCGATGGTTGAGACCGCCACCAGGGTCGGGCACCGGCGCGGGCGGCACCCGAAACATCGCCGGTACGCATCACCCTCTGGTGCAACTCGAGCAGGAATTGGCCGATCTGCATCGCAAGCAAGCGGCACTGCTGTTCACGTCCGGCTACGTCTCCAACCAGACCGGCATTTCGACCATCGCGAAGTTGATCCCGAACTGCCTGATCCTGTCGGATGCGCTCAACCATAATTCGATGATCGAAGGCATCCGCCAGTCGGGATGCGAGCGCCAGGTGTTCCGCCACAGCGACATGGCGCACCTCGAGCAACTGCTGCGNGCGGCAGGGCCGGACCGTCCNAAACTGATCGCCTGCGAGAGTCTTTATTCGATGGACGGCGATATCGGCCCNTTGGCCAAGATCTGCGATCTGGCCGAGCGCTANGGCGCGATGACCTATGTCGACGANGTCCACGCGGTCGGGATGTATGGTCCGCGCGGCGGCGGCATCGCGGAACGCGACGGCGTCATGCACCGCATCGACATTCTCGAAGGTACGCTCGCCAAGGCGTTCGGCTGTCTNGGCGGCTATATCGCCGCAAGCTCCGACATCATCGATGCGGTACGCTCTTATGCACCCGGCTTTATCTTCACCACCTCGCTGCCGCCCGCGATTTGCTCAGCGGCGACCGCGGCCATACGGCACCTCAAGGCATCGAGCTGGGAGCGCGAGCGCCACCAGGATCGCGCCGCGCGCGTCAAGGCGATCCTCACCGCCGCGGGCTTGCCGGTGATGTCGAGCGACACCCACATCGTGCCGCTGTTCGTGGGCGACCCCGAGCGCTGCAAGCGGGCCAGCGACATCTTGCTGGAAGAACACAGCATTTACATCCAGCCGATCAACTATCCGACGGTTGCCAAAGGCACCGAACGCCTGCGGATCACGCCCTCGCCCTACCACGACGACGCGCTGATTGATCGGCTCGCCGAGGCGTTGGTGCAGGTGTGGGAGCGCCTGGAACTTCCGCTTCGGGAAAAATCGCTGGCGGCCGAATAGCTTCCGCGGCGCCATTTGCCAGCCGACGAGGCATGATGACCGTCTGGCCCGGTGCTTTGCCGGCCCGGTCCGGCTATAACCATATAAGTGAATGATGGTTTGGGCCCTCCGCGCGCCCAAAGCTAGGGAGTAAGCAGCAATGCTGCACGACTGGGGCGTGATCGCAGCCGCGTTCGGCTACATCGGGTTCCTGTTTCTGGTAGCGAGTTATGGTGACCGGCTCTCGCCGACCCAGCGAGGCCGCGCCAGTGCGCTGATCTACCCGCTGTCGCTTGCGATCTATTGCACCTCATGGACGTTCTTCGGCTCGGTCGGATTCGCCACTCGTACCAGCGTTGATTTTCTCGCGATCTACATCGGCCCGATCCTGATGGTGGCCTTTTGCACACCGCTGCTGCGCCGGGTGATCCGCCTCGCCAAGTCGCAGAACATCACCTCCATCGCCGATTTCATCGCCGCCCGGTACGGCAAGAGCCAGGCCGTTGCCGTGATCGTCGCCACCATCGCGATCATCGGCTCCGTCCCTTACATCGCCCTGCAGCTCAAGGCGGTGGCCTCGTCGCTCGAGACGATCCTGAGCGAAGACCAGGCGTTTTCCAGTATCCCGGTGATTGGCGACATCGCGCTGATCGTGACGCTGGCGATGGCCGCCTTCGCCGTCCTGTTCGGAACCCGCCAGACGGACGCCACCGAACATCAGCATGGCCTGATGCTGGCGGTCGCGACTGAGTCGATCGTCAAGCTGGTTGCCTTTATCGCGGTCGGCGCCTTCGTGACTTTCTGGATGTTCGGGCCGGTCGAACTGGCCGAACGCGCGATGAAGACGCCCGAGGCGGTGCGCGCCATCAACTATTCACCCTCCATCGGCAACTTCCTGACCATGGTGCTGCTGTCGTTCTGCGCCATCATGCTGCTGCCCCGTCAGTTTCACGTCACCGTGGTGGAGAATTCCACCGACTCCGAGGTGGGTCGGGCGCGTTGGCTGTTTCCGCTTTATCTGGTCGCCATCAATTTGTTCGTGATTCCGATCGCGCTCGCGGGCCTCATCATCTTTCCGTTCGGCGCGGTCGACAGCGACATGTATGTGCTGGCGTTGCCGATCGAGGGCAACGCTCCGTTGCTTAGCGTCGTAGTGTTTGTCGGCGGGCTCTCGGCCGCGACCGCGATGGTGATCGTCGAATGCGTTGCGCTTTCGATCATGGTGTCCAACGACATCGTGGTGCCGCTGGTGCTACAGCGCGGTCCGAAATCGCCGGGGCGGCTGCACGACTTTGGCCATTTCCTGCTCAGGGTGCGCCGGTTTGCGATCTTCGGCATTATGGCAATGGCCTATCTGTATTATCGCGCGCTGGGCAACACCCAGTTGGCGGCGATCGGCCTGTTGTCGTTTGCGGCTATAGCGCAACTGGCGCCCGCCTTCTTTGGCGGTCTGTTCTGGCGCCAGGCGACTGCGCGAGGAGCCATTTCGGGCATGGTGGTCGGCGCCGGGTGTGGATATACACCTTGTTTCTGCCGAGCTTCCTGGACGCCAGCCCGACGGGCCTGCTTCTGCTGCAGCACGGACCTCTAGGCATCGAGGCGTTGCGGCCGCAGGCGCTGTTCGGCGCCGATCTGCCGCCGCTGCTGCATGGCGTGCTGTGGTCGCTTTCGCTGAACCTTCTGACGTTCGTGGTGATGTCGTTGGCTCGAGAGCCGTCCTCGATCGAACGATTGCAGACCGATCTATTCGTCCCGAATACGCTGGCGCCGGCGACGCCGACATTTCGGCGCTGGCGCACCACCGTGACGGTGCAAGACATTCAAAGCACGGTCGCGCAATATTTGGGGCCCGATCGCGCCCGGCATGCGTTCGAGGCGTTTGCGATCAAGCATAGTGCCAATCTCGATCCCGCCGCGCCGGCCGACTTCGAATTGCTGCAGCACGCCGAACATCTGATCGCCTCATCGATCGGCGCGGCCTCCTCGCGGCTGGTGATGTCGCTGCTGCTGCGAAAGCGCACCGTCTCCGCGAAAGCAACTCTGAAACTGCTCGACGACGCCCACGCCGCACTTCATTTCAACCGTGAGATCCTGCAGACCGCGTTGAACCACGTTCGGCAGGGCATTGCCGTCTTCGACACCCATTTGCATTTGATCTGCTCGAACCGGCAGTTCGGCGAGCTGCTCGGTCTGCCGCTACATCTGTTCCAGATCGGGAGTCCGCTGCGCGAGATACTTGAATTCATGGGAGCCAATACTACTCCCCGGTTTGGCGAGAGCGACGGCGCGACGCTGCTGGAAACGCGACTGGCCGCTTACACCACCGAAGGCGAGCCGTATCTGGAGCGACTGCACGACCGGCATATGGTTATCGAGGTGCGCTCGAACCGGATGCCGGGAGGCGGCCTGGTTATCACCTTTTCCGACGTCACTCCCTCCTTCGAGGCCGCCGAAGCGCTCGAACGCGCCAACGCAACGCTGGAAAAGCGGGTTCGCGATCGTACCGAGGAGCTGACGCGCCTGAATTCGGAACTGGCGCGCGCCAAGAGCACCGCCGAGGACGCCAACATCTCGAAGACGCGATTCCTCGCGGCTGCAAGCCACGACATCCTGCAACCGCTGAATGCGGCGCGGCTTTACGTAACGAGCCTGGTCGAGCGCCAGAACGGCGGCGAAGATTCGCGGTTGGTCGAAAACATCGATGAGTCCCTCGAGGCGATCGAGGAGATCCTCGGCGCTCTCTTGGACATTTCCCGGCTCGACGCGGGAGCCATGACCACGTCGATCACCAATTTCAAGATGAGCGACCTGATGCGCTCGCTCGAAATAGAATTTGCCCCGATTGCACGCGCGAAGGGGCTTAAGCTTGCGTTTGTGCCTTGCTCGCTTCCCGTACAGTCCGATCGCCTGCTGCTGCGCAGGTTGTTGCAGAACCTGATCTCCAACGCGATCAAATACACTCCGCGCGGCCGGGTGCTGGTCGGTTGCCGTCGCCGCGGCCACTCGCTGCAGACTCTGGTCTATGACACCGGCGTCGGCATTCCCGTGGTCAAGCGAGGCGAAATTTTCAAGGAGTTTCACCGGCTGGAACAGGGTGCCCGTATCGCGCGCGGTCTCGGGCTTGGACTATCGATCGTGGAGCGCCTCGCACGGGTCCTCAATCATGGCATCGCGCTGGACGCAAATCGAAGCGGCGGCTCGGTTTTTTGCGTGACGGTACCGATCGCGAAAGCGGTGAACTATACCGCGGCGGTGACGACGGCGACGTCGCTTTCGAGAACGGCGCTCACCGGATCTCTAATCGTTTGCATCGAAAACGATCCGGCAATCCTGGACGGCATGAAGACGCTGCTGAAGGCCTGGAATGCCGAGGTCATCGCGGTGACTGACCCCGATGCCGCCATTGAGGCGGTTGGAGCGGCAGGCCGACCGGTTACAGGCCTTCTGGTGGATTATCATCTCGACCGGGGCAACGGTGTTGCCGCGATCCGCGACATTCGTCGCCGCTTCGGCGAGAACATTCCGGCGATTCTGATCACCGCCGATCGAAGCCCGCATGTAAGGACCGCGGCGCGCGAGGAGAATATCGCCGTTCTCAACAAGCCGGTGAAACCGGCATCGCTAAGGGCCTTGCTAGGTCAGTGGCGCACGCAGCAGATGGTAGCGGCCGAATAGAAGCAATGTCGCTCTCCGATGCCGACCGTCCCCTCAACTCGCCGTTGCTGGCCGATCGCTATTGCGCGGGTGGGGCATCGTGCCGCCACTGCCCGCCCGCAATTTTTGCGGCCGCGATGACCGCCTGCGTGCGACTCTCAACGCCGAGCTTCTGCAGTATCGCCGATACGTGCGCCTTGATCGTCGCTTCAGAAACCCCGAGCTCGTAAGCAATCTGCTTGTTGAGCAGGCCTTCTGACAGCATCATGAGTACCCTCACCTGCTGCGGTGTCAGCGTGACCAGACGGTCACGCAGCCGCGCCATCTCCGGATCCGCAGCCGCGCTAAGATCGGTATCCGGTGGTATCCACACCTCACCATCCATGACCTTGACGATCGCGTCGCGCAGCGTTTCCACTCCGAACCGTTTGGGAATGAAGCCGGAGGCGCCGAAATCCAAGGACCGCCGCACGGTCCCGACATCATCGGTAGCCGAAACGATGACCACCGGAATCGCGGGGTACTGCGCGCGCAGATAAATCAGACCGGAGAAGCCTGAGATCCCCGGCATGGCAAGGTCGAGCAAGATCAGGTCGAGGTCGGAATCCTGCTCGAGCAGTGAGGTCAAATCCTGGAATGATCCGGCCTCGTCGATCTTGGCCGCGGGCAGAACGCTAGCCACCGCTTGGCGCAACGCGTCACGAAAAAGCGGGTGATCATCGGCAATGACAAGGTGGGTGGTGGCGGCAGCAATCATTTTACTTTGCATGAGGGTTTCGCAAACCCGAGGCCGGCTCTTCACCCCACCGAACGAGTTCTCTTTCCCGCGGATTGTCCTCTGACGGGCAGCCGCATGCAAGCGTACAATGTGTCTTCGACGAAGCGGGTTAACGCCGTTCGTTTGTGCGGCGCAATACGGATTTGCAGCGCGGCTCCAACCTGCGCGAGGGCTGAGGTTTACCAGTGAGGAAGGCCAAAAGTCGTATTGGGCGAGGTTTCACGGCGATGTTACCCTGAGGCGAGGCCCTAAAGGCCGGTCCGGCTCGAGTCGGCGGTGGGGCGCGCTTTGCATCAACCATTCTCGGGGAGCGATCCAAGATGTCCACAATGACTGCAACATCGGCCAGAACAGGAGGAATGACGAAGGACGAACGTTTTGTCATTCTCGCCTCTTCGCTCGGTACCGTTTTCGAATGGTACGACTTCTATCTCTACGGATCGCTCGCCTCGATCATCGGCGCGCAGTTCTTCTCCGCCTATCCGCCAGCGACCCGCGACATCTTCGCGCTGCTCGCGTTCGCCGCCGGGTTTCTGGTGCGCCCGTTCGGCGCCATCGTCTTTGGGCGCATCGGCGACATTGTCGGCCGCAAATACACCTTCCTGGTGACGATCCTGATCATGGGTCTCTCCACGTTTATCGTCGGCCTGTTGCCGAATGCGGCGACCATCGGATTTGCCGCGCCCGTGATTCTGATCGCGCTGCGTCTGGCGCAAGGTCTGGCGTTGGGAGGCGAGTACGGCGGGGCCGCCACGTATGTGGCCGAGCATTCGCCGCAGGGCAAACGCGGCTACTACACGTCGTTCATTCAAACCACAGCCACGTTGGGCCTGTTCCTGTCGCTCCTCGTGATCCTGTTCACCCGAACCGCGATTGGCGAAGCTGATTTCGCCGCTTGGGGCTGGCGTATTCCGTTCCTGGTCTCGGTCTTCCTGCTGGGGATCTCGGTCTGGATCCGGCTACGGCTCAATGAGTCGCCCGTGTTCCAGAAGATGAAGGACGAAGGCAAGAGCTCCAAGGCGCCGCTGACCGAGGCGTTTGCCAACTGGAGCAATGCGAAGATCGTCCTGCTGGCGCTGATCGGCGGCACCATGGGTCAAGGCGTGGTCTGGTACACAGGTCAGTTCTACGCGTTGTTTTTCCTGCAATCGATTCTGAAGGTCGACGGCTATACCGCCAACCTTCTGATCGCATGGTCGCTGTTGTTGGGCACCGGATTCTTCATCGTGTTCGGCGCGTTGTCCGACAAGATCGGGCGCAAGCCGATTATTCTAGCCGGCTGCCTGATTGCGGCGCTCACCTTCTTCCCGATCTTCCGCATGATCACCACCAACGCCAATCCGGCGCTGGAAAAGGCGATCGAAGGGACCAAGGTGGAAGTAGTTGCAGATCCCGCCGGGTGCGGCGATCTCTTCAATCCAGTCGGCACGCGGGTGTTTACCGCCCCGTGCGACACCGCTCGCGCCTTCCTGGCCCAGTCGTCCGTCAAGTACTCGACGGTGAACGCCCCGGCAGGTTCGGGAGTGAAGGTCGTCGTCAACGGCAAGGACGTGCCGTACACGGACGCCAAAACCTCCAATCCGGGGATAACGACCGCGATTGCCGCCGCTGGGTATCCGAAAGCCGGTGACCCCGGCATCGTGAAGATGTCGAACCCGTTCGATATCTTCCGGCCGCAGGTCGCGGCGATCATCGGACTGCTGTTCATCCTGGTGATCTTCGTCACCATGGTGTACGGGCCGATCGCGGCGATGCTGGTTGAACTGTTCCCGACCAAGATCCGCTACACTTCGATGTCGTTGCCCTATCACATCGGAAACGGCTGGTTCGGTGGACTGCTGCCGGCGACGGCGTTCGCTATCGTGGCGTCGACCGGCGACATCTATGCCGGTCTTTGGTATCCGATCATCTTCGCATCGATCACTGCGGTCGTCGGCTTCTTTTTCCTGCCGGAGACCAAGGACGTCGATATCAAAACCAATTAGTCGGGTGCGGCGAAAGCCGCGCTCCCCATCAAACAAACCGGCCGCGGATCACTCCGCGGCCGGTTTTGTTTACGAAGTAACGCCGGCGAATTGCAAAACCATCTCGCGCCGATGCGGTCGCCGCCGATGCTCCACCAGGTAGATCGCTTGCCATGTGCCGAGCGCGAGCTCGCCCTTGATGACCGGGATATGCAGCGACGTGGCCGTCAACATCGTTTTGATGTGCGCGGGCATATCGTCGGGGCCTTCGGTATCGTGACGCCAACCGCCGTCCTCCGGCGCTACGCGCTGCAGCGCCGTCAGGAGATCACTGAGCACCGTGGGATCGGCATTTTCCTGTATCGTCAGCGAGGCCGAGGTATGACGGATAAACAGTATCACCGCGCCTTCCCGCCCGCCGGTATCTTTTACAAACTGTGCGATTTCAGCCGTGACATCGATGAACCCGGCGCCGGGCGTCTGGATCGTCAACAGCGATGTCGCAAGCGCGTTGGCACTGACAACCGACAACGCGGTGCGTGAAAAGGATCCTGGCGCGCTTCCAATTTCCCTGGAGGTCATGGCTCTGGATCTCGCTTAGCGGGTGCGCGGGACTAGACCGGCCGTTCGGTCATATCTTGCCGGCGATGTCCTTCTGCACTCGGCTTGCCATTTCGATCAGCCGCCGCCATGTCTGCTCCAGAAAGGACATCACCCGATCCATGTCGCGATCACTTGGCAGTGGAATCTCGATCTTGCGTTCGCTCTCCGCGAGCTTCGGTTCTGCTTTCCTCAGCGAATCCGTCTTCGGCAGCGGCTCGTCGGTTTTGCCGGAGACCGTCGGTTCACGGGTTGCCAATTCAGCTTTGAGCTTGTCGTTCTCAGCTTGAAGCCGACCGATTTCAGCATCCAGTGCCGCACGCTCGTCTGGCACCGCATAGCAAACCCAGCCGGTAGCGGTGTTGGTGCAAGTCGAAACGTCGCCGGTCCTGGTGTCCAGCCTGATCACACCGTCGGCCACCGCCGACAGTGCATAGCGGCCGTTCTGGCTGTCCGGCTTCGGCTCGGCGGCGGCTGACTCGACAGCGCCGAGCGAGAACAAGACTACGGCGGCGAAAATCGCCGGGCGCAATTTCGAGGGCGATCTCGCTACCATCATAAATACTCCACCTCTCGACCGCCCAACCGTCCTGCTAAACCTGCGAGCGATAGGGCGCACGGCCTGACTTCAAGGCGTCCGCAAGCAATTCGATCCGATCCTGCCCCCAAAATACCTCGCCATCGAGCACATAGACCGGCGAGCCGAAAACATCGGAGGCTAGCGCGTCCTGCCGGTTTTGCTCGTAGGCCACACTGATCTCATCCGAGGCCGATCGCTCGACCAGCCGCTGTCCGGGAAGACCGGACTCGTCCACCAATTTAATCAACGCCGGAGGATCGGCGAGACTCAGTTGCTGTTCCCACACCGCCGCGAATGCCCGGCGGATGAAAGGCTCGGGATCAAGACCGGCCTCGGTCGCCGCGATCACCACCCCGTCGGCCAGCCTCGCGCTGAAAGGCCAGCCCGCCGGCTGGAGATGGAATTTCAAGCCACGCTTGTCGCGCCAGCGCTGCAACTCGACCATCCGGTACCGCTGCCGGACCGGGTGACGCTTCATCAGTGGCAGACCGCCGGTTTCCGAAAACAGATCGACCAGTACCACCGGCTTGTAATTCACTTTCAGATCGTAGGTTCTTGCCACGTCCTGGAACACACCGTGCCCGATATACGCCCATGGCGATTGAAACGAAAAATAGTAATCGACCTGACGCGGCATACCGACTCCCGGATTAAATGAGCGGCCCATCCCAACAGACCCGCAAAGGGGATGCAAGCAAGTCCAGGACGAGTCGTCCGGCCAAATTTTGCGACCGCGTGCAATCGCTGTTGCGGTGCGGCGGCTGGTTTGATCCAAATCGTTGCTAGGCCGGAATAAAGCGAATTGAATCAATGTAATAGATGGTTATGACACAATCTTGACTTGCTTGGATGCGCTCAGTATGGTCCCCGCGGCTTTAGAGGGTGACGGACGTCATTTTCCATCGACGCAAGCTTCGTTTCGGGTCTGAACAGCATGGCTGAGGGCGCGAATGACGGCGAAAATGGAAATCGCGACAATTCGTCGTCCGATGAAGCCGCGCTTTCCGCAAGGCTCGGAAGTCTGGATCACCGGTTGTCCGAAATTCGGGACCGCCGAAAGATCGGGACTGACCAACCCGGAACTGGAAGCGGAGACGGCGCCGCCCGAGCTTCGGCGATGGCGCGCGGTTTTCGGCTTTCTTCGGAGTTGATCGCCGGCGTTGTCGTTGGAGCGGTGATTGGCTGGGGTCTCGACCGCTTGCTGTCGACCTCACCTTGGGGGCTCATCGTGTTTTTTCTGCTCGGCTTCGCGGCCGGTGTGGTCAACGTGATGAGATCCGCTGGCGTGACTCAAGGACGGGACTCTCCGTAAGTAACGGAAGCCGAAACGATTGAATGCAGAGCGCTGGCGTGGCCGGCGGACCAAGAGATTTCGCGCGGATGATTGATCCGATCCACCAGTTCAATATCGACAAGATCTTCACGATCGGCCACATCGGCAATCAAGAGATCGCGTTCACCAATTCATCGGCTTACATGTTCGCCTCGGTGGCGCTCATTTCGCTGCTGATGATCGGCGGCGTGGCCGGACGGCAGCTCGTCCCCGGACGCGTCCAGAACGTCGCCGAACTGTGTTACGAGTTCGTGGCCGACACCATCCGATCCACCGCCGGCACGGAAGGAATGAAATTCTTCCCCCTGGTGTTCTCCATCTTCATGCTGCTGGCCGTTTCCAACATCATCGGCATCATCCCTTACGCGTTTACGATTTCCAGCCACATCATCGTAACCGCCGCGTTGGCGTTGTTGGTGTTCTTCACGGTCCTGGTTTACGGGTTCTACAAGAACGGCCTGAAATTCTTCAAGCTGTTCGTTCCCTCCGGCATCCCGGTGGCCATTCTGCCGCTGGTTGTGCTGATCGAGGTGATTTCGTTCCTGTCCCGCCCCATCTCGCACAGCGTCCGTCTATTCGCCAACATGCTGGCGGGCCACATCACCCTCAAGGTGTTTGCAAGCTTCGTCACCATGCTCGGCGCTATGGGCGTTGTCGGCTGGGCTGGCGCCGTTCTGCCGCTCGCGCTGACTGTCGCGCTGACCGCGCTTGAGTTGCTGGTCGCGTTCCTGCAGGCCTACGTCTTTACCATCCTCACCTGCATCTACATCAACGATGCAATCCATCCGGGCCACTGATCCGGCCTTTCTAGCAAACCTCGAGAAGGAGTTCGTTTCATGGATCCGATTGCCGCGAAGTACATTGGCGCTGGTATTGCCTGCATCGGCATGGGTGGCGCCGGCGCGGGCGTGGGCATCATCTTCGGCAACTATCTTGCCGCTGCGGTGCGTAACCCGTCGGCAGCCCAGGGCCAGTTCGGCAATCTGATTTTCGGATTTGCCGTGACCGAAGCGCTTGGCATCTTCTCGCTGCTGGTCGCGTTGCTGCTGTTGTTCGCCCTCTAGGATCGTCTTTAGCTGCGCGCATTCCCGTGTAACGCATCGATTGTTGCGGAATGCGCGCTGGCCGAACAGGAGAACCCGGTGGCTGAAAGTCATGGCGANGCCAAGGGCACGACCGCCCACACCGAAGCCGACGCCCATGGACGTGCGTTTCCGCCGTTCCAGAAGGAAACGTTTGCTTCGCAGCTGNTGTCGCTGCTGATTGCGTTCGTCGCGCTNTATATGATCGTNTCGCGGATTGCCNTGCCGCGCGTCGGCAGCGTGATAGACGCCCGCCAAAAGGCGATCGAGGATGATCTGGCCGAGGCGCAAAAGCTGAAGGATGCCTCNGACGCCGCACTGAAAAACTATGAAGGCGAGCTTGCGGCTGCGCGCACCCGCGCGCAGGCGATCGGCAGCGAAACCCGCGAGACGCTGAACGCGGCGGCGGAAGCCGAACGCAAGAAGCTGGAACAGCGGCTTGCGGTCAAGATTGCCGAAGCCGAAANTACCATTGCGGCGACACGAACGCGCGCGATGAGCAATGTCCGCGGGATCGCCGCGGAGACGGCCTCCGCGATCGTGCAACGGCTCACAGGGATGGTTCCTGACGGCAAGTCGGTGGACAGCGCCGTCGACGCCTCGTTGAAGGGATAATGCTGATGTTCGCCGAACCGGAATTCTGGGTGGCCGTCGCGTTCGTTTTGCTGATGGCTGTATTTGCCTATTTCGGTATTCACCGTACCGTGCTGACGACGCTCGATCATCGCAGCAGCCGCATCAAGGCGGAATTGGACGACGCGCGCCGCCTCAAGGACGAGGCCGCCAGGTTGCTGGCGGAATATCAGGCCCGCGGCGCCAGCGCGGAGCGCGAAGCCCAGGACATCATTGCAAGCGCCAGAGCAGACGCAGAGCGCATCGCCGCCGACGCCAAGATCAAGACGGAAGAATTTGTCGCCCGGCGCACCAGGACCGCCGAGAGCAAGATCGCGCTGGCGGAAGCGCAAGCCGTGG
>C688J18823_10002017_pt1 | contig 12692 bp, 10 predicted proteins | sample HopSoiMetagenom1_FD_18823 | JGI IMG/M metagenome (IMG submission 18823)
TTATTGAGCTTTTACTAATTTAAGGATCTTCGTTCCTTCGCTACCAGTTACTCTCAGGATATAGAACCCTGTTGCAAACAAATCTCCTATTTCCAATTCTTCATTCGTCTTGTATACATCGTTTTTATATACCACAGTTCCATTCATGTTAACAATTTCCAAACGAACAGTTTCTTGTTTTCCTGCCAATAGAATAGTAGTTGTATTCACAAAAGGATTAGGATACACTTTCAATTCTCCAGTTGCTTCTTCTTGTGTAATACCTGTGGCATTTTCATCGTTAGCAAGTAGACCTGGAGAGGTACAAGCTGATTGACAGGACCAGGTTGGATCCGATGACTCCGCAGAGGTGGTTGTACCAAGAACACCGAGAGCACCTCCGGCTTGTGCATATGAACTGATATATTGATACGGACTGTTGAATTCTTTTATCAACTGATAATTTCCAATCAAGCCTGTTTCTCCTCCACCCATACGATAATCTCTGTAAGCAACCAGTTGCGTTTGCGTTCTTTCCAGGTTCCAAATGCGCAGATCTCTGATGTATCCTTTAAAGTATTGTGGATAGAATTGATCCCAGCCTATTAACACTGGCGCTGTTGAACTTATATTATTAGAACATTTGATTTTCCAGATAAGTATTCCATCTACATAAAAACGAAGCGTGTCGTTTGCTCCGCGTGTAACCGCCACATGTCTACAACCAGTACCAAGCTGAGGTGTTGTTAGTGGCGCTTCGTAATTGGCTCCGGCAAGTTGCATCCACAATCTTCCGTTTCCACCTTCACCAAAGCAAAATCCTTGAGACCCATTTGCAGCGCGTTTTCCGAAGATCGTACCCAAGCCGACTTTTCCTGCTTGAATGTTAGCTTCCAATGTGAATGGCCCTGTACCAAAGTTAAAAAGAGTTTCAGAATAGCTGTCCAAACTAACGCGATCATCTACCCCGTCAAAATATAATCCTTCACGTGCACTGATTTGCGTAGTGATACTTCCTATATATGAACTGTAAGTTTCACTTACAACATAGTAGGTTCCTTTTGATAAATTGACAGTAAGCGATCCGGTTAAACCAGAACAATGAATACCATTATCATCATTTGAAATAATATGATTTCCATATTGATCCAGTAAATGGATATAGGTATCCAATCCAGCCGTGGCACAGGTAGAGATATCTATTGATTCTGTTCGCTCCAATGTAAATTTATAATAGATATCGTTACTTACCTGCCCCTCTGACTGCGATGCATTAAGAGCGAGATCGTAATCGTTACCATAGCAAGCGCTGTTGGTAATCGTACTTGAAAAAGGAGTATTACAAGTAATTTTTCCTGCGCTGATCGGATAACTAAATGAAGAACCTCTCAGAACATCTTCTAATGTTACTGTATAAGATCCAATTACATTACTTGTCACAACCGGATTACTGCTAACTATACGGATGCTGTAATTGCCTGGTACGACATATAGCCCGGTATAATTGATGGGAGAAGCCCCACCGGTTCCAAGTGTTTTAGGGCTTGCGAAACTTCCTGAACCATTCGATAACTGAACGGTGAATGTATTCCCTGCATTAAATGTTCCGGTCTTTGTAAAGCTGATAAAACTATTGCTTCCGCAATACACTGCATTTGGAGCCAGCGTTGAGATGCTAATGGTTTGTGCCTGGAGATAACCCATACAAGCCATCAATCCTAATGATAGACGCCATGATAATCGTAAATTTTTCATAAAGAATTAAATTTTTTGGAGATGAATAAATGGATACTACTTCTAATGATCATTAAAGTGTCGGCAATAGTAACATAAAAAAATTTCAAGCATTAAAATGGAAATGAGAAATTAGTTAATGGTCGAATTCCATATGCTAACGGTCATTGATGGTTAGTTTTTCAAAAACTAATTTTTTCATTTTAAGATTTGTAAGAGATAATAATAGAGGAAATAAATGATAGATTGAAGAGGAGTAAGTGCAAAGCTATTAACAAATAATTTTTGTATCTTTGTATTAGTTCTTTAATTTCTGGGGTCGTACGGTTTTGACAGCGAGTGCGATTTTTATGTAAGCATGTCGTGCGTTGTGAATATGGCACGTTAATATCAACTCTCAAAATTTTATCTGGCGAGTCTAACTACGCTATGGCTGCTTAATACCAAGTATTAAGTGCCTTTGTTTCCGGAGAAGCTCTGATCTTCTGCGTCTCCATGAAGCATCATAAATGAAGATATAGTTGTGAATCGCTTTGCTTCACAATGAAAACAAAGAAGCTACGTATATTCTTTGGCCTGTAGATTTGCCTGGAATATGCCGACAATCAAATATCTGCTAAACATGTAGAAAGCATATTAATTCCTTGTTTGGACGAGGGTTCGAATCCCTCCGACTCCACAAAATTATTTCATATTTTTTCTTTCTCTTTTAAAATCAGCCACTTATGGTGGTTGGTTTTTTATTTTGTTTCACCTATTTTCATTTTATATCTATATTTGTGTCACCAGTGTTTCACCAGATATTAAAATGTTTCACCCATGATTCTCTCCCTCAGTTTAAGATTTTACCTTAATAAAAATAAAGAAAAAGGTGGTAAATGCCCAATTTATTTTAGAATAACTGTCAATCGCAAAAAAGCAGAAGTTGCTACTATCTATATGGCAGAGTTTAAAGATTGGGATGATGCTAAACAACGCACCAAAAAAAATAGTCAGATAAATGAAGAACTTACTTCATTAGAAACAGATGTCTATAGCATTGTTAAAAGAATAGAAAAGGAGAAAAAGCCTCTTACGGCTCATACTATAAAAAACTACCTTACTCAAAGGGATAAACTGGATGCCTATCTTTTAGATTTTTATGATAATTATGTTGTTCGACTGCGTAAAGCAGGTGAGGTTGATGAAATAACTATTACGCGTTACAATGAAACAAGAGCATATCTTTTGCGTTTTCTAGAGGAAAGAAAACAAAAAGAGATATTAATGGAAAACATCAACTATCAATTTATCAATGATTTTGACTTGTTTCTTCTTAGTCTAAAAGATAGAAATAATAAAAAAGTGATGGAAAGAAATACCGTCAATAAACATCATAGCCGGTTAAGAACAATGCTAATTCGTGCCTTAAAAGAGGGATATGTGCATAAAAACTCGTATGTTGACTTTAAACTAAAAAATACGGCTTCAAAAAGAACGTTCTTGTCACAAGAAGAACTTGAACAAATTATAGAACATGAACTAGGTGGAAATGAAAGCCTCAAAAGAGTGAGAGATATATTTATATTTTCTGTATACACCGGGTTAAGATTTGAAGATGCCCAGCAACTTACAATGGATCGTATTATAAAGGATAAAAAGGGAAATTATACGTTGCAAATATCACAAGAAAAAACAGATGAACCTTTGTCTGTCCCACTATTAAAACCAGCTGTGGATATTGTGGGAAAATATAATGATAGCCCTGAAAGAAAAGTATGTAAGAAGGTACTGCCTAAAATTACAAATCAAAAATTGAATGCATATCTGAAAATTATAGCCGATTTGACTGGAATTACAAAAACACTTTCACACCACGTAGCGCGTCATACTTGCGCAACAACCATATTGCTTAGTAATGAAGTTCCAATTGAAGTAGTAAGCAAATGGCTTGGACATACCAATATTAAAACAACACAGATATATGCAAAGATTACAAATGCCTATATGCAAAACATGGCTGATAAGATTGATAAAAAAATTGTTGTGAAAAAATGAAAAGGACGAAAACGATTCATCTTGAAATTCATCCGGATAAAGTTGCAGAATTTTATTTTTCTCTACTCCGCTATAAAATATCAGATCAACCGAATATTCAGGATCTGGAACAAATGGCAAATGCCATCGACTTCGATTATAACTCGTTAATAAGCACCTTGGAACTATCAGAAGTACAAAAGCAAAAGATAGATGATAAATTACATTCGATACATACTTACCTCATAAAATCTAAAAAAGATTCGGATGATTATTTTGAAGTGAGCAAAGAAAATTTTGAAAAATTTAAGGCATCCGGTTTTATTGACGAATTGTATACTATTTTTAATTTAATGGAAATTAGTAAAATATGGACTGGAAAGGAAGAAAGAGCCGAAATTAAAGCTGGTATTGCTACATTTTCATACTTCTGTTTATTTATTGCCAGAGGTCTTGAACAGGGGCTTAAAAAAGTATTATTTGATCCATTATCACTAATTAATCAAGAGAATCCATCTTTTAAATTGACAACAAACGAAAGCGGAAACTTCATTTACCACTTTGAGAATGATAGGATTATTGAATTTGAGGTCTTTGTAGAAGCAAATGGAGAAATAGTTAAAACGGCTGTAACGTTGGATAATCTTGACGCCCTATTTATAGATGAAAACATAAATTCTGTTTTTTTGAGATTTGAAAATCATGCTGTTCAAATCATTCCGAACGATAATTCAGTTTCTATTATTGTTCAGGAAGGTGCAAAAGTAGAAAATGATAGACTTAGCGTATCAGAAGCTACAACAATTCATACGCTCATTCTTCCCAAAGAGCAAGTTGAAAAATTTTATATGATGAAAGCCAATAACACACTCATTTATAATTCAAATGAACCTATAATTATTGGTAACATAGATTATTCATCAACAACCTTTCAGGATTCATTAGATTTTAAAGAGAGTAATGATATTATTAAACAGAAATTTGATGAGGATATGAAGCTCTTTGCTTCAACTTTTAATAGCCTCGATGAAATTTTTTCAGATTTTTTGAAATTACCTTCAAATAAAAGAGAAGAAACCGAAGCTCGTAACAGGATTATAATTTCAGTATATGATTTACTAAAAAAGCATTACCCATCCATAACGCTACATGCTCGTTCAACAGTTACGGGTTATATCAGTTCAACTATGGGGTTGTTAGATACAGAAGTTCAGCATGAAAACTCTTACAGAAAACAACCATACCGTAAATACCTGAGAGATTCTATTAATAATATTCTACACCATCATTGAAGTTGGTTATTTCATGTGGCGTTTTTTTTTCTGCAATTTACGCTATCGAAAATAAACTTTCAAAATACGTCAATTTGTTTCTTTTAGCTGTACGATCTTGCAGCCATGAAAACAAATGAAACAAACCAAAACGAAAAGAACGAGGAAGGCTTTTTTCTTGTTCCAAAAACATTTTTACAAGCTATTGCAGATTGCAATCATAAAATTCTATCCTTTTTAGAAAAGTCTAACCATAATCCTATCAATAGTATTGGGGATTATATTTCCGAGCGGGAAGCAAAAAAGTTATTAAATAAAAAAACTACCTGGTTCTGGAATATGAGAAAAAATGGAAAGCTTGCTTTTTCCAAAATGGGAGGTACAAATTTTTATAACAAAACTGATATTATCAAATTGTTAGAAAGCACTAAGCGTGATGGAACATAAAATGATGATTATTATTTCAAAATAAATAAAGCCAGTCCCAATAATACTTTTTTTATATTCTAAATATAGCAACAAGAATATGCGCCCTTCAAATAATTATGACCGAATCAATGCTTCTTTTGAACTTGCTGTAACAAAGATTCACAAAACGGAAATTTATATTTCTGTTTTGGAAATGGAGAATATGCAGCTTGCAAATTGATAATAACTCCTATAGGGCTTTTTATAGCAAGCTCTGTAGTTTTTTTTTAATACTTCCTATAGGACCTTTTTTACAAAACTTCCTATAAGAACCCTTTGACGAGCCCTATAGGACCTTTCTATAATAACTTCTATAGAACAATCCCTATAGAACTTTTTTTAAAACACTTCCTATAGGGCCTTTTTTACAAAACTTCCTATAAGAACCCTTTGACGAGCCCTATAGGAACCTTTCTATAATAACTTCTATAGACCTTTAATAACAATCCCTATAGAACCTTTTTTAAAACACTTCCTATAGGGCCTTTTTTACAAAACTTCCTATAAGAACCCTTTGACGAGCCCTATAGGAACCTTTCTATAATAACTTCTATAGACCTTAATAACAATCCCTATAGAACCTTTTTTAAAACACTTCCTATAGGGCCCTTTTACAATAATTCCCATAAAATGACCGTTGGGCATAATAGCTAATAATATGCAGTATGAACGAAGGCAATTTTGATGTTATGCTTTATTTTGCTGCTTTATCTCACAAATTTCCTTTGCAAATAATAACTCTGTGTAGATTTCTTCACTGAGCCTTCAATTCATCCTTAGAAACTGAAAAATCAATATATTTTATCTTTTCAGAAATTGCGAGATACACATTTTCAAATATGAGATCGTTCAAATCATCAATTTTAATAGAAACTGAACATCTTTGCTATCTTGGTTCTCAAGATAGATATTGTGTGAATAACATCAAGCTGGTTGGACGCATTTATTAATAAACATTTATTGATACTTATAGGATAGTTTTTGTAAAATTATATGATCGTAAAAATTCTATTGTTCCCACGTCGAAGATCTCAACAGTGTTTGATGTTTCTGTTTACTTGTAATAGTTATCAAATATCTTTATCCATTGGCGCAAAATAACAAAAAAAGGGTTCACGATAAAATCGATCCCCCTTTCCCTCTCGAACCACCGATCAGATCTCCTTCACCCCAAATTGGCTCTAATATCAATCTGGGAAGAATAGAAAAATGCTCACTTTATTATTTGACTCTCATGATTGTAAGATCCTTCGAGAATCATTACAAACTTAATTGCATTAATTTTTTCATTCAAGAATTTATTCTTTTGATTATTAACTTTCTAAATCACAAGAAATAATATATTTAAACAATTTTTTCAAATCCTAAATTCCTATCGGAGGAAGCTCATTTAGCTATTTCACCTCACCAAAACAGAGGTGTTTTATTTCCAGATCCTTCAATTCCATATTTAGAATCTTCTCTACCGATACCGCTTTCTTTCATACCACCAAAAGGTACTACAGAGGTTGATATTTTACCTGTATGATACCAATCATATCATACTCCAATGCTTCCGCTACCCGCCAGATACGGTGAGAATTGATACCATGCATTACGATACTAGAAAAAACAGCTCCTTCTACCGCAGCATCTAGTAGCGGAATTCAGCATCACCCCGTTCGATGCTTTTTTTGAATTTTCAATGATCAGGCGGTGGGTGCAACCAGTTATTCTTGGAGTTTCAGTGATGTATTCGTTCATGATCCCTTGCTCAATGTATCAGTAAAAGTAAACCCGAGGCATGTTATGAAGATGAGACACCTTATAGGTATCTTGTTACACAATGGGTAATAAACAAATATGGTTGAAGGGTTCAGAGGAAAAGTATGAATATCAATTCGTATAATTTATGGATCTTTGATCGTTGGGAAACCAGATCTTTATTCAGACAACCTGGACGAGAACTGGGAATATCAAAAAAATTTGCCTGTGTAGCGACCTGTTCCAGTTGAAAAAAAATCTTAGCAGATGGAACACCTGCTAAGATCATTTGTAACAATTTATTCGTTGATCAGCTTAATTGTTTTTCTGCTGCTTTCATTGCTAATGGAAACAAAATAGATTCCTTTCGATTGATCATTCAGATCAATTGTAGTTTTGAATTCACCGTTTACATTGCTAATGGATTTACTACATACAACACGCCCCAACAGGTCACTCACTTCAATTTTAGAATTCCCCTGGTTGTTCAGGGTCATTTCCAGTTGGAAGATTCCGTTGGAAGGATTTGGATGTACACGTATGCTGTTTGCAAAATTGTCATCCGAATTGATTCCGGTTGGATTAAGAATTCCGGTAACAATCAGATTGGATTGTTGCCACAAGGGTCTCCTGGTATTGTCATTCAGCTCCAATGCAGCTGTCATACGGGTTATTTGTCCTTTGGTAAACATTTTATAACAATCAAATGCACCATTGTAGTCCATGTAATTCTCTGTATTCACTTGCCAGCTGCCACAATCTGAAATTGGGGTTTTGGATGTTTGGCTTGTTGGGCAACCCAGACTGGTTGAACTGTGAAGTGGTGTATCCGATACTCCATCACCGGTTCCGTTGCATCCGGTATCAAATGTATGCGCCAGATTTAGAAAATGTCCTGCCTCATGTGAAAGAACAGAGCGGAACTCTTTGGTGGTGTTAATTCCCAGGTATTGTCCGTTATAAACAAGTCTTGCCGTTTTTGCAGTGGTCATTGAAACATCCGGGTACCAACACACTCCGGAGTTAGTGGATGAACCATCATTGTACAAATCAGCCACAATATAAATGTTCATGTACTTCGTATTATCCCATGCATCGGCAGCTACTTCTGAATCATATCCGCTACCGTTACCGTAACCTGCTCCTGTTGTTGTTTTCCAATCGATACCATCTGTTGCGGTTCCATCCGGTTTTTTCAATGCGAGTTCAAAAGAAATATCAAGTGGGCTTTTAAGAGATGCGAAAGCGCTATTCACAGTTCCATAGTCGTCATTCAGTCCTTGAAAATCTTTATTCAGGTCGGCCAGCGCACCAACAACAATTGCTTTGGTAACTGTCTTTCCCCAAAATGTATGTGTAGCTCCGCCATACACGTGGAACACCACTGGTATTCTATATTTAGCAGCTGTTGGTTTTCCAAGATTGTCTGTAGTCGAATGAGCTTGTTCAAATTGCTGTGTAAATTTTTCACGCGCTTCATGTTCTGCTTTTGCCTGAGGGTTCGCTTCATAATACGCTTCCATTGCTTCGTGCGTTGTACACAATTGTTTGTTACGATCCGGTAAACCATCCTCCTGACTCCCCTGAGCACACAGGCTTTGCACACCACCGAAGAGGAATAACAAAGCTAAAAAAGTAATGTTTGTTGTTTTCATGTAATTAAGAATTTAAATGTTGAATAGCTGTTTTGCTTTTTATTATAACAAAGCTATTCCGAATCTGTTCTTATATGTATTATGCGTTTATCCAAGTGCGATACTGGATTATCAAATGATCTGTAATTATTTATTTCCTCTGTAAAACGCACTATTATTAATCAAAATGACACAACATAGCGATGCGATCATAGATCGTCACACTTTATTGAACATAAATTATTTGAAAAAAAGAGATAGCGGATGAAATTAAGAATCAGATTTCACTGCTTTTCTGGCATAATCTGATGGAGTTAAACCTGTTATTCCTTTGAACTGGCGGTTAAAATTGGATATGTTATTGAATCCACAACGGTAAGCAACTTCATTGATATTGTAATTATTATACAGTAATTCCTTGCATGCATGTCCTATTCTTACTTCGTTGATAAACATCCTAAATGTTTTACGTGTTCGTTGTTTAAAAAAACGGCAAAACGAAGTGACACTCATCTTTGATATCTCCGATATTTCTTCCAAACTGATTTCGCGTGAAAAATTTGTCATTACATATCTGTAAATATCCTGTATACGCTTACTTTTAGATTCATCTTTCGCATGCATGAAATTAACGGAAGACAAGCACTCAAATTCCTGACTTTTAGATAAAACATTCAATGTATCAAAAAATGCGATTAACAACTCGGCGTCCTTTTTTTTCTTAAGATTCAGGATATTTCTTAGCGTTTGTTCCTTTGTTTTTTCTTTAAATTTTACTCCTCTGCTACTTTTTTGTAAAAGTTCCTTCATTAAATAATTCTCCGGTAAATTGAAAAAATCATCTCCAAATGAATTCGATTTAAAATAGATGGAAATCGCATGTACACTTTTTCCATCTATAGAGTCTTCATTTTTTTTATCTCTGAATACATGTGGAATACCTGCTCCCAGAAGAAATACATCTCCTTCTTCAAAAGAGCATATTTTATCTCCAACAATTAATTGCCCTGCACTTTTCAAAATAACAGTCAATTGTATTTCCGGGTGATAATGCAAAAAATCATAGAAATGTGTCAGTTCATCCTCCTGTATATGGAAGGATTCATTTTCTGCAATCAGGTTTCTGAATAATAGTGGCTTCATGATTTTGAGAAGCGCTCGTATGGCAAACCAGTTTGTGAAGGTGTATCATTACAATAATCTGTTGCACAATTGCCATCTCCATTCGTATGTCTTAACCCCAGCCAATACCCTACTTCATGCGTGGTACACCCACCGTAAGTGTAAGCAGCCCGAGCGTAATACCCATTTGGGTATTTTGCTTTGCATCCGAATACCTCGGTGGCCATTACAACACCAACATTCGTAGAATTTTCCAGATGTATTTGCCCTAAAGCTATATTCTTATTCGTACCTTTTGCTACGCCTTGTTTATATAAAATGTGAACAATAACCGGGATACTATATGCTGGAGTTGACATATTACGACTTTGTCGCTCTCTGTATTCCGCTATACCTGATTGAAGCCATGCCTCCCATTGTTCATTAGGTGCCTTTATTCCAAAAATAGCAGGTAATGTAGCTTGTTCATCGGAAGTGATCGTGGTTTTAATTTGATTTTCCTGAGCTGTAAGCGTGTAGCCAAAGGCCATACAAAAAGTAAAGCTTTGGACTTGTAGTTTCTTTTTCATGAATATAATGTGTTTGATTATTACAATTATAAAATTAAACTATAGTTATTCCTTTTTTAAGCACATTATTTTATTATTCTTATCTTCCTAAAGCAATTTTATAAAGCTTAAAAGATAAAGCATTGTTCCTAAAATATATATAAATGATGAAATTTTAATTACGAATTCTATTCCAGATGGTTTTATTATTAAGTTTCTAGTTCGTAATTCTTCGAAAGACACTTTACTTTTGGGAGGTCAGACATTGTTTGCTTTCCAATTCGCATCTATTCTGGCTGAGGATCAAAATATTCCAATGCGATTCCCAGCTTGCATCTTTCTTTCGATATTTTGGTTCTAGCTAATTCAGCAATCATTGCATACTTATCTTTTATTTAATTCAAGAATGAATTGACACAAGAAACTACTTCTTCAATATTTCAGCCATAGATTCATTTTGTAATTTGCTCTCAATCCATGCAGAGATATCAAAGTATTCCATGGCAATTTTTCCGTACTTATCTGAAAATATTTCTTTGATTGACTTTTTCATATGTTGTAGTATTTTTATTCTTGTGTTTAAATCAGTTGAATATTGAAGTTTTTTGAGGTTGCTCAAAATATTCTTCTCAAACTCATATAATTTTTCCTTTCTTTTTAAAAAATTTTCAGTAGAATGAATCATCGTATCCAGGGTATGGACATTACCAAGTTCATAATGGATAAGTATATTCATTAACCTGGCTGCAGGTTGAAGATCGACCCGTGGAGAAAGTCCTTTTAATGTTTTATTAATCCAGATCAATGCTTTTTTATAATTACCGGCAATAATGAAAGCATTTGCGATTTCCTGGTAAATTCCAGTTTTATGATATTCAGAAATGTCATCGCTATATTCCTCAAATATTTTTTCGAAAGATGGAACAAGGCGAATCGCTTCTCCGATGTTTCCGTTAGCAATATATACATCCAATTCAACGCTGTAAGCAAGAATAAGTGCACGGGTGTGTATTTTTAAATGAAAAGAAAGTTCCTTTTGTTTAACAAATTTTCGTAACTTTTGTGTATAATAGAAACATTCCTCTGTTCTTCCTAACTCCTGCAATACCAATGAAATATTTGAAAGGGTTGTAATATATTTATGGACCTCTTCTCTTATTACAGTTGAAACGGACTCCATTGCCTTTAGGGCATTTTTTATTGCATCATAGGCTTTTTTATAGTTTCCGATTGCCCTGTAATACATAAAAATCGAGGTCCAATACTGCCATTGGGTTTCCCATCCCCTATCGATAGGTATTTTGCTCAAAGAATGATTAATTAAAGTCTGAAATCCTTTTTTCTCTTTCGGTTCTCTGGCCTTTCCCCTGATATTTGCTTTTAGCCAAACCTGAGTAAGTTGAAGTTGTTGTTTATTTAAAGACAATAGTTCTTGAAGAGTGGCTGCGTTTTCTTCAGCGCATTTAAACAATGCTGGTAAGTTGTCGTGAAGAAGTGATACTATTTTTCTTTCCCACCTAAGTAGCTCAATAAGCAAGGAATATTTTTGAGCGGCTTCAGCTATTTTTTTTTGCTTTTTAATGATTTTAAGGCATTGGCCGAATAGCCCCTTGAAAAATAGAACTTCAATCTGGTTCAATCCCTCCCTTAATTTAAACTCAAGCGTTCGGTTTGAATGGAATAACGACAAATTTTTTAATACCAAGTTGTATACATTGCTTTTGGCAACAGGAAATTGTTTTGAAAAATTTTCCGTTGAAAAGAGCATCCTTAATTTTTGTTCATCATATGATTTTTGTTTTTCAATGGCATCAAAAAGCAGTAAATATTTTCTTCCAGTTTTTTGAACTCCGGAATACAATTTAAAAAATCTTTTTTCGCTTTTACTCATGGATTTTATTAACTGGAAAAGATCATCTGTTGGGGTCATGGCTATAAAAATATAATTTAAACGAAGATAAATTAAACCTACATTTCATAAATTTTAAGTGCAATAAAAAATTTAGTTACTTGGATAATTAAGTTAATTATGCTGTTTTGAATTATTGAAATGAAAAAAGGGGTTTAAAATTTACGCTAATGTAATATTTAGAATACTAATAATGAAATATATAAATATTTTAGAGAAAATTAATAGCGATCTACTTTTGAGGTATAAAACCTGGTTAAAATAAATA
>C688J18823_10002020_pt1 | contig 12689 bp, 10 predicted proteins | sample HopSoiMetagenom1_FD_18823 | JGI IMG/M metagenome (IMG submission 18823)
CGTTGCTGCGGCACGTCATCGAGCTCGAACGGCGGATCGATGTGCGGCTCGATGCCGGACCGCCGGCGCGCGTCAACGCCGATCGCGATCTGCTCGAGCAGCTGCTGATCAACGTCGTGCGGAATGCGGTCGATGCGGCGCTGGAGACCGGCGGCGCCGTCGCCGCGACATGGCGGCGCGGCGTCGATGAGCTGGAGATCGCGGTCATCGATGAAGGTCCGGGCCTCAGCGGCACGCAGAATTTGTTCGTCCCGTTCTACACCACCAAACCGGGCGGCACCGGCATCGGTCTCATCCTGTGCCGCCAGATCGCGGATGCACACGGAGGAAGTTTTCATTTGCGGCAACGCGGAGACCGCACGGGATGCGAAGCGGTCCTGAGGTTGCCGGCATGACGGAGCGCGGGCGTCTCGCCCGCAGTGAGCGGGCGTCTCGCCCGATCACCGAAAACCGTGGTCGCCGGGCAAGACGCCACGTGGTATCTCCATTGCGAAAGGGGCAGCATGCGAATCGTCCACTCGCTCTTCTTAGTCTCTCTGTTTTCTTTGTCTCTCTCAGCCCAGGTGTCCGCTAACGGGACAACTCCGTCCGGAAACGGACAGTCCCTCACCGCGGACGACGTCATCGCCAAGTACGTGAAAACCGCAGGCGGCATGGCGGCGCTCGACGCGATGAAGACGCTGCGCCGCACCGGCCGCTTCCGCGACAGCACCGGATTCCAGGCGACGTTCGCGCAGGAACAACAACGGCCCGACAAGATCCGCCAGGACTTCACCTTCAGCGGCATGACCGGCATCACCGCGTGGGACGGCAAGACCGCGTGGTCGCTCCAGCCGTTCGGCGGCAAGAAGGATCCGCGCACGCTGAGCGACGACGATCGCAAAGGAATCGTCGACGAGGCCGACTTCGAAGACCCCTTCCTCCGCTACCGCGAGAAAGGCAACAAGGTCGAATACCTCGGCACCGACTCGATCGAGGGCACGGAGACGTACAAGCTCAAGGTGACCCTCGCCTCGACCGGCGACGTGCTCACGTACTACATGGACACCGACTCCGGCATGCCGATCAAGATCGACACGATGAGCATCGTGCGCGGCGCGCCGCAGGAGTCCGAGACCATCATCGGCGACTACAAGAAGGTCGACGGCTGGTATCTCCCCTTCTCCACCGAGTCGAACACGAAAGGGAGCACCTACAAACAGAGCATCACGTGGGACAAGATCCAAGCGAACGCCGACATCCCGGCGAGCCGCTTCACGATGCCCGAGACGAGGAGCGCGAAATGATCGCTGCAGCACTTTCCCTGTTTCTCGCCGCCGCGACCGTCGACTCGGACACGATCTCCGGACTCGGCGCGCGCAACATCGGCTCCGCGACGATGAGCGGACGCATCGCCGCCGTCGCCGCGGTGCACGAAGGAAAACGCCTCACCATCTTCGCCGGCTCCGCGACCGGCGGCGTGTGGAAGTCGGTCAACGGCGGCACGACGTTCAAGCCGGTATTCGACAAACAGCCGGTGCAGTCGATCGGCGCGCTGGCCATCGATCCGAGCGATCCGAAGATCGTCTGGGCCGGCACCGGCGAGCCGTGGACGCGCAACTCGGTCTCCATCGGCGAGGGCGTCTACAAATCGACCGACGGCGGCGAGAACTGGACGAGCGTGGGGCTGAAGAACACGGAGCGCATCGCGAAGATCGCCATCGATCCGAAAAACGGCAACAACGTCTTCGTCTGCGCGCCGGGCAAGTTGTGGAGCGACAGCGACGAGCGCGGCGTGTTCCGCACGACGGACGGCGGCAAGACCTGGACGCAGGTGCTGAAGGGCAGCAATCCATCCACCGGCTGCTCGATGATCTCCATGGATCCATCCAACCCGAACGTCCTCTTCGCCGGAATGTGGGACTTCCGGAGAAAGGGCTGGACGTTCCGCTCCGGCGGCGACGGCCCGAACGCGCCGAGCGGCAGCGGCCTCTATCGCTCGGCCGACGGCGGCACGTCGTGGACCGAGATCTCCGGCTCGCAGGGACTGCCGTCGAAGCCGTGGGGACGCGTCGCCGTCGCCATCGCGCCGTCGAAGCCCGACATCGTCTACGCGTTCGTCGAAGCGGAGCCGCCGAAAAACGCGCTCTATCGCTCCGACGACGGCGGCAAAACGTGGCGCGCGGAAGATCGCAGCACCAACATGATCACGCGCCCGTTCTACTTCGCGAACCTCATCGTCGACCCGAACGATCCGCAGAAGGTCTACAAGGCCGGCACGTCATTGATCATGAGCAATGACGGCGGCAAGAGCTTCTCCAACATCAGCGGCAGCGCGCACGGCGACTTCCACGACGTCTGGGTCGATCCGCAGAACGGCGATCGCCTGATGACCGTCGACGACGGCGGCCTCTGGTACTCGGCCGACGGCGCGAACACCTGGCGGCACGCGGAGAACCTGCCGGTCTCGCAGTTCTACCACGTCAGTCTCGACAACGACGCGCCGTACCACGTCTACGGCGGCCTGCAGGACAACAGCTCGTGGGTCGGTGACTCCGAGCACGCCGGCGGCATCACGAACAGCCGCTGGGAGAACTTCTACTTCGGCGACGGCTTCTGGATGTTCGCCGATCCGTCCGATCCGACGTACATCTACGCCGAGGCGCAGGGCGGGAGCATCGGAAGAATCAATCGGGAGACGCATGCGATTCGCGACGTGCAGCCGTTGCGCGGCTACGGCGAGAAGAAGCTGCGCATGAACTGGAATGCGCCGATCCATGTCAGCAAAAGCGGCGCGGTCTACATCGGCGCGCAATACCTCTTCCGCACCACCGATCACGGCCAGACCTGGCAGCGCATCTCGCCCGATCTGACCACGAACGATCCGCAGAAGCAGAAGCAGGAGCAGTCGGGCGGCGTCACGGTCGACAACTCCGCGGCGGAGATGCACACCACGATCTACGCGATCTCCGAGTCGCCGAAGAATCCGAACGTGGTGTGGGTCGGAACCGACGACGGCAACGTGCAGCTCACGCGCGACGGCGGCGCGAGTTGGACGAATGTCGTCGCCAATGGCCCGAACCTGCCGAAAAACTCGTGGGTGTCGTACATCGATGCCAGTCACTTCGATGAAGGGACGGCGTACGCGTCGTTCGATCGCCACACGTTCGGCGACATGGACCCGTACGTCTATCGCACGACCGACTTCGGCAAGACGTGGACGCCGCTGATCGCGCCGGGAGGCAACGTGCGCGGCTACGCGCATTGCGTGCGCGAGGATCTGGTCGATCGCGATCTGCTCTTCGCCGGCACGGAGTTCGGGCTCTGGATCTCCATCGACGGCGGCAAACAGTGGGCGCAGTACAAGGGCGGCGAGCTGCCGAATGTCGCGGTGCGCGACCTGGCCATTCAGCCGCGTGACAACGATCTGGTCATCGCCACGCACGGCCGCGGGATCTGGATCGTCGACGACATCACGCCGCTGCGCCAGCTCGGCAGCGGTGCGCTCGATCAGAAGGCGGCGTTCATCGATGTGCCGTCGGTGGTGCGCAAACAGAGCTCGTTCGGCGGCTGGCCCGAGGGCGATGCGACGTTCACCGGTCCGAACGAGCCGTCGCTCGCAGTCATCACGTACTACCAGCAGAAGCGCCACATCTTCGGCGACCTGAAGATCGAGATCTTCGACGAGAAGGGCAAATTGCTCGACACCATCCCGAGCACGAAGCGGCGCGGACTGTCGCGCGTGATGTGGTCGATCACCATGGCGCCGCCGCGTGTGCCGGTCGCAGCGACCGCGGCGTTCGGCGGCTCGGTCGGGCCGAGCTACCTCCCCGGCGCGTACACGGTGAAGATGACGAAGGAGGGCGAGGTCTACACCACGAAGCTGAACATCGTGCCCGATCCGGAGTCGAAGGCGAGCGATGCCGATCGCCGCGCGGAATTCGATCTCTCGATGCGGCTCTACGACCTCTTCGGGAAGATGTCGACGATCGTCGATCAGCTCAGGGCGGCCGAGGCGGCGAAGCCGGCGCTCGCGCCGCAGCTCGCAGCGTTGCGGAAGCGGATCGTGGCGACGAAGGAAGGCGGCATGATCACCGGCGAGATCCGCCTGCGCGAGGAGCTCGACTCGATCTACGGCAGCGTGTTGAACTGGGACGGCCCGCCGTCGCAGATGCAACTGCAGCACACGGACGCGATCGCCCGCGAGTTGGATGAGATCGCAGCGGAGGTGGCAAAGATCACGAAGTGAGCCACTTCGTCATCCCGAGCGTAGTCGAGGGACCCGGGGGCGTGGGAGGCGCGCCGCCGCCCGCCCAGGTCCCTCGACTACGCTCGGGATGACGTTCGCTACAAAGCAAGCGGCAGCGAACGTTGCCTCTTCCCCGTCGCCGCGAAGATCGCGTTCGCCAGCGCGGGCGCGAGCGGCGGCACGGGCGGCTCGCCCATCCCGAACGGATTCGGATCGCCGGCAACGAGATGCACCTCGATCGCCGGCGTGTCGCGCATGCGGGCGACGTCGTAGTCGGCGATCGTGCGCTGCTGCGGCACGCCGTCGCGGAACGTGATCGAGCTCTTCGTCGCCTGCGACAGCGCCCAGATGATCCCGCCTTCGACCTGCTGCTCGATGCCGCTCGGATTGATCGCCAGTCCGCAATCTACGGCGGCGACGACGCGCTCAATGCGCGAGCCGTTCAACTCGACGACGTACGCGATGTGCGTCGAGCCGTCGTAGACGTTGCATGCGAAGCCGCGCGCGCGTCCCGGCGTGCCCCATTTCGATTTCTCCGCCGCGAGCTCGATGACGCGGCGCAGGCGGCGGCGATCGATCTCGAGCTTGCTGTCACCGTCGCCGGCGTGAATCACGTCCTCGCCTTTCAACAGCTCGAGGCGGAACGCGACCGGATCTTTCTGCAGCTCGTGCGCGATCTCGTCGATGAACGACTCGCGCGCGAAGACGCTGCCCGGCGCGAAGACCGCACGCCACGGTCCGTGCTTCACCGGGATGGAGATCGGCACGTAGCCGGTCTCGATCGATGGAATCGCGTACGGGATGTCGTACACGCCCCAGCTCAGTCCCTGCGCGGTCTCGGGCGATTTCAATTCGTCGGCGGACGGCTCCGGGCCGCGCGCGTTGTGCGGCGAGCCGGCTTTGGTGTGCGTCCACGCGGCGAGCCGCCCGTCGCTGTCGATGCCCGCGCGTAGGTAATGCGCGGATGCACCCTGGAAGTAGCCGTGTTGCATGTCGTCTTCCCGCGTCCAGAGAACCTGCACCGGCGCGTCGATCGCTTTCGACAGCTCCGCCGCCTCGAGCGCGTAGTCGGCGCCGAGGCGCCGGCCGAATCCGCCGCCCACCAGCGTGACGTGGACGGTGACGCGCGACGGATCGAGGTTCAGCTGTTTCGCGACGCGATCCTGCACGGTGTTGGGCGCCTGCGTCGGGGCCCAGATCTCCGCGCGATCGTGATGCACATGCGCTACGCAATTCATCGGCTCGATCGGCGCGTGTACGTAGAACGGATACTGGTACACCGCCTCGATGTGACGCGTGGCCTGTTCGCCGTTCCCTTCTTTGCGCGTGACGACGCCGCCCGCGCGCGCCGCGGCTTCGAGGCGCTTCGCATGCTCGCCGGAATCGAACGGCGGTGCGGGCTCGAATTCGATGTCGAGCGCATCGCGTCCCTTCATCGCGGCCCACGAATTCTTGGCGACGAAGGCCACACCGGTGGAGATCGCGAAGGCATTCTCGACCGGCTTCCATCGCTTCACGTTGCCGCGGGCGACGGAGGCGTAGCGCATGTTTGGGACGCGGATGTCGATGCCGTATTTCGCGCTGCCGTTGACGATCTGCGGCGCGTCGAGCCGTTTCTTGCGCTGCCCGATGATGCGGAACTCGCTCGCCTCTTTCAGTTTCGGTTTGTCCGGAACCGGCAGCTTCGCCGCGGCGGCAACGAGCTCGCCGTACGTTGCGCGATGTTTGCCCGAGGTGACGACACCTGCACGTGTCACGCAGCTTGCGGCATCGACGCCCCACTTCGTTGCGGCCGCCGTGACGAGCATCTCGCGCGCCGCTGCGCCCGCGGTGCGCAACGGCATCCAGCCGCCGCCGATGCTCCAGCTGCCGCCGGTGCCGAGGCGTTTGAAATCGTTCGATGGCGACGCTTGAACGATGCGGACTTTCGACCAGTCGGCGTCCAGTTCGTCCGCGAGGATCATCGGCAGTGACGTGCGTACGCCCTGGCCCATCTCGGTCTTGCCGACAGTCAGCGTGACGATGCCGTCGGAGTCGATCGCGATCCATGCGTTGGGATGGAATGTGGTCGATCCTTCCAGATCGAAGCCGATCACCAGCGCGCCGGTCGTCAGCGCAGTGATCTTCAGGAAATCGCGGCGCGTCGTCGTCACAGCTTCACCGCCTTGATCGCTTTGCGAATCCGCGGATACGTCCCGCAGCGGCAGATCACCTCCGACATCGCGTCGTCGATCTGCTGGTCGGTAGGCTTCGGATGCTCGCGCAAAAGCGCGCATGCGGTGAGGATCATCCCCGCCTGGCAGTAGCCGCATTGCGCGACGTCTTCCTCGATCCACGCCCGCTGACACGGATGATTCGACAGCCCTTCGATCGTGGTGAACCTGTTCCCCGCCGCGTCCACCGCACTGATCTGACACGAGCGCACTGCCTCGCCGTCGCGGAGCACCGTGCACGCGCCGCAGATCCCCTGCCCGCAACCGAACTTCGTCCCGGTGAGCCCGAGCGCATCGCGCAGCACCCACAGCAACGGCATGTCGTCATCGACATCGACGAGCTGCCGCTTCCCGTTGATCGTGATCGCATGCTGTGGCATGCCCGGATTTTCGTCCCGCCCCCGCCCGCAAGTGATGACACCGCTGCAAACAAACAGCGCCGGAGTGCGGCGGCTTGCCGCCGCCCTCGGATTGCGGCAGCTTGCTGCCGCTGGTACCCGAACGGATTAAACGCCGAAAATTCCTGAACTCACGGCTGACCAACTCGACCGTGCCATCTCGGCCCGCGCACGGAAGCGACTTATGAACGGCCAATTTCAATCGGGGCAGGACATAGCCATGCTGCGAAAATTCGTTGGCCTCACGCAATCACAATTCGCCAAAGCAATTTCTGTGGATGTGACGAGACTTACGAGCACCCCGTCATCCCGAGCGTAGTCGAGGGACCTGGGGTGTGGGTGGCGCGCCGCCCGTGCCCCCGGGTCCCTCGACTACGCTCGGGATGACTAGCCCAACTCACCGCAGAAGCCGACAAGCCGCCGAATGCCGCGCCCGCCGGCCGGACTACTTGCACGAGCGGCGTCAGGCACGCGGCCTACGTTTTCAACCCGCGCGATAAGATAGTGGCGCCTGTTCGCGTAGTCTCCGGAGGTGAAATGAAGGCAGCTGTGTTCTATCGAATCGCGGCGATTATCCTGTTGCTATTCGCGCTAGGCCACACCCTCGGTTTTCGCCAGTCAGATCCAAAATGGGGAGTTGCCGCGCTTCTTGGCTCCATGCAGTCAATTCACTTTGACGTGCAGGGGTTCAGTCGCACGTATTGGGATCTCTTTGTGGCGGCCGGATTCTCCGTCGGCGTGTTTTACCTCTTCGCAGCGCTCCTGGCCTGGCAGCTGGGCAGCCTTCCAGCAGCGACGTTAGCGCTCATGCGAGGCACTTTGTGGGCGTTCGCTCTTTGCTTTGCCGCCATTACGGCTATCAGCTGGCGATACCTCTTTATGATACCGATCGTCTTCTCAATCATCATTACAGCATGTTTGACTGCGGCGGCATGGCTTTCCGCGCCTCCAATGCGATAGTGGCGAGAGGAGTCAAGCTGCACTACCGAATGCGCGCAGATCGCTGATTCTCAATTCTGACTCTGCGCTCTGCGTTCTGCGTTCAATCCCGGATGAGCACGCGGCAGCAAGCTGCCGCACTCCGTCAATTGCGAAGGATGGTTTTGCGCAGCAGATCGAGAGTCCACTGCGTCGAGAACCAGCGCACGAGATTGCGCTGCGACGGCCAGAACATTTTGCGATGCTCAACCACATCCGGTCCCGCCACTGCGATGTGCACCGTGCCGACCGGCTTCGCTTCCGTCCCGCCGCCCGGCCCTGCGATGCCGGTGATGCCGACGCCCCACGTCGTGCCGAAGCGCTCGCGAATCCCTTTCGCCAGCGCGATCGCGACTTCCTCCGACACCTCGCCATGCGCCTTGATCAACTCGGGATCGACACCCGCAATCGCCGTCTTCGCCGCGGCCGTATAACAAACGCCGCCGCCTATGAAGTAGCGCGACGAGCCGGCGACGTCGGTGATGCGCGATGAAAACATCCCGCCGGTGCATGACTCCGCCGCCGACACGGTCGCGTTGCGCTCTACGAGCAGATCGCCGACCACCGATTCGAGCGTGTCGTCGTCGAAGCCGAAGACGCGATCGCCGAAGAGCTCGAGGAGCTCGCGCTCTCGCGATGCGATTTCGTCGTGCGACGTGGCGACGAGATGCAGCTCGACGCCGCCCGGCGACGCGAGGATCGTCGTCAACTCGCCCTTGTGCGCGTCGTAGTACGGCTTCAGCTGCTCATCGACCGCCGACTCGCCCATTCCCGCGATCTTCAGCACGCGGCGATGCCGCGAGAGTCCGCCGGTGATCTGCGCGAGCCACGGTTTGAAGTACGTGTCGAGCATCCACTCCAGCTCGTGCGGGACTCCCGGAAAGACCCAGATCTGCTTGCCGCGCGTTTCAATGTGAAACCCCGGCGCGGTGCCGCGATCGTTGATCAGCGTGGTCTGCCCCACGAAGATCTGCGCCTGCTTTTTATTGACCTCGGGCATCTTCCAGCCGCGCGCCGCAAAGCGCGCTTCGAGCCGCGCGATGAGGTTCGGATCCTCGACCATCGGCAACCCCAACGCCGCCGCCAGCGCTTCGCGCGTGAGATCATCCTCGGTCGGCCCAAGCCCGCCGGTGATGATCAGCATGTCCGCATGGATGAGTGCGAATTCGATCGCGGAGACGACATCGCCGAGCCGGTCGCCGACGATCGATTTGCGTACGAGCTCGATCCCGTAGTCTTCGAGCACGACCGTGATCTTCAGCGAGTTCGTATCGACCCGCGTCGGCCCCAGCATCTCCGAGCCGATGGCGAGGATGGCGGCGTTGTTCATGGAACGGAGACTATACGAGGGGGATGTCGGTCTTCCGAAAATCATCGCCGCGGCAGAGAAGCGGCTGGCGGGCGAGGGAGGCGGTCGCGTAGGTCATGCAGTCGCCGAAGTTGAGGCCGGCGGGATGGCGGCCTTTGCCGAAGCGCTCGAACGCGTCAAGGGCGCGTTGCCAGTGAAGGTTCGTGAACGGTACAACCTGAATTCGGCTTTCGCCGAAGAAGCGGAGAAGTACGCCCGTTGCGTTTCTCTTGAAGCGCGCGGTCAACACGAGGCCGGCTTCTACGGCGTTCGGAGCGCCGATTCCCACATATCGAGCATTCATGATCGCAGTGGCAAGTTCTTCAGAATTCGCCTCGCCTTCGAGAATGGCGACAACTGCAGAGGTGTCAACGATCACACGCCGTGTTTCCCATATCCGAGAATCCGCTCACGCTCTTTCTTCGTCAGGGGGCGGCCGCGATTTTCAGGCGGAATCGTCGGCCAGACTTCTCTTCTCAAAAAATCCATGAGGTGTTCCAGCCGCTGCTTGTTGCTCGGCTCGGCCACGATCCGTTCCCGCCGTTCCTCCAGCGCCCGCAGAATCGCCGCCGTCTTCGTCTCGCCGGTCATCTGCGCGAGCTCAGCCGCGAGCTGCTCGACCTTTGCGTTCTTGATATTCAGCGCCATGGTGTAAAAACTCTACCATTCTTCATCTGAACTGCAAGCGTCAAGCCGTGACGTTCTCCAGCTCTTCCTTCTCTTTCGCCAGCGTCTCCCACTTCCCGTACAGCAGATCGATCATCGCTTTCAGATCGTGGTTCTGCTGCTGGATCTTTTTCATCCGCTCGCCGTCGCGGTAGACCTCTTCCGAGCAGAGCAGGAGATCGTTGCGCTCGCGCTCGCGTTCCGCGGCGGCGATGCGCGCTTCGAGGGCGGTGATCTCTTCATCGATTTTCTTGAGGCGCTTTTTCGCTTCCTTGCTCGGCCCCTCACCCGGCCTTCGGCCACCCTCTCCCCGCGGAGCGGGGCGAGGGACAACGGGCGGCGGCGGTTCATGCTTGACCGGCGCGGCCAGGCCCGCTTTGAACCGCTCCACCAGGTCGCTGTAATTGCCCGCGTAAACCTCGGCCTCACCGTCCTCGACGAGGATGACGTTCTCCGCCACGCGATCGATGAAGTAGCGGTCGTGCGACACCACCACGAGCGCGCCGGTGTACGCCTCCAGCGCTTCTTCCAGCGCTTCGCGCGTGTAGACATCGAGGTGATTCGTCGGCTCGTCGAGCAGCATCAGGTTGCCGCCGACATACATGATCTTCGCGAGCGCGAGGCGCCCCTTTTCGCCGCCGGAGAGGTCGCGCGTTTTCTTGAACACGTCGTCATCGAAGAACGAGAACTGCGCGAGATAGCTGCGCATCTCCAGCTCTGTCTTCAGGCGGTCGAGGTTCCAGATCGCATCGATGACGACGCCGTTCGGATTCAGGTCGCCGAGGGTCTGGTCGTAGTAGCCGACCTGGACGTTGTGGCCGTAGGAGACCGTGCCGGCGAGCGGCTGCAGGCGACCCGCGAACGTCTTGAGGAGCGTCGATTTGCCGGAGCCGTTCGGGCCCATGATCGCGTAGCGCTCGCCGCGGCGGATGGTCATGGTCAAGTTGTTGACGATGCCCCTCCCGGCAGGATAGCCCGCAGTCAATCGATCGCTCGTCAACGCGATCGCACCCGATCGCGGTCCTGCATCGAGCTTGAAATTTGCGAGCGTTTCGTCCGTCTCCGGACGCTCCGCCTCATCGAGCTTCGCCAGCATCTTGCGGCGCGACTTCGCCTGCTTCGTCTTCTGGCCGGCGAGGTTGCGGCGGATGAAGTCCTGCGTCTTCTCGATGAACTCCTGCTGCCGCTCGTAGTCGGCGGCCATCTTCTCCATCCGCTCCGCGCGCAGCTCGAGGAACTTCTCGTAATTGCCGGAGTACTCGACCAGCTTGCCGTGCGCGAGCTCGACGATCTTGCCGACCGTGCGATTGAGAAACGTGCGGTCGTGCGAGATGACGAGGTAGCTGCCTTTGAACGACTCCAGGAACTCTTCGAGGAACTCGATCCCTTTGAGGTCGAGGTGGTTCGTCGGCTCGTCGAGCAGGAGCAGATCGACGCGCGTGAGCAGCACCCGGGCGAGCATCGCGCGGTTCTGCTGGCCGCCGCTGAACTCCGAGATCGGGCGCTCGAACTCTTTCTTATCGAAGCCGAGTCCCATCAGCACGCGCTCCACTTCGGCGTGCAGCGTGTAGCCGTCGGCGTGCTCGTACTCGTGCTGCAGCTGCGAATATTTTTCGAGCAGCTTCTCGTGATCTTTCGACGGATCGGAAAGATCGTGCTCGATCGCGCGCATCTTCCGCTCGATGGCGAGCACCTCGTGAAACGCGGTCTCGACGTAATCGAAGAGCGTCATCCCCGGCTCGGCGTCGAGGTGTTGTCCGACGTGGCCGGTGGTCAGTCCGGACGAGCGGAGGATCTGCCCGTGATCCGGCTCTTCCTGTTTCAGCAGCAGACGGAAGAGCGTCGTCTTCCCGGCGCCGTTGCGGCCGACCAGCCCGACGTGCTCGCCGGGATTGTGCTGCCACGTGACGCTGCGGAGGATGTCGTGCGGACCGTACGATTTTTCGATGTTTTCAAAGCGGTAGAGCATGAGAGTTGAGTTAAGTTAACGCTATGCGTCTGGCAGTCAACATCGATCACATTGCAACAATTCGCGAAGCTCGCAAATCGGACGAGCCCGATCCGATCGCGGCCGCGGTGATTTGCGAGCTCGCGGGTGCGCAGGGCATCACCGTTCATCTGCGCGGCGACCGCCGCCACATCCAGGACCGCGACGTCGAGGTGCTGCGCCGCATGGTCTCGACGCACCTCAACGTGGAGATGGCGGCGTCGACGGAGATGGTGCGCATCGCACAGACGATCAAGCCGCATCGCGTGACGCTCGTCCCGGAGCGGAAGGACGAAGTGACGACCGAGGGCGGTCTCGATGTGGTGCTGCATTCGGGCAACATCGAGAAGAGCGTGCGCGGATTGCTCGACGCCGGCATCGATGTGTCGATCTTCGTCGATCCCGATCTCGAGCAGATCCGGCAGTGCAGCAAACTGCGCACGCCGCGCATCGAGATCAACACCGGCAAGTTCACCGAGGCCTACGCCCGCGAATGGACCTCGGGGCAGTGGCAGCACGAGCTGGACAAGATCACCACCGCCGCACGTGCCGCGCGCAAGCTCGGACTGGTGGTGCTCGCCGGACACGGACTCAACTACCGCAACATCGATTCGATCGCGCGGATCGATGACATCGAGGAGCTGAACATCGGCCACTCGATCGTCGCCCGCGCGGCACTGGTGGGATTGGATGCCGCCGTGCGCGAGATGATCGCCCTGATGCGCAACCCGCGCAGGCGATGAAGTGCGGCGGCCATGCCGCCGCTGGTTTTGGGTTAGGGCGGCCATGCCGCCCGCCCCTCGCGCGGCATGGCCGCGCGTGCGTGAGCACTTGGATGCCGCCGTGCGCGAGATGATCGCGCTGATGCGCA
>C688J18823_10002021_pt1 | contig 12686 bp, 13 predicted proteins | sample HopSoiMetagenom1_FD_18823 | JGI IMG/M metagenome (IMG submission 18823)
GTAATCTTCCACAATCAAATTCGCTCCGTCGAATTTGCGCCCGGATTTTTATCGAGCTCGCTCGATAAATTCCTATTAAAAATCCGAGGCATCCGCCGGAGGCTTAACTTCATTCAGCCGGGGTTTGAACCCCACTAAATCAGAGAGCCTTTTTGCATTCATTCCTTAACTTTAGAAGTGGAGGACTTCCGCTGAATGAAGTTAAATCTCTGATGTAGAATGGATCTGAGACTTTTCTATCTGTTCAGAGTCTATTATAGTGGTAGAAAAATTTATTTCAAGGAGGAAACAATGACATTGAAAAACTTTAAACCCTTCTTCTCATTTTTCCCGTTCGAAGTTTTGCTGATGTGGCAGTAGGTGATATGATCATCACTTTAGGAGAAAACTTAACTGAAGAACAAAGAAACTTGTTACTATCTGAAATGAAGGCACCCGAAGAGGCTCAGATTATTACGGTATCCAACGCTGAAGAACATCAATATTTAGGAAGCTATGTAGCAAAATCGCTCATTGGTACAAGAGCGATTTCATCTTCCGCCATAACCATTGCAGAAAAAAGCTCAGGGGTAGAAGTCGAAACACATAATATTAATTGGGTTACAGATGAAATGTATATTAATGCTTTAATAACCGCAGGTGTTAAAGATGCCAAAATATATATTACTGCCCCCATGTCTGTGTCTGGAACAGCCGCTTTAACAGGTATCATTAAAGCATATGAAGTATCCACAGATACGATAATACCCGAAGAAGTAAAGCAAGCTGCGAATGAGGAGATGGTGAAGTCCGCTGAACTTGGAGATGCAATTGGTACTGAAAATGCCTCTGCATTAATAACAAAAGTAAAAGAAGAGATAGCGAAAAGCCAACCGAAAACAGACGCTGACTTAAGAACGATTATTGAAAACGCCGCCAAGGATTTAGGGATCACATTAACAGAAGAACAGATTCAAACTTTAATTGATTTATTTAATAAACTAAAGGATCTCAATATCGACTGGAATCAAGTCGGTGATCAACTAACCATTGCAAAAGATAAGATTTCTAACTATCTTGGAAGTGAGGAAGGACAAGGATTTCTTGAAAGCCTGAAAGCTTTCTTCATCAGTCTGATTGATGCTATTAAATCTTGGTTTTCTAAATAGGGGAAAGCGAAACGAATGGTTGAACAAGGACTTACAAGGTTATTCAACACCCACTAATCTAATATCATGAACAATACAAAAAAGCTAAGCATCTATTACAGATGCTTAGCTTTTATCGTTTCCTTTAATGATAGATCAAGGCGGACTAAATCTTCATATGTTTCTCTTTTGACCACTAATGTTGCCTCACCATTTTCAGCAAAAACGACAGGTGGTCGAGGTATCCGGTTATAATTATTTGCCATTGAGTACCCATATGCACCCGTACAAAATACGGCTAAAACATCTTGATTATCCGATTTTGGCAGAGGTAAATCCCAAATCAGCATATCTCCAGACTCACAACATTTTCCAGCAATTGAGACTACTTCAGTCGGTTCTTCAAGCGGTTTATTCGCTAGAACGGCCTCATATTTCGCTTGATAAAGTGCTGGTCTAATATTATCTGTCATCCCGCCATCAACAGCCAAATACTGACGGACATTTGGAACTTCCTTTTTTGAACCAACCTTGTACAAAGTAGTTCCAGCATCCCCAACTAATGATCTACCTGGCTCTATACCAATTTCAGGAATGTTCATATTGTATTTTTCTGCTTGCTTCTTCACTTCAGCAATAATCTCTTCTACGTAATCGGAGGCTGGTTTCGGATCATCCTCTTCTGTATAACGAATTCCAAAACCACCTCCCAGATTTAAAACGGCAGGTTCAAAAGAAAGATTCGTCTTCCATTCATTTAAGGCTTGAAATATCTTTTGTACAGCAAGGGTAAAGCCAGTTGTTTCAAAAATCTGTGAACCGATATGACAATGAAGGCCAGAGGCGATCAACCATGAAGATTCGTTCACTTTACGAAGCGCTTCTTCTGTTTGTCCATTTTGAAGACCAAAGCCAAACTTTGAATCTTCTTGACCCGTTAATATATAATCATGTGTATGTGCTTCAATCCCAGGCGTTACGCGTAAGACAACGGATATTTTCTGTTTCTTTTCAGCACATATTTCTTCTAACAATTCTAATTCATAAAAATTATCAACCACAATATAGCCGATTTTATACTGTAGAGCCATTTCTAATTCTTCTCTACTTTTATTATTCCCATGGAAATGAACACGCTCCATTGGAAAACCCGCGGCAAGAGCTGTATATAATTCGCCTCCTGAAACCACATCAAGTGAAAGTCCTTCTTCATCGGCCAACTGTACCATCGCTACAGTAGAGAATGCTTTACTCGCATATGATACTTGTGCGTTGATCCCATGTTTTTCAAATGTTTCTTTAAAACTTCTTGCCCTTTGCCTAATTAAACTAACATCGTATATGTAAACTGGTGTACCGAATTCCTCAACCATTTTTATCGTATCGACACCACCAATTTCCAGATGTCCCCGATCATTAACCTTAGTGGTTCCATAATAATGCATAATCGACCCTCGTTCCTATGTGAATGTTCATCAGTAAGTTGACAATCTCCACCGACTATTTTAAAAAAACTTTATCATAATCTGTATTAAATCGCAATCTGTAAATTACTACAATAGCTCAAGAAGAATCTTATCCTTATCATACAAGCCATACAAAAAGAGATATAACTTACCATTTGGTTTTGGAAAAGGGAAAACAGAAGCACAGGCCTCTGTTTATTGTTGTGGTTGTTTAACCCGATCCTCTGTTTTGATAATACCTGGTCTTAATTGTGAACCCGGGACAAATCTACGTACAATAATTTGCATAAATGCCTTTGGAGCAAACGGTAATAACGGCCATAAATATGGTGTATTAAAAGAATGAATTCTTGCCAGTAGTATGATAAATAAAGTGATCCCCACTACCAAACCAGGTGTGTGGAAAATAGCAACCAAAATAAGTAGTCCCAGCCTGGCTAGTTTATTGGCAATACTCAATTCATAGCTTGGGGTTGCAAAATTCCCTATTGATGCTACAGATAAATATAAAATGACCTCTGGAACAAATAAGCCTACATCTATGGCAATTTGACCAATTAAAACGGCAGCAATTAATCCCATCGCATTTGATAGAGAAGTCGGGGTATGTATTGCGGCCATTCGCAAGAATTCAACTCCAATATCAGCAAGAAAAATTTGAACAATGACTGGGATATGGGTAAGCTCATTTGGACCAATAAAGGCAAGTTTCTTTGGCAATAGCGATGGCTCAAGAACAAATAATAACCAAATGGGTAGAAGAAAGAGTGATGATAAAATACCGATAAACCTTACCCACTTAATAAAAGTTCCAACGCCTGCAGATTGGCGGTATTCCTCTACATGCTGCATATGATGAAAAATCGTTGTTGGCGTTATAATGACACTTGGCGATGTATCTACATAAATTAAAACATGTCCTTCTAATATATGAGTGGCTGCCACATCTGCCCGCTCCGTATATCGAACAAGTGGATATGGATTATATCCTTGCTTTAACAAAAATTCTTCTATGGTTTTATCAGCCATTGTTAAACCATCGATCCTAATATTTTGAAGTTCCTTTCGAATGATTTCAACAAGATCTTGATTTGCTAAACCCTCTATATAACCAATTGCTATATCCGTTTTACCTCTTTCACCCACTCGCATAATTTCAAATCGCAATCGTCCATCTCGAATTCTTCTTCTTGTTAAGGCTGTATTAATAATAATATTCTCTACAAACCCATCTCTTGATCCACGGACAACCTTTTCTGTATCTGGTTCCATTGGCGTACGCCCTGGATAACTTCGCACATCTACTACAAAAGCAGTCCCTGCACCTTCGATGACAATAGCAATTAGTCCAGAAAGAACCTGGTCTACAATTTCATCCATAGTCTTAATTTCGCTAACCGACTGATGGAGAAGTCGATTCTCTACAATATCGTGAATATTTGTCGTGTGATGCTCATGATCATTAATTTCAACAAGTTGCTCAACAATTTCAACGATAATTTGTGAATCACACAATCCATTCACATAATAAAGATGGACATCTTTTCTCAATACTTTTAACTTTCGAACCCCTAAATCAAAGCTCGTCCCTAATCCAGCATGTTCTTTCATATATTGTTCAATTTCGTTTAAAGATTCAGAAATCGGAGTTTTCTCTTTTATCGATGAATTCTCCATAATAACCACTCCTTTCTAATATCAGTTCAACAGCTTGCTTTGTAATGGGTGACCCACGTTCAAAGTGATCCTTACGAGCCATTTTACCAATATCACCAATACCAACAATAATCGGTACATCCAACTCATCAAGAATATAGACGGTATCACCATACAATCTCCCTTCCTCCATTTCTTGCATGCCAAATTTATCTACGCCTTTCGCCGTTATCTCCCCAAATCGATCAATGCAAACATCAACTTTGGTCCATTCCTCTTTTCTCGTTCTAGACGCAACAGCAATAATTCCAAGAACCTCTATATCAGGATGGTAAGCAACATATTTTAAAGCTTGTTCTCCAGCACCCTCACCAATAAAACCGCTATCATCGAACATAACAAGTACTGGATCATGAGCTGTTTTTTTTATGAGTTTAATGATTTCATGCCCCTTTAATACGGATGGATTCCCATGGGACATAGAAAGACATCTACCGCCTATCTCTTTTGCCACTATTTCAAGTGACTTGCGTGCATACTCATCCCCATCTGTTATTAAAATAACACGCCGTCGATCGTCCATATGTTGTTGTCCTTTCCCAAAAAAGTCATTCCTATTGATCAACAAAATAGATCCAATGAAATAAGGAACCAAAAATTTTCCCAAACACAAGTGCCATTAACAAAATAACAATTTTATCATCAACGCCTATTCTTTTTGCTAATATAGGCCACACATTCAATACTTCTGTTAAGGCTGCGGTCATCATTCCAACAAAACTTCCTCCTAATAATCCAAATAAAATGAGTACATAAGGAGATATATGTAAATGGATATCCTGAAACATGACCAAGGTGCCCACAACCGCGCCAAGTACTACCCCCCATTCATACATTTGAATCATTTTCATTGTTTTTGTCAGTTGTGTTAATCTTGGTATGATTCCAAGCACCGTTAAAAACGCAACATAACCTGCTCCAACTGAAAGTCCACCTGAAAAACCAATAAAAATAGTAAAAATTATCTTAATGATCATTAATTTTCGATATACTTTCCTTATTTTCATGCATAATGACATATTGATCGAGATCTTGTTGATAATTAAACATTTCCACCTCAAGAGGACTTGGTTCTTCGTTAAGCCTTTTCTTAAATACATGATTAAAAAAGATAATCATTCCCAGACCCAACCCGATCGAATAGGGAATTTGAAAGAATAAAGGCTTCTCTACACTTTTCCCCGTAATAATCCTATAAATTCTTTGATGAACTGCCTGCATACTAACGTCTTCATGAAAATTCATTATCGTGAGCATGGAACCAAAAAACAATAACAACCAAGCTAATACAAATAAGGTAAATGAATATTTCTTTTTCTTAAAGACAACCTCAACAATGGTTTGCGAAGGTCCTAGAAGTTGAACTTGAATCGTTGAATCCAATTTGGCTATTTCTGCAATTACTTGCATGGCATCGATAATAATGATATTTCGATCTTGATCGGAAATTTGATAAAGCTGGAGTTGATCGATTTTTTCATGAAGTGCTTCATTAGCGATTATTTGTGCAATATCTTTTATGTAGATCCTTTCGCGTGGTCGAACCAGGACACGATTCCGAAGGCGAATATAAACCGTTTTTTCCAACATGTTCACATCCCAACAGCGATTTCCTTGTATAAGTAGTATTTCTTACAAATTGACACTTCATGAACTCCAAAAAATGGATATTCTAAAAAGAAAGAGGCATCGTTTGGGGAACATCGACACAAGCACCTTGTGCAAGTAAAAAAGACCCTATGGCATTAAATATCCATACGGTCTTTCATTTGTTGAAGTATTTTCTTTTCTAACCGAGAAACTTGCACTTGGGATATTCCAAGTCTCACAGCAACCTCGGATTGGGTTTGATCTTTATAGTATCGCAAATAGACAATTAATCTTTCCCGTTCTTCTAATTCTCTTATGGCTTCTTTAAGAGCAATTTTATCAAACCATTTCCCTTCATTTCCATCATCAATTTGATCAAGTAACGTGATTGGATCCCCATCATTTTCATAGACCGTTTCATGAATGGACGAAGGTGTACGGCTTGCTTCCTGCGCAAGAATAATATCTTCTGTTGATATTTCTAGGTACTCTGAAAGCTCATTAATCGTCGGAATTCGACCGAGATTTTTTGATAATTCATCCTTGGCTTTTCGAACCTTATTTCCTGTTTCCTTTAGTGATCGGCTTACTTTTACTGTACCGTCATCCCGAATAAATCGTTGGATTTCACCAATGATCATGGGCACAGCATAAGTTGAAAATTTAACATCGTAAGATAAATCAAATTTATCAACTGATTTCAGCAATCCAATGCAGCCAATTTGAAATAAGTCGTCTGGTTCATAACCTCGATTTAAAAAGCGTTGCACAACAGACCAGACAAGCCTCATATTCTTTTGTACAATTAAATCTCTTGCACTTTGGTCACCATCGTGACTTTGTTTGATCAATTCTTTTACTTCATGATCTTTTAAATAGGGTTGATTCTTTTCTGTTTTAACCTCCACATCCATTGGCAAGACTCCTTAATTGCATAGCATTTTGCTTGTTGATAAATGCTTCCTTAATCGGATCTCGGTACCTTTACCAGGGTGCGAATTTACTACGATGTCATCCATAAAATTTTCCATAATTGTAAATCCCATTCCAGACCTTTCTAACTCAGGCTTGGTTGTAAAAAGTGGTTGTCTTGCTTCTTCCACATCCGGGATTCCCTTACCTTCATCTTTGATTGTCAATTCAATTAAATGATCCTCCAGCGAAACAGAAATATAGACAACACCCATTGGGTCACTTTCATATCCATGAATAATGGAATTTGTGACAGCCTCAGAGACAACCGTTTTTATTTCCGTTAATTCATCCATTGTTGGATCTAGCTGAGCAATAAATGCAGCTACTGTCACACGCGCAAACGACTCATTTTGACTAAGTGCACTAAATTGAATCTTCATCTCGTTTTTCATGTTAGGCATCCCCCAATCTTTGCAAAGCATATTCTTCTGTCGGCTCAAGAGTAATAATTTTAAATAAGCCTGACAGGTCAAATAATCTTTGAATAGGTGGGGAAATTGCGCAGACTACCATTTCTCCGTGCAGCTGCTTGATTTGTTTATATCGGCCAAGAATAACACCTAAACCCGAACTATCCATGAAGGATAATTGTTCTAAATTCAGAATGATATGACGAATTCCATTCTTTTCAATTGCTTGAACTGCTTGACTGCGAAGTTCATCAGCTGAATGATGATCGAGTTCTCCAGATAAACGAATGCATAACACATCTTTTTTTACTTCCAAATTAATGTTCAGACTCACTACTCCATAGCCTCCTTATTTCATGTCCCGTAATTGATTTTTCCATATGCGGGAGGTATTGCCCATTCTAAGCTTTTCGAGTAGAAAGAGGCACCTTGTAGTGAGTCAATTCGATATATCCTACTTCATTTCCTTCTTCGAAACAAAACTAGTGACCTTTCGCTAAAAACAGTAAACATAATAAAAGATTCGACATCCATTCATTTCCTTTAATAATTCCCATGACAGCTTTGACATCAAAATTTTTTTCATCGTCACAAATCCAATCTTATTTGGTTTTTGTAAACATACCAAATGAACGATTAAATAATTTCCACCAGCTTGCTTCTTCTACATTTTCCTTCGCTACAAGTGGACTCTTGACAAGAGTTTTACCGTTTTTTTCGATCGTTAACATCCCAATTTTGTCCCCTTTTTTTATTGGGGCTTTCAAATCTTTATTGACGTCTAATTGTTGCTTAACATCATCAATGGTTTCCCCTTTTTTTGTCAAAAGAGAAATCGGTTCACTCGTTATGACTTCAACCGTTTTTTCTGCTCCTTTTTGAATTTTTACACTTCCCATTACATGATTTCGTTCAAATAACTGATGTGTTTTATATTGATTAAAGGCATAATCAAGCATTTTCGTTACTTGTGCATTTCTTTCCTTTGAAGTCGGTGCACCAAAGACAACCGCAATGACTCGCATCCCATCTTTTTCAGCTGTGGCCGTTAAACAATAGAGGGCTTCCTTTGTAAATCCGGTTTTTAATCCATCTACACCTGGATAAAAACGAACAAGCTTATTCGTATTCACGAGCCAAAATTTATTGTCCGTGTTTTCTCTTAAATAAGCTTCATACATGCCAGTAAACTTTGTAATATCTTCATATTTCAATAGTTCTTTCGCCATGATGGCCATATCATTTGCTGTACTGTAGTGATCAGATACCGGTAAGCCAGTAGTATTTTTAAAAACGGTATCTTTTAAGCCGAGTTCCTTTACTTTGTTATTCATCATTTCTACAAATGCTTCTTCCGATCCAGCAATTCGTTCGGCCATTGCGACCGATGCGTCATTACCAGAACCAATGGCAATTCCTTGCATCATTTCTTTTACAGTCATTTCTTCACCAGGTTCCAGAAAGATTTGGGAGCCCCCCATCGAAGCAGCATATTCACTGGCACGAACTTTCTCGTCCATTTTAAGCTTTCCTTCGTCCAGTGCTTCCATGATGAGGAGCATCGTCATAATCTTCGTCATACTAGCAGGTGGTAACTGTTCCTTACTATTTTTCTCATATAAAATTTCACCTGTATCTCGTTCAATTAAAATGGCTGATTTTACGTTTTCAGCTAGTTGAACTCCATTTTCCTCTGCAAAAGCAAGTGGTGCCGTCCATGTTGTGAACAAAGCTATCATAAGCATGATCGAAACAAATCGTTTCATCACAAAACCCTCCATTCTTTCTACTGTCTCCATTTTTTCCATTAAATCCAAATTTATACAGATTTAGGAAAGGCTGGATAAATATTTTTTAAATGAAAACTCGGGTTCGTTTTACCTTCCAAGAACTGGTTCTTTACTTCGTTTAAGAAAGGTTTTTTACAGGCAATCGCTACTTATTTACGATTATCAAAATTATATGGTAACATAGCCTTCATTAATAAAAAAAAGCACTAAGGAAATTTATCCTTAGTGCTTTGCCGTTATTCTGTAACAAGATCATAGATTAGAGTGGGTACTACAACTTTTTCCGTTGTTATTTTTATACTTTCTTCGAGCTTTTTCTTCACATCCTCCACTGTAGGACTGCTGCTATAAATGGTGACAAGTGATTCACCTTTTTGAACATAATCTCCGATTTTTTTTCTTAAAACTAACCCAACGGAAAGATCGATGATCGATTCCTTTGTTGCTCGTCCAGCCCCAAGTAGCATGGCCGCATTGCCAACTTGATCCGCTACGATTTCTGAAATAAAACCATCTTCCTTTGCCTCTAATTCAATACAAAACGCCGCTTGTGGCAGTTTTTTTGTATCCTCCACGACCGATGCATCTCCGCCTTGGGATTTTATAAAAATCTTTAATTTTTCCAGCGCTGAACCATCTTGCAGTGCTCTTTCTAGCATTTGACGTGCCTCTGTGACAGAAGTTGCTTTTTCAGCTAAATAGACCATTTGGCTGCCAAGTGTAAGACAGAGTTCTGTTAAATCTTTCGGTCCCTTCCCTTTAAGCGTCTCGATTGCTTCTTTAACCTCTAAAGCATTCCCAATTGCAAATCCAAGTGGTTGACTCATATCTGAAATGACAGCCATCGTTTTACGACCCGTCTCAGCACCAATACGAACCATTGCCTGTGCAAGTTTTCTAGAATCTTCAAGAGATTTCATAAATGCTCCTGCACCTGTTTTCACATCAAGAACAATCGCGTCTGCACCTGCAGCTATCTTTTTACTCATAATAGAGCTTGCAATTAATGGAATACTATTCACTGTGGCCGTTACATCACGAAGCGCATATAACTTTTTATCTGCTGGCGTTAACTGTTCGCTTTGACCAATAATAGCTAATTTATTTTGATTTACAAGTTGGATAAACTGCTCGTTTTCTAATTCAACATGAAATCCCTTAATAGACTCGAGCTTATCAATTGTACCACCTGTATGCCCAAGTCCACGACCTGACATTTTTGCTACTGGAACACCTGCAGCCGCCACCAGCGGCCCAAGTACAAGTGTTGTGGTATCTCCTACACCACCAGTAGAATGCTTATCCACTTTGATCCCTTCAATTTCCGATAAATCAATTTGTTCTCCCGATTCTACCATCGCAATCGTTAAGTCTGCCTGTTCTCTTTCAGTCATCCCCTGAAAAAAGATTGCCATTGTAAAAGCACTTATTTGATAATCAGGGATTTGACCTTTGGTGTATCCTTTTATGAGGAATTGAATTTCTTCTGTCGATAATTCTCTTCCATCACGTTTTTTTTCGATTACGTCAACCATCCTCATTCCAATCACCCTTTATGATCCGTTTTCAATTGTTGCAAAAACCCCTTGCGCAAACAAGTTATCTTTTCTTTTCCGAATATTAATCTTCCCTTCTACCCAGTGCTTTATTTGATTAAAAAACAGATCTTAACTTTCATATAGAAAAAGCTACCATTTACTTTTGGTAGCCCTTTGATATTCACGATATTTCTAGTAGTCTATTATGCTCTTGGGTGGAATTTACTATAAACATCCCTCAACCTTGTCTTCGTTACATGCGTATAGATCTGAGTTGTGGATATATCTGAATGACCAAGCAGTTCCTGAACTGCCCGAATATCTGCTCCGTTTTCCAGCAGATGCGTTGCAAATGAATGTCTTAAGGTATGTGGAGTTAATTCTTTTTCAATCCCTGCACCCTGTGCAAGCTTTTTCAAAATTTTCCAGAAACCTTGTCTAGTTAATTGTTTTCCATGATGATTCAAAAACAAAGCATTATCATGATTTTTTTTAGAAATAAAGTGAGACCTACCATTGTTTACATAGTGTTCAAGAGCCGCAAGAGCTGTTTTTCCAATTGGAATAATCCGTTCCTTATTCCCTTTTCCTATACATCTGACAAATCCCATTGACAGGTGCACGTCACCCGTTTGTAATCCAATTAACTCACTAACACGGATTCCCGTTGCATATAGTAGCTCTAACATGGCTTTATCACGGATGCCGTAATGATCCTTTGTATCAGGGGAATCAAGCAGCGTTTCGACTTCTGCCANGTTTAACACTTTTGGAAGTGTNCGTTCCAACTTAGGTGTTTCAATNTGGANAGAAGGATCGTGATCTGACACTCGCTCGCGNAATAAAAATTGATGAAATGCTCTTATGGAAGCAACATGCCTTGCTAGTGTACGTGAAGATTTCCCTTGTTCTTTTAAATACCCTAAAAAGTGGATAATNTGAATCCTTTCCACTTCATTAACATTCTTAAGTTGTTCAACATTTCCGAAATACTTTATGTAACTTTTTAAATCTCGTTCATATGAAACAATTGTATTTTTCGCTAATCCTTTTTCTACAATCAAAAAATGGATAAAATCTTTCAACTGATCTTCCATTTGTCCATTACTCCCCATTTAAATAAAACAATAATAAGCGATCAAACCAACCTGGGTCATGATCTTCACCATTTGTTGTTACTTTAATAGCCGCACCACTTGGTTCATCGTAGCGATGATAATCTGCATATTCTTCGTTTAACCACATAATACCATAATAAAAAAGAATTGTGCATCCTGTAAACAAAACAAATACTTTTAACGTTCTTATAAGCACCTTAAACCCTGATTTCATGTTTTTGCCCCCATAGATATGCTTAAATCGCCTTTCTAGTGGAACGTCGACTAATAAATCGCCACATCCTGTGGCGAACGTCGGCGTCAGAACATCCTGTGCAAGTCCAACAAGCTAGACAAAACGCACTTTTATTTTTCCTTATTCATTCATATGCCAAGTGGGACAAGTTTTATACATTTTATTCATATAAAATGGTGAAATGATCATGTTCACAACCACTTATTTACAAAATAAAAAACCTCTTCTATCTTATTTAAATAGAAAAGGCTTCGTCATTATTAATTTTGATCCTCATTTTCACTCTGACAGCGATGGCAGATTCCATGGAAAGTAAGGCGATGATCTTTAATCTTAAATTTCCAATCCCGTTCAACCAGTTCCTCCACGTCATCCAACAAATCTTGTTGAATTTCATCAACTGCACCACATTCAATACAAACTAAATGATGATGGAAATGTGCAGCTCCTTCTATACGAAGATCGTAGCGTGACACACCATCTCCAAAGTTAATTTTATCTACAATTTTTAACTCAGTTAATAATTCTAATGTCCGATAAACAGTTGCTAAACCAATCTCAGGCGATTTTTCTTTTACTAGGAGGTAAACATCTTCAGCGCTTAAGTGGTCTTCCTCATGCTCTAATAACACACAAACGGTTGCTTCTCGTTGAGGTGTTAATTTATAGCTCGATGAGTGCAGTTGCTTTTTTATTCTTTCTATTCTGGTTTCCATAACGA
>C688J18823_10002022_pt1 | contig 12685 bp, 10 predicted proteins | sample HopSoiMetagenom1_FD_18823 | JGI IMG/M metagenome (IMG submission 18823)
CCGCTGCTGCCGCCGCTAGCCACGTCGGATGTCACGGCGAAGCTGAACGAATTCGAAGCGCGAATGACCGGCTCGATCGATCACACGATCGCTCGACAATTTCTCGACGCGGCGCGCATGGATCCGGCGAACGCCGCGGTCATCGCGAACGAAGTGCTGCCGCGCTACTTCGCGGCGATCGGACCCGCACCTGCCGCGCCGAAGAACGTGACGCCGGCCGTCACCGTCACGCTCGTCCGCTGGCCGTTCACGTGAAACATCTCCGATCCAGCAGGTCTGCTGGCACAGAGCGCAGTCGAAGAGTTCAACGGAAAAGCGCGATTCGTGACGGAGAACTACGGCGAGTCGAAACTGGCGAAGCGTTACGGCGTGACGCGCTATCCGGCGCTGTTCGTCGATGACGTGCTCGTCGCGACGCCGAACGATTTCGGTTTCTACGGCAAAGACAAACCGACCGAGGGCTCGCGATACGCGCCGCTGAAATCGGCGACGGCGCACGAGCGGCTGCGCTCCGACCTCACGCGCATGATCTCGCTGCTGATCGACGGCAAGAAAGAGTCCGCGCGCAAAGTCGCGGCGCCATCGAAAGGAAATGCGCTCGCCGCATTGCCGGAGTTCACGATCACGGATCTGGATGGAAAGAAGTTGACGCGGGCCGATTTGAAAGGACGCGTCGTGCTCGTCGAGTTCTGGGCGACATGGTGCCCGCCCTGCCGCGGCACGCTTGCGTGGCTCGGCGACGTGAAGAAGAAGTTCGGCAAGCACGTGGCGATCGTCGCGCTGGCAGTCGAATCGGAAGAGCCGAAAGTGCGGCAACTGACGAAGGAATTGCACGTTCCGGTGACGTTCGCGATGGGAAATCCGGACCTCGTCCGGCAGTTCGGCGACATCGGCGGACTGCCGACGCTCTTCCTCTTCGACCGCAACGGCAAGGCGGTCACGACCTACTTCGGCGCACCGCCGACGCTGCATCAGGAGGCTGAGACGAAGATCGCGCGGCTCGCTCACATGTAGGACAGGCGCACAGACTACAATCCGCGGCAGACATGTCGCGCGAGATCGTGATCAACGCAACGAAGCACGAGTCGCGCATCGCCGTTCTCGACGAAGGCCAGGTCGTCGAGCTGTGGGTCGAGCGGACGCGGCACCGAACGATCGTCGGCAACATCTACAAAGGCCGCGTCACCAAAGTCCTCCCCGGCATGCAGTCCGCCTTCGTCGACCTCGGGCTCGAACGCGACGCATTCCTGTACGTTTCCGATGTCATCGAAGACCTCGAGGACTTCGACGAATCGAACGACGAGCTGCACCTCGATGAAGTTCCGCAGCGTCCCGAGGCATCGATCTCGGATCTGCTGCGCGAGGGACAGGAGATCGTGGTGCAGGTGTCGAAGGACACGATCGCCGGCAAAGGCGCGCGTATCACGAGCCACATCACGCTGCCCGGACGCTTCCTCGTCTACATGCCGACGGTGAATCACATCGGCGTGTCGCGCCGCATCGAAAACGAAGCGGAGCGGCAGCGCTTGAAGGACATGCTCGAAACGATCCGGCCGCACGGCACCGGCGGATTCATCGTGCGCACCGCGGGCGAGGAACGCAATGAAGACGAGTTCCGCGCCGATCTGAAGTACCTCACCGATCTGTGGGATCAGATCCGGCGCCGCGCGGAGAAAGTGTCGGCACCGACGGCGATTCATCACGATCTCGATCTCGTCCTGCGCACCATCCGCGACGTGCTCTCGCCGGAGTTCAAGAGCGTATGGGTCGATTCGGTCGATCAGTACCAGCGCATCGTCGAGTTCCTCGATCAGATCCAGCCGATTCTCGTGCCGCGCGTCCGGTTGTTCCGCCGCGAAGAGCCGATCTTCGACGAGTTCGGGATCGAGCCGGAGATCGCCAAGGCGCTGAAGTCGAAGGTCTGGCTGAAGTCGGGCGGCTACATCGTCATCAATCAGACCGAAGCGCTCGTCGCGATCGACGTGAACACGGGCAAATACGTCGGCAAGCGCAATCTCGAAGAGACGGTGTTCCGCACGAATCTCGAAGCAGCGAAAGAGATCGTTCGCCAGATCCGTCTCCGCGACCTCGGCGGCATCATCGTCCTCGACTTCATCGACATGGAGGAGCCGCAGAATCGCGCGCGCCTTTTCGAAACGCTGGAGAACGAGATCAAGAAGGATCGGTCGAAGACGAAGATCCTGCAGATCTCGGAGTTCGGCCTGATCGAGATGACGCGCAAACGTGTGCGGCAATCGCTGGAGCGCTCGCTGACGCAGGCGTGTCCGTACTGCGCGGGCTCGGGACGGATCAAATCGAACACGACGATCGCGCTCGAGATCTGGCGCGAGCTGATGAAGCTGCGCGATCTGCACGAAGGCCAGGACGTGATCGTGCGCGTGAATCCGGTGGTCTATTCATCGATGCAACCGGGCGATCCGATCTTCGAGGAAACCGAGCGCAACCTCGGCATCCATCTGGTGTTCAAGCCGGATGACTCGCTGCATCACGAGCAATTCGACGTGATGCGGATCTGACCGGCATGGCGTGTGCAGTTTGAGGGTTCGTGAGAAGTAGCATGGCCCTCGAAGATACGTTCACGAACCTCGCATCTTTCCTGAACAGTCTGGACACCGAGGGAGAGCAGAAGCTCGAGCTGTCGCACTCGCTCGTGATCATCTGTCCGGACTGCGGGAAGAACATCGCCTTTCGGGGACGCTGCCCGAAGTGCGGCGGCAACAGCTGGATTCCGGCGGGGAACGGCGGCGGCGTGTTCGAACGGATGAAGGCGCAGCGCTGGCGCCGCATGATGAGTGAGCCGGACGAAGAGCCGAACTAGCCGTTACGGCTTATTCGAGCCCTTCGCGCACGTGCTCCTCTTCCAGCAATTTGCGGAAAAGTTGCTCGTACTCTGTTGATCCCGGCGCGGGCGGCTTCTTGATCGTCGCGACCTTGCGGCGGACGTTCTCCTCGCGCTCTTGCTCGCGACGCAGCTCGTCATCGAGCGCATGCGCGATCGCCTGACGCACGGCCTCGCGATCCTTGAGCAGGACGACCGACTGCGCGCGCGTCAGCACTTCGAGAAGATCGCGCGCGAGCTGGTTGACCCGCTCGCGCGACATTTTCAGCATCGGATGATTATTGCACCGGCTCTTCATCGGGCGTCGGCGAATCAGGCGGCGTCAGGCTTTCAGTCTCTTCACCTTCAGACACGACTTTGACAGCGGCGACGACGCGATCGTTCTCGTCGAGATTGATCACGCGCACGCCCTGCGTCGAGCGCCCCATCGGACGGAGATCGGCGACGTTCGTGCGAATGATCATCCCCTGCTCGGTGATGAGCAGGATCTGTTCGTCGCCGACGACGTGCGCGATGCCCGCGACCTTGCCGTTCTTCTCGGTGATCTTGATGTTGATCACGCCCGTGCCGCCGCGGCTCTGCAGGCGGTACATCGAGACCGGGGTCCGCTTGCCGAAACCTTTTTCGGTGACGGTGAGCATCTGGCCGCGCGTGTCGGTGGTGTCGATCACTTCCTCGTCCGACTCGCTCTCGGCTTCTTCGACGACCGCGTCTTCCGGTGCTGCGACTTCGTTCGACGCCGGCAGCACATCCATCTCGACGACGTGATCGTCGCCGCGCAGCGTGATCGCTTTCACGCCGGCCGCGCCGCGTCCCATCGGACGCACATCCGATTCGTGGAAGCGGATCGCGCGGCCGTTGTGCGTGCCGACGAAGACTTCGCTGTTGCCGTCGGACAGACGCACGGCGTAGAGATCGTCGCCTTCGTTGATGTCGATGGCAATGATGCCGCTTGCCCGCACGTTCGAGAACGACTCGAGCTCGGTCTTCTTGATCTTGCCGGCGCGCGTCGCCATCACGACGTACTTCGCTTCGGTGAAGTCCTTGACCGTCAGCAGCGCGCGGACGTTCTCGCCCTGCTCGACCTGCAGCAGGTTCACGATCGCCTTGCCGCGCGCGTTCGACGCGACTTCCGGAATCTGGTGCACCTTCAGCCAGTACAGCCGGCCTTTGTCCGTGAACACCAGCACGTACGAATGCGCGCTCGCGACGAAGAGGTGCTCGACGATGTCCTCTTCCTTCGTCTGCATGCCGATGCGGCCTTTGCCGCCGCGGCGCTGCGAACGATAGAGCGACAGCGGCGAGCGCTTGATGTAGCCGCCGCGCGACACGGTGATGACCATGTCTTCGTCGGCGATCATGTCCTCGATCGTGATGTCGCCGGCATCGGGGATGATCTCGGTGCGGCGCTTGTCGCCGTACTGCTCTTTGATCTCGTGCAGCTCGGTCGAAATGATGTCGAGCACGAGCTTCTCGGACGCGAGGATCTCTTTCAGTTTCGCGATGAGCGCGAGAACTTCCTCGTACTCCTGCACGATCTTGTCGCGCTCGAGTCCAGTGAGTCGCTGCAGCCGCATTTCGAGGATCGCCTGCGCCTGCACTTCGCTGAACTCGAACTTCGAGACGAGGCCTTCTTTCGCTTCCGGCGGCGTCTTCGCGGAGCGGATCAACGCGATCACTTCGTCGAGGCGATCGAGCGCTTTGACCAGCCCCTCGAGGATATGAGCGCGCTCTTGCGCCTTGCGCAATTCGAAGCGCGTGCGGCGGACGACGATCTCTTTCCGATGCTCGACGAAGTGACGGAGCATCGTGGGGAGCTCCATCACCTCGGGCTTGTTGTTGACGATCGCCAGGAAGATGATGCCGAACGTCGTCTGCATCTGCGTCTGCGAATAGAGGTTGTTCAGCACGACCTCGGCAATTTCGCCGCGCTTCAGCTCGATGACGACGCGAATGCCTTCGCGGTCCGATTCGTCGCGGATGTCGGTGATGCCTTCGATCCGCTTGTCCTTCACCAGCTCCGCGATTTTTTCCTGCAGGCGCGCCTTGTTCGTCATGTACGGAACTTCCGTCACGACGATCTGCTGCTTGTCCTGCTTCTTCGATTCTTCGATGATCGCGCGGGCGCGGACCTGGATGATGCCGCGGCCGGTCTCGTACGCCTGGCGGATTCCGTCGATGCCGTGAATGAAGCCGGCCGTCGGGAAATCGGGGCCGGGCATGACGGTCATCAGCTCCTTCACCGTCGACTTCGGGTTGTCGATCATCATCAACACGGCGTCGATCACTTCGCCGAGGTTGTGCGGCGGGATGTTCGTGGCCATGCCGACCGCAATGCCGGAAGAGCCGTTCACGAGCAGGTTGGGGAACTTCGCGGGCAGCACCGACGGCTCGCGCTCGGTGCCGTCGTAGTTCGGGACCCAGTCGACCGTTTCCTTGTCGATGTCGTCCCGCATCAGCTCTTCGGCGAGCCGCGTGAGACGGACCTCGGTGTAGCGCATCGCCGCGGGGTTGTCGCCGTCGAGCGAGCCGAAGTTCCCCTGCCCGTCGACCAGCATGTAGCGCATGGAGAATTCCTGCGCCATGCGCACGACCGAGTCGTAGATCGCCGAATCGCCGTGCGGGTGGTACTTGCCCATCACGTCGCCGACGATGCGCGCCGACTTCTTGTACGCGCGGCCGGCGGTGTTCCCCTGCTCGTACATGCCGTAGAGGATGCGGCGATGGACGGGCTTGAGGCCGTCGCGGACATCGGGAAGCGCGCGGCCGATGATGACCGACATCGCGTAGTCGAGATACGACTTGCGCATCTCGTCTTCGATGTTTACGGGCAGTTTTTGATCGTTGAATTGCGTGTAATCAGAATCGGCCATTTTTATAACGTGTCCGTGACCTGAAACGGCAGCCCGCTCGACTGACGGGTCCCTCGCCGTCTGCGCGGCTCAGGATGACACCTGGGTTAGATATCCAAATTTTTCACTTCGAGTGCGTTGTCCTGAATGAATACGCGGCGTGGCTCGACCTGATCGCCCATCAGGATGGTGAACAGCTCCTCGGCGCCGACGGCGTCCTCGATCGTCACCTGCAGCAGGCGCCGCGTCTCGGGATTCATCGTCGTGTCCCACAGCTGCTCGGGGTTCATTTCGCCGAGGCCTTTGTAGCGCTGGATGGAGAGCCCTTTTTCAGCGCGGCGATAAATCTCGGAGATCAGATCGTCGACGCGGGCGAAGTTCGTCGATTCGCCGTCGTGCTCGAGCGCGTATGGCGGCAGGCCGAACGCGGAGAGCTGCTCGTACGCCTTCGCCATCTGGCGGAACTCGTACTGCGTCAGCAGCTCGTTGTTGATCACGACCTTGCGTCCCGTGCCGTTGCCGCCCGCCGAGAACTGCACGATCGGCGTTTCGGTGACTTCGTCGGTCATCGGACGAACGTGCTCGAATCCGTGCGCGGTGAGCGCGCGCGTGAGCGAGTCGACTTTGTCCGGATCGGCCAGCGCGGTGCGGTCGCTGAAGCCTTCCGCAAAGAGCACGTCGAGTGCTTCACCAGGCATTCCGCGTGACTGCAGCTTGCGAGCGTGCGAGCGGTACTCCTCCATCCGCTGCAGCATCGTGACGAGCGTGTCGCCTGCGAGCGCGCCGCCCGCCTGCGGCGTGACGCGCACACTCGCGGCGATGCGGTTGAGCAGGAAGCGCGACTTCTCGGTCTCGTCCTTGAGGTACGTGTCCTTCTTCCCTTGCGAGACTTTGAACAGCGGCGGCTGGGCGATGAAGAGATGCCCGCGATCGATCACTTCGCGCATGTAGCGGAAGAAGAACGTGAGGATCAGCGTGCGGATGTGCGAGCCGTCGACGTCGGCGTCGGTCATGATGATGATCTTGTGGTAGCGGAGTTTGGCGACATCGAAATCGCCGGAGCCGATACCGGTACCGAGGGCCGTGATCATCAGGCGGATTTCCTCGGAGGACAGCATCTTGTCGAGACGCGCGCGCTCGACGTTGAGGATCTTGCCCTTGAGCGGAAGCACTGCCTGGAATCGGCGATCGCGTCCTTGCTTCGCGGAGCCGCCGGCCGAATCACCTTCGACGAAGTAGATCTCGCAGAAACGCGGATCGCGCTCCTGGCAATCGGCGAGCTTGCCCGGCAGCGACGCGGAATCGAGCGCGCCTTTGCGACGCGTCAGGTCGCGAGCCTTGCGCGCCGCTTCGCGTGCACGCGCGGCCTCGACGACCTTCTCGACGATCCGTTTGACCTCGCGCGGGTTCTCTTCGAGGAACTCGCCGAGACGCTCTCCGACGACCTGTTCGACCCACGTTTTCACGTGCGAGGAGACGAGCTTGTCTTTCGTCTGCGAGGAGAATTTCGGATCGCGGACCTTGACGCTGATGACGGCGGCGAGTCCTTCGCGGATGTCGTCGCCTTCGAGCGTCAGCTTGAGTTTCTGCAGCACGCCGGTTTCCTCGACGTACTTGTTCATCGTCCGGGTCAGCGCGCCTTTGAAACCGACGAGGTGGGTGCCGCCGTCGAGGTTCTTGATCGTGTTCGTGAAGCAGAAGATGTTTTCGGAGTAGCCCTCGTTCCACTGCAACGCGATCTCGATTCCTTCGCCGTCGTTCTCGTCACGGATGAAGATCGGGTCGTCGTGCAGCGGCGTCTTGTTCTTGTTCAGATCCTTCACGAACGAAACGATGCCGCCTTCGTAGCGGAACTCGTGATGCTTCTCGGTGCGGTCGTCGTGAATCTCGATGTGCACGCCGGAGTTGAGGAACGCCAGCTCGCGCAGGCGCTGCGTGAGCGTGTCGTAGTTCATCTCGGTGACGGAGAAGATCGCCGGATCCGCTTTGAACACGACGCGCGTGCCGCGTTTCGTCGTTTTCTCGCCGCGCTCGATCGGCGCGACCGGAATGCCGCGCTCGTATCGCTGGCGATAGATGTTGCCGTCGCGATGAATCTCGAGCTCGAGCCATTCGGACAGGAAATTGACGACTGAAACACCGACGCCGTGCAGACCGCCCGACACTTTGTACGAGTTGTTATCGAACTTACCGCCGGCATGGAGCTCGGTCATGATGACTTCGGCGGCGGAGCGATTTTCTTCCTTGTGCAGGTCGACCGGAATGCCGCGGCCGTTGTCCTCGACGGTGACCGAATTGTCGAGATGGATCGTCACCGACACGCGATCCGCGTAGCCGGCGAGGGCTTCGTCGATCGCATTGTCGACGACCTCGTACACCATGTGATGCAGACCGGTGATGTCATCGGTGTCACCGATGTACATGCCCGGGCGTTTGCGTACGGCATCGAGTCCTTTGAGGACTTTGATGTCTTCAGCGGTGTAGGTTGCGTCGGGCGAATTGGGAGGGGTTTCTGTGTGATCGTCGGCCATCGTGAGGTTACTTTTCGGGCGTGCTGTACGACGGGATTGAAAACGCTGAATTTTACTATGAAAATCCCATCTCAGGCGAAATCTTGAGCGACTGTAACTCGTCCGTTTTCAATGAGTAAGCGGCGGTGCGGAGCGGTCTCCAAAACGTCCAGAAAGCGCTCCTTGGCTGAGGTCGCAAAAACCTGCGTTTCTGGTGGGAGTTTTTGCAGCAGTTCCTGCAGGATGTCGAGGTCCAGTTCCGCATCGATGTCATCGAGCAGGAAGAGCGGAGACTCATCGGTCCGGCGGCGGAAGAGCTCGATTTTTGCGAACTTCAGGAAGAGCACGATCATCTTCTGCTCGCCGCCGCTGAGGACCTCGCTCGCCGGCCGGCCATCGACCTCGAAATCGAGCACGTCGCGTTGCGGACCGCTCAACGACATGCGCGCGCGGATCTCCGCGACGCGCGGCACTTGCGTGGTCGCAGGCTTGTACGCGAGCGCGACGTTGCCGACGCGGTAGCGATGCATCGCGACGATCTCGCGAAACGTGTCTGCGAGTTGCTGCACGTACGCTCCACGCGCGCTCCACACGGGCGCAGCGGCGGCTGCGAATTCGGCGTCCCACGGATCGAGCATCGACTGCGCCGCGCTGCCGGTTGCGACTTCATGCAGAAGCGCGTTGCGCTGTTTCAGCGCGCGCCCGTAACGCGTGAGCTGCTCGAGGTACGCGGGGTTGATGCTGGCGATCCCGCGATCGAGAAACCGCCGCCGCTCCTCGGGTGCGCCGCGCAGGATGTCGAGCCGTGATGACGAGTACGCGAAGACGGTGAGTGCGTTGAGATACGTCGCGAGCGGTACTTTCTCCGCGTTGATGGTGAGCACGCGCCGCTTTGATTCCGCTTCGAGACCGACGGACATCGTGCGCTCGATCGCTTCACGCTCGACGACACCGCTCACGAAGAGATTCGGTGTGTCGAAACGAAACAGACTCGAGATGCGCGAGGTGCGAAAGGACTTCGTCGTCGCGAGGAAGTAGATCGCCTCGAGGAGATTCGTCTTCCCCTGACCGTTGCGGCCGACGACGATGTTCGCGAGCGGATGGAACGGCAGATCCTCCATTCGCGCAGGGGCTTCGAGATTGCGGAAGTTTTGTGCGGTGATCGAGCGAAGGATCACGCCAGCCGCATCGGCATCACGACGTAGAGGTAGTCGTACGGCAGATCTTCCGCCGTCGATGCCGGACGCCCGATGCACTGGCTGTTCTCGTCCTTCAGGTCGAGCGAAACGCTCGGCGTATCGGTCGCGCTGAGGAAGTCCATCACGTACGCCGCATTGAGTCCGACGAAGAACGGCTGGCCGGCGTAGTCGATGGGAACGGTCTCGCGTGCATCGCCGAGCTCCGGATTCGTCGACGACACCGTCAGCTTGCCCGGCGCGAAATCGAAGCGGACCGCGCGCGTACGCTCGTTCGCGACGAGCGAGATGCGTTTGATCGTCGACAGCAGCCGCTCGCGATCGACCATCACGTGACGATCGTTATCGCGCGAGATGACTTCCATGTAGTTCGGGAAGTTGACATCGATCATGCGCGCCATCAGGCGGCGATCGGCGGCATCGAAGAAGAGCTGGTTGTCCGAAACGCCGAACTTCACCGTGCCGTCTTCGCCTGCTTCGAGCCGCAGGATCTCATCGAGCGCTTTGCGCGGAATGAGGATCGTGAGGTCATTGCCCTTCGTGCGACCGTTGCCGCCGGTGGCGTACGGGAAGTTGATCAGCGCCATGCGATGGCCGTCGGTCGCGACCATCTCCATCTTCTGCGGCTGCATTTTCAGCAGCGCGCCGTTGAGCTGAAAACGCGTCTCTTCGTGCGTGATCGCGAACTTCACTTTCGCGACCATCGTCTTCAGTTCATCGAGTGGGATCGTGTAGCCCTCGGTCACGTTCACGGTCGGCAGCGTCGGGTAATCCTCGGCGGGGAGACCGAGGAGGCGGAACTTCGCCGTGCCCGACTCGATCAGCATCTGGTTGTTTTCCTGGAGCGCGATGTGAACGTCGTCATCCGGAAGGCTGCGCACGATGTCGAACAAGCGGCGCGCTTCGAGCGTGACGCCGCCGGGAGTAGTGATCTTCGCGGAGCAGGAAGTGAGGATCGTGACGTCGAGATCGGTCGCTGCAACCTGGAGCTTTCCGTCGGCGGCTTTGAGCAGCACGTTCGAGAGAATTGGAATCGTCGATCGCTTTTCGACGACCCCCTGGCAAAGCTGCAACTCCTTCTGAAGATCAGCTTTTCCGACTGTCAGCTCCATTGCCTTCTTCCTTCAGAACCTAAGCTCTATTTATCTTTTGTGGTAGTAGCAGTAGAACCGTGCGGAAAACGCTCGGACTTGCTGCAAAGGTTTCGAAAGTATAGCAGTTCTACTCGTATCGAACCTGCGGGTTTCGACGCGGAAAAACACCGGAAAAGCTCAGCATTTTCCGCAGTTTCGGACCATGTCGAGGCCGCGCTGTTTTTCATCCGCAGGTTTTCGTTTCTGCTTTCCGCAGGATTACCGGAACTGCTTCGTGAGCATGTCGATCGTGCGCGCGAGCTGCGGATCGTCCTGCATCAGTTGATCGATCTTGTCGACCGAATACATGACGGTCGAGTGATGCTTGTTGTTGAAAAGCTTTCCGATCTCCGGATACGAAAGATCGGTGAGGTGCTTACACATGTACATCGCGACCTGGCGCGGGTACGCGATCGGCCGCGCGTTCGATTTCGACTTCAGATCCGCGACCTTGATGCCGTAATGCGCGGCGACGACTTTCTGGATCTCCTGTCCGGTGATCGGCTTGTTCTCTTTCGACAGCAGATCCTTCAGCGCTTCCTTCGCGAGATCGACGGTGATCGGATGACCGGCGAGCGATGAGTACGCGGCGACGCGGTTCAGATGTCCTTCGAGCTCGCGGATGTTCGAGCGCACGCGCTCCGCGATGAAGATCGCGACGTCCTGCGGAAGATCGATCTTCCGTTCTTCCGCTTTCTTGCGAAGGATCGCCACCTTCGTCTCGAGATCGGGAGCCTGAATGTCTGCGATCAGGCCCCATTCGAATCGTGATCGGAGGCGCTCTTCAAGCGTGGGGATGTCTTTCGGCTGAGCGTCCGAGGTGAACACGATCTGCTTCTGCGCTTCGTGCAGCGCGTTGAACGTGTGGAAGAACTCTTCCTGCGTGCGCTCCTTGCCGGCAAAGAACTGGATGTCGTCGAGCAGGAGCGCGTCGAGCGTGCGGTAGCGCTCGCGGAACGCGTTCATGCGGTCGTAGCGGATCGACGTGATGAGATCGGTCACGAAGGTTTCGGCCGACATGTAGACGACCTTCTTCCGTGGATCTTTTTCGCGGACCTTTTGACCGACCGCCTGGATCAGATGGGTCTTGCCGAGGCCGGCACCGCCATAAATAAAGAGGGGATTGAACGAACCGGACGGGTTTTCGGCGATCGAGAGCGCCGCGGCGTACGCGAGCTGATTCGAGCTGCCGACGACGAATGTCGAGAAACTGTAGCGCTGGTTGAACGTCGACGACGGCATCTCGTCGCGCGGAGGCTGTTGCGTGATCATCGGGAGGTCGTCATCCGCCGCTTCGATGACGAAGTGGACCTGCACGCGCTCGGGCGACGAGAGCTCGTTCAGGAGCTCGCGAATTTGTGAGCCGAACCGGTCGCGGACGGCATCGACATGCTTCTGCGTCGGAATGCCGATATCGATCGTATCGCCACGTCGAGCGAGAAACCGCGTCGGAGCGAACCACGTTTCATAGTCCGTCCGGTCAATGGTTTGCTCGATCTTGCTGAGGAGCTGATTCCAGACGTTCATGGGGGAGAGGGACTGGAGCTATCTCTTTGAGAATCCACAAGTTTTCCACAGTTGTGGAAATCTCTGCCCTTTTGATGGGCCTGCGAGTGTACGACAGCGAAACCCGCCTGTCCATCACTGGAATAAGGTCGAGTTTCGACCAGTTTGCGCGCATGCTTTCCGCCCTGAATTTGACCATCCTGAGGGCGGTGACTATACTCAGCGCTTTCTTTGACGCTGTCTTTTCAAGGGGTTACTTAAATGAAGCGAACTTTTCAGCCGAACAACCGCCGCCGCAAGCGCACGCACGGCTTCCTCGTCCGCATGCGCACGAAAGACGGTCAGGCGGTGCTCTCGCGCCGTCGCCGCAAAGGCCGCAAGCGCCTGGCGGTCTAGTCATCTCGTGACCGACGCCGCCCTCCCAAAAGAGAAGAGGCTGGCGAAACGTCGCGAGTTTCTTCGGGTTTACGAAACGGGCCGAAAAATCTTTTCCCGATATGCGGTCGTCTTCTTCGCCGGCAACGGCTTGCCGCATTCGCGGATCGGCATTACCGCGACGAAGAAAATCGGAAAAGCCAACGTCCGCAACCGTCTCAAACGCTGGACGCGCGAGGTCTACCGGCAGCAG
>C688J18823_10002023_pt1 | contig 12681 bp, 13 predicted proteins | sample HopSoiMetagenom1_FD_18823 | JGI IMG/M metagenome (IMG submission 18823)
CTCTCGTCTCCGGCGCAGCACGCCCGCCGAGATCAGGGCGATCACCAGGCCCACTGGAAGCGGCTCGAGGAAGGTTACGGCGGAGTTGAAGAGGGGATTCTGGTATCGTTGGGTGAACTGCTGCATCTCGACCAGCTTCGCCTGAACCTCGGCTGGAGAGCCGCCACTCTTCTTGGCGCGATCGATGTTGTACGCCGCGAACTTGGCGGCGAAGTCGGGGGCGAACTTGAAGTAGATCACCTCCCACGTCGCCACGTAGCAGAGCGACGATATCACCACGATCAGCGTCCCAACCGTGAGTGCTCGGCCGAAGCTCACCGAGCCGCCGCCGACGTTGTCTCGATACGACCGGACTCCGAAGAAGATGAGGAGAAAGGAGAGGACCATCGTCGTGTAGCCGATGATCAGCCCTCGATTGGAGCCGATCGTCTCCTCGAAGGGCACCGTGATCGCCATCATCAGGGACATGATCGCGCCCGCGATGAGCCCGAAGGTCCAGACTGTTCTTTTCATATGGTTTGCGCTCCCGGCGCCAACTGGGGTGGATGGAGTCGAACGGCGGGCACCTTAGTCGCGATGCGCCGAATCGCGCGTCACGCGAACGGGTGATTTTTCGCTGAACGCGTGAAAATCACCCGTTCAGGGGATCAGGCCAGCCTCTTTTCCAATTTGTACGGCCTGGGTTCGCCGCTTCGCCTGCAGCTTGTCGAACAATCGGCTGGAGTGGGTCTTCACCGTGTTCTCGCTGACCGAGAGCTTGGCAGCGATCTCGCGGGTGCTCAAGCCCTCCGCGATCGCGGTGAGAATCTCCAGCTCCCGGGGCGTGATGCCGAGCTGCTGCTGGCGCCCTCGGTTGACGACGAAGGGCTCCAGCGGCACCCGGACCTCCACGGGCACCGGGATCTCCTTCACCACGATCGTCTCCCTGGGCTTCGTCAGCTTGAGGCCGAGCCATAGCCCGACCGCGGCGAAGAGCGCGGCGACGATCCCGCCATAGATCTCGATCGAATGCTCGACGACGAGGTAGCGGTACTCGACGAGCTTGAGGCCCGCGATCAGCAGGCCTCCGAGGAGTCCGTAGAGGACGACGGTCTTCTTCACGGTCGATGAAACCGTTAGAACAATCCGACCTTGCCCCGAACGGAGTCGATCAGCTTCGCCGGATCGTACCCCACGCCCTCCTTGAAGACGAGCTGCACGTTGCGCACGTCGCCGATGCGGGCCGACGGATTGCCGGCTACGACGACGAGATCCGCCTGCTTACCTAACGCGATCGAGCCGACGCGATCGGCGCGGCCCAAGAAGGTAGCGCCGTTCAACGTGCCGATACGGATCGCCTCGAGGGGAGTGAAGCCGCTCTCCACCAGCAGCTCGAGCGCGCGCTGGTTCGAGTAGCCGGGAATGACTCCACCGCCGCCCGTGGGATCGGTGCCGACGAGAAGGAGGCCGCCGGCGCGGGCGAAGGCGAGCTCCATCGCAGCTGCTTTCGCGTAAAGCGCGATGTACGGCGAGCTTGCGCTCTTCGCGACGGCCGCATGCCGTTGCTCGAACTGCGCCCGGAGCTGTGGTTCCAGGATGTCGAGCCCCGGCGGCAGGGGACGTCCCGGGACGAAGGTCTCGAAGATGGTGAGCGTCGAGGTGAGCGCAACGTGCCGCCTAACGAGCTCGGTGATCAGAGAGCGGACGGCCTCGCCATTCGGATCCACCGCGGCAAGCGCGGTCTGGCCGGCGCCCTGGCCGGGGCACTCGTCAGGCTTCTTGTCGGCGACGAAATCGGTGGCCGCGAAAAAGCCATGTTCGAGGTCGTCGATGCCGAGGGCCGCGGCCTCGCGATACGTCACGGAGCAGAGATGACCGGTGACCTTGAAGCCGCGCTTATGTGCCTCCTCGATGGCCGCGCCCAGCTCGGCGCGGCTGATGTGCATGTACGTCTTGAAGGAGGTCGCGCCGGCGTCGCCCCAGAAGTTCACCATGCGCCGCGCGTCGTCGGCGCCGGTGAGCTCGTGCACCTGGTCGAGTCCAAGACCGGGCCCCTCGAGGTACGGTGCGGTCGCGTCCAGCCAGGGACCCGGTTTTCTCCCGGCGTCGATGTCGCGCTTGATCCCGAAGTCACCGAAGCCGTTCATGTTCCCGCCAGTGCGCATCGAGGTCACGCCGCCGGCGAGATAGAGCCGCGTGAAGCTCTCGGCGAGATTGGCGTAGACGCCCGGCCCGGTGGGGTAAAACAGATGCTCGTGGACCATCACCAGCCCAGGGATCACGCTCTTGCCCGTGAGGTCGATGACCTGGGCTCCGGCTGGGACGATGACCGATCGTGCATCGCCGAGGGCGGCAATGGTGCCGTCGCGGATGATGACTGTCTGGTCAACGCGCGCCGGGGCGCCGGTGCCGTCGATCAGGCGCGCGTGGGTGAGCGCGACCACGGGCGTGTCGACGGAGACGTACGGCCTCACTCCGACAGCAATGGTGGGACGCTGCGCGCTCAGTGGCGCGGCGAGAAGGGCGAGGAATGCGAGTGCTCGAGGGGCGTGGCGTCGCATGAGATTCAGTCCTTCGCGCCGACGCCTGTGTTCCGCTGACGGAGCCGGGCCGCCAGCGTCTGCACGCGTTCGTTGAGGTGCGGATGCGCGACGATATCGAATCGTGCCAGCACCACAGGCAGCGTGATCTCCTGATCGGCCGCCAGCTCGTCAGCCACCGTCTCCGCGAGCGCTGGCCAATCCTGGATCGCGATCGGACCGCGCGGCCAGCCGTTGTTCCGCGCGTCGATCCAGCCGTCCCAGAAGGTGAGGGCGATATGCAGCTTCCCCAGCTCCGGGCTCGTGCCGATCGGGAACTCGTGCTCGACGCGATCGAAGCGGCGTCCGATCTGGTCGTACTGTTCGAGCCGATGTGCCGCGGCGTCGCGCCGCAGCTCGGCGACGAGCGTGTCTCGAGCAGCAGCATACGTCAGCATGCGTCCAATCTACCGTGCCGCTCGAGATGAACGATAGAACCCGCCGCTACGCCCGCGCCGGCGCCACTACCGCACGCCGCGCTGCCCGGGCACCGATGATCGTGAATGATGCGGCGAGCACCGAGCCTAACATGCCGACCGCGTTGCCGATGAAGGCGATCATGAGCACGGGGGACGTCGTGGGGCCGAAGGCGCGAGTGCCGGTGATTCCCTGGAGCACGAGCCCTGTCATGAGGCCGTAGCCCATAGCGAGGAGCGAAGAGACGAGCCCCACGCCTTCGCGCCGCTCGAGCACGAGCACGGGCAGCACCGATGAGAGGGCAAGCATCAGCACACCGATCATGATCAGCCCCTCGTGCGCCGTGTGCCAGAGTCGGCCCGCCTCGTTCGCGGATTCGGTCACGGCTGGAAGTCCGCACAACAATCCGACGAGCAAGACGATCGCGCCGTGGAAGACGATGCGCATCCGGCTGCTGTTCGACATGGCTCTGCGCTCCTGATGGAGAGATGGCTCGAGGCTCTCCATTCAGACCGTCGAGGCATCGAGCGGCAACAGCGCGATCATCGCGCCTCGCCAGCGTTGACAAGGTCGAGCTGCGGCGGGATTCTCCCCGCCATCCTCGACCTCTCCTCAATGAACCGCAGGCGATTCCTCGCTCTCACTGCCACAGTTGCCGCCGGCATGGCGTCATCGGCATGTGCATCCGGCGGCGACGCGGCAGCGTTGGGCAAACCTGACCTGCTCGTCGCGCTCGGCCCGGACGCGGTGCGGCGGCTGGGCCGACGCTACCGCGAGAACGTGCCGCGGGAGAGAGATGCACCGCGGATCGAGGCGGCGATCACCGCTTCGCGGCCGTGGGCCGCGCGCATTGGCGTGAGTCATTCGACACTCTCCGATCAGGTCCGCGATGACTTCGAGGCGGGCCACACCGTGGTCGTGGATGGCTGGCTGCTCTCGGTGACCGAAGCTCGGCAGTGCGCGCTGTATTCGACGCGATCGTGAGCGCCTAACGAGCCGTGCACATCGACGCACGCACACTGCCAGACGGCAGCACCATCGAAGGCGACCTGTGCATCATCGGCGCGGGGGCGGCAGGGATCAGCATCGCGCTCGAGTGGATCGGCTCGTCGCGGACGGTGCTCCTGCTCGAGGGCGGCGGCTTCGCGTTCGAGCAACAGATGCAGGATCTTTATCGCGGCGCCAACGCCGGACTTCCGTATTACCCGCTCGACGCGGCGCGCCTGCATTACTTCGGCGGCACCACTGGGCACTGGGCGGGCTTCTGTTCGACGCTCGATCCCCAGGACTTCGAAGCGCGGCCCTGGGTGCCCGATAGCGGGTGGCCGATCGCGCGCGCCGACCTCGATCCCTTCTACGCGCGGGCCCAACGCGTGCTCGAGCTGGGGCCGTACGAGTACGACGCGGCGCAGTGGCAGCGACGGGACCCCGCGCTGGCGCCGCTTCCACTCGATACCGGCGTGGCCTGGACCAAAATGTGGCAGTTCAGCCCACCGACGCGCTTCGGCGCGAAGTATCGCGACGCGATCGTCGATGCGCCTAACGTGCGGCTCTACACACATGCGAATGTCTGCGAGCTGCGCGCCAATGAGGCGGTATCCGCAATCGAGGAGCTCCGCGCGCGCACGCTCGAGGGGAAGGGGCACCGCATCCGCGCGCGACAGTACGTCCTCGCCTGCGGCACCGTTCAGAACGCGCGGCTCCTGCTCGCGTCCAATGGGCGGGTGACCACCGGGCTGGGGAATGCGAACGACCTCGTCGGCCGCTACTTCATGGAGCACCTCGAGATGCCGAGCGGGCAGCTGCTCCTCACCGCCGCGCGTCCGCCCTCCATGAGCATGTACTCATGGGAATATGGGAAGACGAAGGCGCGCGGCGAGCTCGCGCTGTCGCCGGCGATGCAGCGCGAGCACCGCCTGTTGAATGCGACGGTGTCGATGACCTCCGCGACGCTCGACGAGCCGCCGATGAGCACCTTCGAGCAGTTCCCACCCGACTCGATGCCTTCCTTTCGCGGCGCCGCGCACCCCGAGAGCGAGCCGCATGCTTCCGCGCCCGAGAAGCAGCCATCGCGGTCTCCGGCCGCGCCCGCGCCGCCGCGTCTCTTCGCGCTCCTCACGCGCCAGGAGCAGGCACCGAACCGTGACTCCAGGGTGACGCTCACACCGGAGCGCGATGCGATGGGGATGCCGCGCGTGAAGCTGGATTGGCGCCTAACGCCGCTCGATCGGCGGTCGTTTCGTGGCTTTTACGAAGTGCTGGGGCGCGAGCTCGGCCGTCGCGGCATGGGCCGCGTCCGAATGCACGACTGGGTGCTCGAACCAGAGTCGTCGCCCTGGCCCAAATCGCTCGGCGGCGGCTGGCATCACATGGGCACGACGCGCATGCACGCGGATCCGCGGCACGGCGTCGTAAACGCGAGCTGTCGGGTGCACGGCCTCGCGAATCTGTACGTCGCCGGCGCGGCGGTGTACCCGACGGCGGGCTGCGCGAATCCCACGTTGACGCTCGTCGCCCTCAGCCTACGCCTGTCCGATCACCTGAAGGGCGTGGTCTCCTGAGGTGCGACGAGCTCCCATCGCCTAACGAGGCCGTCCTCGGGGTCGATGACGTCGCCTATTGCCGTGAACCCGCACGACATGAGGACGTGCGCGGATGCTCCAATCTCGGGCCGGGTGTGGGCCCGCACTACGCGCGCACCGGCACCGAGCGCATGCTGCACCAGCGCCGCAGCGGCCTCCTTCGCATAGCCGCGTCCCCGATGCTCAGCGTCGACGCCGTACGCGATCTCCACCATCCCGTTCTCGTCAGGTGGACCCTTGAAGCCACAGCTTCCTACGAGCATGCCGCTCGTGCGCTCCACGATGGCGAAGCCGTGCGTCCATGGGCTCGGCGAGGTGCGTCGCATACGCGCGACCCATTCCGGCGACACCTCGGCTCGATCCTCGGGCGACATTCGCTCGATCCGCGCGAGCACCGCCTCGGTGGAGTCGAGCATGAGCCGCAGTCGCGGCGTGTCGATCACGAGCGCCGGCGCTGGCGTCGACGTCACGTGGTGGTGCTCAGGAGACCGAGGCGCGCGATGACGAGCCGCGTCGCCGCGGCGACGCTCGGTGCCACCGTTGGCGGTGCGAGATCGCTCTCCACGGAGAATGGCGCCTCGCCGTTCGCGGACTGGACCTGCACGTCGACAAGGGCGTTCGGGTGCCTGACGAACCAGACGTTGTCGTCGTCCGCACCGGGCTGCGCGACGTGCGACCGCTCGACGGTGATCCCTGGATAGGCGCGCTGAAGCGCGTCCGTCAACTCTTCGATGCCTCGACTCATGGCGCAACCTGCCTCGACTCGGCGAGAACAGATCGAAATCTGACACGTTCTCGCCGGCGGCGCTCGGCCAGCCTCAGGTGAGGTCCGATCAGTCCTGACGCAGGGCCGTGAGGGGATCCACCCGTGCCGCGCGTCGTGCGGGAAGATAGTTCGCCAGGGCTGAGACGCCGAGGAGAGTGAGAACAACGACGCCGATGGTCAGTGGATCACGCGGTGACACGTGATACAAGAGACTGGCCGCGAGACGCGTCGTGACCAGGGCGATGATCACCCCGGCGGCGACGCCAGCGACGGCGACCCGCATCCCTTCGCCGACGACGAGCTTCGAGACCCGCGACGGCTCCGCGCCGAGCGCGAGACGGACGCCGATTTCCTTGGTGCGTTGAGAGACGAGATACGCCGTCACGCCGTAGGCGCCGATGAGCGCGAGCGTCAGCGCGAGCACGGCAAAGGCACCAACCAGCGCCATGCTGAAACGGCGCTGCGCGACGAGTCCCGCGAGCATCTGCTCCATCGTCCCCAGGTTCGAGATCGGTTGGTCGGCATCGACGGAACGCACCGCCTGCTTGACGAGTGGAACGATGGTCATCGGGTCATTCGCCGTGCGCACGACAACGAGCTGTCCCGGGTCCGCGCTCTGCCGGTAAGGGAAGAAGGCTTCGTCACGTACCTCGTGGTCGACGCCCGTGCGGCGCATGTCGCCGACGACGCCAACAACGGTGATCCACGGGTTCTGCGTCGAGTCGTTAGGCGACGTCGACGAGCCAAAGCGGAAGCGCTTGCCGACGGCGCTGCCACTGGGCCAGTAGCGCTTCGTCATGTGCTCGTTGACGATCGCGACCGGCGGTGCGCTGTCGCGATCGGCGGCCGTGAAGGCGCGCCCCGCGGCCATCCGGGCACCGATCGCGGAGAAGAACCCCGGACTCGTCGCGTCGAAGGTCACCTCGTTGTCGTCCTGTCGCGTCTCACGCCCCTCGGCCGCGATGCCTGCGGAGTTCGGCGTCGAGCTCAACATCATCGTCGAGATCGTGCCCGCGCCCTGAACGCCGGGAATCGCGCGAAGTCGCTCGAGCAGCGTCTCGAAGAACTCGACCTCCTGCGACCCTCTGGGATACTTCGCGCCCGCGAGCTGCACGTTGAAGGTCAACAGCTTCTCGGTCGTGAAGCCCAGCTCCACGCGCTGGAGCGTGATGAAGGTCCGCAGCAGGAGCCCTGCTCCGGTGAGCAGCACGACGACGAGCGCGAGCTGTGCGGCGACGATGCCGCGACGAAGCCGCAATCCACCGCGCCCTGCCGTTCCGCCACGGCCGCCTTCACGAAGCGTCGAGCCGAGGTGCGTGCGAGACGATTGCAGTGCGGGAACGAGCCCGAAGATCATGCCGGTGAGCAGCGTCACGATCGACGTCACCAGCAGAACGGTTCCATTGATGCCGACATTCTCCATCCGCGGGAGATCCGTCGGCGCGAGCGCGGGCAGCACGCGCAGCACGCCGAGCGCGATGACGATTCCGGCGGCGCCGCCCAACGCCGACAGCAGCACGCTCTCGGTGAGGAGCTGCCTAACGAGGCGCCGGCGGCTCGCGCCCAGCGCCATCCGCACCGTCACCTCGCGCTCGCGTACCGCGGCGCGCGAGAGGAGGAGATTGGCGACGTTGGCGCAAGCGATGAGGAGTACCGCGGCCACGGCGCCGAGCATGATCCAGAGCGTCGTGCGGAGCGTCGGCCCCACGACCTGCTCGGGGAGCGGCGTGACGGTGACGCCATAGTCGCGATTCGCCGGATATTGCGCCTCGAGCCGCTTTGCGACCGCGCCGAGATCGGAGCGCGCGCGCTCGACGGAGACGTTTGGCTCGAGCTTTCCTACCGCGGAAAGGAAGTACGAGCTGCGTGCCGTCTTTGCAGCGTTGGAGATGACCAGCGGCAGCCAGATCTGCGTACGCTCGGTGGGAAAGGCGAAGCCCGCTGGCATGACGCCGACGACGGTTCGCTTGCGGCCGTTCAACTCGATGGACTTGCCGATGACATTCGGATCGGAGCCGAAGTTGGATGCCCAGAGACCATGGCCGATGAGCGCGACCGCGTCATTGCCCTGCACTTCGTTGGCGGCGGTGTACAGCTGCCCGAGCATCGGCCGAACGCCGAGTGCGGCGAATGCCTCGGCGGGAAGCACTCCGGCCGCGACCCGTTGCGGCTCGCCGCTGCCCGTGACGTTCACGCCTGCCTGACGGAAGGGCGCGAGATACGAGAGCGAACGATTCTGTGCCTTGAGGTCGGCGAGGTTGGGATACGAATGCAGATCCTCGTGGACGCCGAGCCGGCGATTGTCCATCCAGACCATCACGATCCGATTGGCGTCGGGAAAGGGAAGCGGCTGGAGGATCAGGGCGTCGACGACGCTGAAGATGGCGGCGGTGGCGCCGATGCCGAGGGCGATCGTCGCGATCGCGATGGCGGTGAATCCCTTCGAGTGCCGGAAGGTGCGGAAGGCGAAGCGCACGTCCTGCCGGAGCATGTCGACGAACCCAAGACCGCTCATATCGCGAGTCTCCTCGGTGTAGCGGGTGATGTTGCCGAAGCGGCGGCGGGCGGCCCACGGTGCCTCGTCAGGCACGGCGCCCGATCCGGCGCGGTAGTCCATCGCGTCGAGCTCGAGGTGCAACTCCATCTCCTCGCGGAGCTCGCGAGCGCGCGTGCCGGGGCGGAAGAACGCGCGAAGGCGGTAACGGATCGCCGCGAGGAGTGACATCGCGTCTCTTCGTTAGGCGCCCTCGAGGACGCCCTTGATGCCGGCGAGGACGCGGTCGAACGCGGAGACCTTCTCGCCGAATCGTCTCCGGCCCGCGGCAGTGATGGTGTAGTAGCGCGCGCGGCGGCCCGTGGGCGATTCACCCCACTTGCCGACGACGAGGCCGTTGCGCTGCAGCCGCTCGAGCGCGGGATAGAGCGACCCGTGCTCGACGCTGAAGATGCCGCCGGACAGCCGCTCGATGTGGCGGACGATCGCGTACGCGTGCATGGACTGCACGGTGAGCGACTTGAGGATGAGCAGGTCGAGCGTGCCCTTGAGGAGCTCGTCCTGGGGCGTAGCGGTCTTGCGTGCGGGCGTCATCGCGAAGGGTAGGGGAACGACGGGTAGATAATCTTCCCTTATGGGTAGTGAATCTACCCTTCGCGCGCCAGAGGCATCGGCTACGCGATCGGCGCGCCTTGTGCCGTCGGAGCCGTTGTCAGCAACGCGACCGCGGCATCGAGTATCTGCTTGCTGTCAGTGGAGATGATCGCCTGTCGTTTGACACCGGCGCTCGTATATGAGAAGCGAACCGCCGGCCGTCTCGCCGCGCCCCAGTAGAGAAACCCAACCTGCAAGGCCTTGAGTGATCCCCTCTCGATCGCGAGCGTCCAGACGCCTGCGCGCTTCGACGTGGTGATCCCCATGAACTTGCTCGAGGCGTCGATGTTCGAGAAGAGCGCCGGAGTGCCATCGTCGAGATGCGCGAGGAGCGCCGGCATGGCGACAAAGCGCTTGTTGATGGCCTTCCCTTCCTGCTCCAGGACGAACGTTCCCGTCGCGCCGACGTTGAGTGGATCGACAGTCTTCACCTTGGAGACCGGGGAGCCAAAATTGGCGCGCGAAAAGATCGTGTTTCGCTTGAGCGTCGCGATGACGAATAGCAGGACCACGCTCAGGACGACGGCGGCCGTCAGCGCACTCGTCATCGAATCGGGTGGTTGTTCACCAGCAACTAGGGCGTAGCGCGTCTCCACCGGAAGGCCCTGAATCGAATCGTGGCGTGCGGTGAGCCCGGATCGGATGTCCGCGGGCAGCTCGCGCAGCATGCCGGCGATGGTCGCCTCGTGGGCACGGCCGCCGGGTATCTTTCCGGCGCGTTGGACCAGCAGGATCCGCCGACTCACGGTATCCACCAGCGGCGCCCACGATCTATCGACTGTCGTGAGCTCACCGTCCGTGCCCTTGTCGCCAAACTCGTACACGGCGACAGGGACGTCGATCCCCGTCACGGCGACGTAGTTCTGGGCCGGATTGGGTTCGTCATGGATCTGCTGAATCGAGACGGCGAGTGGCGTCGCGGCGCTATGCGAGCCCTCGATGGCCGAGCTCAGCTCCGAGAATCCCCAGAGGCCCATCGCGCCGACGATCAGCACGTTGATCGGCAGAAAATTGATGCGGTATCGCCACATGCTCGCGTTCAGCTTCGCGACGACGCCGAGAACGTAATAGAGTGCCGACAAGAGGGTCTCCCGTTGCTGTCACCAACAGGACGATCCCCAGGCTCCCGAGGGCACCTAACGCGAGTATCGCACGGTCTCCAGCCACCGCACGGTCAGCGGCATCGTCGCGAACGGCTCGCGCGTCTCATCTTCGACGAAGTACTTCTCCACGCCGATCTCTCGGGCGGTGCGGAGAACGCCGCGATAATCGATCTGCCCCGTGCCAAGCGGGACCTCCGTCTCGTCGGGGTTTGCGGATCCGGTGTTGACGTTGGTTGGCGTTCCCTGCTTCATGTCCTTGAGGTGCAGCAGTCGCCACCGTGTCGGGTACTTCCGCAACCACGAGACGGGATCGGCACCGGGACGCGAGATCCAGAAGACGTCCATCTCGAACTTCACGGCATCCGATGCCGTCTCGCGCATCAGGATATCCATGGGCAACGCGCCGCTTGCGCCGGGCTGGAATTCGTAGCCGTGCACGTGATAGAAGAACTGCAGCCCCTGCTGCTGCGCGCTGCGACCCCACGCGTTGAAGTCAGCGACGGCGCGACGGGCACCCTCCTCGGTGAGCGGGCCGTCGTTATGCGGAATCCACGCCGTCCCCATATACTGAACCCCAAGTATTCGGGCCTCGTCGAGCACCGCTGGCAAGCTGTCGCGCAGGCGCTCGTAGCCCACGTGCATGGACGTCGCGCGCAATCCGGCGCGGTCGAGCTCTGCCCTGAATTGCGATGCGCTCAACCCATACGTTCCCGCCAGCTCCACCTCGCGAAAGCCGAGTGCGCGCACGCGAGCGAGCGTTCCCGGAACGTCCTTGGCGATGGCATCGCGTACGCTGTAGAGCTGCACGCCGAGCGGGCCTTTGAAGTCCCCGCGCAAATCGAGATCATGACGCGAGTCGGGCGCGCTCGTCGTCGCCGATTGCGGGGCGCTCCGACAGCCGGCGAGAACTGCGGCCAGCGCGAGTGCGATGGAGGGAAGCGAGATACGCGGCATAACGATTCTCGAAGGGGTACGTGGTCGTTGCAAGCATCAGCATTTACCGAACTCGGGGGTCGCCGGCAAGAGCCGGAGCACGTCGTCGAGTCGCGCCTGACGAATCAACCGCATCCCTCGACGTACTCCACCTGCGGACGGCGACCAGCCCGGTAGCGTGTCACCTTGCCGCCGCTCGTCTCGAAGACGATCGCGTAGCTCGTGTCGGACGGATTTGGCGTGACTGTCAGGTAATGTCCTTCCCCGTACTTCTGGGGCGATACCGCCGCGCGACCGCCGTACTGCCGCTGCACCTGCTCCTCCGTGTCACCAATCCCAACGCCAGTGGCTGTGCGGACGCCGGCGGAATCGACGTCCACGCGCGCGATGCGACCGCCTTCGACCATCACGCGCACGCCAGGGGGGCCGCCGGGCCATTGCACGTAGCGGCACCCGGCAGTGTCCGCGCTCGGCGCGCCGAGCGCGCCGCCTAACGCCGCTGACGCTTCCGACAGCGTCATTCCGGCTCGCAGCGGTCCGATGCCACGCTCGGTGACTGTCATTGTGCCCGGCGTCCCAGTCGCCGCGGGGGAACTGTCAGCAGCCGTGCCGCGGTCCGGCGCACGGTTGCATCCAATCGAGAGGACCACGCCTACCAGCACGAGCGCGCGTCGTGTATCGTCGAGCATCGATACCGGTTCGAGTGAGGAAGCTGATGGCAATGAAAAATGGATATGTCGCCGCCAACGGTGTGAAGTATTACTACGAGATACACGGTTCGGGCGACCCGCTGCTGCTCTTCCACGGCGGTCTCGGTTCGACTGGCATGTTCGAGCCTGACCTCGCGGCGCTCTCGAAGGATCACCAGGTAATCGCGGTCGATCTCTACGGGCATGGGCGCACCGCGCTCACGGAGCGTCCCGTCAGTCTCGTCGACATGGCAGACGACATGGCGGTTGTCCTCGCCGGGCTGGGCCTGAAGCGGGCGGACGTCATGGGCTACTCGCTCGGCGGCGGCGTCGCGCTGCGAGTTGCCGTACAACATCCGGACGTCGTCCGTCGTCTCGTGCTCATATCCACTCCGTACGCGCAGTCGGGCTTCTATCCCGAGATGCTGCCGCAGCAGGCCATGGTGAGCTCGGCGATGTTCGATCAGATGAAGCAGACGCCGATG